>Ga0116191_1001465_pt1 | contig 19113 bp, 19 predicted proteins | sample AD_UKC111_MetaG_FD_89897 | JGI IMG/M metagenome (GOLD analysis project Ga0116191, IMG submission 89897) | Active sludge microbial communities of municipal wastewater-treating anaerobic digesters from Hong Kong - AD_UKC111_MetaG | ecosystem: Engineered > Bioreactor > Anaerobic > Digestate... | reverse complement strand
CCTGGGATTGCTGCTCGCCGTGCCGCTGACAACGGCCATCGCGGCGTGGATGGCGCCCCAGATGGGAGAGGCCGCCCGCTAACCGCCGGCCCGGTGACCTCACTCGTCCCATTCCGAGCGCAGTTGGGCCGCGAGGCGCCTGCCCGTAGGCGAGGCCGCGATGCCTCCCTGCGCCGTTTCCTTGAAACGCACGTCCAGAAGCCGGCCAACCTGCCCCATGGCGTCAATCGCCTCGTCCGGCGGGATGACGCTCTCGACGCCCGCCAGCGCCAGGTCAGCGGCGAGCAACGCCTGCGCCGCGCCACTGGCATTGCGCAGGATGCAGGGCACTTCCACCAGGCCGGCGACCGGGTCGCAGACCAGTCCCAGCATGTTCTTAAGGGTGATCGCCAGGGCATGCGCCGATTGTCGCGGCGAGCCCCCCTGCAACTCCACCGCCGCGGCCGCCGCCATCGCTGCGGCGGCTCCCACTTCGGCCTGACAGCCTCCCTCCGCGCCGGAAAGCATGGCCCGCCAACCGATGACTACCCCCACAGCGCCGGCAGTGATCAGCCCCTGCAGCACCGTCATCTCGGAAAGCCCCAGCCCCTCCTGCAAGGAAAACAACACGCCCGGCAGCACACCCGAAGAGCCGGCCGTCGGCGCCGCTACGATGCAGCCCATCGCCGCGTTGACCTCACCGACGGCGATGGCATAGAGCATGGCGCGGCTCAAAATCGGGCCGCTCGCAGGGGCGCGCCCTTCCAGCCAGGCAGCCAGGCGCTGCGCGTCCCCGCCGGTCATCCCGCTGAGCGAGCGCCCCTGGCGTGTCGCCAGTCCCCGCGACACACTGTCGCGCATGATGGCCAGCCGTTGCTGGAATTGGGCGACAATAGCTTCGCGCGATTGCCCGCTCACCTGCGCCTCGACCTGAAGCGCCACCTCATGCAGGCCGCAGTTTTGCGCCTCGGCCTGCTCCACCCACTCGGCAATGGAAGTCAAAGGTTTCATAGAGCATCATCGTCGAAGACAATCCACAGATTGCACAGGTTAAGCAAGAAAAAACTGGAACAAGCTACAGGTCGCACAAGCCGGGAAGACACCTCAGGCGTCGGTGATGCGCGGGATATAACGCACCCAGCGCACCCACGGGAAAGTCGCCAGGCCTTCGGTCACAGCGGCAGGGACGGGATCATCCGTCTCGATGAGCATGATGGAATCGCCGCCCCGCTCTTTGCGTCCCACACTCAGAAAGGCCACGTTGATCTGATGCGCCGCGAGCCAGTTGGTCACCGCATTGATGGTGCCAGGGCGATCCTGCGAGACGATGAGGAGGGTGTGGTAGGTGCCGGAGAAATCCACCTCGTACTCATCCACGGTCGTGATCAGCACCAGGCCACCGCCGACCGAGGCGCCGGTCATGCTGCACTGTGTGGCGCCCGCCTCCAGGGTCATTCGCAAGGCGTTGGGATGGGCGCCAGGACCCAGATCGCAAGTCGCAAAGCGCACCTCCATCCCCGCCTGCCGCGCCAGCGCCAGGCTATCCCGAATGCGATCATCGGCGGTGGAGAAGCCGAGCAGGCCGGCGACGACCGCCCGGTCCGTGCCGTGCCCCTTCCCCGTGAGCGCAAACGATCCGTGCAGCTCGATCAACACCCGGTCGGGCTGCGTCCCCAGGATCGCGCGCGCGATCTGTCCCAGGCGCACGGCTCCCGCCGTGTGCGAGCTGGAAGGTCCGACCATCACCGGGCCGATGATGTCGAACAGCGAGGCAGGACGCGCGTCGCTCATCTACAACAGGGGTTCCAGCCAGGCCTCAATGTCGGCGAACACCTGCTCTTTGCCGATCTCGTTGAAGACTTCATGGCGGAAGCCGGGATATTCGTAGCGCGCCTTGCGATGAGCCGTGGCGTTCTCGAAGAAGATGCGGCTTCCCTCCGGCGGGCAGATTTTGTCAGCCCCGCCCTGCACGATGCACAGCGGCAAATCCACAGGCCAACGCGGCGCGCCCGCCAACGTCGCCTTCATCGTGCGCTGCAACTCCGCCCCCAGACGCGGCGTGGCGATCCCGTGCACTAGCGGATCCTCGCCGTATGCCCGGACAACCGCTTCATCCCGCGAGAGCTCCTCCATGCTGAGGCCGGTCTTGACGGGAAGGCCAGGGGCGATGGCAGACAGGAGCCGCGCCATCAAGAGCAAGAACGGCGAAATATCGCCGCCCTGCACCAGGGCCGGCGCGGACGAGACCAACGCCGTGAGGCCTGCGCCGTAATGCAGCCCATAATCCAACACGATCAGCCCCCCCATGCTGTGGCCGAGCAAAACCGTGGGGACGCCGGGGTACTGACGCTCGATGACCTGCACGAAAACCCGCACGTCCTCGCGGAAATCGTCCCAGCGCTTGATGTGACCTCGCGGACCAGGCGACTTCCCATGCCCGCGATGATCGAAACCGTGAAGCGCGTAGCCTTTGGGGACAAACCAGGCAATGAGGTTGCCATAGCGCCCGCTGTGCTCACCAATCCCGTGCACAAAGAGGAGGTTGACTCGCGCCGGCCCCTCCGGCAACCAGGATTGACGGTAGAGCTCTAACCCATCATGGGTGGTGAACTGCCCTTCCTCGTGTTGCATGAAAGCCTCCTTCAGCAGAGTTTACTTCTGAAAACGTTTCAGCGCCGCATTGATGGCGTCCAGGTCAAAAGCCTCGGGATCAAATTCCGGCCCCACCCACTCCAAAAGCTCGAGACGCTGATCATATCCTCCCTCTTGAGCCGGCTCTTCCTCGTCTTCGTTCTCGTCCCCGCCAGGAGCCTGAATCTCCCCCCTGGCCACCATGGCGAGAATTTCGACGATCTCAGCGTAGCCCCAGACACCGCCACAATCCTCCGGCGGACCGGCGCGTTTGCCCTTGAGGCAGACCGGGTAGGCGCCCGTCGGGTCGGCGGGAAGGATCTTTTCCACCTTGATGTCGTGCACCCAATCATCGCCGAAATCGTAGGTGTAGGTAAATTTCATCCCCTCTTGCAGATTCAGACGGTCGAGGCGCATCCGATTTTCATCGCGCATCTCCAATTCCATCCGCGACTCGCGATCATCGGTAAACGACACGCCATTGATCTCGAACATGTGCAGGTGATAGCCTTCCCAGCCGAACAGCACCTGGATGATGTCGTGCAACTGCTTCAGGTCACTGTTTCCCCGCACCTGAACGCGCCGCCAAATCGGCGGATGCGTGTCGTGAATGCTAATGTGCAGCTGATAAATCGGACTGTCATTTGCCTTTGCCATCATTTCCTCCTCGGAAAATAGAGAGCAGTGAACCGTGAGAAGAGAGTCGTCATAGCCTCTGCTCACGGCTTATGGCTCACATGGTAACTGTTCAGCTACAAAAACAGAACCCGTGCTCAAGCGCCTACGTTCACACGTTCGCACGTGGGCACGTCCCCACCTTCGCACGTGGGCGCCTTCGCACGTTCATACGTTTCCACGCGCCCACCTATCCCGTCAACACCGCGCGCACGGCCTCCAACGCCTGATCTACGGCGTCGGCGTCAATCCAGTAGTGCGTCACCGCGCGGAAGCTGCGGGCATCGCGGGGGAGGATCAACACGCCCTGCTCCTTGAGCCCCGCGGCGACCTCATCCGCGGTCAACGTCACGCTGTCGGCCAGCCGAAAATAGACCATGTTGGTGTACACGGGTTGAACCTCAATGCCGGGAATGGTCGCCAGGCCCTCCGCGAGGCACTGCGCGCAGGCGTGATCCGCCTCAAGGCGCAGCGTCATGTCCTGGAGGGCGACAATTCCCGCCGCGGCCAGAATCCCCACCTGCCGCATGCCGCCGCCAAGCACCTTGCGGTTACGGCGCGCTTCGGCGATGAAAGCAGCGCTGCCGCACAGCACCGACCCGACCGGCGCGCACAGGCCCTTGGAGAGGCAGAACGTCACCGAGTCCACACCCCGCACCAGCTCGCGGACGTCTACCTCCAGCGCCGCCGCCGCGTTGAAGATGCGCGCGCCATCTATGTGGACTTTCAGGCCGTGACGGCGCGCCAACGCTACGACCGCGGCGGTATATTCCGCCGTCAGCGGCGCGCCGAAGCAATTGTTGTGGGTGTTCTCCAGGCAAATGAGGCGCGTGCGAGGGAAATGGATGTTATCGCCGCGAATGGCGCCTTCGATGTCCTCCAGGCGCAGCGTCCCATCGGCCTGATTGGGCAACGGATGGGGCATGATCCCGCCCAACGCTGCCATGCCGCCCTGCTCGTAGACAATCGTGTGCGACTTGTCCCCCAGGATCACTTCATCGCCCCGCCCGCAATGCGTCAGCAGCGCGACGAGGTTTCCCATCGTGCCGCTAGCGACAAAGAGGGCGGCTTCCGTGCCCAGGCGCTCGGCAGCCAACACCTCGAGGCGCTGCACGGTAGGATCATCCCCCAACACGTCATCCCCCACCTCCGCGAGCGCCATGGCCTTCCACATTGCTGGCGTCGGATGGGTCACAGTGTCACTGCGCAGATCTACCACTTTCATGGGCAAGCTCCTCCTCAGCAAATAGAGATCAGTGAGCCGTGAGGAGAGAGTTGTTGCAACCTCTGCTTACCCCACACGACTCACATCTTCTTCCGCAGGCCTCCAAACCCAGGGAAATTATAGTCCACAATCGGAGAATGGGCAATGCAGATTCGCCTCACGCGGGCCCTTGCCCTTTGGCGCAAAAGGTGGCATGATAGAGACAGTACATCCCATCTGCCTGTCATACTTTTCCCCGTCGAGCGTCTGTAAAGATAGAAGGGTACCCTGACCGAGTGTGAAGATGTCCGATGATCTGACGGATTTCGCCGCCTTCTACGACGCCACGCTGCCGCAGGTCTACCGCTATGTGGCCTACCGCGTGGCGGATACGGCGACAGCGGAGGATCTCACCGCCGCGATCTTTGAAAGCGCGCTTCACGGCTGGCAACGGCGACGTAAGCCCGAGGCGCTCATGCCATGGCTCTTTCGCATCGCCCGCAACGCCGTCATCTCGCATTACCGGCGGGATGGGCGCCGGGAGCTGGCGCCCCTGGAGGCCGCCGTCGCTCTTCCCGCCGATGCCGAGGACCCGGAACAGCGCCTGCTCGAAGTCGAGCAGCGGCAGCGTCTTCAGCAAGCGCTGCACAGACTCAGTGACCGCGAACAGGATCTCATCGCGCTGAAATTCGGCAGCGGCCTGACCAATCGCGCCATCGCGCCGATCCTGGGCCTCGGCGAGAACCACGTCGCGGTGCTCCTGCACCGGGCCCTGAAAAAGGTTCAGGCGGCCCTGGCAGAAAATCTGTGACGACTCGCCAGTTTGGCTGAGGATGGAATCCCCAGCCTGACACAGGCAAACCGCGCTAAAGCGCGTTGTTTGGGACGTAGCAGGCCCGGAATTCATTCCGAGACGGCCTGAGGTTCACAGATTCGCCTTTTCGCTGATTCGCTGACTGCTGACTCGCTGATCTCTATTTTCGAAGGAGACAATAAGATGACACGAGAGGAAGCGCGGGCACAGGAAATATCCCGACAGGTGGAGGCGCTCCTGAGCGGGCAGCAGAACGCAAGCGCCGATCCCTTGCTGGATACCGCCCGGTGGCTGGCAGAAAGCGCCCCCGTCGCGCCCTCGCCCGTCTTCACGCAACAGCTGCGACGGCGTCTGTTACAGGCCGGCAACGCGCCGGCAGATCCGGCTCAAGATCAAGAAAGGAGGCTTCATATGTGGAAACGCTTTGCGGCCGTCAGCATGGCGGCCTTAGTGATCCTGGCCCTGGTGGGAGTGCTGTGGCCCCGCTCCCCGAGCGCGGAGCAAGTGCTGGCGCGCGCGGCAGAATCCACTGCCGTCCAACCGGGGCAAATCGGGTATCAGGTCTACACGAGTGAGGGGAATCTCTACCGGGTGTGGCAGCGTTTCGAGCTGGCGGCGGAAGACGACCTCGTCCCTGTCCCCGTCGAGAGGATGATGATTCGCTACGCGAAAGACGATCTGACGTTCCAGCAGCCCCTCGAGTGGAGCTACAGCAGCCCCACCCGCTTTTGCTGGCTCACGGCGACCGGCGAACAAGATCCCGCAGCGGATGCGGAAGGTTGCCGCACGACCGCTCCCGCCACAAGTCCCTCCTCCGCCGAGCCCGGCTACGCCGAGGCCATGGACCCCACCCTCCGGCAACGGATCGCGGAGGAGTTGCGCGAAGCTCCCGACGCGCCCGACGCCCCGGCGCTGGAGACCATCCACGTGCAGATCAAACAGCTCCAAAGCAGCGCGGACGCGGTGAGCATCGCGTCGCTGGAGCTCGAGAATGGCCGCGTCTACGCCATCACCGGCAGCCAGGACGTCCCCACCCCCGATGAGGAAACCGTCACGTACACCCTGTATGTTGACGCCAACACCTTCACGCCCACGGGCCTGCGCTATCTGATGCAAGAAAGCAGCGGCAAGAGCGTCACGTGGGAGGCGAGGGTGTTGGACTATCGCGTCTTCGACGCCGGAGAGTTGGAATTCGATCCCTTCGCGTGGCCCCCGGCGGAGTTACCCTGAGCCCTTCACGTCCATTTTGAATGCGCGTCCGGCGGAGGAAAATTCCCCCGCCGGATCGTTTTGTTTTTCCCTCACCCGGGGCACGCAGGCAGGCCGCGATGACGGTCCAGCGATGTCGGTGCAAATTCATTTTTTGTTTACGGCCCGGAGTTCTTGACAGTGTCGGGAATGGTGCGTATAATGGAAGAAAGTTACAATGTGAGCGCCAGTATGGATCAATCCAAAAGGAATAGCACATGCATCTCTTTGAGAAAGCTCTAAGTGTCGGGAAAGAAGACATCGAGTTCCACTTTCGTGGATACTCTGCCATCGAATGGTTTGACTTTTTGCTTAATCCCCGCCGTTTACGGGGAAGTGACTTCTTAATGCGGTGGTCACAAGGCGTATGGAGCGAAGAACGCATCACCCAAGCCGTTAATAGCACCAGTGAATTCTTTGCAATTCCTTATGGGCCAAGTGGGACTGCACCTGATGACGATGTTAGAACATTTGAAATTTATTTTGAACGACTCGAGGCTGCAGGGTTAGGGAAAAACAAACGCCCCGATTTGTTAATTTTCAAAAAATCATCTCAAGAAATAGTAGATACTGTTGTGCACTCTATTGGCGGGGTAAGTGAGCTGCCTTTTACACCAGAAAGTAACGAGGTAATACAAAAATTATTAAGTGAAGCCATACTCGCAGTCGAGTGCGAAAACAGCCTTTGGAAAGGTAAACTTATGCCAGATTACGGTGCAGAGTTAAAACCTCAAAGGCGGCTTGGCGGCAAGCTTGGGCTTAAGAAAAACGCGGTCCTGCCGACTTTGATATTGAAAGAAGAAGATCGCGAGCCATTGCAAAAATGGCAGGACCTGCACTCCATCCCCATTCATATATGGCACGTTTTCTACGATATGGCTTTTGGCATTTCTCTTGATAAGGCCCAAGAGATCATTGCGCAAGGGCTCATTCTACCTACAGAACAAACTTTCCAGGCACCTGGTGAGGCCATCACCAGAAAAGTCATTTACAAGTTCTACTATCATTATGCTTATCCCCTGGCTGAGACAACTCAAGAACCAGAACTAAAAGCCAAATTTGTTGAAGATAAAAATGGGCACATTCTGCCATACGTACATTTTGAAAACGGCAGGATGACCTTACGCACAGAGGCGTTAATGGTATTGCAAGAGATTGGAAATGCCAGAAACTAATGCCTACAGGACCCCTTCATCATGGGAAACCAGAGAGCTTTTGAGGGAAAAGGGGCAATTCTGGACGCCTGATTGGATTGCTGAGCCAATGACTGAGTATGCGTTAGCTGGAAAGGGCGGCCTATTGTTCGACCCAGCAGTTGGAGCAGGCGCATTTTTTCGTGCAGCAAAAACGATAGCAAGTGAAAACGAGTTTCCCGTTAAATGTACTGGAATGGAAATTGATCCAATAGTATTAGCTCAAGGACTTGAAAACGGCCTGGACAAAGACGACATTGCGTCGGTAACAATTGGTGATTTTGTACTCCAGCCACCCCCAACGACATTTTCAGCAATTGTCGCCAATCCCCCCTATATTCGACATCATCGTATTCCTCAAGAAACAAAAGCACGACTCAAGCAATTAAGTATTCAAATACTTGGGAAACCGCTTGATGGGCGAGCAGGTCTACACATTTATTTTTTGATCCGTGCTTTGTCATTACTTGAAAATAATGGCAAATTAGCCTTCATCATGCCTGCTGACACTTGCGAAGGTAAATTTGCTCATGATTTATGGACCTGGATCACGGAAAATTTTGCTCTGGATGCCGTCATAACATTTTCCCCGAAAGCATCGCCGTTCCCTCATATTGATACAAATCCGCTTGTTTTTTTAATCCGTAAAGCGTCGCCCAAAGACAAATTCCTGTGGGCTAAATGCTGTCAGCCAGCAACCAATTCCTTAAAAAGTTGGATAAGGTCTGGCTTTGAAAATATTCCTGAGCAAGATTTGTTTGTCATTGTTCGAGATTTGAAGGAGGGACTAAGCACAGGACTTTCACGCGAACCGTTTCCAAACTATGATAATGGGAGATATACGCTAGGAGATTTTGTGCAGATCATGCGTGGTGTCGCAACAGGTGCAAATGATTTCTTTTTTATGACCACCGAGCAAGCCGCGCGATTGGGAATTCCAGACGAATATTTTATTAAGGCCATTGGGCGAACACGAGATATTACAGGAGATGAGATTACTAACGAAACAATCGAAATGCTCGACCAGAAAGGAAGACCGACTTTGCTATTATCGCTTAATAATGCTAATTTAGAATCTTTCCCGGAATCAATAAAACAATACTTGTTGGAGGGTGAAAGACTGGGTTTACCTAAGCGTCCATTGATTTCGCAACGTAAACCGTGGTATAAAATGGAGGTGCGTGTACCTCCGCCATTCTTGTTCACTTATTTGGGCCGTCGTAATTCTAGATTCATTCGAAATACTGCCAGCGTTGTCCCCCTGACGGGCTTTCTGTGTGTGTACCCAAAGAATAATGATGAAAAATATATGGCTCGGATTTGGAGAATTCTTAACCACTCTGATACAATAGCTAATTTATTGAAAGTCGGAAAATCTTATGGTAATGGCGCAATTAAAGTGGAGCCGCGTTTATTAGAGAGATTACCCATTCCAGATCATGTAATTGAACAATTTGGTTTCCCGGTTCAAATGCGCTTATTCGAGCAACAGGAATATTATACAATAGGGAATAGCAAATAGAATAATATTTCAAGAATGGTTAATACATGCTCAGATCTTGCGTATCCCTACGTTCCGTTGAGGCATTCAAGTATGAAAGATAAGCACATTGTCCTGCTTGTGGGACGTTCGGACGACAGGATGATAAAGCAGAAAGGGGATCAACCATGGCGGAGTCTGTGCCATCAGCGGGAAGCCGTCACCTCAAGTCTATCGTTGTGAAAACATCCCTCTAAGGCACGGGAGGCAAGTCCACGCCGCAGCTGCGCGTAGGGGGATTCTTCCGTTAGCCACAGTTCATGAAGCGTCATCAAGTCCAAAAGCAAGGAGGTATCGCAATGACCCAACAGTTCGCAGGTAAGGTAGCGGTTGTAACAGGCGCCAGCTCTGGCATCGGCAGGGCGAGCGCCCTGGCATTTGCTCGAGAGGGGGCGAAAGTGGTGGTCGCCGATGTCCTGGTCGCGGGGGGCGAGGAAACGGTCCGGCTGATCCAGGAAGCGGGCGGCGAGGCGTTCTTCGTCAAGACCGACGTCTCGAACGCCGCCGCGGTGGAGGCCCTGATTCAGAAGACCGTGGAGACATACGGCCGGCTGGATTATGCCTTCAACAACGCGGGGATAGAAGGGACGACGGCGCCCACGGCCGAGTGCACCGAGGAAAATTGGGATCGCACGCTCACGATCAACCTCAAAGGCGTCTGGCTGTGCATGAAATACGAAATCCTGCAGATGCTCAAGCAGGGCAGCGGCGCCATCGTGAACACGGCCTCCATCGCCGGGGTGGTGGGATTCCAGGGACTGCCGGCTTACTCTGCCTCCAAGGGCGGCATCGTGCAACTGACGCGCGCCGCGGCGCTGGAATACGCCAGGGCCGGCATTCGGGTGAACGCCGTCTGCCCCGGCGTCATCCGCACGGCGATGGTCGAGCGCCTCACCGGGGGCGAGACTGAGGCGGAAGCGGGATTTGTCGCCGGCGAGCCGATCGGACGGATGGGCACGCCCGAAGAAATCGCCGCCGCGGTGGTGTAGCTGTGTTCGGACGCGGCATCGTTTGTCATTGGCCATCCGCTGGTAGTGGACGGCGGCTGGGTAGCCCAATAGGGCAGGTATCTTATCTAATGAAGTGAACTGTGGCTAGCCGTGGCCCCGGCGCCGCTTCATGACGCTCCGGCGGCGCCGGGGAGGTGGTCGCGGTTAAACCCGCCATCCTCGCTGCGTCTGTCCCAGCCATCCGCGCCCTCGAACTGCTGACGTTACTCTATCAACGCGCGCCAACGCCAAAGAAATTAGAGCCAGAGTCAACGGAGGAAGTCTATGATCCGCCAGGCAAGGCTTTGCGTCCTCGTCATGAGCCTCGTCATTCTGCCGGCCTCGAAGACCGTTACTTTTGTCCCACCCAGGCAACCGTCACCGGCATCAGCATCCCTTGTGGGCACTGCAATCTCCTGCAGCGCGGTGACCCCTACCCCAGGAAATTATGTCGTGGCCATCGAGTCCAGCGGCCAGACTCGCGAATTCCGTCTGCACATCCCACTGGGATACCTGCCAGGCCAGGCTGCTCCCCTGGTCATTAACCTGCATGGCGCCGGTGGAAGCGGGCTTCAACAAGAAGTGTATAGCAGGATGTCCGGCAAGGCCGACGAAGCTGGCTTCATCGTCGCCTATCCAGAAGGGCGCGGCGAGCCGTCGAGCTGGTATGTCGGACCGGCAACCGGCGGACGGCAAGAGGATGTGCAGTTCATGCGCGATCTGATCGCCTGCCTGGAGAATCAGCTGAGCATGGACGCTGATCGCATTTATGCTACTGGCTTTTCCAATGGCGGGGGGATGGCCAATCGTCTGGGCTGTGATCTGTCGGACGTCATCGCGGCCATCGGCCCGGTATCGGGAACTTACTTTTTCGCCGACAACTGCCAACCCTCCCGCCCCGTGCCGGTCGTGGCCTTTCACGGCACGGCAGATGGCATCGTCCCTTACAACGGCGGGACAGAGTTGCCTCCTATCCCCCAGTGGGCCGCCGATTGGGCTGCCCGCAATGGCTGTGACCCGGCTTCCACCCTCACCTATTCCCACGGTGACGTGACCGGAGAAACGTGGGGGAATTGCGACCACGACGCCTTGGTCACACTTTACACTGTTGCGGAGGGGACGCATGCGTGGCCCGGGGCCGTCGGAGCCACTCAAGACATCGAGGCCACGGACACGATCTGGGAGTTCTTCGCCGCCCATCCCTTCAGCACACTGTCCCACCACGTCTATCTGCCCTTAGTAGCGCGCCCCTGAATTGATACTTTAAATCTGAAAATGCAGAGTCGGCTAATAAAATGTGCAACTGCCAGAATACCCTGAAGGGACAAACGCCTGATGCCTGAGTTAGCGACGGCATGTTCCCAAATTGTGGCCGCGATCCGCCCCATCCTCGCCCGCCGTTCGCCGATTCTGGTCGCCCTGGATGGGGGCAGCGGCGCGGGCAAGTCCACTTTGGCTGCCATGTTGGAGCAGGAAATTGAGTCTGTCGTGATCCCGCTCGATGATTTCTATTCCGCCTCCATTCCCGATGGGGAATGGGACAGCCGTCCAATCCCGGAGAGAGCCAGGGACGTGTTTGATTGGGCAAGGCTGCGCACTGACGCCCTGGAACCTCTCCTCGCCGGCCGACCGGCGCGATGGTTTCCCTTTGACTTTGTCTCCGGGATGCGCCCGGATGGGACGTATGGGCTAAGTCCCCACGCCATCGAAAAACAGCCGGCAAACGTGATCATTCTCGAAGGCGCCTATTCTTCAAATCCAGAGATTGCCGATTTGATTGATCTGGCCGTGCTGGTAGATGTCCCAGTCGCCGAACGGCATCAACGGCTAGACCGGCGCGAAAGCGATCAGCGCTTTCTAAAACGCTGGCACGCGCTCTGGGACGGCGTCGAAGACTACTACTTTTCAGAAGTCAGGCCAACATCAGCCTTTGATTTGGTCGTGCGAGGATGACGCCTTAAATCATCCAACGCCCGACACTGGATGCCGCTGCCGGGCCTGTATCCGCCAATTTTCCCCCTCCCCACCCCCGCTCAACCCTTCCGTTTCCACGCGCTCCACGATGGAGCTTGGACGACCTTCCCGCCCGGCCCCACGTGTTCCCCTCCGGAACCTTCACCACTTATGAGCCGGATCTCCATATTTCCTCCACAATTTCCCGCTATGATAGCCACATTTCTTACGGAGGTGAAGGTGCATGAAGCGAAAAAAATGGTTGATGATCCTCCTGAGTGTGGTGGTGATAGGGGCCGGCGTGGGCGGCTATTTCTTCTATCGGAAGACGACCGCCGCTACCTCCACCGCCACGACCGACAGTCTGGAGACGTCTGTGGTAACGCGGGGCTCGCTCCGAGCGACGGTTGACAGCAGTGCGAGTTTGACCCCCGTTGAGACGGTGAACCTGGCGTTTGGCAACAGCGGCAAGGTTGCCGAAGTGCTGGTCAAAGCAGGCGATGAGGTACAGGCCGGGCAACCGCTGGCGCGTCTGGAAACGACCGATCTGGCTAATGCGGTCACGGAGGCGGAAATTGCCCTGCTGCAGGCCCAAATTACCCTCTCTCAGACCATGGCAGGGCCGAGCGCGACCGAGCTCGCCGCCGCCGAATCCGCGCTGGCCAGCGCTAAAGCCAGCTACGCCGAAACGACCGGCGGTCCCACCGAGGCCGAGGCCACCCAGGCCGAACTTTCCCTGGAACAGGCCAGAATCAGCCTGGAATCGGCGCAGGCAGCCTACGACCAGGCCGGCGGCAGCTGGCGCGCCGAGGTGAACTACTCCCCCATCGCCACCAACCTTTGGGAAGCCCAGGCGTCGTATGAGAACGCCCTGGCTTCTTACCAGGCAGTGATGCAGGGAGCTACTACCCCCGAACGCCAGGCCGCCTGGGCCAAAGTCCAGCAGGCCCAGGCCAGCCTGGAGCAGCTCCAGGAACAACCCTCCGAGGCGGAAGTGCAGCTGGCCGAAATCAGCGTCCAAAAGGCCCGGACCGCCCTGGAACTGGCGCAGTACAACCTGAAGCAAGCCACGTTGGTCGCACCCTTCTCCGGCACGATCACGGCGGTCAACATCGCGGTCGGCGACTCGGCCAGCGGCACGGCCATGGTGCTTGGCGACCTGCAGGCGCTGGCGGTAGAAGTTCAACTCGATGAGTCGGACGTCGTTCAGGTCGCGGCGGGACAGCCGGCCCAGGTGACGTTAGATGCCTTCAACGACCTGGTGCTGACCGGCACGGTGACGGCGGTCGCACCGACGGCGAATTTAGAGAACGGCGTAGCGATCTACCCGGTGACCGTGGTCGTATCCCCCACCGGCGAGGCGCTGATCCGCCCCGGGATGACCGCCAACGTGACGATCGTGACGGCGGCGGCGGACGACGCGCTGCTGATCCCGGTGAACGCGGTGCAGTACCTGGGTGAACGGACTTTCGTCCTGCGCCAGCTGCGAGAAGGTGAAACTTTGACCGATACGATGCAAATGGGCCCCGGCAGCGGCGCCGGGTTTCCTCAGAGTGGCAGCGCCGGACAAACTCAGAGTGGCGGCACCGGACAGACGTCAGGCAGAGGAGCGCAGAGCGGCGCTGCCGGTCAGCGCCCCGCGTTCCGCGCTGGCCAGAGCAGCGGTTTGTTCGCCGGCTTCGTGCTGACGCCGGTCCAAATTGGCGCTCAATCCGACACCGAGGTCGCCATCACTGAGGGACTCCAGGAAGGCGACGTCGTGGTCATCTCCAGTTTGACCACCCAAACGGACACTCAAAGCTTCTTCCCCGGTGGCGGACCTGGCTTCGACGGCGGCGGGCCCGGCTTCGATGGCGGTGGACCGGCGGGTGGGATGCCGCCCATGGGGCCGTGAGAGGCGATCTGAAAAGCGAGGAGGTTCATGAAAATGCATAAAAAGTCGTGGCTGTGGCTCATCGGGGGAATCGTGCTGCTGGTAAGCGGCGTGCTGGGATACATCACCGTGCTGAAGCCCAACACGGCGAAGGCGCAAACGTCGGACCAGATCACCGAAGTAGTGGTGGTGACGCGGGGGACTTTGCAAGATTCTATTGAGAGCAGCGGCAACCTGGCCGTGGTTCAGGAACGGGCGCTCGCGTTTGATACCTCAGGGCGGGTGGCCGAAATCTATGTGAAGGTCGGAGAGCAGGTCAAAGCCGGGCAGCCCTTGCTGCGCCTGGATTCGACAACGCTGGAGCTGGCAGTGACGCAAGCCCAGGCTGATCTGGACAAAGCGCAAATTCAGCTGGAGCAGACGCTGGCCGGGCCGACTCAAGCGGAGCTCGCTGCAGCCGAAGCGTCGTTGGCCAGCGCTAAGGCCAGCTACGCTCAGGTGAAGGCGGGACCCTCCGCCGCCGAGTTGGTGCAGCTGCAGAATACTCTGGATCTGGCGGCCAAAGCGGTGCAGCAGGCCCAGGGCAACTACGAAAGGTCCGGGGGACGATCGGCGGCCTCCCTTCAGAGCGCGACGATAGCCTATGACAAAGCCAAAGCGGCTTACGAAATCGGCACGGCGGGGCCCACTAAAGCCGAGCTGGCCGCGGCCTGGAGCAGTGTCGAGCAGGCCCAGGCCAATCTGGAGGAGTTGAAGGCCGGGGCAACCGCCGCTGAAATCCAAACCGCCCAGCTCAACGTTCAACAAGCACAGCTGGCCCTGGATAAGGCCCAGCGGCAGCTCGCGCAGGCCACGCTGGTCGCGCCGTTTGACGGCGTGATCACAGCGCTGAACGTGGCCGTCGGCGAAATGGCCTCCGGTTCGGCCATCACCGTCGCGGACCTGAGCGCGCTGGAGGTGGAGGTCTCGCTGGACGAGTCCGACGTCACGCAGGTGCACACCGGTCAAACCGCCCAGGCCACGATTGCCACGCTCAACGACCTGGTCATCCCCGGCGAGGTGACGGAAATCGCGCCGGCGGCGGAAGTCTCCTCCGGCGTAGCGATCTATCCGATCACCGTGCGCCTCAGCGAACGGCCGGCTGCCGTTCGGCCCGGCATGTTAGCCGACCTAGAAATCATCACCGCGCAGTGGGACAATGTGCTCTATCTGCCCCAACGCGCCGTGCAGCTAGAAGGCGAACAGGCTTACGTGATGCGGCAGACGACCGAGGGTCAGTTTGAACGAACGCCGGTGACCATAGGCCAAAGCCTGGGCGGCAATGTGGAAATCGTGGACGGGCTGGCCGAAGGCGACATCATCGGGGTCGTGACCCAGGTGACAACGGCGACCACGACGCCCGAAGCGTCCGGCGGTTTCCGCATCCAGGGCCTGGGCGGCCTTTTGGGCGGCGGAGGGAGGCCCTGAGATGAGCCTGATTGAAACCGAGAATTTGACCAAGGTCTACCACATGGGCGCGGTGGAAGTCCACGCGCTGCGCGGGGTCACCTTCAACATTGAAGAAGGGGAATGGATAGCGATCATGGGGCCGTCCGGCTCAGGGAAATCCACCCTGATGCACATCATCAGCTGCCTGGACACTCCTACCACCGGCGCCTATCACCTGAACGGCGTGGATGTCAGCCAGATGAACGACAATCAGCTGGCCGTCATCCGCGGCCGGGAGATCGGCTTCGTTTTTCAATCCTTCAACCTTTTGCAGCGTGCCCCGGCGCTCAAGCAGGTGATGCTGCCGCTGCAATACAGCCGCAACGGCTCGCGGGTGGCGCCGGCCGAGCGCAAACGTCGGGCAATGGAGGCGCTGGAAAGAGTCGGCCTGGGCGACCGGATGTCCCATCGCCCCTCGGAGCTTTCCGGCGGACAGCAACAGCGCGTCGCCATTGCCCGCGCCCTCGTCAATCAACCCCGCATCCTGATGGCCGATGAACCGACCGGCAACCTGGACTCTGAATCGGGCCGCGAAATTCTGGACATCCTCCATCGCTTGCACGAGGAGCAGGGTCTCACGGTCGTGATGGTGACCCACGATGAAGCCATCGGGCGCGAAGCCCATCGCGTGATTCGGCTCAAGGATGGCAAGATTCAGGCCTGAGTCCCAGCGCGAGCAAGGGCTGACCTGAAACCCTGAGGGCATCAGGGACATGCATCAGGGATATAAGGAAAAAGGAAAAGTCATGGCAACACAATTAGCGGATCTGTGGGAAAACGTCCGGGTGGCCCTGGATGGGTTGCTGGCGAACAAGTTGCGCTCCGTCTTGACGATGTTAGGCGTCATCATCGGTGTGGCCTCCGTGGTAGCCCTGCTGTCCATCGGCAACGGCGCCTCGGCCTCCATCACCAGTCAGATCAGCAGCATCGGCACGAACATGTTGATCGTGACGGCTGGCGGGATGGGCCGGATCGGCGGCGGCCCCGGCGGTTCGCTGGGACTGACCATGAGCGACGCCGAAGCGCTGGCAGATCCCAACCAGGTCACGGCAGCCGCCATGGTCGTCCCGCAATATGGCGGCGAGGGCCAGATCATCTACGGCGACAGCAATCTCAACGCCTCCATCACCGGCGTGCCGCCCGCATACCAGGATCTGTACGATCTGACACTGGCCCGGGGCGAGTTCATCTCCAGCAGCGAGGTGGACAAACGCTCGAAAGTGGCCGTCCTGGGAGCGACGGTGGCCAGCGACCTCTTCGGCAACTTCAACCCGATCGGGCAGAAAATCAAAGTTTCCACGTTCGGCGCGACGGTCTCGCTGACGGTCATCGGCGTCCTGAACGAGCAGGGCGGCTCCATGCTGAACGAGGCCGATAGCAGCATCTTCGTGCCGCTCTCCACCGCTCAGACCAAGCTCTTCAACGGTCGGAACTCCCTCGGCCAGTTAGTCGTCAACCGCGTCAACGTGATGGCGAAGTCAGAAGCACTGGTAGACACGGCCCAAACGCAAATTGACACCGTCCTGCGCGACCGGCATGGCCTCGAGCCAGAGGAAGACGCCGATTTCCGCATCATCAATCAGGCTGACATGTTGGAAATGGCGACCAGCGTCACCAGCAGCCTGACGGTCTTTCTGGGAGCCATCGCCGGGATCTCGTTGCTGGTCGGCGGCATCGGCATCATGAACATCATGCTGGTCTCGGTCACCGAGCGCACCCGTGAGATCGGCCTGCGCAAGGCCGTGGGAGCGCGCAAAAACGACGTGCTCGGACAGTTCCTGATGGAAGCCATCCTGCTCAGTTTGCTCGGCGGATTGGGAGGCGTGCTCGTGGGAATAGGGTTATCCCAAATCGTCAACCTCACCGGCACGTTCAACTCCGTGGTGACGCCGGGCTCAATCCTGCTGGCAGTCACCTTCTCGCTGGCCATCGGCCTTTTCTTCGGCATCTACCCGGCCAACAAGGCCGCCGGCTTGAACCCGATTGAGGCGCTCCGATACGAATAAGTCCAGGGCAGCGTCTGGGGGGCGCGTTGGCGGGCCAGCGCCGCGCGCTCTCTCCCGACTGGGATTATAATAGAAGTTGACATGAGCCTGCGGCTCACCACCGATGACAAAAATGTGAGTTGTGAGCGGTGAGTTGTGATCGAAGGCCACGACGGCTCTCTCCTCACGGCTCACGGCTCTCTATTTTCCGAGAAGTTGACAGTATGGGCCGCAGATGGAATGAAACTAAGAGGCGCTCAAAATGCCGACCCAGACCATTCTGGTTGTAGATGATGCACCGCATATCGTGGAAGTGGTGAGCGATTACCTGAAACAGGCCGGTTTCCGGGTCCTGACGGCCCGCGATGGCCAGACAGCGCTGGCCATCGCCCGTCACGAGCAGCCCGATTTGATGATCCTGGATCTGATGCTGCCGAACGGCCCCGATGGGCTGGACGTCTGTCGGAGCATCCGCCGCGATCCGACGCTGGCCGAAACCCCCATCATCATGCTCACCGCCCGCGTAGAGGAGATGGATCGGCTGATCGGGCTGGAGCTGGGCGCCGACGACTACGTCACCAAGCCGTTCAGCCCGCGCGAAGTCGTCGCGCGGGTCAAAGCCGTCCTGCGCCGGACCCAGGGAGCGTCCTCTCCGGCCGTGATCCGCGTGGGTGACCTGTGCATTGATCTCAGCACCCGCACCGTCACCGTGGGGGAAACCGTCGTGGATTTAACGCCGACCGAGTTTGATCTCCTGACCTTCCTGGCTCAGAACGCCGGTCGCCCCTTCACCCGCGCCCAACTGATGGAGCAGGTGTATGACGTGGCCTACACCGGCTATGATCGCGCCATTGACTCGCACATCAAAAACCTGCGGCGCAAGCTGGAGACCGATGCCCATAATCCCCAATGGATCGTCACCGTTTACGGCATCGGCTACAAACTGGAGGAACCCACATGAAACTCTGGGGCAAATTCCGCCAGGGTTGGAAACGAGCCTGGAGGCGTCTCAATCTGCGCTTTTTCTGGCAGATGGCGCTGGCCTTTGGCCTGGTCACCTTGCTGCCCCTGGGAGCCGTCTACCTGGTGGGCCGGCAGGCGTTGCGGCAGACGCAGGCCATTATCGGCAACAGCCCGCTGCCGGGGCATACCTTGTGGGCCGACCGGTTGAGCCGTTATTATCAGGAGCACGGCTCCTGGGACGGCGTGGAAACCATGATCGCCGGCTATCCCACGGGGCCGGGATGGGAACCGTATGACACAGACTGGCAGCGCCCTTACATTTTGCTCTCCCCCAGCGGTGAAGTCATCGCCTCCGACAATCCCGAACAACAAGGGAAAAACCTGGGGCAGGTCGAACAAGGGCTGGCCATGCCCATTATGGTCAACGGGCAGCTCGTCGGACGGATCCTGCTCAGCGACTTCCGGGCCATTGCGCCGCCCCCCGATCAGCCTACCCCCCTGCCGCGCGTGGGGCGGATTGCCGAACAGATGTTGGGGAGCAGCGTCTACGTGATGGTCGCCGCCGTGATCGTGGGCCT
>Ga0116191_1001458_pt1 | contig 19131 bp, 17 predicted proteins | sample AD_UKC111_MetaG_FD_89897 | JGI IMG/M metagenome (GOLD analysis project Ga0116191, IMG submission 89897) | Active sludge microbial communities of municipal wastewater-treating anaerobic digesters from Hong Kong - AD_UKC111_MetaG | ecosystem: Engineered > Bioreactor > Anaerobic > Digestate... | reverse complement strand
ATCATCATCGGCAAGCTGGTCCCCGGCGTGTTGACGACGGCGGTGAGCATGGTGGTGATCCTGGCGATGGGCATGTTCTGGTTCAAGATGCCCTTTCGCGGCTCGATGGGGCTTTTTGCCTGGTTGTCGTTGATCTTCATCATCTCCGGGCAGGGATTGGGGCTGTTGATGTCCACTATTGCCAGAAATCAGCGGCAGGCGCAGCAGCTTTCGACCCTCTTGATGCTCATCACGATGTTGTTGAGCGGGGTGGTCTACACGCGCCTGACCATGCCGAAACTGGTGCAGTACGTGGGCGACCTGATTCCCGCGACCTATTTTATCCGCATCACGCGGGGCATCATTACCAAAGGAGTGGGGATGTCGTTTTTGTGGGAGGACGTCGTCGTGCTCACCCTCTATGCCCTGGTCGTCATCATCGTGGCCGGGCGCATGTTCAAGAAGCGGCTGGACTGACGTCGCCCTTCGCCTTTCGCTTACTCGCCTTTTCGCCTTACCGCTTTTTCGCTCTTATGGACGCCACCATCACTGCTCAAAATCTGGTCAAAACCTTCCACACGCGACGGGGGACGGTGAAAGCCGTGGACGGCGTCACCCTGGAAGTGCGCCGCGGCGAGACGTTTGGCCTCATCGGCCCCGATGGCGCCGGGAAGACGACGACGACGCGCGTCATCCTGGGGTTGCTGCGCCGCACGGCGGGCGAAAGCGCCATCCTGGGGTACGATTCCATGCGCGACCCTTACGCCATCCGCGAACGGATCGGGTACATCGCGCAGCAGTTTGCCCTGCCCGCTGACCTCACCGTGATGGAGAACATGCGCTTCTTCGCCGATGTCCACGGCGTGAGCCTCGCGGAACAGAAGCGGCGCATCCCGGCGCTCCTGGAATTTGCCGGGTTGACGAAATTTACGGACCGGCTGGGCGGGCGCCTTTCCGGCGGCATGAAGAAGAAGCTGGCGCTCGCGTGCAGCCTTGTCCATGAGCCGCAGGTCGTGCTGCTCGACGAGCCGACGCTCGGCGTGGATCCCGTCAGCCGCCGCGAGTTCTGGAATCTCCTGGGACGTTTGCGCGCGGAGCAGGGGCTGACGATCTTTGTCTGCACGCCCTACATGGATGAGGCCGAGCGCTGCGATTGGGTGGGACTGCTGTATCAGGGGCAGATCATCGCCCGCAACACGCCCACTGCCATCAAGCAGATGGTGCCTGGACGGCTATTGCAATTCGCGCCGCAGCCCTTTCCGCCCGCGCAACGCCTGGTCACCGGCATGGAAGGGGTGCTGGAAGTGCAGACCTACGGGGCCAACTTGCACGTCTTTGTGGACGATGTCGCCCGGCGTCAGCCGCAGATCGAGGCGGCGTTGCGTGCGGAAGGCATCCGCTATGATGGCTTTCGGGAGATCGAGCCGCGCATGGAAGAGGCTTTTATCTCGTTGATCCGTCGTCGCCGCGAGGCAAACGGGGAGGGCGCCGCATGAGACTCCCCTGGCCACATCATTCCGGCGAGCCGGAGCCGACAGAGCATCCCATCGTCATCGAGCATTTGACCAAGCGCTTTGGCGATTTCGTCGCCGTGGATGACGTCAGTTTTCACGTCACCGCGGGCGAGGTTTACGGCTGGCTGGGTCCCAACGGTGCGGGGAAGACGACGACGATCCGCATGATGCTGGGGCTGATGCGGCCTACGTCGGGGCGGATCCGGGTGCTGGGCTACGATCCGGCCACGCAGTCGAAAATCATGCAGCAGCACGTGGGCTACATGTCGCAGCTCTTCACCCTTTATGAAGACCTGACCGCTGCGGAAAATATTCGTTTCTATGGGCTGGCGTATGGCTTGCCGCGGGACGTGCTGCGGCAGCGTCAGGCGGAGATCATCGCCATGGCGGGCCTGGAGGGGCGTGAAAATGAGCTCACGGCGCACCTTTCCGGCGGCTGGAAGCAGCGTCTGGCGTTGGGCTGCGCCATCGTCCACAATCCCAGGGTAGTGTTCCTGGACGAGCCGACGGCGGGTGTGGATCCCATCAGCCGCCGTGAGTTCTGGGGGCTGATCTACGCCATGGCGAAAAAGGGGGTCACCGTGCTGGTGACCACGCATTATATGGACGAGGCGGAGCTGTGTCAGCGCGTGGCGTTCATCAGCGAGGGGCACCTCATCGCCCTGGATTCCCCGGAGCGGCTCAAGGCCACGGCGATGCGCGGTCAAATCCTGGAGGTGAACACGCCGACGCCAGATCGGGCGCTGCAGGCGCTGGAGGCGGCGAAGAAGCGCGGCGAGCTGCCGTTGCTGGATGTAGCGCTCTACGGGGCACAGCTGCACGTGGTGGTGCCCGATGCTGGGGCCGGGAAGCCGCTGGTGTGGGACTACCTGAGCGCTCAGGACGTCGCGGTCACAGCGGTCGAGTGGATCGCGCCGACGCTGGAGGATGTGTTCATTTCCTCTGTCAAGTCGCGCGATGAATGAACGTGGGGCACGTGAGCACGTGGACACGTGGGCACGGGTTCTATTTGCTGAGGAGCTCACTTACGCATTACGTATCACGCATTACGCATTTCCTGAGGAGATAAGAGATGAGGAAGCCGGGGCATGTTTTGAGTTTCCTCCTGGCGGCGTCTCTGCTATGGGGGGGCTGCCAGGGGATCGTCCAGGGGTCTGCGACGGAGAAGTCCCTGGAGGCGTCGGGCATCATTCAGGCCGAAGAAGTGCTGATCGCCAGCGAATTCGGCGGGCTGGTGGCGGAGCTCGCGGTCAAAGAGGCCGATACCGTGCAGCAGGGCGATGTGCTGTTGCGCTTCGATACCGCGATCATTGACGCGGAGATCGAATCCATGGCCGCGATGGTCGCCGTGGCAGAGGCAGGCGTGGCGCAGGCGCGGGCGGGGGCGCGTCCTACGCAGATCGCCGTCGCCGAGGCGCAGCTGGCGCAGGCGGAAAGTGGCCTGCTCGCCGCCCGGCAAGCCGTGAGCGACACCCAGACGTTGCTGGCGTCACCGCAAGACCTGGATTTGCAGATTGCGGTGCTTCGCGAGCAGATTGAGGCGGCGCGACATCGGGAAGCGCAGGCGGCGGCGTTGAAGGATTACGCCGAAAGTATGTTGCCGGCAGCCGCGGCGGTGGTCGCGGAGTGGGGCGAGGGGGGCCGTCATCGTTTCCCCGTCAGCTGGCAGGATGTGCTCGATCAACTGCCGCCGGACTTGGTGGAATTGTTGCCCACGGACCCTTCTGTGCCGCCGGGGGTCATTCCCGATGGCGATTATACCTGGGGCGATTGGGAACTGGTGGTGGAGAACGGGCAGCCGCAACTTTACAAGTGGGTGAACATCACCGTACCGGAGGCGGCGCACCTCGCGCCACACTATGCCTGGCAGGCGTGGATTGGCGTCAACACCGCAAGCATCAGCCGCGAGGGGCTGGAAGCCCAACTGGCGGATCTCTACGCGCAGCGCGCCAATCCGCAGGCGCTCATCTCTGCCGTGAATACGGCGGTGAGCACGCAGGAACAGCTCGAGGCGCGGGTGGCCATGGCGCAAGCGCAGGTGGACGGTCTGAAAGCGGGACTGCAGCCGGCAGATCTGGCGGCGTTGGAAGCGCGTCGGGCACAGGCGCAGGCGGGACTGGAAGCCCTCCAACAGCAGCGTGAGATGTTGACGCTGCGGGCGCCCTTCACGGGCACGGTGGTGGCCGTCCCCGTCAATCGCGGCGAGGTCGCGGTTGCCGGGGCGACGTTGCTGAAGCTGGCAGATTTGAATCGCCTGCAGCTCGTCGTCTACATCCCGCAGACGCGGTTGGGGGAGGTCTACCTTGATCAGCCCGTGCGGATTACGGTGGATAGTTTCCCCGGCGAGACCTTTGAGGGGCGCGTGGTGCACATTTCCGAGACGGCGGAGTTCACGCCGCGCAATGTGGCGACCAAAGAGGAGCGGGTAAACCTCGTCTTTGCGGTCACCCTCCGGGTGCCCAACCCCGACGGCCGGCTCAAGCCGGGGATGCCTGCTGATGTGGTCTTCCAATGAGTCATGTGAGTCGTGAGCAATGAGTCGTGAGCAGAGGCTGCGACAGCTCACCGGTCTGGCTGGGGATGGAATCCCCGGCCTGACAGGAGCCGACCGCGCCGAAGCGCGTTGTTTGGGACGTATCAGCCCCGGAATTCATTCCGGGGCAGCCTGAGAGCAAACTGAAGTTTGCGCTACATTTGCCATGCAAGTGATTTTGAGATTTGCTGATTTGCCGAGGAGACAGAGCGATGAGAGCGGGATTATCTGATGCGCCTTTAGTGCTGCGGCCTGGCGGCGGCTTCAAGCGGGCCGGCCTCAGGCCGTGGCTCGTCGTGGTGGTGTTGTTCAGCGCGTGGGCGCTGGCGGGCTGTTCGGCGGGATTGGGCAATGCGGAGAAACCGCCGTTGGTGGCCTCGGGGACGATTCGGGCGATGGAAGTGCGGATCAGCAGCGAGCTCGGCGGACGGGTGGCGGAGATCCCCGTGCAGCTCGGGCAATCCGTGACAGAGGGCGAGGTCCTCGCGCGTCTGGACGCGACTCCCTGGCAGTTGCAGCTGCAACCCGCTGAGGCCGGCGTCGCCGTGGCGCGGGCGGACCTGGAAGCGCTCCGAGCGGGGGCGTATCCGGCGGAGATCGCGGCGGCGCAAGCGGCGCTCGCCCTGGCGGAAGCCCAGCAGGAGGGGGCGCGGCGCGCCTGGGATGAGGCGCTCGCTCAGCTGCAGCATCCGCAGGAGCTGGAAACGCAGATTGTCGCGGCCCGGACGCAGGTGGCGTTGGCGGAACAGGGGGTCCAGAAGGCCGATGTGGATCTGCGGAATGTGCAGTACCGTTACGACCGTCAGCGCGCGACGGAATGGGAGCTGCGCGCGGCGCAGGAAGCCCTGGCTGCCGCTCAGGGAGATGAGCAGACGGCGAAAACGCTTCTGGCCCAGCTGCTTGCCATCCGCCGGAATCCGTTGGGCTACGAAGTGCAGGCCCGCGCGGCCGAGGGGAAATATCACGCCGCTGAGGCGGGCGTGGCGGTAGCGCAGGCACAGCTCGAGGACCTGCTGGCCGGCCCGGCCGCGGAGGAGCTCGCCGTGGCCGAAGCCAAAGTCCGGCAGGCCGAGGCGGAGGCAAACGTGTTGCGGGTCAAGGTGGCAAAGTGCACGCTCACCAGCCCCCTGAATGGGGTGGTGGTGAATCAGGTGTTGCGGGTGGGGGAGCTGGCCGCGCCCGCAGCAACGATTCTCACCGTGGCGGATCTGAGCGTGGTGACGCTCGAGGTATATGTCCCGGAAAACCGCGTCGGCGAGGTGCAACTCGGCCAGGGCGTGCAGGTGACGCTGGACGCTTTCCCCGATCGCAGCTTCGAAGGGCAGGTCATGCACATCAGTGACGAGCCGGAGTTCACGCCGCGCAACGTGGCGACGGCCGAGGAGCGTCTCAATACGTTTTACGCCGTGCGGATTCACCTCGAAAATCCGGAGCTGCTCCTCAAGCCCGGGATGCCGGCGGACGCCAGCTTCTAAATCGCCAGGCGCGATTGCGCATCGCCGCGCGATGGCGCACGAAATGGATGCAGTTTCCGTCGCGACTACTATCTTTTGTTCACCTTGTCAAATCTCCGTTTATGAGTATGATATTTCCTGAGAGTGGACATGTTCCTGCGGTGCAGCCCCGATGGCAAACATGACGTCATGGGCATGTGCGAAGGTGCGAACGTGCCCACGTGCGAAGATGCCCACGTGAAAACGTAAGTGATTCGCTGATTCGCCTTTTCGCCTTTTCACTGATTCGCTGACTGCTGACTCGCTGATCTCTATTTTCCGAGGAGGAACCCATGCCGGCTATTCCTGCGCTCATGGACGCGATGGTGCTACACGCGCCGGGCGCTCCGCTGACGTTGGAGCGACTCCCCGTCCCCCGCCCCGCCGGCGGGCAAGTTTTGATGCGCGTCCGCGCCTGTGGTGTCTGTCGCACCGACCTGCACGTGTTTGACGGCGACCTGCCGCATCCCAAACTGCCGCTGATTCTGGGACATGAGATCGTGGGGGAGGTGGTCGCCGTCGGCGCCGGGGTGACGGGGTTCGAGCCCGGCACGCGGGTGGGCGTCCCCTGGCTGGGATACACCGACGGGACCTGTCGTTTCTGCCGGCAGGGACAGGAGAACCTCTGCGAGGCGGCGCGTTTCACCGGCTACACCCTCGATGGCGGCTATGCGGAATACGCAGTCGCGGATGCGCGCTACACTTTTCCCCTGGGCGAGGGCGATCCCGCTGAGCAGGCGCCGTTGCTCTGCGCCGGGCTGATCGGCTATCGGGCCTATCGCCTGGCGGGGGAGAACGCGCGGCGCATCGGCCTGTATGGATTCGGCGCCGCCGCGCACATTCTGGCGCAGCTGGCGGTTACCCAGGGACGTGAGGTTTACGCCTTCACCCGTCCCGGTGACAGCGCGACCCAGGCCTTCGCCCGGCAGCTGGGCGCGGTTTGGGCCGGCGATTCGGATGTGTTGCCGCCGGAGCCGCTCGACGCGGCGATCCTCTTCGCACCGGTGGGGGCGCTCGTGCCGTTGGCGCTGCAAGCGGTCATCAAAGGTGGCGTGGTCGTCTGCGCGGGCATTCACATGAGCGATGTCCCCGCGTTCCCCTATCGCCTGTTGTGGGAAGAGCGCCACATCCGCTCGGTGGCGAATCTCACCCGGCAGGATGGCGAGGAATTCCTGGCGCTCGCGCCGCGCGTGCCGGTGCGCACGACCGTGCGGCGTTATCCCCTCGCTGCAGCCAACACCGCCCTCGACGACCTGCGTCACGGGCGTTTCGAGGGTGCGGCAGTGCTCGATTTTGCCTGTGAGGCTGTACCTGACGCTGGAGCGTGACCGTTCCCGGTTCGTTTTTTTGCCATTTCGCCTTCTCGCCTTTTCGCTTTCTTGCTTTTTCGCCTTTTCGCTTTTTCGCACATTTCTCAGGAGGCTCTTATGACAAAAACAGTGCTGATCGTCGGTGCGGGTGTAGGGGGGATCGCTACGGCGGCCCGTCTGGCAAAGGCCGGGTACAAAGTCACCGTGTTGGAGAAGACGGATCGCCCCGGCGGCCGGGCTTCGACTATTGAGCGCGATGGCTTTTTCTTTGACACGGGACCTTCGCTCTTCCTCATGCCGCCTACCTTTGCCGCGACCTATGCGGCGTTGGGCGAGCGGATGGAAGATCATCTGGATCTGGTACGGATTGATCCGACGTATCGTGTACATTTCAACGACGGCTCAATGCTCGATCTGAGCAGCGACATGCATCTGATGCACGAGCAACTGGAGGCGATCGAGCCGGCTGCTTCGGAGCAGCTGTTACGGTTCATCGCCGATGGCGCGATGCGCTATCGCAAGTCCCTGGAGCAATTCGTGGGGCGGAACTTTTACAGCTTCTTCGATTTCTTCACCCCGGCGAATCTGCCGCTGCTCTTCCAGCTCAAGCCGCTGGTGATGCATTACACCGAGACCTCCCGGCATTTCAAAGACCGCCGTCTGCGCGCCGGGTTCACGTTCCAGAACATGTATTTGGGTCTCAGTCCCTTTGAAGCTCCCGCGACTTACACGCTGTTGCAGTACACGGAGATGATCGAGGGCGTCTGGTACCCGCGCGGCGGCATGTATTCCATCATCACCAGCCTGACGAAAATCGCGGAAGGCTTCGGCGCGACCTTTCATTACAATGCGCCCGTCAAACGGGTGGACACGGCGGAGGGGCGCGCGGTCGGGGTCACGCTGGAAAATGGCGAGCAGCTCCGGGCGGATGTCGTCATTGTCAACGCCGATCTCCCCTACGCTTACACTGAGCTGCTGCCCGGCGACCCGGCAGCCCCACGCATGGACAAGCTCAAGTACACCTCCTCGACGTTGATGTTTTATTGGGGCGTCAAAGGTGAGCGCACCGACAAGCTGCTGCACCACAACGTTTTCCTCTCGGATCACGTGTACGAGAAATCCTTTGCGGAGATTTTCCATGATCACCTGCTGCCCACCGAACCCTCGTTCTACATTCACGCGCCGGTGCGCACCGTCCCGGAGTTTGCGCCGCCGGACGCCGATGCCTTGATGGTGCTGGTTCCTACGGGACATCTCGACTCGCAGCGCGATCAGGATTTCCCGGCCTTGCAGGCGCGCGCCCGTGAGTGGGTCTTCCAGCGATTGTCCCGTATCGGGCTGACGGACCTCAAGGAGCGCATCGTCCTGGAAGAGACGCTGACGCCGCCGGACTACCGCCGCATCTGGAACCTGGCCAAGGGCGCCACCTTTGGCCTGAGTCACAACGTCATGCAGGTGGGGTATCTGCGCCCGCACAACCGTCACAAGCGGTATAAGAATCTCTACTTCGTCGGCGCGAGCACCCATCCCGGCACCGGAGTGCCCATCGTGTTGCTTTCGGCCATGCTCATCGAGGAGCGCTTGAAGCGGGAGCAGCCTTTGTGAGCTGGCCATCTTGCATTTCCCGTCGCCCATTACCCGTCACTTTTGACCGATGACAATAGACACGAATTCTTGGGAACGCCGGTTGCTGGACTGGGCTTATCGGGGATTGGAGGCAGCGCCGCCGTCCTCCTGTGAGGCTGTGCCTGTCGCTTTGTTGAAGCGCGCATATCGCGCCAGCGCCGACGTCATCCGCCAGCACAGCCGCACCTTCCGCCTGGCCTCGCGCTTGCTGCCGCGCGCCAAACGTGACGCGGCCCGGGCGCTCTATGCCTTCTGTCGTCTCAGCGATGACCTGGTGGATCATGTCGAAACGGCGTCCCTGGCAGCGCTGGAATCCTGGCGCCGGCGGGCGTTGCATGATTGCCCGGCGCCGGACGATCTGCTTGTCATTGCCTGGCGTGACACGCAACTGCGATATGGAATTCCCGTGGTCTATGCGGAACAGTTGCTCGACGGCGTGGCGCGGGATCTGGTCCAGACGCGCTATGACACATTCGCTGAACTGACGGAATATTGCTACGGGGTGGCCTCCACCGTCGGCCTGATGTCTATGTACGTGACGGGCTTCAGCGGTCCCGAGGCCATCCCCTACGCCGTCAAACTTGGTGTGGCCCTGCAGCTTACCAACATCCTCCGCGATGTCGGCGAGGATTGGGCGATGGGACGTCTGTATCTGCCGTTGGAAGAGCTGGCGGATTTCGGCATTACGGAATCCGCCATCGCCGCAGGGAGCGTGGACGCGCGCTGGCGCGCTTTCATGCGCTTTCAGATCGAACGAGTGCGCCACCTGTACCAGGAGTCGCTGCCGGGCATCGCCCTGTTGCACCGCGATGGACGTTTGGGCATCGCCGCAGCTGCCGAACTCTACGGCGCCATCCTCACTGACTTGGAGGTGCATGGGATGGACAATCTCACTCGCCGGTCGCACCTCAGCGCGGGGGACAAGCTGCGCCTCCTACCGGGTATCTGGCGTCGGGCCATGTTCACCGGCTACTGATTCGGACGTATCACAGCTCGGGCCCAAAGGCTTTTAGAGTTGGGATTTGCGGACTGACATCTTTGAGGTGACCTATGAATACCGTGATCAATGTGCTGGTTTTCCTGGCTTCGGCAATCGCCATGGAGGGTGTCGCCTGGGCGTTGCACAAATACGTCATGCATGGCTTCTTGTGGGTCCTCCATGAGGATCACCATCGCAGCAGTGGGCGACGCTTGCAGAAAAACGACCTCTTCGCTCTCTTCTTTGCCGGCCTTTCTTTTGGGCTCATCTACAGCGGCCTGTATTACGGCATCCAACCGTTGGCCGCTGCGGGTTTCGGGGTAATGCTCTACGGCGCAGGCTATTTCACCTTCCACGATTTCATGTTTCACGGGCGGGTGAAAGCGCTGCATTTCAAGCCGCGCGGCAAGTACTTCAAGGACATCATCAACGCACATCGTGTGCATCACAGCGTGGCGACCAAAGAGGGCGCGCTCTCTTTTGGCTTCCTCTACGCGCCCAAGAAATATGCCAAGATGAAGCTCCGGTGAGGACGTTGAATGTCCCATTATGATTTCATCCTGGCGGGAGGCGGCTCGGCGGGGCTGAACCTGGCGCACGCGCTGCTGCAAAGCCCGCTCCGCGAGCGTTCGATTCTCATTGTGGATCAAGACGCCAAAGAGACCAACGACCGCACCTGGTGTTCCTGGCTCGTCGGTCCCCATCCCTTCGAACCGCTGTTGTATGCCAGCTGGGAGCGCCTTCGTTTTACCGGCGGCGGCTACGACGCCATCCTGCCGCTCGCGCCCTATCGTTACACCATGTTGCGCGGCCTTGATCTCTACGCCTACAGCCGCGAGACCTTTGCCGTGTTGCCAAACGTCACCCGGCTCCAGGGCCACATCGAAAGCGTGGCCGACGGCAGCTCGGGGGCAGAAGTCGTGGTGGATGGACGCGCCTTCACGGCTGATTGGGCCTTCGACAGCCGCTGGCTATGGCGGGAATACACCCCCGCGGTCGTCGCCGCTGCTGCCGGACTGCCGCCCCAGGCCACACGCCGTTACCATTATTTGCAACAGCACTTCCTCGGCTGGGAGATCGAGACGGAGACGCCGTGCTTCGACCCGCAGAGCGTCACGCTCTTTGATTTCCGCACGCCGCAACGCGACGCCCTGGGGTGGGACGGGATGCGCTTCATGTACATCCTGCCCTTCTCCGAGCGCCGCGCGTTGGTGGAATTCACGCTCTTTTCGGCGCGGCTGCTTTCCCAGGCGGACTATGAGACGGCGCTGCGGGATTACATCCGTGATGTGTTGGGTGTGTATGACTTTCGCGTCGTGGCCACGGAAGACGGCGTCATCCCGATGACGGATCAGCCGTTCCCGCGCCGGGCGGGGCGCGCCGTGATGCGCATCGGCACGCGCGGGGGACGGGTCAAAGGCTCCTCGGGGTTCGCCTTTTTGCGGACCGCGCAGGATTCCCGCGCCATCGTGCGCTCGCTCGCAGCGCATGGCCACCCCTTCGACGTGCCCGCGTCGCCGGGGCGCTATCACCTCTTCGACAGCCTGCTGTTGCAGATCCTCTACCGGCGCGGTGATCTGGCCGAACGCATCTTCGCCGATCTGTTCAGCAAAAACCCTCTTGATAGACTGCTGCGCTTCCTGGATGAGGAGGGTCCGCCAGGGGAGAACCTGCAGCTCATGGCGACCGTCCCGCCGGTTCCCTTCATCGCGGCGTGGTTGCGGCTGAAGCTGTTGCGGCGGGTCTAGGGGAGACGTCATGTGCTGGTCCGCCTCCTGCAAGCGCGAAAATGTGAATCGTGAGCAGAGACGGTGACAGCTCTCTTCTCACTGCTCTTGTCCGAGGAGCCGCGCCCATGAATTTTCCGTTTTTTGCCCTTGGGGACGCCTTCCTGGCGCTGCCGTTGGCGGTGCAGGCGCTGACGGGCCTCTGGACCCTGGAGATGATCTCCGTGCCCATCCTCAAATGGACCGGCGGAGCGCGGGCGGAGCGCGTGGGTATCGTCGTCGGCGTGTTGTTGCAGGCAGCGGCAGTGCTCGCCCTGCTGGCGACGGCGTGGTCCCTGCCGCGCGTTCTGGGAGTGGCGGCAGTCGTCGTGGCGCTGAGCTGGCTCGTGGAATTCGTCGGCTCGCACACCGGCCTGCCGTTTGGACGCTATCACTACACCCCGCGCCTGCAACCGCAGTTGGGCGGCGTGCCCTGGCTCATCCCCCTCGCCTGGCTGATGATGCTGCCCCCTTCCTGGGCCGTGGCGACCCTCATCACGGGCGGCGCCTCCCGTTGGCTCACCGCGCTTGTTGCGGGGGCCGTCTTCACTGCGTGGGACCTGTTCCTCGACCCGCAGATGGTGCACTGGGGCTTCTGGGAGTGGGAACAGCCCGGCGGCTATTTTGGCATCCCCTGGCTCAACTTTGTGGGCTGGATCCTCGCCTCGGCGGTGATGACGGCCATCATCGGGCCGACGGGGCTGCCGTTGCTGCCGCTGTTCATCGTCTACATCCTCACCTGGCTCCTGGAGACCATCGGACAGGCGGCTTTCTGGGGCTTGCGCGGTTCAGCGCTCGTGGGCTTCCTGGCGATGGGGCTGGCCGTGGCACTGGCGGGGAGATAGGTGCGCGTAACGAGCTGCGAACTGCGAGTCAAAGCCATGACTTTTGGAGGGTTCAATGCCAACATTGTTTTGGTCGCTTTTGGGTTTCTTCCTCGGTGCGATCCCCTTCTCGTTGCTGATCGGGAAGGCGGCGCTGCGAACGGACATCCGCACGGTAGGGGATGGCAACCCCGGCGCGACGAATGTGTTGCGCTCCGGCAGCAAAGCCTGGGCCGCCATGGCCATGCTGCTGGACATGCTCAAAGGGGCGCTGCCGGTGGCCCTGGCGCACGTGATCTACGGCGTGGCCGGCTGGCCTCTGGTGCCGATTGCCCTCGCGCCGGTGTTGGGACACGTCTTCTCCCCGTTCTTGCATGGGCGCGGCGGCAAGGGCGTGGCGACGACCGGCGGCATCTGGATCGGCCTGACTTACGGGATGGCGACGCTGGTGGGCGCGGCAGGGATGTCCCTGGGATATGCCTTTCAGGACCTACCCTTCTGGGCGGTGGCGTTTGGTTTCGCCTGCATCGGCGGCTACCTGGCGCTCTCCCGCGCCAACGCTGTGCTCTGGCTCGTCCTGGCGCTCAACGCGGCGCTCGTCCTCTGGCGCTACCGGGATGACCTGCGCAGAAGGCCGCGACTGCGTTGGAGGAAGAAGGCATGACGGTCTGGTTATGGCTACTTTTCGCGGCCACTTTTATGCTCCTTCTCATGGCGGCGATTACGCTGCTCAACGTCTTTACCTTCCCGCGCCTATCGAAGTCACCGCTGCCCGTCGTGAGTCCTCGCGTCTCCGTCCTGATCCCCGCCCGCAATGAGGCCGCCGTCATTGGCGCGACGGTGCGCCGACTTCTGGCGCAGGATTACCCCAATTTCGAGCTCTTGATCCTCGATGACCATTCCGGCGACGGCACGGCGGAGCGCGCTCGAGCCGCGGCGCCGGACGATCCGCGCTTGCGCGTCCTGCAGGGAGCGCCGCTGCCGGAGGGGTGGATGGGCAAGAGCTGGGCCTGTCATCAGCTGGCGGGCGTGGCGCAGGGCGAGATTCTGGTCTTCACCGACGCCGATGTCCTTTGGGAGCCGGGCGCGCTCTCACGATTGGTCGGAGAGATGGAGCGTCGCGGCGCCGATTTGCTGACCGTGTGGCCCACTCAGGAGACGGTCACCTGGAGCGAGCGCCTGGTCGTGTCGCTGCTGGCTTTTGTCGTCGTCGGCTACCTGCCGGTTCTGGCCGTGCATCACATCCCCTGGCCGGTGTTCACCGCAGCGATTGGACAGTGCCTGGCCTTTCGCCGCGCCGCTTATGCAGCCAGCGGTGGTCACGCCGCCATCCGCTCCACCCTCATTGATGACATGGCCCTGGCCAAAGCCATCAAACGCTGCGGCTTCCGCTTGCGTGCTGCCGACGGTGCTGGCCTGATCCGTTGCCGCATGTACCACAATTGGGCGGAAGTGCGGGACGGTTTTGCCAAGAACATCCTCGCTGGCCACGGCAACAGCATCCTCCTGCTGCTCCTCTCGTGGGCCTTTCACTGGGGATTGTTCCTGTTCCCGTGGTTCTGGCTGGCGTTGGGATGGGCGTGGCCGCTGGCGGGATGGCCGCTCTGGCCCCTCTCTATGATGGCGCTGGGGGTAGGCGTTCGCGCGCTGACGGCGGCTTTCAGCCGGCAACGGGTAAGGGATGCGTTGGGATTGCCGATCTCCGTCATCCTGATGGCGATCATTGCCTCACAGGCGATTTACTGGCGGGCCCGTTACGGCGGCGTCCGCTGGAAAGGGCGCACGTTGCCGACATAGGCGCCGCCAATTCTTGCTCGCGCTCCACTTTGATCTCTACTGAGAGTGAGGTGAGGTCTTTATGTCCAATCTCCACTACACCATTGAGCCGGCTGTCTTCGATCGCTTTCCCGACTATGTGCGAGGCGTGGTTTTTGCTTACGACGTGCAAAACGGCGACTCGCCTCCCGCGTTGGTCGCGCATTTGCGCGCCGCCGAGGCCGAGGCGCGCGCCCGGCTGACGCTCGACACCCTCACGGCGCAGCCGCGCATCGCCGCATGGCGTGAGGCTTTCCGCACCCTGGGCTACAAGCCCGGCGATTTCCGTCCCTCCATCGAGGCGCTGTTGCGGCGTGTGCTGCGCGGGCAGGACCTCCCCACGATCAACGCGCTGGTGGACATCGGTACGGTGATTTCCTTACGGCATCTACTGCCCATCGGCGGACATGCCATTGACGTGTTGACGCAAGACATTGCGTTGCGCCCGGCGACCGGCGAGGAGGTCTTCATCCCCTTTGGCTCTGAGGAGCTCGAACATCCCCTGCCCGGCGAATTTATCTTTGTGGAAGGGGATGTCGTCCTCACCCGGCGCTGGAGCTGGCGACAGGCGCAGCACACCCTCGTCACGCCGGAGACGCGGGCGCTGGAGTTCAACGTGGATGGCCTGCCGCCCGTCACTCGCGGCGAGGTCGAAGCCATTTGCCGGGAGATTTCGGAACTCGTCGCGCGCTTTTGCAAGGGGGACACGCAGGTGGCCTTGCTCACCCGCGATCAGCCGCAAGTCAGTTTTGCGACTTCGTCGCCCTGATATTTCAGGGTGGTTTAGTGGCGGGCCTACTCATCCCAAATGTACCTCTTGAGTTGCTTGTATTTCGAGTAGTTTAGAGTATAATAAAGGCCGTTGGACTGTACTATCATATCAGGCAGCAGCTGGAAGGTGCATAAGACAAGGGCCGTTGGTTTGAGTGAAAGGAGTTTTATGGCCTGATTGGTATGGCGCACAAGGTAGCGCTTCTGAGAGTGAGGGGTTTTATTCATCGGTTCAACTTGTCGTTCACGCGCCCGTACCGGATGAGCATGTCGTATGTCAGGAGTAGGAAGTCGAATCTGTCATCCACAGCACCGGCCGGCAAACAATCAAACAAAACTGGAGAATTGAGGAAATGGAGTCTAAACTGTACGTTGGCAATCTGCCCTATTCGATTACCGAAGAAGACTTGCGCGAGCTCTTCGCTCAGGCCGGCGCCGTGCAATCCGTGGCATTGATCAAGGATCGCGATTCGGGTCGTTCCAAGGGCTTTGGCTTTGTCGAGATGGAAACGGCTGAAGCTGCGCAGGCAGCCATCACCAAGTTCAACAACTACGAGTACCAGGGTCGGAACCTCACGGTGAACATCGCCCGCCCGCGCGAGGACCGCGGTGGCAGCGGTGGTGGTGGGTTCCGCAGTGGCCCTGGCGGCGGCGGTGGGCGTCCCCGGGGTGGGGATCGTGACCGTCGCGGCGGCGGCCGTTCCTGGTAACAGGCCAGTTTGCATCAACTACAGCGGGGCGATTTTGTTCGCCCCGCTGTTTTTTTTGCGACTGTTCAGCGCTGGTATTTGCGTCAGGTCAGGAAGTCACCGGCAGCCAGACGGTAAAAACACTGCCCTTGCCCACGGCGCTCTCCACGGTGATGTGCCCGCGGTGCAGTTTCATGATCTCGGCGCTGATGGACAATCCCAGCCCCGTGCCGGGCACGTTGAGGATTTCACTCGCACTGCCGCGCTGGAATCGCAGGAACAACCTGGCCTGTTCTTCTGGCGGGATGCCCAGCCCGGTGTCTTTCACCGCTGCGGTCACCCAGAGCTGGCCATTGTCTTCGACGAGGCGGGTGGCGAGCTCTACCTGTCCGCCCTCTGGTGTGTAGTTCATGGCGTTGGTGAGGAGATTGGTGAGCACTTGCTCCAACAGGTCGGGGTCGGCCATGATCGGCAGCGGCGCCGGCGCCAGATTGCAGCGCAGCTGGATCCCTTTGCTGGCGAAGAGCTGTTGCCGGTCATTGACCAGGGTCAGCGCCATGTGATTCATGTCCATCGTCTCAAAGCGCGGCTCTACTTTGCCCAGGTCGAGCCGGGAAATCTGGAGCAGGCTTTCGATCAAATATTGCAGTCGTTTTGCCTCACGCAACAGGGCTTGCATGTAGGCGCCGTGCTGCCTCGGGTCGCCCTGCTCCAACAGGCGGAGATAGAGCAGGATGCTGGTCAGCGGCGTACGCAGCTCATGGCTCACATTGCTGACGAACTCGGATTTGGCGCGGTCGGCGGCCTGGGCCGCTGCCAGGGCGCGTTGAAGTTCTGCCGTGCGTTGGGCGACCGTGGCTTCCAATTCCTCGGCGCGGCGCTGCAATTCCTGATGGAGCTCGGCGCTCTCCAGCGCCTGCCCTACCGAAGTCGCTGCGCTTTCCACCAGCGCCAGCTCTTCGGGGGTGAACTTGCGCGGCGTGATCGAATCCAATCCCAGGGTACTGATCACGCGATGGCGCACGACAATGGGCACGAGCAACAGCGACGCGATCCCCCGTCTCTCGACGATTTCTTCCAGGCCTGTCACCTGGGGATCGTTGTGGGCGTCGGCAATGAACAACGGCTGTTGGTGTTCCAGCAGATAAGCGGTCGAAGGCACGGTAATGGGAATGCGATCGCCCAGGGCTGGGGGGCGCCCGGGTTCGCAGTATTCGGCCACGATTTCCACGTACTCTTGCCCCGGCACAACCCGGCTCGCGGCCACCTGGGGCAGGTTGAGGGCGAGCGCGAGCTCACGACACAGCACCTCGAGCACTTTGGTCACATCCATGGTGGAGGCTGCAGCCATGATGATCCGGTTGAGCAGCGCCAGCTCCTGATGGCGGCGTTGAAGGGCCGCCGTGTGCGAGCGCACCTCCCGCTGCAGGATCATGGACCAGAGCAAGCTTAAGGCAAGCAACGCCAGGATTCCGACCGGTACCCACCAGTAACGGCGCAACAGCGCCAGCTGATCGCCTTTCTCATAGATCCCGAACCACTTGTCGTAGATCTGCCGGTATTCGCCCGTCTGTTTGAGGATGGCCAGCCCGACGTCAAGCGTTTGCTGGAGCTCGACGTTGCCTTCGGCGACGGCAAAACTGTATCGGCGGGGAAGCAGTTCCAGCCCCGCGTGGGTGAGGTTGCTTAAGCCCAACTCGTTGATGAAATACAGCCCCTGCATCTTGTTGAGCAGCGCGCCATCATACTGTCCCACTGCCAGCAGCCGTAACGCATCCGGCGCATCTGGCACGGTGATCACGGTGGCTTCGGGATGGTTATCGCGCAGATAATCGTGCATCAATCCGCCACTTTGGACGATGATACTTTTGCCGGTCAGGTCCTCCAGGTCATGAAGGTCGCTATCGCGGCGCACGAACAGATCGAAGAACAGCGTGGAGTGCGGCGTGGTGAAATCCACCATGTTGTCGCGCTCCGGGGAGTAAGCCATGCCCGTGAGGGCGTCAATCTCGCCGTTTTCCAGCTGCGCACGGACCTCGGCCCAGGGACCGAGGCTGATCTGCACATTGAGCCCCATCACCCTGGCCACTGCCTGGAACAGTTCCACATTGAAGCCGGTAGGTTGGCCGTTCTTCAGAAATTCGTAGGGGGGATATTGATGATCGCCGCGCACCAGGAGTACCTGGGGGGGCGGGGATTGCGCGAGGGCAGGAGCGACGTCCCCAAAGGCGCTCAGCCATAGGAGCAGCCATAGCATCAGGACGGAGCACAGAGGCAAGATCGTTTTGCGCGACGCCGCTCGGCGCTGTTGGATCGTAGAATCTAGCATACCTTTATTGTACACCGGCTTATCAGGTTGAAAAAGCGCTACCTGACCCGCCGGTGTGGCTTTCTGCGAGGTGCTCAAGGCGCGATGGAGAGCCGTTTATCCCGGTATAGCCGCCTCGCCTTCCAGGACGGCGTTCAGGGCCGCGAGGGCCACTTCTAACATGGCATCGTCTGGTTCCCGCGTCGTGAGCCGTTGGAGCGCGAGATTGGGAGCGATGATCGCGCGCACGAGCGGATGGCTGGCGTGCTTGCCGGTGAAGCGCAAGAGCTCGTAAGCGATGCCGGCGATGACGGGAATCAAGAGCAGGCGCGAGGCCAACCGTATGAGCAGCGGCGGCTTCCCCAACGGCGCGAAAACGAGGATGGAAATCAGGACGACCAACAGCAGAAAGGCAGTGCCGCATCGCGGATGGGCGGTAGTGAAGGGGCGTACTCCCGCGACGGTGAGGGGCGCGCCGGCCTCGTGGGCATTGATGGTTTTATGCTCCGCGCCGTGATAGGCGAAGACGCGCTTGATCTCCGCCATCTGGCCGACGGCGGCCATGTACCCCACGAGCAGCGCCAGGCGGATCATCCCTTCGACGAGGTTGAAGAGCAGCGCCTGGGTATCGGGGATCAGGAGCCCGGCCACGAACGACGGCAGCACCATGAAGAGCCCCAGTCCCAACAGGAGCGACACCAGCCCCGTGCCGATCCCGGCAGCTCCCTGCAGCGAGAAATTGGGATCCTCGGCTTTGCCGGCGACCTCCGCGGAGTAGAAGAGGGCTTTCATCCCCAGCCCCAGCGAATCCCACAGCATGGGCAGCCCGCGGAGGAACGGGATTTTGCTCAATGGCCCCGTGTAGAGCTGCCCCAGCGACTGCGTCTGTACCTGGATGGCCCCATCGGGATGGCGCACGGCCACGGCGGCGACGTGTGGGCCGCGCATCAGCACTCCCTCGATGAGCGCCTGCCCGCCATAGGTCCATCCCAACGGTTTGCGTGACTCAGATTGTTCGGTCATGGAATCCCTCGTTGCGTGATAGCTGAAGCCATATTGTACCATGTTCGTCCATGAATTCCAGGCGCGCGCCGCTGAGGAGAGTCTTCCGTCCCTCCTCTTTGCCTGTCACTCCGGCGTTTTGGGCTATAATACAGCCCAGCGTATTTCCACAGAGCATATGTATTTCCCAATCCGTGAGGAGAAAGGTCGAAAAGTGAGCACTGAGAATTCTTTAGCCGTGCCTGTGATCAAGTTCTCCCGGCATGTTCCCATCCTGCGCGCCTGGACGGTGCATTTCTACACCAGTCTGGGCCTGTTGGCGGGATTTCTGGCATTGCAGGCCCTGATGGCGGGCAAGGCTCATGAGGTCTTTATCTGGTTGGGCGTGGCCCTGGCCATTGACGCGACGGACGGTCCGCTGGCGCGGCGCTGGCAGGTGCGCTACTGGACGCCGGCCTTCAACGGGCGCAAACTGGATGACATCACCGACTACATCAACTACACCCTCATTCCGGTGCTGTT
>Ga0116191_1001452_pt1 | contig 19171 bp, 15 predicted proteins | sample AD_UKC111_MetaG_FD_89897 | JGI IMG/M metagenome (GOLD analysis project Ga0116191, IMG submission 89897) | Active sludge microbial communities of municipal wastewater-treating anaerobic digesters from Hong Kong - AD_UKC111_MetaG | ecosystem: Engineered > Bioreactor > Anaerobic > Digestate... | reverse complement strand
GACGCCCGCGCGCGACGGCGCCCTGCGCCTTCGCGTCCGCGGGACCGCCGCCACGCTGCGCGCATCCGGGGCGCTATGGCTCGAAGCCGAACGCCTGCTCGTCGTCGCCGACCTGCACCTGGAGAAGGGCAGCGCCTACGCCGCCCGTGGCCAGCTCCTGCCGCCCTACGACACCCGCGAGGCCCTCGCGCGGCTCGAGGCCGAGGTCGCCGCCGTGGGGCCCGCGACCCTGGTCTTCCTGGGCGACACGTTTCACGACCGCGCCGCCGAGGATCGCCTGGCCCAGGACGACGCCGCGCGCCTCGCCGCCCTGGCCCGCGGCCGCACCCTTGTCTGGGTGGTCGGCAATCACGACGCCGACGGCCCCCGGTCGCTGCCGGGCGAGGTCGCCGACACCCTTTCGGTCGGGCCCCTCGTCCTGCGCCACGAACCCGAGGCCGGGGCGCAGCCGGGCGAGGTCAGCGGACACCTGCATCCCTGCGCGCGGGTCCGAAGTCCCCGCGGCAGCGTGCGCCGCCGCTGCTTCGTCACCGATGGCGAGCGCCTGATCCTGCCCGCCTTCGGCGCCTTCGCCGGCGGGCTCAATGTGCGCGACGCGGCCTTCGGCGGCCTGTTCGTGCGGCAGCCCGTCGTGGGCGCGCTCGGCGGTGCGCGGGTTCACGCCGTCGGCTGGCGCTCCCTGACCGACGATTGAGCCGGCCTAGAGCCGCATCACCTGTTCCAGCACGACGGCGATCGAAACGCAGGCGCCAAGGGTCAGGACCGTAGTCAGCCCCGGCCAGCGCGACGGCGTCTCGGGGGCCGCCTGGTCGAACAGCCACTGGGCCAGGAAGGCCGCCAGGAAGCCGATCAGCACCCAGCGCGGGTCCAGCCGGTCGCGGCCGAGGAACAGCGCCCAGGCCAGCAGAGGCGACACGACCGTCGCCGCCAGGCGCGAGGCGCGTGGCCGGTCGCGGCCGGTCTCCAGTCCCCAGCGCACGCCGCCCAGGAAGGCCAGCACCACCGCCGCCCAGGTCAGCATGACCTCCAGGGCCATGGCTCGCCAGGCCGAGCCGTCCAGCGTGTAGAACCCCGCCGCAAGGGGAAAGGGCGACATGGCCGCCAGGGCGATCAGCCATAGCGAGCGGGGCGGCTTCGCGGTTCTTTCCATGCGTCAGGACCTCCGGAACGCCGCGGACGCCGCCCAACCGGCGCTGAGGGCGATGAGGACGGAAGCTAGGCCGTAAGTCCATGGCCTTTCGTGGGCGAAGAGGTAAAGCGCGCGCTCCAGGCCCACCTTCTCGACCGTCAGGCTTCGCGTGCGGCGATAGACCGGCTGTCCGCCCTGGAAGAGGATGATCTCGGTCGTGTAGGTCCCGATGGGCGAGGCGGTCGGCAGGTCGATCTCGGCGCGGAACAGGTTGTGGTCCACGAACTTCACGCCCTGGCTGTCGGCGTCGTAGAGCCGCGCCTTCTCCTTCAGGCGGATCACCGCCCGCCGCCAGTCGAGATAGTCGGCGCCCAGGCGGCTCACCACCACGTCGCGCACGCCGTAGCGGGTCTCCACCCGCTGCTCCGTCGGGGCGTTGATCGCCAGATGGTCGACGCCCGCCCCCAGTCGGCGCAGCACGCCGAAGCCCGCGATTTTCTCCAGCGGCCGGGTCGAGGCGGCCATGTAGAAGCCCGGCGCGCCCTTGAAGACCACCGGGCGGCCGTTCATCCAAAGGCCCGCCACCCGTGACTTGCGCGCCATGCGGATCGGCTGGTCCGGCCCGCGCACGATCACCACCACGTCGCTCGGCCGGTCGGCGGGATCGAACACCGCGCCGTAGAGCACGATGCGCGCGCCCGAGAAGCTGGACGTCACCCGCACGCGCGTGTCGGTGAGGGCCGCCGAGACCACCGGGGTCGGCAGGCTGGCCACGGCGGCGGCCGGCGCGGCGGGCGGCGGCAGGTCGATCGCCATCACCCCGCCCCCTGCATCATCACGAAGGGCTCCTCGGGCCGGACGAACAGGCCCAGGCCCATGTTCAGACCCATCAGCAGGACGATCAGCCCCAGGATCGCGCGCAGCTCCTCGGCCCGGAAACGCGAGCTGAGCTTGGCGCCGAGCTGGGCGCCCAGCACGCCGCCGATCAGCAGCAGCGTCGCCAGCACGATGTCCACCGTCTGGTTGCGCCCCGCCTGCAGCACGCTGGTCAGCGACGTCGTCAGGATGATCTGGAACAGGCTGGTGCCTACGACCACGCCGGCCGGCATGCGCAGGATGTAGACCATGGCCGGCACCAGGATAAAGCCGCCGCCGACGCCCATGATGGCCGACAGCACGCCCACGAAGACGCCCAGCGCCACCGGCGGGATCACGCTGATATAGAGGCGGGAGCGCGGGAACCGCATCTTCAGCGGCAGGCCGTAGAGCCAGACCGGCCGCCGGTCGCGGCGCGGCGGCGGCGCCTCGCCCCGGCGGCGGCGCAGGATGGCCCCCAGCGACTCGGTGAGCATCAGCCCGCCGATCACACCCAGGAAGATCAGGTAGGAGAGCGAGACGACGAGGTCGGCCTGGCCCAGCAGGCGCAGCCAGCGGAAAACCTCGACCCCGATGAACGATCCGATGGCCCCGCCGCCGGCCAGCACCCCGCCCATGCGGAAGTCCACGGCCTTGCGTCGGCCGTAGGCGATGACGCTCGAGGTCGAGGAGGCGGCCACATGGTTGGCCTCGCTGGCCACGGCCACGGCCGGGGGGATGCCCATGAAGACCAGCACCGGCGTCATCAGGAAGCCGCCGCCGATGCCGAACATGCCGGACACGAAGCCGACCGCCGCGCCCAGGATGACCAGGAGCAGCCCGTTCACCGAAACCTCGGCGATGGGCAGGTAGATGTCCAACTCTCAAGGCCCCCGAACGGTCGGCCGTCTCAGGCGGGTGAAGCGCCGCCCGCCGGAATCCCGACCGGCGTCGGCCGTGGCGCTCTTACACGCCGCGGCCGGAAGCGATCAACGCACGAAGGCCTGCAGGCGAGCGACGGTCGCATCGTCCAGCGCCCCCGAGGCCGGCAGGCTCTGGTCGCGCTGGTAGGCGGCCACGGCCAGGCGCAGCGCCGGCGAAGCCTCGCCGTCCTCCGGTCCCTGATAGTAGCCGAGCTTGGACAGGGCCCGCTGGGCCACCACCGTCGAGCTTGCGGCCTTGGCCGTTTGCGCGACGCCCGGCGTCGCCGGCCGAAAGCCCGCGGCGGCGCGTTCGGCCACCAGCCGGGCCTCGGGCGACAGGCTGGCCTTCACCCGCTGCGCCGACACCCGCGCCTCGCTGTCGCCCGTGCGGGCCGCGATCAGGTACCACTTGTAGGCCTCGGCCGCGTTCTGACTGACCCCCAGGCCTTCCTCATAGAGGCGGCCCAGATTGTACTGGCTGTCCACCAGGCCGAGTTCCGCGGCGCGGCGGAACCATTGGGCCGAGGTGGTGGTGTTCTTGGTCCCGCCCTCGCCGTTGAAGTAGAACAGGGCGACGTTGTGCATGGCGCGGCGGTCGCCGCCCTGGGCGGCGCGCTCGGTCCAGCGCCGGGCCTCGGCCAGGTCGCGCTTCACCCCGTACTTGCCGTCCTCGTAGAGCTTGCCCAGGTACAGCTGGGCCGGCGCATGACCGAGGTTGGCGGCCTTCTTCAGTTCATCCAGCGCGTTGGGCTCGCCGCCTTCGAGGGCGCGGACGGATTCCGCGAACAGGGCGGAGAGGTCGGCGGCCTGGGCCTCGCTGGAGGCGGGCAGGTCGGCGGGCGCGGCGTCCGACAGGTTCTGCGGGGCCAGGGCGATCGCCGCGCGGGGATCGGCCATGCCTTCGCCCTCGCCCACCGGCTGGGCGTCCTGCTGGGCCAGGGCCTGCGAGCGGGCGACGCGCTCGGGCGGCTCGCCGCCGGGCTTACCGGCCATCAGCGCCACGCCCCCGGCCGCCAGGCCCAGGAAGGCCGCGCCGCCGGACACCAGGAGGAAGGTCTGCAGCGAACCGCCGGCCCGCCGCTTCGACTTGGTCAGGCTGAAGCTCGAGAACAGGGACGTCCCCGACTTGCCCTTGCCCTTCTTGCCCTTGAGGTCGCCGCTGGCGGCGGCCGCGCGGGCCGCGGCGCGGGCCTGTTCGACCACTTCGCGGGTCGACAGCGGGCGTCCGGGCTGGACGGGAGCCTGAGCCTCGGTCGGCCGCTCGGGCTCGAAGATGTCGGCGTCCAGGTCGCCGAAGGCGTCGTCGGCGGACAGGCCCCGTTCCTGCGGCTCGTCCTCGAAGGCCGTCATGAAGGGTGTGTCGTCGTCGGCCTCCGGCTCGGGGGCGGCGAACAGCGACGGCGCCGGTTCGGCGGCGAAGGCCGGCTCGTCGGCGGCTTCGAAGGCCGCCGCAAAGTCGTCCGCGAAGGCTTCGTCGGCGCTGGCGGCCTCAGGGTCCGCCGCTTCGGCGAAGGCTGCCTCGGACTCGGCGGGCGCATCGTTACGGGCGAAGACATCGGCCTCAAACGCCGCCGATTCCGGCTCGAGGGTCTCCGGTTCCGGCTCGAACACCGGCGCGGGCTCCGCCGCGAACACCGCAGGCGCCGCGTCCGCCGCCGACGGGAAGGCCCGCGACATGAAGTCGGCCGCGGTCTCGGGCGCGGTGGCGACGCTGTCCTCGACATCGGGGAAGCCGGCGAAGGGATCGTCGCTGAACGCCGCCGGCGGCTCGGCCTGGGCGGCCGGCTCGCGGGCGGGGAAGCTCGACGCCTCGAAGGGCGCGGTGGCGACCGGCGCCGCCGCCAGGGCGCCGGCCGCGACGGCGACGCCGGAAAACGGGCTCGCACCCGGCGTGGGGGCCGCACCTGCGCCGCCGAGTTCGGAAAGGCGCTGGGCGATGCGGTCGCGCGCCTCGTCCAGCAGCCGCGCGGTGCGCTCCTCGCTCTGACGGATGCGGTCCGCCAGCTCTTCCGAGCTGCGTTCGGCGCGCTGGTTGATGCGTTCGGTGACCCGGGCGACCTGCTCGCCGACGTCGTCGATCGCCTGGGCCGAGCGGCGCTCGGCGTTGGCGATCCGTTCGGCCAGGCGCTCGGTGATGCGAGAGATCTCGCCGCTCAGGCGCTCCAGGGCCTCGGCGTGGATCGACTCCGAGCGGCTCAGGCGGCTTTCCATCGCCTGGGCGATCTTGCCCATCTCGCCGCTGACCTGGTCGACGACCTGAGCGCTGCGGGCCTCGGCGGCCTGCACGCGGCGGTTCATCACCTCGGCGACGTTGAGCACTTCCTTGCCCATCTGGGCGATGGCGCTGGCCGAGCGCTCCTCGGCCGAGCGCACGTGGCCCGACATCTCGGCCAGAGCGGCCTCGATCCGGTCGAAACGGCCCTCGACGCCCGAGGCCAGTTTGGCGGCGAATTCGGCGCGGGTGGCCTCGAGGCTGCCCGCCAGCTTTTCGGTCAGGCCCTCGAGCCGGCCGTCCAGGCCCGACCCGTCCTCGACCGACCTTATCCGCCCGTCCAGGGCGGCCAGCGATTCACGCAGGCCTTCCAGGGCTTCGCTGGTGCGCGACTCGGCCTCGGCGAGGCGGGCGCTGACACGGTTGACGACCTCGTCGACCAGCCGGCCCCCGACATCGCCGCCATCCTCGATCTGGCTGATCCGGGCCTCGACCCCGTCGAGGATCTCGCGGGTGCGGGACTGGCCCTCATAGACCTGGCCGGCGATCTTGCTGATCGCGCCCTCCAGGGCCCGCAGCGCCTCGCTGGAGCGCGGGCCGCCGGCGTTCTCCTCCATGCGCCGCAGGCGCTCGGCCAGGGTGGCCGCGCTGGCCTTCACGTCGCCGATGTCGCTCGCCGCGCCGGACTGCGCCTGTTCGGCCGCCTCGATCCGCGCAAGGGCGCTGCGCACCGACTGCTCCACGCCGCTTACGGCCTCGCCCGCTCGGGTCTCGGCGTCCTCGATGCGCGAGGTCAGGCGCTCCAGCAGACCGGCCATGCGCTCCACGTAGTCGGCCGGGTGCGCCGGGGCCTCGATACGGCGCGGCGCGGGTCCTTCGGCGGCGAGGGCCTGGACGCGCTCGGCCGCCGGCCGTGGCGGATGATCGGCGAAGAACGATTCTGAGGTGGCGTCTTCGGGGCCGTCGTCCTGCAGGATGACCTGGTTCAGCCACTCGCCGAGGGTCATGCCCGAGCGGCGCGCAAGGTCCTTGGCGACCTCCCGGGCCTTGGGGTCGATCCCCTTAACGCTCCAGGGCGCGCCCGACGTCATCCCGAATCTCTCCAACCACCCCGCGACCCGACGCTACCCCACCGAATCCTGGGGTGTAAACGCGTCGTTAACGCTACATCTTGCGTTTCGAGCGATCATCTGTGGATGAGCGCGCAGTCCCCCTGCAGGGTCCACAAACAGCCTTCATGGTTAATGGGCGATTAACCATGGCGTCGTCCCAGGGCTTTGCAGGCGCACATCTTTTGTCTAGGCCCTCGTCATGGACCTCGACATGAACCTCACCCTCGCGATCGGCGCCGCCGCGCTCGCCGCCGCGCTGGTCTGCGGCTGGCGGGGCGCCCAGCCGCCGAACCCCCTGAAGGGGCCGCGCCTCATGCCCTGGCGCCCGCTGATGGTCGCCTCGGCCTCGGTGTTCATGCTGATGCTGGTCCACGCCGTGAACCTGATGGGCGTGCACACGGGCCGCCAATAGGCCGTAGGCGCACAGGAGCTTTTATAGACGCTGGCGCGCTCGAGGCCGATGGAAGGCGGAATTATCGCGCAGGTACGGTCCTGTCGGGCCTGAGGACCGTGAGCTGGCGCGGACCGGCGTTGGCCGCGGCATGGGCGACAGCCTCGTTCGCATGGTCCAAATCGAACTCGGTCACGTCGAACTGCCGGAGGTCGATCAGGCCCGCGCGCACCATCCGCACCATTTGAGGGATGGCGTCCCTTCGGTACATCCAGACGCCGCGCACGGTCGTCTCGTTGTGCATAAGCCAGTTGTAGTTCAAGCCAAGCTCGCCCTGCTCGCCGCGCAGGCCGCCCATGAGGATCACCCGCCCGCCCAGCCGGACGCTCATGGCGGCTGCACGCGCCTGGGCTGCCGACGCCTCTCTCGGCAGGAAGTCGAGAACCATGTCGATAGGCCCCCCCGCCGCCTCGGAGATCAGGCGGCGATCCTCGGCTTCTGAGCCGGAGAACTGAACCGTGACGACCCGTGGGCCGAAACGCCGCGTCAGTTCGTCGAGCGTCCGCGCGTTGCGTCCGGTGGCGACCACCCTGCCGGCGCCCATCGCCAGGGCGACCGCGACCGCCGCACCCCCGAACCCGCCGGTCGCGCCATTCACGACAAGGGTCTCGCCAGCGGACAGTTCCCCCGCGAGCAAGCCCCCGAACGGCACGAGCAGGCGCCCGAGCGCCGTCCAACGGCCTGCATCTGACGGATCGATCTCACCGAGCGGCGTGGCGTTCTCCGTCGGGACCAGCAGTTGCTCTGCGAAGGCGCCGTGGTGGTAATAGCGGTGCAACGGAAGCGCCGCGGGCGTGCGATAGGTCCAGCCCAGGAGGATTTGTTCTGGATTCGACGCGTTGTCGCGGGAGCGGATGGTCGAATCCACGAACACCCAGTCGCCCGGCCTCAGCTTCGTCGAGTCCGGGCCCGTTGCACGCACCCGACCGACGCCGCCGGGGCCCGGGACGACCGGCGGCTCCAGCATGTAGTTGCGCGAGCCGTTGAACACGTTCGCCGCATAGCCGGCGACACCCGCCGCGACGACGTCGATGATCACCTCCCCGGTCCCCAGGGCCGGGTCGGGCAGGGCTTGAATGGCGAGGGGCTCGCCGAACGCGTTGAGGACTGCCGCCTTCACAAGGGCCTCTTCATTGATGCGGAGCAGTCCTCGAACAGGCGCTGGTCCGGCCGCAGGCGTGGCGCGACTTGGCCCGCCAAAATGCTGTCTACACCTTCGACCTGGGTTTAAGGTCAAGGCCATGAAGATCGGTGAGTTCGCGAAATTGGCGGGCGTCGGCCCATCCAAGGTCCGGTTCTACGAGGCGCGCGGCCTTCTCCCGTCAGCGTCCCGGCGGGAGAACGGCTATCGGAACTACGGACCAGGCGATTTGAAGCGGTTGCTGCGCATCAAGCGCGCCCAGGCGCTCGGATTTTCGCTCGACGAGATAGCCGCATTCTTGGCGCTCTCAGCAGAAGAGCAGAAGGCCAAGCATGGGCTGATTGAAGCCGCCGAGGAAAAGTTGGCGGAGATCGATCGTCATCTCGCCGAGGTTCTGGAGCGGCGACGCCACATCGTCGCCTTTGTCGACGAGTTGCGCGCGCGCAAGCAAACGGTCCCCCGCGACACCCCCTGACGTTTCTGAAAGGGCGGCGGCCGCGCATCGCGGCGCTGCGGGCCAAGGCTTCCTAGCGCGCCCCGGCGGCGAGGGCCGCCAGCACATGATCGAGCCCGCGGATGACGGCGCCGTTGTCGCGGCCCAGAAGGGATGTATGCGTCCCGTTGGGCACGGCCTCGAAATAGCCTTGCCGGCTATCGCGCGCCGGTCCCGAGCGCAGGACGTTGCGGCCGCCCTCGCCCCCCGCGACGATCACCGCCACCGGCCACTCCGGGCGATAGGCCGGCAGGGCCGCGGCCTGGATCGCGCCGGTGCGCCATTCGGCGACCTCGCGCGCGGCCGTGCGCATGTGCCGCCCCATGCCGTAGGCCCGGCGTTTCTCGGCCGCAGCCTGCGGCGGCAGGCCGATGCGATCCTTCTGCACGAACACGCGGGTCAGGCCGACCGAGGCGGCGGCGGCCCCCAGGTTCGAGATCGTCTCGAAGGTCGGCACGAAGCGGCGCTCGAACTCGCTCGGCTCGGCGCGGGGAACGACGGCGTCGATCAGCACCAGGCCCGCCACCCGGTCGGGGATCCGCGCCGACAGCGCCCGCAGGTGGATGCCCGCCATCGAATGGCCCATCAGGACGAACGGCCCCGTCTCGCCCTTGGCCTTGAGCAGGGCGTCGAGGTCGGCGGCGATGTGCAGGGCGTCGCGGGGCCCGTCGGGAGCAGGGTCCGACCAGCCCATGCCCGCCCGGTCGTAGGCGCAGGACCGGACGCCCTTGGCGGCGAGGTCCCGCTGCAGGGCCCCGAAGTCTGCGGCCAGGCCGAAGGCGCCGGCTTCCATCACCACCAGCGGCTTCGGCGATGCCGGTCCCTCGCAGACGATGCGCAGCTTGCGCCCGCCGATGTCGACCCGCTCGCCGCGGGGTTGGAAGGGTCCGGCCGCTGCATCCATGAAAGCCCCCAGCGCGATGAGACTCACGAGCGTCAGGGCGACGAACGCCAGGACGGCCCGTCCTATCCGAACCAACATTCCGCCTCCGGAACCAGATGCTGGAAGCACCTTTAGCAACCCGCCCGCCCCCGCGCGACAGGATCCGCCGGCGGCGGCGCGGCCGCCGTCGCGACGCTCAATCCGAGGGCGCCCGCCGTTTCACTCAGTCCTCGCGCTTCGGCCGCTTGGCGAGGCCGGCCATGCCGCCGCTCGTCATCAGGCCGACGTCGGCCAGCAGGATGGGGATGGTCCATTTGCGCGGCGCGGCGATGTAGCGGGGCTGCCAGATGGGATCGTACTTGTCCTTGTAACGGCGCACGCCCTGAAAATTGTAGATTTCCTCGCCGCGCTCGAAGAGCAGGTTGCCTACGCGCGACATCATGGGCGCCAGGGGCCGGTCTTCCAGGCCGGCCAGGGGCGCCATGCCGAACTCGAACGCCTGGAATCCCTGGTCGCGGCCCCACTGCAGGAGTTCGACGAACAGATAGTCCATGATGTTCTTCGGCGCGGCGTCCGAATAGCGCATCAGGTCCATGGAGAAGGCGCTGCGGTCCGCCGTCAGCCACAGGGTCGCGAAGGCCACGATCACCCCCTCGACGCGCACGATCGCCAGCGGGAATTCGGCGACGTAGCTGGGGTAGAAGCCGCCCATCGTGAAGCTCTTCTCCCCGCCCGCGTGGTGCGCCAGCCAGGCGTCGGAGATGGCCTTCAGCTCGTCCATCAGCGCACCCGGCGGCGGCGGGGGCACGACCTCGAAGGCGGCGTGCCCGCTTTCGGCCGTCTTGCGCCAGTTACGCCGCAGGGCTTCGCGTCGCCGGCCGGACAGGGTGAAGCCCTCCAGCGCCAGGACGGCGCTCTCGCCGGTCTTCTGGATCGAGAAGCCAAGTTCGACGACGTCCTGCAGGTCTTCCGGCCCCAGGCCGTAGAGGCCCGGCCGGGCGGCGTGGGAATCGGCCAGTTCGCGGAACCGCCACAGAAGCTCCAGGCGCTCGTCGGCCCGGCCGACCGGCGCGCCCAGGGCCACCCAGGACCGGCCGCGCACCCCGAACATCAGAAAGCTCTCGCCGCTGGCCGAGAACAGGAAGCGCTTGTCGCCCAGCAGCGCCAGGTTGGAGCCGGGCTCGGCCACCTCGGCCTTGGCCAGGATGGCGCGAACGCGCGCGAAATCCGGGTCGGCCTCGCCCACCACCCTCGGCGTCGCCGCCACGGCCACGAGACGCCAGACGCCGAACACCATCAGGACCAGCGCCGCGCCGGCCCAGGCGCGCACGGCGCGGGCCGCGTCGGCGTCGACCATCACCCGCCACCAGGGTTGGTCGGCGTAGTCGGCGTGCTCGAAGCTCCAAAGCCCCAGGAAACCCGCGCCGACCAGGGCGGCGGCGGCCGAAACCAGCCAGCCGGGGGTGATCTCCATCTGTGACAGGCGGGCGCGGCGCGGAAAGGCTTCGCGCAGCGGGGCGATGGCCGCCGCCAGGATCACCAGGGTCGCCGTCTCCTCCCAGTTGATCCCTTTCAGCAGGGTGAGCGGGGCGGCGGCGACCAGCGTCACGAGGGTGGCCGCCCAGGCCGCGTCGAGGCGCGCCCGCAGCCCGAAAGCCAGCAGCACCAGGACCAGGCCGAGGACGCTCGACACGAAGTGGCTGATCTCGATCAGCAGCACCGGGGTCACGGACATCAGCTCCATGACCCGGATCGGCGCGGAGGGCGTCGAGCCCGACACCACCAGCATCACCCCGGCCGCAAGGGTCGCGGCGGCGGTCGCCGTCGGCGCGGCGGCGAGCACCGCCGCCCTCATTTCGCTTGTCGTGCGCATCTGGCTCCTTCCGCGGCCCCTCGCATGTCGACAGGGCGGGCCGGGCCGCGAACCTATAGCGCGATTTGACGGGCGCGCGTCTCAAACGCCTGTTCGGATGACGCTTGCCCCGCCCGCCGCCGACGCTAAGGTGGCGCGACATTTTCCAACCGTATGTTTTTTGGGGAGGACGCCATGGCCGACTTCGGCGCCGGTGATCTTGATGCCTTCCGCGCGGAGACCCGCGCCTGGCTCGAATCGAACTATCCGGCCGAGCTGCGCGATCCCAAGGCCAAGACCGATCCGGAAGCGATCTGGGGCGGCCGGGCCTTCGCCGACAACACCACCGACCCGCAGATCGTCTGGATGCGCCGCGCCGCCGAAAAGGGCCTCACCGCGCCGACCTGGCCCAAGGAATACGGCGGCGGCGGGCTGACCGCGGCCCAGGCCCGCGTCATCGACCAGGAACTCGCCGCCGGCCGCTATCGCGGGCCGCTGTCGTCTTTCGGCCTGTGGATGCTCGGGCCGGTCCTGCTTGAATACGCCAACGACGAGCAGAAGCGCGAGCACCTGCCCAAGATCATCCGCGGCGAGATCCGCTGGTGCCAGGGCTATTCCGAGCCGGGCGCCGGCTCCGACCTCGCCGGCCTGCAGACGCGCTGCGAGGACAAGGGCGATCACTGGCTGATCAACGGCCAGAAGATCTGGACCTCCTACGCCGACAAGGCCGACTGGTGCTTCTGCCTGGTGCGCACCGACACCTCGAAGAAGCACGAGGGCATTTCCTTCGTGCTGATCGACATGAAGTCGCCCGGCGTCGAGACCCGCCCGATCAAGCTGATCAGCGGCGAGAGCCCCTTCTGCGAGACCTTCTTCACCGACGTGAAGGTGCCCAAGGGGAACATGGTCGGCCGTCTGAACGGCGGCTGGGAGATCGCCAAGCGCCTGCTCCAGTACGAGCGCCAGAACATCTCGGCCGGCTTCGGCGGCGGCGGCGGCGCGGGCGGCCTGTCCGGCGACCTCGGCCAGATGGCGAAGGACTATGCGGGCGTCGACGCGGCGGGCCGCGTGGCCGACGCCGACCTGCGCATGCGGGTCACCAAGAGCAAGATGGACTTCGCCTGCTTCTACCAGACCATCGCCCGCTCGGCGGCCGAGGCCAAGGCCGGCAACGGCCCCAGCGCCACGACCTCGATCATCAAGTACGCCGCCGCCGAGTTCGCCAAGGAGCGGTCCGAGCTGATGGTCGAGATGATGGGCCACCAGGGCCTGGGCTGGGAGGGCGACACCTTCTCGGCCACCGAGATCGCCGCGGTCCGCAGCCTGCTGCGCGCCAAGGCCAACTCCATCGAGGGCGGCACGTCGGAGGTGAACCTCAACGTCATCTCCAAGCGCGTGCTTGGCCTGCCTGATCCGAAGTAATTTCAAAGACCAGATTTTTCCGGAGTTTGATCCCATGGCTGATTTCGGCGGCGATCCCGAGGCCTTCCGCAGCGAAGCCCGGGCCTGGCTCGAGGCGAATTTCCCCAAGGCTCTGGCGAGCGACCCGGCGGCTCAGGCCGCCGCCGCCTCCGGCCTGAAGGAAAGCGACGACGCCCGCCGCTGGCGCGAGGCCATGGGCTCCAAGGGCTGGGGCGTTCCCACCTGGCCCGCCCAGTACGGCGGCGGCGGCCTGTCCCGCCAGGAAGCCCGCGTGCTCGGCGAGGAGATGGCCAAGGTCGGCGCCCGCAATCCGATCGGCGGCATGGGCGTCATGATGTTCGGCCCGACCCTGATCGAATACGGGACCGAGGCGCTCAAGCGCCAGCACCTGCCGGGCATCGTCACCGGCGGCGTCCGCTGGTGCCAGGGCTATTCCGAGCCGGGCTCGGGCTCGGACCTCGCCAGCCTGCAGACCCGCGCCGAGGACAAGGGCGACCACTGGCTGGTCAACGGCCAGAAGATCTGGACCTCGGGCGCCAACATCGCCGACTGGTGCTTCTGCCTGGTGCGCACCGACACCTCCAAGAAGCACGAGGGCATCTCGTTCCTCTTGATCGACATGAAGTCGCCGGGCGTCGAAGTCCGTCCGATCCTGCTGATCAACGGGACGTCGCCCTTCTGCGAAACCTTCTTCACCGACGTGAAGGTGCCCAAGGACCAGCTGTTCGGCCCCCTGAACGGCGGCTGGACGGTGGCCAAGCGCCTGCTGCAGTTCGAACGCGACAACATCTCGGCTCTGCTCGGCTCCGGCAACCTCGCCACCGCCCAGCAGTCCAAGCGCGTCGACCAGGCCGCGATCGACTATGTGGGCCTGGACGAGACCGGCCGCCTCGCCGACGCAGACCTGCGCCGCCGCATCACCGAGCACCTGATGGAGAACCAGGCCTTCCAGCTCACCGTGCGCCGCGCGGCCGACGAGGCCAAGTCCAACGCCGGGCCTTCGGCCGCCACCTCGATCATGAAATACGCGGGGGCCAAGATCGCCCAGGAGCGCACCGAACTGACCGTCGAGCTCGAAGGCCACCAGGGCCTGGGCTGGTCTGGCGAGGGCTTCAGCGACGGAGAGCTCGGCTCGGTCCGGGCCTGGCTGCGAGCCAAGGCCAACTCGATCGAGGGCGGCACCAGCGAGATCAACCTGAACGTCGTGTCCAAGCGCGTGCTGGGCCTGCCCGATCCGAAGTAACGAGGACTCCCGGCGCAGCATACTCTATGCTATAAAGAAACATAAAAGATCGAAAAATTAGGGAGATTTTCTGATGGCCGATTTCGGCGGCGCTGAACTGGACGCTTTCCGCGCCGAGGCGCGCGACTGGCTCGAGGCGAATTTCCCGCAATCCCTGCGCGGCGACCGCGCGGCGCTCGAGGCCGCCGTGCTGACGCCCGGCCAGCCGACCGGCGATCTGGCGGTCTGGAAGCAGCGCATGGGCGAGAAGGGCTGGGGCGTTCCCACCTGGCCCGCCCAGTACGGCGGCGGCGGCCTGACCACCGCCCAGGCCCGCGTCCTGGCCGCGGAGATGTACGCCATCGGCGCGGTCAACCCGATCAACGGCATGGGCGTCAACATGTTTGGCCCGACCCTGCTCGAATACGGGACCGAGACCCAGAAGAAGGCCTATATCCCAGACATCGCCACCGGCAAGGTGCGCTGGTGCCAGGGCTTCTCAGAGCCGGGCGCGGGCTCGGACCTCGCCAGCCTGCAGACCAAGGCCGAGGACAAGGGCGACCACTTCCTGGTCAACGGCTCCAAGATCTGGACGTCGGGCGCGCAGTACGCCGACATGATCTTCTGCCTGGTCCGCACCGACAACACCCGCAAGCATGAGGGCATCTCCTTCGTCGTGTTCTCGATGCATCAGCCGGGCGTCGAGGTTCGGCCGATCCTGCTGATCAACGGGACGTCGCCCTTCTGCGAGACCTTCTTCACCGACGTGCAGGTGCCCAAGGAAAATCTCGTCGGTCCGCTGAACGGCGGCTGGACCGTGGCCAAGCGCCTGCTCCAGCACGAGCGCTCCGGCATGGCCGGCCGCACCCAGACCGACAAGCGCGACATCCTCGGCCTCATGGCCAAGAAGTATGTCGGCGAGGACGAGGCCGGCCGCCTGGCCGACAGCGACCTGCGCACCCGCATCATCATGAACGAGATCGACCGCCGCGCCCTGCAACAGACCGTGGTCCGCGCGGCTCTGGAGTCCAAGTCCAACGCCGGCCCATCGGCCGCCACCTCGATCATGAAGAACGCCAACATGAAGGTCGCCCAGGACCGGGCCGAACTGACCCTGGAGTTCATGGGCTGGCGCGGCCTCGGCTGGGAAGGGCCCGAGTTCACCGAGGAGGAACTCGCCCACATCCGCACCTGGCTCTACGGCAAGGCCGGCTCGATCTACGGCGGCTCGAACGAGGTTCAGTCGAACATCGTGTCCAAGCGCATCCTGGGCCTGCCCGACCTCACCCAGGCGCGGTGACGCCGGGGCCGCCTGGGGGTACAAGGGTTTCAAACGAGCGTTTTCTTACGGAGAACATTTCAGATGGCTGATTTCGGCGGCGATCTCGACGCCTTCCGCGGCGAGGTCCGTGACTGGGTGGAGGCCAATTTCCCGGCCGCCCTCAAGGGCAAGCCCAACCCCATGATGCGCGAGGAGCGGGGCAATCCGCCCACGCCCGACCAGGAAGCCTGGCGCAAGGCCGTGGGCGCCAAGGGCTGGGGCACGCCCACCTGGCCGGCCCAGTACGGCGGCGGCGGCCTGACCCCCGCCCAGGGACGTATCGTCCAGCAGGAGTTCACGCGCGCCGGGGCCTATAACCCGATCGGCGGCATGGGCGTCATGATGTTCGGCCCCACCCTGCTCGAATACGGCACCGAAGATCAGAAGATGGAGCACATCCCGCCCATCTGCCGCGGCGACCTCCAATGGTGCCAGGGCTTCTCCGAGCCGGGCGCTGGCTCCGACCTCGCCAGCCTGCAGACGCGGGCCGAGGACAAGGGCGATCACTACCTGATCAACGGCCAGAAGATCTGGACCTCGGGCGCCCAGTGGGCCGACTGGTGCTTCTGCCTGGTGCGCACCGACACCTCCAAGAAGCACGAGGGCATCTCCTTCGTGCTCTTCACGATGAGGCAGCCGGGCGTCGAAGTGCGGCCGATCAAGCTGATCGCCGGCAACTCGCCCTTCTGCGAGACCTTCCTCACCGACGCCCGCGCCGAGAAGAAGGACCTCGTCGGTCCGCTGAACGGCGGCTGGACCATCGCCAAGCGCCTGCTCCAGCACGAGCGCTCGGGCCTGGCCGGCGGCGGCGGCTTCGGCCCCGCCAAGTCGCTGTCGCAGTTCGCCAAGGAATATGTCGGCCTCGACGAGGCCGGCCGCCTGGCCGACAGCGACCTGCGCACCCGCATCGTCCAGAACGAGATCGAGGGTCGCGCCTTCCAGCAGACCGCCGTGCGCGCCATGCTGGAATCCAAGTCCAACGCCGGCCCCTCGGCCGCCACCTCGATCATGAAGAACGCCGGCACCCGCATGATGCAGGACCGCGCCGAACTCATCCTCGAGGTCATGGGCCACCAGGGCCTGGGCTGGGAAGGCTCGGACTTCACCGCCGAGGAACTGGGCGCCGTGCGCGGCTGGCTGGGCGGCAAGGCCACCACGATCTACGGCGGCTCCCAGGAGGTTCAGTCGAACATCATCTCCAAGCGCATCCTGGGCTTGCCTGACCTCACGCAAAGCAAGTGATCCTAAGGGCGACGAGGATCCGGGCCTTCACGGCTCACGGGTCCCGGCCGCCGCATCGAACGCACACACAGAGTTAGATAGGGAATTAGAGAAATGGCCGTTCTGACCGAAGAACAGAGCATGCTCCGCGACGCGGCGAAGAGCTGGGTCCAGGAAAAGAGCCCCGTCACCGCCTTCCGCAAGATGCGCGACTCCGGCGTCGAAGTCGGCTTTGACGCCGCCGCCTGGAACGAACAGGCCGAGATGGGCTGGGCCGGCGTGATCATTCCGGAAGACTTCGGCGGGTCCAACTTCGGCTATCTGTCGATGGGCCTGATCCTCGAGGAGATGGGCCGCACGCTCACCGCCTCGCCGCTGCTCGCCTCGGGCCTGGCCGCCGCCAGCGCCCTCATCCTCGGCGGCTCCGACGCCCAGAAGGGCGAATGGCTGCCGAAGATCGCCGACGGTTCGCTGGTCGCCACCCTGGCGGTCGACGAAGGCGCCCACCACGCCCCGGCCAAGGTCGCCGCCACGGCCGCCAAGTCGGGCTCGTCCTACAAGATCACCGGCAAGAAGACCTTCGTGATCGAAGGCCCGGCCGCCGGCCTGTTCGTCGTCTCGGCCCGCACCTCGGGCAAGCCGGGCGACACCGACGGGATCAGCCTGTTCCTGGTCAAGGCCGACGCGGCCGGCGTGACCAAGCAGAACCTCAAGCTGGCCGACTGCCGCGGCGTGTCGAACGTCTCGTTCGACGGCGCCGAGGGCGAGCTGCTGGGCGAGGAAGGCAAGGGCTGGCCGGTGCTGGAAGGCACGCTCGACCGCGCCCGCGCCGGCGTCGCCGCCGAAATGCTGGGCGCCGCCCTGCAGGCCTTCGACGTCACGCTGGAATACCTGAAGACCCGCGTCCAGTTCGGTCAGGTCATCGGCTCGTTCCAGGCCCTGCAGCACCGCGCGGCCAAGATGTTCACCGACCTCGAGCTGTCGCGTTCGGCCGTCGAAGCCGCCCTCCAGGCGATCGACGCCGGCTCGCCGGACGTGCCGGAGCTGGTCTCCCTGGCCAAGGCCAAGATGGGCGACACCCTGCACCTCGTCTCCAACGAGATGGTCCAGATGCACGGCGGCATCGGCATGACCGACGCCCACGACGCGGGCTTCTACCTGAAGCGCGCCCGTTCGCTGGAAGCCGCCTTCGGCTCCCAGGCCTTCCACCGCGACCGCTACGCCCGCATCCAGGGCTACTGAGCCGCGGCGCGAAGTTCCGCGCTGAGACAACGACCCCTCCGGTGGCCACGCCGGAGGGGTCTTTTGTGTGGGCCGCATGCAGCGCCCTGACCCGCGCGGCGCGCTCAGGCCGCCCGAACCTCCCGACGGATCATGATGGACGCCGCACCCGCGACGAGGCCGGCGGCCCCCGCGATCAGGAAGGCCTCGACATACCGGCCCTGCTGGGCGCGCAGCAGCCCAGCGCCGACGGCGGCCGTGGCCGCGCCGAGCTGGTGGCCTGCGCCGATCCAGCCGAACACGACCGGCCCGTCGCGATCGCCGAACGCCTCGGTGGCCAGCCGCGCCGTCGGCGGCACGGTGGCGATCCAGTCGAGACCGTAGAACACCGCGAAGGCCGAAAGGCTGACCACCGAGAAGTCCGAGAACGGCAGGTACATCAGCGAAAGGCCGCGCAGGACGTAGTAGGCGAGCAGCAGCTTGCGGGGATCGTAGCGGTCGGTCAGCCAGCCCGACGCCGTCGTGCCCACGAGGTCGAAAAGGCCCATCAGCGCGAGCAGCCCCGCCGCCCGCACTTCGGGCAGGCCGCGGTCGCCGCAGAAGGCGATCATGTGGACCCCGACGAGGCCGTTGGTGGTCAGGCCGCAGATGAAGAAGCCCAGGAAGAGCAACCAGAAGGTCCGCGTCCGCGCCGCCCGGCCCAGGGCGCCGAAGGCGAAGCCGATGGCCTGCCGCGCCGGCAGGGGCGCGGGCGCCTGGTAGTCGTCCGGCGCGCCGAACGGACGCAGGCCGATATCGCCGGGGCGCTCAGGAACCAGCAGCCAGACCACTGGCGCCAGCACGGCGCAGACGGCGGCGACCAGCAGCACCACCGGCCGCCAGCCGCCGTGCTCGGCGATCGTCGCCATGGCCGGCAGGAAGATCAGAGAGCCGGTCGCCGTGGCCGCGGTCAGCAGGCCCATCATCGTGCCGCGCCGGGCCACGAACCAGCGGTTCACGACGGTGGCGCCCAGCACCATCGCCACCGCCCCGCTGCCCAGCCCGGCCATCAGCCCCCACGTGGCGACGTACTGCCACGGCTGGGTCATGAACGCCGACAGCCCGGTGGAGACGGCCATGAGCAGAAGCGCCAGCGACACGGTACGGCGCAGGCCGAAGGACTGCATCAGCGCGGCCGCGAACGGCCCGGTCAGGCCGTAGAGGAAGATGCCCAGTCCGGCGGCGGCCGAGATGGTCCCTCGGTCCCAGCCGAAGGCCTTTTCCAGCGGCAGGATCAGCACCCCGGGGGCGGCGCGCAGTCCGGCCGCCGCCAGCAGCGCCAGGAAGATCGCACCCGCCACCACGAAGGCGTAGCGCTGGCCGAAGGGGCGGCGTGCGAGCCTGCTCATGGAACCTCGACAGGGGGAACTGGAGGTATCCCTAAGGTCTATGCGGCGGCGTATCAACGCCGCGCCGCGTCCGCCGGGCGCCACGGGCCTCGGCGCGAATTTCCTTGACGGTTCCCGTTTGACGTGTTCTTGTTTTGTTCATGTGTGAAGCAGGCGACAGGAACCCGGACGAGATGGCCGAGCGGCATGCCCGCGGCCTCGGGGAGCTGGGCCAGATGGGCCTGGACCTCGCCCGCAAGCTGCACGCCGCCGCCATGGACGCCGAAGCGATCGAGGACGCCGAGCGCCTCGCCCTGGCCTTCCACGCCCTCTCCCGCTCCGTGCG
>Ga0116191_1001451_pt1 | contig 19182 bp, 12 predicted proteins | sample AD_UKC111_MetaG_FD_89897 | JGI IMG/M metagenome (GOLD analysis project Ga0116191, IMG submission 89897) | Active sludge microbial communities of municipal wastewater-treating anaerobic digesters from Hong Kong - AD_UKC111_MetaG | ecosystem: Engineered > Bioreactor > Anaerobic > Digestate... | reverse complement strand
TTCAGCCAGGCGGCTGGCGCCGAGATTGCCCAGAGGTTCCGGGCAGCGCGGGCAGATCAGCACATCGCCGGTGACGCGAATGGAGCAGGCGTACCAGGGCACGTAACACGGCATGTGGAGCAAATCGAGGCCCATGCGGACGCGATCGAGAAAAGACCCGGCGTCGTGGCGGACACCCGCCGCCTCCAACCGCGCGACTGCACGCCTGATCGCCGCGCTCACCGCAGTCCAGTCGTCCGGGCCCAGAGCCAGGTAGTCGAGCAGACTACCGTAAGCACGGTAATAGCCGAAGCCTGTCGCCCTTACGCCGCTTTCGATGATAAAATCGACGCGGCGATCCAGTGCGCCCAGGTTCTCGCGATTGATGGGGATCTGCAGCCAAACTTCAGGGACGCCGCGCGAGTCCCCGCACGCTTTCGCCAAAGCACGGATCCCGTCGAGGCGCTTGCCGTGCATCCGCGCATCAATTCCAGGATGCCAGCGCGTGTGCTCAGCCTCGGTGATCGCCCACAAACTCACGCGCAGCACGTCAATCCCCGAAGAGACGATCCGCCGGACCATCTGGTCGTCCACCAGGAGGCCGTTGGTGAAAACCTGGGTGCGCAGGCCAGCCCGCTTGAAGGCCGAGATCACGTCGAAGAAGCGCGAGTGCAGCAGCGGTTCCCCCTGCCCCGCCATGACGACTTCCGCCACTCCCAGGTCACGGAGTTCCCGTGCCAGGCGCGTTGCCAGTTCGAAAGGCATCTCGCCGCCGCCGGGTTCCGCCGCGCCCTCGCTGTGATAGAAACATCCCAGGCAGACGTTGTTGCAGCGTGATACCAGGTCCACGTTCACATAGACTGGCCCTCGCCGCGTGTCCTCGCCCCGCAGCAGGCTTGCGAGCAGTCGTGCTTTCCCAAGCAGGGATGCCATGGTCGTCCGCAATCGTCAGACCATTTTGTCTGTCTTTGCCAGGCGTTGCAAGGCGTTCAGGTTCCGGCGATCGTCTCCGGGTTGATCAATGGGTGTCTCCAGGATGAACGCCTTGCCGCGCAGCTTCGGATGATGCAGGATGCGCCGGAAGCCGTCCTTTCCGATGTAACCGTGTCCGATATGCTCGTGGCGGTCGATCTGGGATCCGAGCGGCGCCTTCGAATCGTTGGTGTGGATCACCGGGATCCTGCTTAGACCCAGTGTCCGCGAAGCAGCCGCAATCGTGTGATCGAGTCCCTCCTCGCTCGCCACGTCATAACCTGAAGCGAGGCAGTGGGCCGTGTCAAGGCAGTAGCCGGCTTCGATGCCGGCGTGCCTCGCCAACTGGTCGCGAAGTTCGCGCAGTTCCTCAAATGTGCGCCCGATGGTGGCCCCGGCGCCGGCCGTGTTCTCGAGCAGGATCGTCAACCCGTCGAACATGATGCCTTCGGCGGCCTCGGTGAGCGAAGAAACCAGGGTCCCGATCGCCTGCTCGGCAGCTTGGCCCTTGGAACTGCCCGGGTGCATCACCAGGTAGTTCGCGCCGACGGCCAGCGCACGGCCAATTTCCGCGCGGAACGCCGCGATCGATTTTCTCCGGATCGTCTCGTCCGGCGACGCCAGGTTGATGAGATAGTTGTCGTGAACCACCAGCGGCCTCAAATCCAGCTTCTCGCGCGTGCGGCGTAACTCGATTGCGGCCTCGGGATCAACGCCCGCGAAATTCCACGAGCGCGGGCTGCAGGAAAAAATCTGAAAAGCGTTAGCCCCCAGTTCGGAGGCGCGCAGGGCGGCGTTTTTCAACTCACCCGCAATGGAAGTGTGGATTCCGATCCGCACGGTATAATCACATGCTAACGGAAAGCGAGAGCCATCATGCCTGTTCACACCATTAGCCGTCGCGGTCTGCTCGGCGGCGCAGCCGCAGCCAGTGCCATCGGGCGCCTCCACGCCGAACAGGAAACTGACGCCTTCACCACGCCGGGAAGCGGAAAGCGCAGCGGAGCCGCGCAGCCCTGGTTCGGAAAGGCCGGTTTGGGTCTCATGATTTGCTGGGGACCGTGCAGCCTCGCCGGCGTCGAGATCGGTTGGGGCATGTTCCGCGACGTGGGCGGGGCCAACGGCGTGTGGCCGGTCGAAAAGTACAACGCCCTGTTCGACCGCTTCAATCCCTCCAACTACGATCCCGATCCGTGGCTGGCCGCCGCGGCGAAGGCCGGTTTCAAGTACACGGTTTTCCTTACGCGCCACCACGACGGCTACGCACTTTGGCCGAGCCAGTTCGGCGTCTACTCGACGCGCACGAAAATGGGCGGGCGCGACCTGATAAAACCGTTCGTCGAAGCCACCCGCCGGCACGGGCTTAAGGTCGGCTTCTACTATTCACCAGGCGATTGGAATTTCGCGCCTGCCGGATGGCCGCACCACGGTTTCCCGCTGCGTGATCCAGAGTTCAAGTACCGCCGCCCGGAGCGAACCATGGGCATCCCGCGTTACTCCGACATGCCCATCCCAGAGATGCAGCGCTACTTCGACCAACTGTACGCTTACGTGAAAGGCCAGATCGGCGAGTTGCTCACCCGCTACGGCAAGATCGATCTCCTGTGGCTGGACGGCTACGATTGGCCCATCGGCATCGACCACCATCCAGCCGACCTCGAAACACACATCCGTAAGCTACAGCCCAGCATTGTCCTCAACGACCGCAACATGATTTGGGACAAGGGCCGCCACTCCGGCGACTTCAGTACGGAGTGGGAGAACCGCAATCCACCGCGCCGCCCCGAAGGCGCCTGGGAGCAATGCGAGGCGGTCTGCGGCGGCTGGAGTTGGAAAGGCGAGAATGCAGCCTGCAAGAGCGCCGCGTACCTGATTTCGAGGCTGGTGCGGAACCGCGCCTGGGGAGGCAATTATCTGCCAAGCTTCGGCCCGCGACCGGACGGCACCATGCCGGCAGCCTATTTCGCGATCTGCGAACAGATGGCGTCGTGGATGAAGTTCGGCGCGCCCAGTGTGTTCGACGCCGGGGCCGGCCCGTATCCGGAGCGCGTGGACGTGCCCGCGACGGCGCGAGGACGCATCCTCTACCTGCACTTCCTGGCCGGAGAAAAGCGCAGGGCCACGCTCGCCGGTTTGGGCAAGCCAGTGAGCGCGCGCCTGCTGCGAACGCTGGCCCGCGTACCCCTTAAGGCGGATGGCAATCGGGTGGCGATCGAGCTTCCAGCCGGGGACGAGCCGTCCATCGACGAGGTGGTCGAGGTCACGCTGCCGGCGTAGCGACGCCGGCCGAAGCGCGCCGGAACTTAAGTTCAGAGCAGTTGTCGCACAGAATACGGCGATCGCAGTGCGTGCGCTTGCACGCGATGCTACCCTCCAACAGATGGCAGATGCGCCCCAGATGTTGATATGTTTGTCCGCGAAGGAGCGCCAAGTCGCCTTCGCGCAGTTCGCCCCTCAGGAACTCCGCCGCATCGGTCATGCCATAAAAGCCTCTGGCGCACCCGGGCTCCATGCCTTGCCGTCCGGTCCGCGATAGTACAGCGCTATTCGCGGGAGGCGACGTATAATGGCCCACGCACATGCGGACAAAAAGAGATTCTCTCGGCGCAGCCACGTCAGCCGCTGCAACGTGTTCTGGACCGGAGAAGCCATCGAAGAGGGGGCGCAATGGTTCGGCAAGAAGGGCACGCCGTACATGTCCAACATGGATGTTGTCTCAGTTCGACAAGCGAGCCTAATCCTATGAAACGACGTCACTTCCTTTCCACCGCTGTGCCTGCCACCCTGAGTTTCTCCGCGCGTCCGGCGAAGGGTGCGGCGGGCGCGGCCGAGTTCACGCTTCCGCTGGAGAAGGACTGGCGGATTTGCACGGACCCGGACAACCGGGGCCGCACCACGCGCTGGTTCGACGCACCGCTCGCCGGGGCCGTTGAAACCAAGATCCCGGCCATCATCCAGCAGCACTTTCCCGCGTATCACGGCGTGGCCTGGTACCAGTGCGAGTTCCAGGGGCCGGTCCACCCGCTGCGCGGCGGACGTTACATTCTGCGCTTTTCGGCTGTCGATTATCTGGCCGAGGTCTGGCTCAACGGCGCGCCGGCCGGCAAACATGAGGGCGGCGAAACGCCATTTGCGTTCGACGTCACGAGTCTGTTAAAGCCCGGCGCAACCAACCGTCTCACGGTCCGTGTGCTCAATCCGGCCAAGGAACCCATCGACGGCTATACGCTGCAGGAAATTCCGCACCGGAACAAGGATGTCCCCTTCACGCCGGGCCGGTCATTCGACACGGGCGGCATCACGGAGCCGGTGGAACTCGTCATGGCACCGGCCGTCCGCGCCGACGACCTGTTCGTCCGCGCGGACCCCAAGACTGGCGTCGTACGCGTGTGGGCCGAGCTACGAAACGACACGGGCAAGGCGCTGGCGACACGGTGGAAATTCCGCATTGCCGCGGCCGCGGGCGGCTCGACGGTTGTGGCGTTCGAGCATGTAGCGAAGCTGGCTCCGGGCGCGAATACCGTGGAGGTCGAAACCATCCTCGCCCATCCGCGCCTCTGGGACCTGGCCGATCCTTACCTCTACCGGCTCAGCGTGACGCCTGAGGGCTGTCCGGTGGAGTGGTCGGTGCGTTTCGGCTTCCGGGACTTCCGCATTGTCGACGGCTATTTCCGCCTGAACGGCCGGCGCATCTTCCTGCGCAGTACGCACACCGGCAACCACGCACCCATCGGCCAGATCATCGCCCCGCGCGAGGCTCCGGACATGCTGCGCCGAGACCTTCTACTCGCCAAGACTTCCGGCTTCAATACGGTACGGTTTATCGCCGGCGTCGCTCACCCATATCAATTGGACCTTTGCGACGAAATCGGCCTGATGGTCTACGAGGAGTGTTACGCCGGCTGGGTGTTGAAGGACTCACCCGCCATGGCGGCGCGGTTCGACGAAGCCACCCTCGGCATGGTGCGCCGCGACCGCAACCACCCCAGCGTCACGATTTGGGGCCTTCTCAATGAAACCGACGACGGGCCGGTGTTCCGCCACGCCGTGGCCAGCCTCCCCGCTGTCCGCAAGCTGGACGACACGCGCCTGGTGCTGCTCTCGAGCGGCCGGTGGGACTGCCAGCGCTCGATCGGCTCGGCGAGCAACCCCGGCACAAGCGATTGGCAGCACGTCTGGGGTGCGGAAGCGCCCGGCGCGGAGCCCGCCTCCCGGAAATGGAATTCCATGCTCGGAGGCTACTTCGAGAAGGCGGGCGACGCCCACGTCTATCCCGGCGTTCCGCAATCGGCGGAAGTGAATCATTTCTTCCGTACGGTGGGCCGCGACACCAAGCCCGTGTTCCTCTCCGAATACGGGATCGGCAGCATGATGAACGTGATCCGCGAGGCACGGCGCTTCGAGCAGGCTGGCGCGAACCCGAACCTGGAAGACTTCGCGCTCCTGCGTTCCATGGCCGAGCGGCTTACGGCGGATTGGACCCGGTTCGGGATGGACGGCGTGTATCCCTTCCCCGAGGACCTGCTCGAGGCCAGCCAGCGCCTCATGGCGCGTCATCGCCGTCTGGGCTTCGATCACATCCGGTCCAACCCGAAAATCTGCGGCTTCAACGTGACCGGCATGCTGGATCACGGCATCACGGGCGAGGGTCTCTGGCGCTTTTGGCGCGACTGGAAACCAGGCATGGCGGATGCGCTCGAAGACGGCTGGGCGCCGCTACGCTGGTGCCTCTTCGTGAACCCGACTCACGCTTACTCAGGCACGCCCTTGCGTGTAGAGGCCGTGTTGGCCAACGAAGATGTGCTCCCGCCCGGCGAATACCCGGCGAGGTTCCGGATCTGCGGGCCGGAAGGCGTGGCCTGGGATTCCCGGATGACCGTTCGAATCCCTCGCCCGGCTTCGGGCACCGATGCCCCTCTCGCCGTCCCGGCCCTCGACCAGAAGGTCCGCATCGACGGTCCGGCGGGGTGCTATGAACTGGTGGCCGAACTGGAACGGGGCGGCGCGCCGTTCGGGAGGCGTACGGAATTCGACTTGAGCGCACCCGGTGCCCTCCCGCGCTTGAGCGGCGCGGCCCTCGCCTGGGGACTGCCTGCCCAGGTAGTGAAGTGGCTGCTCAGTCAAGGTCTTGCACTCGAAACTTACAGCAACACATCAGCTCCCCCCAGAGACCTGATCCTGATCGGCGACGTCTCTGAATCCCATGATGACGCCCTTTGGGCGGACATCCGCCGCCGTATGGAGCGGGGCGCCACTGCGGTTTTCTTCGCTCCACAGGCCTTCCGTGAAGGTAAGGATTCCACCGCCCGCCTGCCGCTCGCGAAGAAGGGACGGGCCTGGGATTTCAACGACTGGCTTTACCACAAGGAGTGCGTTGCCCGCCGTCACCCGGCCTTCGAAGGCCTCCCCGCCCCAGGCATCCTGGACTGGTACTACTACGGACCGGTCATCCCGCGCTACTTCTTCGATGGCTTGGATGCCCCTGACGAAACGGCCGCCGCGGCCTTCGCCACCGGCTACTCCACCCCCGGCGGTTACGCGGGCGGACTGCTGCTGGGAGCTTACAAGATGGGTTCAGGAAGGCTGATCTTGAACACTTTCAGACTGCTGGAACATGCCGGAACACATCCGGCGGTGGATCGGATGCTCGTAAATATTGTGCGTTGGGCCGCGCGCGGGTGACTATTTTTCCGGGACGTGCAAGCCCTTGTGGATGGCGTAAAGCGCGAGTTCCAGACGGTCTGAAACGCCGAGTTTGTCGAAAATGTTGTGCAGATGGTTCTTCACCGTCTGCTCGCTGATAAACATTTTCTCCGCCATTTCCTTGTTCTTGTATCCCTGCGCCACCAGGGTGACGATCTCGCGCTCGCGTGTGCTCAATGGAGATCGCTCACGGCCACGGCCTCCCGATGAATTATTGCTGTCAAGCGGGTTGGAAAACTGGCGCATCACGGCGGCGGTGGTGTGCGAATCCAGCCAGATCTCGCCGCCATACACTTTCCGGATGCTCTTAACAATCATCTCCGGCGCGGTTTGCTTCAGAACGATGCCAGAGCAGCCGAACTTCATCGCCTGAACGAACTCATTCTTATCCTCGGAAGCGGTCAGGACGATGACGCGGATCTTGCGCCCAGAGGCTTGCAGCCTCTGCAAGGCTGTCAGCCCATCCATTCCGGGCATACGCAGGTCCAGAAGGATGATGTCCACTTCCATGTTCTGAAGCAACTCCAGGACTTCGTGGCCGTCGCCTGCTTCTGCGACCACCTCGATGTCTTCTTCCAAAGACAGAAGACGACGGATTCCGTCCCTCACGATGGGATGATCATCGGCGATCATAACGCGAATTCGAGGCTTGCTCGTCGCCGGAGAGCAATTCCCGTTGGTGCTGGCGGGCACTCCAAAGGTGTTTTCCATGACCTTGATCCCTGTCGTAACGATTCGATTCTAAAACCCCCTTAGTACTCGGTCAATTGACGTTCCCCTGGTACTAATCTGGCATTTTACCCTAATACCACACAGATAGTTTTAGTAGTCTACCCCCATTTGCGCCGGCTGAGAGATTACCCGTCCATCTTAACTCAAGCAGGAAACTTCATTATGATAGGATCCAGGGGGATACTGGGATGAAGTCCTCTGTGGATGCCGAACCTCCGGCGCGCTCGTCGCAACTGTGGCTGATTTGGCTTTCAGCCATCGTCGCGGGCCTGGCGGGGGGAGTGATCACGTCCCGTTTTCTCTGGGAACCAGGCACGGCCACCGCGCTCGCGCTCCAGGCCGAGAGGCAATCGGGCGGTCTTCAGATCCGCTGGGACCCGCACTCCACTGCGGCCAAAGGCGCGCAACGAGCGATCATCACGCTAAAAGGAGAGACCGGCTCGGTGGAACTCGTCTGCGACAGGTCCTGTCTCGCCCGAGGCAGCATCAGTTACCCCTGGCAAGAGTTTACCGCCGATATCGGGATGAAGTTACTGGGCAAGCCGGGCGAGGACTCCGAGCAACGTACCACGCTGGTGAATCACGCTCCCAACGGATCCCGTGAATCGGCTGGAGACTTAACTCACCCGTAAGGGCTTCCCGCGCGGCTTACGCCCCGCGCTCGGCCTTCGCCTCACCCTTCTTGCGGATTTCGATGTTCAGCCGCTTGATCTTCTGGTTGAGTGTGGATAGCGGGATGCGCAGCGATTCGGCCGCGTCGGTCTGGCTCCAGTTGGCCGATTCCAGCACCTCGATGATCTTGCGCCGCTCGAAATCCGCCACCACCTCGAACAGGGATGCCTCGGACGACAGGTAGCCACTCGAATCGCGGCGGATGCGCATGCCGCTGGCCTGCAGCAGGAAGTCCGGCAGCACGCCCACCGGAACGACCGGGTCGGTGGTGAGTACCACGGCGCGCTCCACCACGTTTTCCAGTTCCCGGACGTTGCCCGGCCAGTTGTGCTCCATGAGAATCGACATGGCGTCCGGCTCGAACCTCAGCAGGGACCGGCGGTTCGAGTCCAGAAACTTCTCGTTCTCCTGGCAGTATTTCGTGAAGAAGTACTCGACCAGCGCGGGAATATCTTCTTTGCGGTCGCGCAACGGCGGCAGCGAAAGGTTGATGACGTTGATGCGGTAGAACAGGTCTTCGCGGAACTTGCCTTCCTCGACCAATTTGCGCAAATCCGAATTGGTGGCCGCCAGAATGCGGACGTCCACCTTCACGGTTTCACCCGAGCCGAGCGGCATGAACTCCTTTTCCTGCATCACGCGCAGCAACTTGGCCTGCACGTCCAGGCTGATGGTTCCGATCTCGTCGAAGAAAATCGTGCCGCCATTGGCGATTTCGAAATAGCCGCGCTGGCGCGCCACGGCGCCCGTGAACGATCCCTTCTCGTGTCCGAAAAGAGTGCTTTCCAGCAATTCCAGCGGCAGCGAGCCGCTGTTGACCGCCACGAACGGCTGATCGGCGCGCGGCGAATTGGCGTGGATGGCTTTTGCGATCAGTTCCTTGCCTGTGCCCGTTTCGCCTGTGATCAGGATGTTGGCACGGCTGGGGGCCACCTGCGTCACCAGGTCCAGGACCCGGAGCATGCGGTCGCTCTTTCCGATAATGTTGGGGAAACTGTAACGCTGCTTCAGGGCGCGCTTTAGCTGGACGTTCTCTTCCTCCAGCCGCCGCTTGCCGATCATGCGGTCGATTTCGATCAGCAGCTTCTCATTGTCCCAGGGCTTCGAAAAGTAATCGTTAGCGCCTGCCTTCAGGGCATTGACGGCCACTTCGATCGAGCCGTAGGCCGTGATGAGGAAGATGGGCGTTTCGGGATCGCGCTCGCGCACGTCCGCAAGCACATCCATGCCGGAGCGGTCCGGCATCATCAGGTCGAGCAGCACCAGATCGTAACCGCGGTGTTCGAGCTTGCGAAGGCCTTCGGCCGCGTTCGAGGCCGTCTCAACCTGGTACCCCTCGGTGGCGAGAAGATCTTCCAGGCTCTCGCGGATATCGGCTTCGTCGTCAACTACCAGGATGCGCCCTTTAGGGGCTTGAATGCGTTCCTCGCTGGTCTGTTCAGGCATTCACCGGTTTCCTAGCGGCGGGGAAGTCCAAGACAAAACGAGTACCGGCGCCCGGCCGGCTGTCCACTTCGATCGAACCGCCGTGTTCCTTTACGATGCCATAAGTCACCGCAAGGCCCAAACCGGTGCCTTTTCGCGTCGCCTTGGTCGTGAAGAAAGGATCGTAGATCCGCGCCAGATTCTCCGGCGGGATACCGTGCCCGCTGTCGGCCACTTCCACCCGCACGGAGCCGTTATCGCTCCAAGTTCGAATTGTGAGATCCCCGCCGCCCTCCATGGCGTCGCGCGCATTCAGGAACAGGTTCAGGAAAACCTGCTGAAGCTTGCCGAGATCGCCCCGGATCTCGGGCAGCGGTTCGCCCGCCTCGAAGTGCACCCGAACCTTGGCGCTTTCAAGCTGATGCTCGATGAGCGTGAGCGTCTCGCGGATGGCGCGGTTCAGGCACACCTCGCCAAGTTCTTTCGGCGAAGTGCGCGAGAAGTTCAGCAGCGAGTTCACGATCTCGCTGGCGCGGAATGTCTGCTTGGCGATCTTGTCCAGCAGCCGGGACTTCTGCTCGTCTCCGGATATCTGCTTGGCAAGCATCTGGGCGTACGTCGAAATGACCGCCAACGGCGTATTCACCTCGTGCGCAACGCCTGCCGCCAGCAGTCCGATGGAACTCATCTTGTCGGCCTGCATCAACCGTCGCTCGAGTTCGTTGCGTTCGGTGACGTCGTCGAGGATAATCAGGCGCCCGATGCGTTCGCCGTCCTTGGAGACCAGCGGAGCGATGGCGATGTTCAGAACCAGTTCGCCCGCCTGCTCGGGACCGTTTGCGGCGCGCGCCGGCATGTCGTCCGCCGGAATGGCGAGCTTATAAACATTGTGGATGCCGGTTTCGTTCTTGACCCGCTCGAACTGCTCGGCCAGCGCGGCGGGGAACAACTCGTCGAGGCGGTGGCCCACGGCGGCGTCGCGCGGGATGCCGGTCAGCCGCTCCATCTGGCTGTTCCAGCTCTCTACGCGGTCGTCCAAATCGGCGGCCAGGATGCCCACGCTGATCGACTCGACGATGTTCTCGGAAAACTCCTTCAGCCGTTCGTTCTCTTGCACTTTCCGCGCGAGCGAGTGGTACAGGCGCGAATTCTCTATGGCGATGCCCACCGACCCGGCCAACGCCACCAGCAGATCGACATCATCGCTCGACAGGAAGTCCCCCTTGTCGGTCCGGCTTACGCCGATGTAGGCTATCGTGCGGCCTCGCACAATGCACGGTACGTAGTAAGTAAGGTCCAAATCGGCAATGGTCTGCCGCACCGACTGCGGCCAGTCCCGGGACTTCACGTCGATGAAGTGCCGCGTCCGCTCCATGAACAGGTAGGGTCCCTCGGGCTTCTGCACCAGGAAACTGAGGTCGAGCGAATCCCCGCTCGCAAGGAGATGTCCCGAACGGTCGCGTACACCCACGGCCTTCTGCAGGCGGAACTTTCCAGCGGCCTCATCATACAGGAAGAACGCCACCGCCGGGATCGAAAGCGTGCGCGCCAACCGGTCCGCCACCGCGGTCAGCGTAGCGTCCAGGTCTGTCTCCGAGCCCAGTTCGCGCGCGAATTCGGTCAGCGTCTGGCGGTAATCGTAACGATCTTTATAGAAGTAGTACCGGTCGAGCTGTTCCTGAATCCAGTTGCGAATGGGCTGAAAGACGAACGTGGCGATCAACACCAGGGTGATGAATGCCGACGGGCTGACCTCTTCGGACTTGCCGAGCGAGAAAAACAAGCCATAAAACACGCCCAACACACACAAGGTGGCCAGCGTGTACACGTAGCCCTGCTGGAAGATGACATCCACGTCCATCAACCTGTAGCGCAGGATGGCGTAGGCCCAAGCCAGGGGTATGAACACCAGCGAGAGCACCGACAACTTCATCGCTGTGCCGGGCACGGCGCCCATCATGTACGGAACCACATAGAAAGCCGTGTACGGGATCACGCCGGCAACCGCCCCATTGCGCAGCCATTTCAACTGCTGGCGGACGATGGGCTCCTCGGTCCGGCTGTAACGCAGTGTGAGCACTCCCGCGCCCAGCAGGTAGCCCACCGCGAGGAACGGCACCCAAATGCGGTCCAGCAGCCAATTGAGTTCCACCGGCGAGATGTTGATCCGTAAGGTTCCCGAAGCGACCGCTCCGTAAAGCGCCAGAATACTCAGCGCGGGGATGTAGAGTAGCAACGAGGCAAAGCGGCGCCGGAACAGCCGCACCGGATCCGGAAAAACGAGGCTGAAGTGCAGGAAGATGGTGGGGGCAAGCAGGCCCGCCGCCACGTTTCCCCAATAGATCACTTTGTCGAAGTCGTTGAGTTTGCCCGTGTAGTGGAACGTGTAGAGGACAAAAGAAGCCAGGCAAAGCAGGTAGAAGTGTTGGGCTTTCTCCGCCGTATCGCGCCGGAAATAGACGAACAGCCCGATCGCCAGGTATGCGAAGCCGATCAGGTACTGGTAGTAGAGCGTCGGTTCCTCCGGGCGCTCCCCCACAATCAGCTTGGCTTTGACTTCGACGCCGGCCCGCCGAATAACGTACTCAGTGGTATTCCAGGATCCTACGCCCACCAGGATCCGGGTGATATCCAAAGCATTCCCGATGGAGAGACCGCCGATTCGCAGGACGACGTCGCCCGTCCGGAGACCGGCCTTATCGCCTGGCCCACCTGGGACAACGTAAAACGCCTCTACTCCCGCCTGCCGGTCGACCCACGTGACCCCGTCTTCCGGCAGCCGGAAACGGCTCTGCTGCTGGAGGTTAATACCGGCGGAGACAATGGCAGCCGCGGTCAGAATGACCAGGAGTGCGCTGGAAATCTGGACCTTTAGGTCTTTCATGTCTCCATCCCGGCTCCCGGGAATGTCGTACTACACTACTACGCCTCCCCGCTGAGCACGTAGCTTGCCAGTCTCCCACGAACCAACAAACCCAAGACCTTACACCAATTTACGGGTGATGGTAAACCGCCGGCCCGAATTTCCTTCACATTTTGGGAGAATTGCCATACTGAGTTGCGGAGCCTACAACACAGTGTAACCCAACCTCGAGCCCGGCGCGTCTAAACAGCCGGATTACACAAAGACGGTCGGGTTGGATTGGCGGCCGTGTCCTTGACGGTCCTCCGCGGGGAGACCTAAAATTGAGGTTGCAGGTGAAAGGCTTCCAGCATTTCCGAGGAGTATGAAAAGACAGCTTGTTTTCGCCTCCTGTTTGCTTGCCGGACTGGCTGTTCTTATGCCGGCGGGCTGGGCGGCAGAGAAGACCAAGAAGTCCGACTCGCAGGAGCAGCGTGAAACCGTGGCCAAGCCGTTATCGGAAAGGCAGCGGCGCAAACGCGAGGAAAGACTCCGCAAGGAGCTCGAGACTCCCTATCGCAAGTGGCTCAACGAAGACGTCACATACATCATCACCGACGAAGAGCGAGCCGCCTTTAAGCGCCTGTCCACCGACGAGGAGCGCGAGCAGTTCATCGAGCAATTCTGGCTGCGGCGCGACCCATCGCCGGACACCGCCGAGAACGAGTTCAAGGAAGAGCATTACCGGCGCATCGCTTACGCCAACGAACGGTTCGCTTCGGGCATCCCGGGTTGGAAGACGGATCGCGGCCGTATTTACATCACTTACGGACCGCCGGACGAAAACGAGTCCCACCCCAGTGGCGGCAGCTACGAGCGGCCTTATGAAGAGGGCGGTGGCACAACGTCCACCTACCCGTTCGAGAAGTGGCGTTACCGGTGGATTGAAGGGATTGGCACCGACGTCATCATCGAGTTCGTCGATCCCACGATGACCGGCGAATACCGCATGACGATGGACCCGTCAGAAAAGGACGCGTTGTTGATGGTCCCGAACGCCGGTCTCACGCTAATCGAGCAGATGGGCCTGGCCGACAAGGCGGACCGCTTCAGCCGCACCGATGGTACGCGCCTGGGCACCGGCACGCAGCCGCTGCCGTCGCGCATGAACCAGTTCGAACGCCTCGAGCAGTTCGCCAAGCTGCAAAAACCTCCGGTCGTCAAATTCAAGGACCTGGAGGCCATGGTCACCTCGAAGATCACTTATAACCTGTTGCCCATGCGCGTACGGGTGGATTTCGTGCGGATGACCAATTCCACGATCCTGACGAACATCGCCGTGCAGTTTGATCGCAAGGATCTGCAGTTCCAGCAGAAGGATAATGTCGCCAAGGCCATCGTCAACATTTACGGGCGGGTCACGTCCATGTCGCGCCGTCCGGTGAACGTGTTTGAGGACGTGGTGGAGTCCGAGACGGCCGCCGGTTTGCTTCAGCAGGCTGTCCAGGGGGTTTCGCTTTACGGGAAATCGATCCCGCTGGCGCCTGGCATGTACCGGCTGAACATCGTCGCCAAGGACGTGGTCGGCGGCAACATGAACAACTACGAGATGGCGCTGCACGTGCCACGGTTCGAAGACGAGAAACTGGGCATGAGCAGCCTGATCCTGGCGGATCTGATTGAGAAGGTGCCCACCCGCAGCATCGGGACCGGCCAGTTCGTGATCGCGACATCCAAGGTCCGGCCGCGCGTGACCGAAACGTTCGACCGCAAGGAGAAGATGGGCATCTATCTCCAGCTCTACAATTTCGCGCCCGACGAGCGGTCGCAGAAGCCTGTGGGGACCATCGACTACGAAGTCGTCCGCAATGGCTCCAACCAGAAGATCTTCGATTTCTCCGAAGAGGTGAGTTCCATCGAGGGCGCATCGGCGCAGCAGGTGACCGTTGAAAAAGTTCTCCCGCTCCAGAATCTGGAGCCGGGTCAGTATACTCTAAAGATGAAGGTGGTGGACAAGAACCGGAATCAGACGCTCACACCTACCGCCACCTTTACGGTAAAATAATGATGCCGTTGGACCCCCACCGGGTCGCGTGACAGAAGGCCACGGTCGCAATGAAGGGCAGGTCGCCTATCTGGATGCTGGTGTTCACGGGGGTGTTGTTGTGCACCCCTCTGAGCGAGGCCGCATCCGGGCGCAGGGCTCCCGGCCGGATTGAAGGGCGAGTCTCCGGCATCACCGGCGTTCCGCAGATGGGCGCCACGGTTCTGCTGCTTGACCGTTTCGACCGCCTGGTTCAAAAAGCCCTCACCGACGATAAGGGCAACTTCCGGTTTGCTTCCTTGGCTCCGGACGTATATTCGGTCCGGGTCACGCTGGCCAGTTTCCTGCCGGCACTGCGAAGGGGCATCGAAGTGCAGCCCGGCATGAAGAGTTTCCTCGCGATCAACCTTACGAGCGTTTTCAGCTCCATAGAGTTGTTCTACCCGGTGACTCCGGAATCGCCCTTCATGAGCGACGACTGGAAGTGGGTGCTCCGCAGTTCGTCCGCCACGCGGCCCGTGCTCCGTGTGCTGCCGGGGACGTGGAGCGAAAAAACGCCGGGTGAAGAGCGTCGCTCCGGTGCGGTGTTTTCCGATACTCGCGGGGTGTTCGCACTCTCAGCCGGCGACAACGGCGCGGCCTCTGTGTACGGCAACCAGGCCGACCTGGGGACGGCGTTCGCAGTGGCCACTTCCCTGCTCGGTTCGACTCAGCTCACCTTCAGCGGAAACCTGGGTTACGCCTCTCACTCGGGCACCCCGGCTACGGGGTTCCGCACCAGCTTCAGCCGGGAAATGGGCAGCTCGGCCCCGGAAGTCACCTTGACCATGCGGCAGGTGTTCCTGCCCCTGCGTTCGATGGACGCCGTGTTCGGCGGCCATGAAGAAGCGGCGCCGGCTTTGCGGACCGCCTCGGTCACTTTCATGGACCGGGCGGAGCTGACCGATGTGATGCGCCTGGATTACGGATTCTCATTCGATTCCGTCGCGTACCTGGACCGGCTCAACTACGCGAGCCCCTTCGCCAGGCTCAGCTATAAAGTGGGCGACAACGATAGCGTCGAGTTGGCCTATCACTCCGGTGTGCCGCCGGCGGAGCTGTTCACCCGAGCCAGCGGGCCGAACGCGGAGATGAAGCAGGACCTCGCCGCCGTTTCTTATTTCCCGCGGGTCAGCTTGCGCAGGGGGCGGGCCCAGGTGCAGCGGGCGGAGAATTTCGAGCTGGCTTATCACAAGGTGTCCGGTTCTCGGAGCTACAGCTTGGGCGCATATCGCGAATCGATCTCGAATGGTGCGTTATTGATGAGCGCACCGGAGGAGATCGTGGGATGGGATTTGATGCCCGACCTCGGATCGCGCAGTTCCATCTTCAACATAGGCGGCTACTCGAGCATCGGCTACACGGCATCCGTGACGCAGGTAATGAATCCGCTTTTGAGTGCCCAGCTCAGCTATGGCAACGGAGGCGTTCTCACCGCGGATCCGGCGGGCATGCTCCGCGACGGGCCGGACGATCTTCGTGCGATGATTCGCTCCAGCCGCCGGCACTGGCTTGCGGCGCGCCTGGTGGGTGAGTTGCCCGCATGGGACACGCACTTTTCAGCCAGCTACCGCCTCACCGATTACAGAGCCCTCACGCCGGGCCACCTTTGGATCACGCAGAACACCTATCCCGACATCGGGCTGAATATCATCATCCGGCAGCCTATCCCGAACTTCCCGGGCGTTCCGGGCAAGTGGGAAGCCACACTCGATTTCCGGAACATGCTGGCCCAGGGATACCTGCCGGTCACAACGCCCAGCGGCCGCCGCTTGCTGCTGATCCAGACGCCGCGCACGTTCCGCGGCGGCTTCAACTTCATCTTCTAGCGGCATTTTGACCGCCAAAGCAAAGCAACACCGCTATCCGTATCGGGATTGACCCAAACCGTGGGAGTGGGCTATTTTTTCATGTGGAGTTCCACTTGCCCTTTCGAATCCCTTGTTGTGCCGTCGTCGGATGTGTTTTGTTTTCAGTATGCGCTTCGGCCGCCCCACAGCCTGCTTCGTCGTCACTCGACGCCGGCGCCTGGCGCAAGGAGGCGGTCCAGGTGATCGATCGCTGGCTCCGTTCTGCGCCGGACACGGTTCACGGCGGCTTCCACATGAACCTAGACCGCCAGTGGAGACCCGTGCCGCCGGCGGAGAAGATACCTCTCCTGATCAGCCGCCACGTCTACGGCTTTTCGACAGCCTACATGCTCACCGGCGAAGCCCGCTACCTGGAGGCGGCACGGCGCGGAGCCGACTACCTTTTCGAACACGCATGGGACACCACGAACGGAGGGTGGTACGACTTGCTCGACCAGGACGGGCGGCCGCTTAGGCGCGCCAAAACGGTCTCGCACCAACTGTACACGAACGTGGGGCTCACCAGCTATTACCTGGCGACGGGCGACGGCCGCGTGATGGAGCGCGTACGCGCATCGGCCGCCATCCAGCGCAAGCAGGCCATCGATCCCACGTTTGGCGGATATGCGCAGGCGCTCAACGAGGACTTGTCGGTCCTCGATTTCGGCAAGAACAAACACGCACACTATGGCTATGTCGGTTCGCTTCTGCTGAACCTGTACCTAGCTACCGGCGACCGGCGGGTACGGGACTGGAGCGAGGAGTTGATGGACATCTCGATCGAGCGCATGAGAGATCGCGGCGGCTGGTTTTACGGATTCCGTTCGACTTTCGACCGCCAGTGGCGCCGCACACCCTTTGTGCGGAGTGGCTGCGAGTTGGCGGCGACAGGCGCGCAACTGACGGCGGCTCTGGCGTTGGCGCGGGTCTACGAACAGACGGGACAGGTACGCTTTCGGGACGCCGTCCTGGAGCTTTCCAAGAGCCTGATCGCGGCCGCCTGGGACGAGAAGACCGGTGCATGGCGCGATTCGATCGTTGTGCAGGATCCCTCTCGTGTAGCGCCACCCGCTACTGTATCGTGGTGGGTGCAGATCTACGGGTCGCTGCTCGAGATGCATCTGTACCATCTCACCGGGGACCGGGTTCATCTCGACCGGTTTGCCAAATCGGAGGCCTTCTTCAAGCAGCACTTCCAGGATCCGAGATTCGGCGGCGCATACAACGAAGTGGACGCCGAGGGAGCACCGTCCGGCGATCTGAACAAAGCGTCCAGCAGCGCCTGGCACACGTCTTACCACGAGATGGAGCACGCGCTGCTCAACTACATTCATCTGAACCTCTATGTGCACCGGACATCGCCAAAGCTGTATCTCAAGTTCAGTGATGCCGCGCCCCGCCGCGTGTGCCAGGTGGATGATCCGCGTTTCGTCGTAGCCGGCGTCGAGCAGGGCGGCCGGCCGGTGCGCTATACGGCTCCCGACGGGTGCACCGTTTCGATCCCCTCCGCTCACGGACAGACCTTCACAGTTACATACGGTCCCAAGAAGCCCCAGCTGTGAGACTGACGCCTGCTGACCGTTTGCCGGCGTCGAACGGGCGCAGGCGCCACGACAACGAAAGCAGGACGATGGAAGCGAGCGTGCATGCGAGGATCGCGTGGAAAGCGGGCGTCCAGCCGTAGCGCTCGGCGATCCAGCCCAGTCCCTTGCCCTGCACGGTGCGGCCCAGATAACCGAACAGGCCGATGAATCCGGCTGCGGCACCCACCGCTTTCTTGGAAGTGAAATCCAAACCCGTCACGCCCAGCAGCATCACGGGCGGATAGACGAAGAAGCCAATCACCGCGAATAGCGTGAGATCCAGCCAGAGCAGGCCCGGCGGCGTGTACAGAATGCTGGCGAACGCCGCGAGAACCGGGATCATGCACAACATGCTCACCATGCCGCGACGTCCCCCAAGTTTGTCCGAAAGCCAGCCCATCAGAAGCGTGCTCGCGATCCCGGCGAACTCGAACACCAGCGTACTGAAGCCGCCGCCAGTGAGAGTGGCGTGCTTCACCTCTTTCAGATAGGTGGGCCCCCAATCGAGCATGCTGTAGCGTGCGATGTAGACGAAGAAATTGGCCGAGGCGAACAGCCATAGATACTTGTTGCGCAGGATGTAGTTCACCAGCAGATCGTGCGTGGCGAGCTCCTGTTCGTGGTCCAGCGTGGCGCGAGCCGGATAGTCATTCTTGTACTCTTCAATGGGCGGGAGTCCCACCGACTGCGGCGTGTCCCGCAGTCGAATCAGCAAATAGACCGCACACATTACCGCCAGGATGCCAGGCACGAAAAACGCATTGCGCCAGCCAAGCCACGCCGTCGAGTACGCGGCGATAAGCCCCGTCAGTCCCCCGCCCACATTGTGCGCGATGTTCCAGAAAGCGAACACCGTGCCGCGCTCGCGCACGCTGTACCAGTGCCCCAGCGAGCGGCCGCACGGTCCCCATCCCATGCCCTGCACGAAGCCGTTCAGGGTCCACAACACGAGATGTCCCGCGTAGCTCGACGTCGCACCGAAGGCGAAATTGCACAACGCCGTCAGCAGCAGGCCGGCGGGCATGAAGATGCGCGGATTGCTGCGGTCCGACCACGCACCCAGCACGAACTTGCCGACCCCATAAGCGATGGCCGTCAGCGCCAGGATGTCGCCGATCTGGCCCTTCGTGTAACCGAGCGCCGTCCCCATCTCCTTGGAAACCACCGGCAGGTTATTGCGGACGAAGTAGAACACCGCATAACCAATGAAGGTGGACTCGATGATCTGCCAGCGGAAGTGTGGATACAAACGCGCCACCTCCGCATCGGAAAGGCGGGCGATGTGGGGCGCAGGGCGGAACAACGTCGCAAGCGAGGACATATCGAATGGACCAGCGTAGT
>Ga0116191_1001445_pt1 | contig 19219 bp, 16 predicted proteins | sample AD_UKC111_MetaG_FD_89897 | JGI IMG/M metagenome (GOLD analysis project Ga0116191, IMG submission 89897) | Active sludge microbial communities of municipal wastewater-treating anaerobic digesters from Hong Kong - AD_UKC111_MetaG | ecosystem: Engineered > Bioreactor > Anaerobic > Digestate... | reverse complement strand
CCAGGTTCGCGGCAGGCTTCCCGTGCATCCCGACCATGCCTAAGGAACCTCCCGGCCCTTCGGTGACAGCAGCCTTCCCCATTAAGGTATTAACCAGGGGAATTTGCGTATAGGCACAAAATTCAGCCAGGAGATCTTCCGCCCCGCTGGAGATAACACCGCCTCCCGCTAAAATAACTGGCCTTTTCGCCTCCTTGAGAGCCGCGACCGCCCGCTCCAACTGCTTCGCTAACGAATCCTTCAGAGGCACTTTCCGGTTCGGCGCCGTAAAGACCGCTTCCGGGAAATCAGCCGTACCCGCAAAGACATTTTTCGGAATATCAAGTAAAACCGGCCCTGGTCTGCCTCTTTTGGCCACATTCCACGCCTCTTCCAGGACTGACGGCAAGTCTTCCAGCTTCTTCACCAAATAATTATGTTTGACAATCGGCATTGTAATGCCGACAATATCGGCTTCCTGAAAGGAATCCCGGCCGATACTATCCACCCCCACCTGTCCGGTGATGGCCATGATCGGCACAGAATCCAAATAAGCATTAGCGATCCCGGTAACCAGATTTGTGCCGCCGGGACCGGAGGTAGCAAAACAGACCCCCGTTTTCCCGGTTACCCGGGCGTATCCGTCCGCGCCGTGAATAGCGCCCTGTTCATGTCTGGTCAGGATATGCTTGATGGAAGAACGCCCTAACACATCATATAAAGTTAAAACACAACCACCGGGATAGCCAAAAACTAAATCGACGCCTTTCTTCTCCAGAAACCGTACAATATACTCTGCTCCATTCACAACCTTCAAAACCCCCTATCCGCTTCACTCTGTTTTTCACGTACGCTCGGCTTTTCTTCCGCATATTATGTAGATTAAGTGAAAACCTAAAAAATAACCGGGTTATTTGCTGCTTAATTCTTTAATTTCATGATGAATCTGTTTCTGCAATGAAAGGAGGAACCTTGTATGCAGATCTCCGTGACCGAGGAAGCCGGTAAAGCTTTACAAAACCTCTTGGAAAAATCCGATAAAACCCATGTGCGCATCATCTTCAAAGGTCAGGGCTGAGGAGGTCCTCAGTTAAGTTTGACTCTGGATGAGCCAAAAGAAGATGATACTTTTTATAAAGAACGGTCGATCCCCTTTGTGATCGAAAAGTCAGCGCAAGAAATGCTGTCCAATGTCTCCATTGATTACCGGCACACCTGGATGGGCAAAAGCCTGGTGATTAGCGGTAAAAGCAAGGGGCCGGGCGTAAATAACGCGTGCTTCCGCTAAAAATGCGGCCGCTAATCTAAAAAAGATAAAAGAAAAACCTCTTATCCTTGATAAGTATGCGGCATACTTATCAGGGACGAGAGGATTCCCGCGGTACCACCCTAATTACCTTATCTAATCTGCAAACAGAATCTAAAAAGAATCATGTAACAAAGCAAATTGGAATTCATAAAACGGCCAAATTACCAAAAAGCAAAAACAAATAAGGTCTCTTCCTTAGCACTGTTAACGGTTGTGAACCGGCTTACCCTACTTTTTTCCTTCAGATAAGCAGCTCAAGGATGAGTAGTTACACCTCGTGTACCGGTTCCCAGCGCACCCGGCTCTCTGTAACACCTGTCAGTATAACAGTTTCCCTTCATTGCCATTATTTATACAATATAAAATTGAATATAGTATATACGACTTTGCCAGCCACTGTCAACCAAAATATTTTCCCTTTTTTCTACTCTTTTTTTACTCTTTTTTTCTACTCCTTTTTTTCGTTGTCACGCGTGGTAACACGATTTCCCATCAAAAAAGTAATAGCATACAGTCCGGCCAAACCAATCAGGGCATAAATAATCCGGCTCAGCATCGCGGTTTGTCCCCCGAATAAAGCGGCGACCAGATCAATCCGGAATAAACCTAACAAACCCCAGTTTATCGCGCCAATGATTACTAAAACAAGTGCTAATGTATCCACTGCTTTTTTCACTCCTTTCATAGATTTTTCCCTTCCCTATCTATGATGGAGTTTTTGCCTTGTTTTTATTCATGAAAGATCATTTTGCTTATCCTGGTCTATTTCATGATCTGGGTCATTTTGATAATCCTGGCCAATTTCTTGATCTTGATCATTTTGATGATCCTGGCTAATTAGCCGGATACGCTCCTCTATTTTTAGCAAAACCCGTTCAGCCTCAGCCCCCTCCAGGAGAGTGGGCCGAAAATCATTGCCGGTGGGGGCTGTGGTCATGGAACAGGGAATCAGCTTCATGCTTGTTCCCGTCAGGATCCCCTCCTGAAAAGTGAAGGTTTGTTGATAAATGAGCGTATCCCGGTCGTAAGGAACACGATTCGCCCCAAAGCAAAAATTACCCAGGCTATAAACAATCTGCTTCCCCTGATATTCCTCCATCCCCTGCAGCACATGAGGATGATGGCCTAAAACCAGGTCCGCCCCCGCCTCAATAGCCAGATGCGCCAACTCACGTTGGGTGGCCGTCGGTTTTATCTCCTTCTCATTTCCCCAGTGAAAACTCACAATAATTAAATCTGTCCCAGGCGCTAAAGCCTGAATTGCGGAATGAACCAGAGTTTTCATGTCGGAATAGGAGCGCCATCTTCCGCCTACATTGAATTCCGTAAAGCCGAGCAGCCCGATTTTTATTCCTTTGATCTCCTTAATCAACACCTGATCAAAGCCGAAATAATCTACCCCTGCGGTTTTTAGGCTAATCAATGTTTCCAGAAAACCTTCCTCACGATAATCATAAGTATGATTGTTCGCTACCGAAACTGCCTCCACACTGCCTTCGGTCAGAATCCGGGCATATTCCGGTTCGCCTTTAATCCAAAAAGCATACTTCAGATAACTCTTGTCGATTCGATTCCAAGCCTTTGTTAAGCTTGTCTCCAGATTGGCAATCGTCAAATCATCCTCACTGAGAACCGGATGTACGCCGGAAAAAAAATAACTGTAATCCCCGTTATTTAGGGCGAAGACCGTATGAAAAGTAACCCCTTGCTGCCCGTATTCAGCCCCCAAGGCGCAATCACCAAGGGCACTGATGGTGATAGACTGCTCTGCCTGGTCCTGGGGGAGCTCCGGTGAGTTGTTGAGGACACAGACACATTCCGGCTCACGGGCAAATTCCGCGGTGGGCAGAAAAAAAGCCATAAAGAAAAGAACCGCACTTAATGCGACGAAAAATTTTCCTATCCTTTGCCCTGTTTTCAGAATCCGCATACGCCTCAAACCTCAAAATTCAAGTTTTTCTTCAATAACTTAGTTATTGTTGCACATTAGGATTATTTTATTATAATTTTCTCCCCTGAAAGCCAAAATCCTGCAGACTTTTCCGTTTTTGCTCCTCCAACTCAAAAAGGGACTCCAGAAAAAGGCCATACAGTCCAAGCGCCTCCTTCTTCTTGCGAGGCTTTCCTGCTTGACTGTATGGCCCATCTTATCCTTTAGTCTGGCTTAAACTTCGTTATTTACTATTTTACAACTTTACAACGACCGGTAAGGTTCTGTTAGTGGTAGTACCATCACCCAACTCACCGCTTCCATTGCTTCCCCAGGCCCAGATGGTGCCGTTTTTATCAATGGCGAAGCTTTGGCATTCCCCGGCGACAATGGTCACAATGTTCGTTAAGCCCTTTACCTGAACCGGGGTGTAGCGATTCGTGGTTGTGCCATCCCCTAATTGCCCATAGGCGTTATAACCCCAACTCCAGACCGTGCCGTCATTCTTGAGCGCAAGGCTGTGCCACCGGCCGGTGGAAACAGCAACCACATTTGTAAGGCCACTGATTTGCGCAGGTTGCGTGCGGTTTGTTGTTGTCCCATCCCCCACTTGTCCGTATTTGTTAAATCCCCAACTCCAGACGGTCCCGTCAGCCTTAATCGCTAAACTGTGACAGGAGCCGCTGGCAATACTGACGATGTTCGCCAGGTTATTCACTCTAACCGGGCGTGATTTGTTTACGGTTGTCCCGTCTCCTAATTGACCGGCATTATTCACGCCCCAGCTCCAGACTGCACCGTCGTTCTTCAGAGCAAGACTATGCCATCTGCCGATTTCGATCGCTTTTACCCCTGATAATCCCTGTACCTGTACGGGTAGTGTTTTATCGACTGTGGTACCGTCTCCCAATTGCCCGGAACTATTCATTCCCGAACCCCAGACGGTTCCGTCACTCTTCAGAGCCAGACTGTGTCCCACGCCCGCAGCGACGGCGACAGCATTCTGGATTCCCTGCATTTGCACAGGTGTAGTGCTATTCCGGGTTGTCCCATTGCCAAACTGCCCGAAACTGTTTAATCCCCAACTCCAAACGGTTCCGTCATTTTTGAGCATCACCGCATGCAGATCAACTGCCGCTACGCCTTTTACCCCTTCAATCCCCGCCATTTGCTCGCTTACGCTGACGCTCTTTCCATCCTGCTTATTACCGGTGATCCATACTGTCCCGTTTTCTTTCACCCTTAACGTAAAGTTAAACCCGGTATCCATTTTCTTCAGAATATCCGTTTGAATCGGGAGAGAACTACCTACAGTTACAGTTACGGCACAGGTGGCTTTTTTGCCCCCATCTGCTGTCGTTACGGTAATGGTTGCGCTTCCGGCCGCGATTGCTCTCACGTTCCCGTTCGCATCTACTGTTGCTACCGCCGTATTACTGCTGGTCCAGCTGACCGTCTTATTCGTGGCATTGCTGGGTGCGACGGTGGCTACTAATCCTTCCGTGGCCCCCTCATTTAAGCTCATGCTTGTTTTATTCAGGCTGACCCCGGTCACGGCCACATTAGTCGGCGCTGTTTCCGTATAAGCTTTATAACGGTCCATAATTTCTGCTGCCGTTAACGCCTTATTGTAAATATTTACTTCGTCTATTTTCCCGTTAATGGTCGATTTATCTCCGCCGATTCTTAACGGTCCTTTATGGTCATTAATTAAGCCGCTAACATAAGATGAATTGTCTTCTTTGCCGTTAATATAGAGCCTTGTTTTTTTTCCGTCATAGGTGCCGACAACATAAACCCAGGTCCCCAATGGTGCGGAGTCCGTTGCCGAATAGATCGTTTTCACTTGCGTACCAATATTAAAAGTAAAACCGACATTATTTCTTGTCCCCTGAATGATAGCGTAATCGGTATCAGAACCAAGGGACTTGGCGATGACCTTCTGCCAACTGATCGCTTTATCAAAATTCACCCATGCTTCTACTGTCAGCGCACTTCTTGGACTTAAATCGGCATGATGCGGTATTTCAACATAGTCTTGTCCCTGATTAAAACGTAAGGCTTTCCCGACCTTTCCTTCAACCCAGGTGGCTCCATTGAATTTCCCCGCATTATTATTTCCACTGGTGTCAGACACAGTACTGCCCGTGCCTTCTTCAAATCTCCACTGCCCGACTAATTTTGTTGTGCCATCGGCGAGACTGGCTAGGGCCGTCATTGGTATACACTGAAAAAGTACGGCCATTGTTAGCAAGATAGCTATTTTCCTGCACTTACTTCCCGTTTTTGTCCATCCCATGATAAAACCTCCAAATTTTTTCTACTTTGCTGTTCATTCTGCCTAAAAACACTACCGCATTTTTTCCACAATACTATGTGTTTGATAATCGCCCCCACAGCATTTTAAAGTAATTTGGTATAATTTTGCCTATCTTCTCTATTTTCTGACTCCAATCTCTATTATACCGCTCTCACTTCTTTTTACCTAATAAAAGTAAAATAAAGAATTGCTTGTCATCTTCCCAATTCCCACAGATACGCATACAACATAAAGGTATAGCCCATGGGATTAGCCCCAATCTCTCCACCGGCAGTGAAAAAAAGCTGCTCCGCCTTCTCGCGCAGGTTTTGGTTACCGGTAATCTCGGCAAGGCGCAAGAGGTTCCAAGCTGCGACCGAATTCCCTGCCGGCAAAGCTCCGTCGTAGATTTCCCGGGGACGAACTATTAATTTCTCACTGTCCTCCCCGTTGAAATAAAGACGAAGCGTCTTCCCATCCTCTTCCTCGCCCCCAAATAACGCCAACATCCGCTCATTCCAGGAAACCGCTTCAGCCAGATATTCATCATGCCTGGTGCTTTCATACAACTCCAATAAGGCCCACATTAAAAACGCATAATCATCAAGATAGGCCGGATAAGCGGCCTCCCCATCACGATAACGGGCTAAGAGGCGACCATCCCCATTAACCAGCTTCTGCCGGAGAAATACAAAGGCTTTTTCCGCCACCCCAAGATATTCCGCAGAATGTTCTTCCAGGACTCTCCCCCCGATGGCAAAGGCCGCAATCATCAAAGCATTCCACCCCGTCAGGGTTTTATCATCCTTAAAAGGCGGAATCCTTTTTTCTCTTGCCGCCAATAACTTTTGGCGGGCTTTCTCAAGGGACATACCCGCATCATCCGCATTCGGGCTGAGGTCTTCAATCTCCTTCCCGATGAGATTGGGAATATTACTGCCGGCAAAATTGCCTTTTTCCGTAATATCATAATAACGGCAGAAAGCAGTTCCGGCTTCTTTTCCTAAAATCTCTTCCACTTCGGCAGGTGTCCAGAGATAATATTTACCCTCTACCCCTTCGGAATCCGCATCCTCGGCCGAATAGAAAGCTCCTTCTGCTGAAGTCATCTGATTTGAAACATATTTGAAGATCTTTTTGGCAACGTCCCGGTACAAGATTTTCCCGGTAATTTGAAAAGCATCAAGATAAGCAATGGCTAAAAGAGCGTTATCGTAAAGCATCTTCTCAAAATGAGGGACCAGCCATTTGGGATCGGTGGAATAACGTGCAAAGCCAAAGCCCAGATGATCAAAAATCCCGCCCTTATACATCTGCACCAGTGTTTTTTCTACCATCGCTAAAGCTTGGGGGGCAATTTTATGCCGATAATAACTAAGCAAGAATAGCAAATTATGGGGCGAAGGAAACTTCGGCGCCTGTCCAAAACCGCCATAGACCGGATCAAAATAGGTAGCGAGTTCTTCATAAGCCCTCTCCGGTATCGCGGGAGTCAAGGAATCTGATTTATCCTTCGCGTACACACCCATGACAAAGGCCGTAAGCTCTTCCGCGGTCTCACTTAATTTCCCCCGGTCATGTTGCCAGTAATCCTCAATCTTTTTCAATATCTCGAGCAATCCGGGCATTCCCATCCTGCCTTGCTTAGGAAAATATGTGCCCGCAAAAAAAGGCTTCTTTTCCGCATTCATGATCATCGTCATCGGCCAGCCTCCATGCCCGGTCAGGGCCTGGCAAAAGGTCATATATAAATGATCCAGATCAGGGCGCTCCTCCCGGTCCACTTTAATGGAGATAAAGCCGGCATTAAGCACGTCCGCTACCTCTTCATCCTCAAAAGACTCCCGCTCCATCACATGACACCAATGACAAGTGGAATACCCGATGGAAAGGAAGATAGGCTTATCTTCCGCTTGGGCTTTGGCAAAGGCTTCGTCCCCCCAGGGGTACCAGTCCACGGGATTATGGGCGTGCTGAAGGAGATAAGGGGATTTTTCATGGGCTAATCGATTGGGGGCACTAATATTGTTGGTCATTTAATCATCAACCTTCTTAAAGTATTTCATGAGCCAATTTTTGCTGAAAAAGTTTACAAAAATTCAAGCAGCGCATTCATAAATTCCTGCTCCAGCTGCACCAGTTTTTTCGCCAAATTGATACTTTCATCAGAGGCGGCCTTGTATTGATTGAGATATCTACTTACTGACTTAATTCCCATATGACAGCCATCAAGCATTATTTCCGCAATTTTCGAGGCATCATGATTAAGTAGCAGTTTCGTCTCCGTACTAAGCCAGGAAAAAGCTTTGGCCGTTACCTTGGCGTCTTTCTCCTCCTCATGATATTCGTTTAACATTTGATGACATTCATCACCAAGTTTAATATGCTGATCATTATATTCATTGATTATTGACAGAAGCTTCTCGTCAGAAATATAAGGTATCACCTGTTCCATACTGTTCGTAGCCGATTTAAACCCTGCATTGCATTCCCTTAAAAGATAAATGGTATCTTGATTCATAGCTTAAATCCTTTCCCTTTATTTTTGGTATTACCTAATTATTGTTTAATCTATTTTCTCCAAGAAAAAAAGAAAAAATCAGTTTTACATTTCAGACCAAAATCCACTACATTTCAGGTCAACACAAACTACTTCCTTTTTAAATCCGGCATTCTAACACTAAGGGCAAATAGTACGTACTACAAAATGCCAATGCGTTAAAATAGGCTGCAAAGCCGTATTGCCTTAGCAAAAAATCTATTTAGCTCCCTGTTACTTCAGTTCTTCAGCGGCAGTACAATTTTCAGCGTGAATATACCATCACTGGCTTTAAAGGAGCAGTAGCCATTGTGTTTTTTGGCAATCAGCGCCATGCTTTTGACCCCAAAGCCATGCCCCTCGCGGCTGCTTTGCGGCAGGCCGTTCTCCATTATTACTTCGCCCGCGCAGCTGTTCTCGATCAAAATCAGCATATTATCCTTGTGGAGATGACAGCCTATCCGCACAGTTTTGGGCTGTTCCTCCCCGACTAAAGCGGCAGCGGTAATAGCGTTCTCCAACCCGTTGGGCAGTAAGGCGCAGAGCTCGGTTTCGGGAAAGGGAAGACTACCTGGCAGATTTGCATCCACGGCTATATTCACTCTGCTTGCTTTTGCTTTCCCTACAAAGGAGGATAGAATCAGATTGACTGTATTGTTCTCACAATAACGGTTCGGGGTGATTTCCTCGATATCCGCCTGGGCAAGCCTTACATATTCTTGCGCCTTTTCAATGTCTCCGTCGGCCAGATACCAGCCAATCAGCGCTAGATGATGCCTCATGTCGTGGGGTATACGGCCGCTTGCTCCTGTGTGGCCTGCAATGTAGACAGTTGCTGTTCCGCACTCCCCAGCAGCAAGGATAAAGCCGTCTTTGCCCCCTGCAAGGCTTCCTTTTCCCGCGCGGATTTGGCGATATCCAAAATCAAAATATAAGCGATCAGCGTGATAATAAAAATAAGAACACGCAGCAAAAAAACTTCGGTGGACACGACAACGGCAAAGTTATACAATCCCAGCCAATAATTAGCGATATAATACGCCAGCGGAAGAAGACACAGCTTGATGAAGCTAAATCCACTATAGTTTTTGATTAAATAGTTGAAATTTGTTTTGAAAAAGCTATAAATAACCAGCAGTACAAAGGCACACACGGCAATGTATGAAAAATAAAGTCCTGCCAGATGAAGCCAATTCGCAACTTGGGAAATGATGGTAACCACCACGTTGGCCGGGTAGATCAAAAATACTGCAGTAAACAGGGCAAAAATTACTTTTACAGCGGGAATTTTGGTGGTAAGCCAAAAAATAAAAAAGAATTGTTGTAATAAAAGCTTTTAAGGCTCCTTAAGGAGCCTTTATTTGAAACCAATACGTTATTCAGATATTAAAGTATATGAAATTCACAATGTATTTAAGAAACCATTAAATGTTGGGGGTATCAAACCTTGTTTAATTGCTGGACCGCATTGTGATTTATATAACGAAGACAGTCTTTTATTCAATTCACTATTTTGTGAATTTCCTAGGAACCCCACGGTGAGCATATATTCAAAACCCAGCATTTCAATATTCTCTAAATCTGAAACTTCCCGCATAACACGTATGATTAAACCATCTCTAGTTGAGAAAAAAGGGATCCCATAGTAAGCCGCATAAGCAAGTGAATAAACTTCACCTCTATTTTTTGAATGTCCCCGACGGTAATTTAATAAATCATTATCAGCTATATTGTTAAAAATAGTGGTGTATTGAGGATCAACTCCATACATATTATTTTCTGTAACCAGTTCAACACTTTTCCCAATATAGGGATTAATTAACGTCCTGCGTTCATCATCTAGTTCTTCCCACACCATTTCATGTATTTTAAGCTCTTTAAAATAGTCTAATACCGGCTGTAAATAACACTGCTTCATTACATCGAAACTATAGTCTGGATTCGTATTCTGCTGGTCAATTCCCACCATCAATATACAGGCATCCACAATTACGGGTTGGTTTTTTGCATTAATTAACTTATCCATTAGTATCACCATTTAGTTTCTTAAGCAAACAATCCCTAATGTCTACACTAATGTCCTCATATTCATCGTTGTTATCTTTTTCGATAAAACCTAGGAAGTCTTGCCTTAGATTCAATGATATTATATCTTTCTTAAGAATTTCCGACGAAACAAAACCACCCTCATAAGCTTTGCCCATTAAATCGTATATTATCTCTTCAATATAAGCATTATCACTATTCATAAGTTCTTTAGCTTGCTTTGACCACCTATAATTCAACTCAGTAAAAATTTTTTTCAGGAATTCATAATTAGATAAATAGTTTATAATTTCACCACTATAATTCTCCTCATACAACCTGAACATCACAGCTTTCAATGGAATGCAATAATTAATAGTAAGTGCATAACATAAAGCCGCTATGTCGGGAAATTTGGCATTTTTCAATTCCCTTTTAATTAAGTCCTCAAATCTTTCTACATAAATTCTTAATGCTTCATCAGGTAGTAATAATTCAGCTGCAAATCTACTTGCTTTTTGTTCACTTTTATCTTTTGAAGATGATAGTGAACAAATACGTGGATTATTTCTAATCTCTTCTAGATCCTTTATATAATGATAATACTCATGGGCAGTTGCAAAAACCTGATTTAATAAAGGTTGATTTGAATTTAAAATGATAAATGCCATGTCTTTATTTGGATTTGGCAGATAGATAAGTGCATCTAATTCTTTATTGTCAAAACTCTCAGCTTCAAAAAAAATATTTGGCTCTTTTTGACTAACAAATCTAAATATGCCTGTGCCAATAGGGGAAATACCATAATCAACTCTTTTTTCTCGGGATAATGTTTTAATTTCCATAATTTCTTCTTTTGTTAACTTATTATCTAAGTCATATCTAGGCTGAGATATTAAATTGGTTTCTTTCTCAATTGAATCAATAGTAAACATCAAATCACAACCTTTTACCTATGGCTATATACTTTTGTCGAATATCAATCCGTTCTAAGACATTTTCTAATTTAGGTCTATCAGAATCTTTTAATTGCCCCATCATTAATAATATCGGATCATGTATCTTTTTAATAAAGAAATCATCCATATTTGTATTTGTTTTTTCACATATTATTTTAAGTATTTCAAGTGTTGGTACTTGTTTCCCATTCTCCAAGAGAGAAATAGTAGTTCTATTTATCCCTAATTCATCCGCTATTTCAGCCTGAGTCCTTGTTCCCCTATACTCTTTTATCTTTTGAGAAAAAGCTGGTATATTAAATTCCATATATAACACCCCCTTGTGTTAATAATTCTAACACATACCACTTAATATTACAATATATGTTATGTTATTCAACATATATTGTCTCCAGTTTTATATAAAAGTATGCTGGAAATCTAAGAGGAGCTTTATGAAAAAAAGGGCTAATATCACTCTTCGATACATTGCCAACCAGTTGGATTCTTTCGCGAATGGCTCTTGTAAGAGTAGCTTTAAACATCCTGTTGGATGAAAAACCACTTCTTCTTGTGAAGAGTGGTTCTTTGCATAAGCAAGTTACCGGCAAGTTAAATTTACATCCAAAGTGGTTTAAGATTATTTCATAAATAGATTTAGAAAACCTTGCTTTTTAAAATCGATACCAAAAAATTCGCAGGCTTTATCAAGCTCCATTACTATACACTCACGAACTTTATGAGCTTCCAAATCTTCCGGAAGTTCTTTTATTATTCTGTCTGCTTCCCAAGTCTGCCCGGCATTATATCTTAACTGATTTAATTTTTTATTAACCACAAAGGACTTTTTGTTAACTGCCCACGCATTTTGGATAGTTTTCATAGCATATGCACCGGTTACTTTTTCACTGAAATAATCATCCAACGTAAGCTCTCTAATGTAGAAGGGAATTTCGCCTTCATAATGTTCTTTGATAATTCTACATATTACTTTAGAGGATGTAGCTAAAATATCAGGGGCGCCTACAGTTTCATCATCCTTTAATGCCTCAATATGTTCCGGTATTTCTTCGAGCATATTCCTCAAATACTCTCTATAAAATGCTGTGCCGATATTTTTCTGTACCCGTCTTACAATATTGTTTTTCATTAGTTCTGTGTTAGTAAGCCCTGCTTGGACACGACAAATAACTGTTCTTCTTATCACTTCAGGGGCAACAGCCTTTACATCTTCATTCGCACTAATAACAACCGCCGGATAAAAAAGTAAACCATCACTTACTCCAAAATCATCATTTTTTATAGTTTCAATGGCATGTTGGTTAAACCGTGCCTGCGTAAGATCATCTACAACAATTGGTGCTCCCATTACGCTTTTCTTTAAGTTTTCAATCGTGGATCGAGTAAAATCCGGCGCTGAAATTTTTGTCTTTTGACCAATCATCATTTTGAGTAATGTTTCTAGAAAACTGGTCTTACCCGCCTTGCTTTGTCCATACAAAAGTCCAAACACAGGATAAGGCAACAAATTCTGATTGTATTTAATCGCCATATTTCTCATCGAGGCCATGAACGGAGAAGCAAAAAACCAATTAGCAAATTCAAAATATCTTGACTGCATTCCTCTAACATCTCCGTGGAATCTCTCATATCCGGACATATATTGAATAAACAACTCAACATCATTTTTGATGTTTTCCTGATCAGGTGATAAATCTAGTATAGTATCATTTAATAAAGCGGTACCCTCATCTACATTTACAACAAGTTGTGGGTACTCACTCCTCAGTTCTTTTTCCTGAATCTTAGCTGCCACAATTCTCTTTCTTGTCGTTATGATTTTTTCCGGTGAAAGAACCGTTTTTCCGTTTTTCTCTGCCTTGGGTATATATGGTGAGAACTTGTTTGCTAAGTTTCTTACATCAAGAACAAAGCGCACTTCTTCTTTTAACTCATTCTGCGGCTCAATTATTAAGGCTTTTTTAACTTTAACTGTTTTCAGCACGGGGATTTCCTCAATATTTTCGTTATCATCAGCAGTAGATAATGCAGCTACAGTAATATTATCGGAACAATCTAATTTGAATCTTTCGAAGGAGTCCATATACCAATCAAAGGCCTTGTCTCCATCGATATAACATATATTCTCTCTTTGAAAACCCGTGAAAGCAGCCTGAGACATATTCGCAGATCCAAATATTGTTCTTTTTCGACCGTCCTTTGCTTCTAATAGATAGATTTTTTCATGGGACATTTTCTTCTTGGCTATATACATTTTGAGACTTCCCTCATCAATCTTTGAGATTAAGTCTATCTTTGTTTTGGTCATATTCGTTCTGATTCTTTCAATAGTTTTAAGCTGATATGCCATAATTTCTTGCATGTTGTAGGACAGCACCTCATCGCTGCCAAAAATTAGCTCGCTATAGGTAAACATTTTTATGAGCTCACATACAAAACCGATGCCAGACGAATATGTAATTGCGTAAAGCTTTTCATATCCAGCAAAAAGGTCATGCCATGAAATAGTATCAGCTTCGAGAAACTCCATTTTAACTACATCAATTTTGCTGGGGTATTGTTGAATATTATCTAAAGCTATCTGCTCATTTTTTTGTTCTTCTGCAAAAGAAAAGATATTATCACTCATCACAATACCCCCGTTTTTTGTTTTAAAACCCTTAAATGGTATTTGAGTTTTACCTTCCATATAAATCCTTCGTCATCTTGCAAAAATATTTGATATGTATACTATCCTTTTTCGCAAAATTTCAACCTGCACAATACTTTTAAACACAATTTTTTTATTTTCTTTAATCAATTAATCCAGCGTTTCACACAATGGCAATAATTCATCTAAACGTTCAACTATACGTTGTTGCTCAGCAAGAGGAGGGAGAGGAATAATAGCTTCCAAAACCATATTTCTACTAATTCCAGGTATCATGCTTTTAGCCATTGTTTTCAATTGACTAACATAAACAATTAAATATAAATAAACATATTGCAGATTCAAATAAGCAATTTGCCTAATAGCCATTACTTGTCGTGCTATATGTGCTTTATTTTCTTTAAGAAACGCCATTTCCCCAATAGTACCTTTACAAGTAATCAATAAATCACCTTCTTCAGCAATTGATTGTGGTTCATAAGTCCAACGATCAATTGTTAAAATTCCGTTTAAAAAATTACTTGCTCCTGTAATGTATGGTATTCCATTTTTTATATTGCCGTACTTATCTGGCGTCATATCTTGACCTGACTTTAACGAAATAACTTCCCCTAACCTCACCCAGCACCAATTATCCGGTATCTCAAAAGGAATCTCATCCTCTGTGATTTCGGGGAGCGGCTTTTCTTTCTTAATTTTTCCTTCCTTGATAAGCCTAGCTTTCTCCTTCACAATTTCTTTTAGTAAATCTCTGGCATCGCCATCTTCAGGAAGCTGCTCTGTTAATTTGCCCTGGATAGCATATTGAAGAATCGAATCTTTCATTTTCTTGGGGAAGGCTTTTTGCAAAGCTTCGAGCTTGGTTTCGTACTGGTAAAGCTTATCTAGTTCAGGTAATATTTGTTCTAAGCGTTCAACTATACGTTGCTGTTCAACTGCTGGAGGTATTGGAATAAGTGATTTCCTAAGAAAATTTAAGGATATAAATGCCTGCACACCTCCAGATGATACTTTTTTCATAACATCTTGCGTACAAAATAAAAAATAATAAACAAAACGCATATTCATTAAGCTGCTAATATTTTTGAACAAGGCAACGTTTTTTATTGAAAACTCCCTGTCTTTGCGTACAATAGCGGGGTTACCGATGCTACCAATCATTGCAAACAAAATATCTCCATCATCTACTTTAGACCTCAAGTTAATGGCTTCAGCATCTTCTACACTAATTAACCTAGCTGTAGAAAAATCTATACTCCCATTAACTAAATTCTTGCTAGTTACCAATGGAATACCTTTCGACACATATTTGGGGGTGTCATGTGTTCCATCTCTTACGTCCAAACATTCATTTAACCTCACCCAGCACCAATTATCCGGAATCTCAAAAGGAATCTCGTCCTCTGCGATTTCGGGGAGCGGCTTTTCTTTTTTGATTTTTCCTTCCTTGATGAGCCTTGCCTTTTCCTTTTGTATTCCTTTCAACAGGTCTCTGGCGTCACCATCCTCCGGAAGCTGCTCCGTAAGTTTCCCCTGAATAGCGGCTTGAAGGATTGATTTTCTTAGCTGTTCTGCAATCATCTTTTTACCCCCAGGAGTGCTTCAATTTCGGCCAGGTGTTTATCAATTTTGGCATTAAGAGCGTCCCTCTTTTCGTGAAAAAGCTTAATTGTTTCTTCCGGGGAAAGAACCTCCTCTTCCACTGTCGGATAACCGCACAAATCCAAGTCGTAGCCACGGCTTACCAATTCTTCAACAGAATACGCTTTAGCCTTATAAGTATCTGTTTCCGTATCTTTGATCTCTTCCCGGTCATTCCACCAAGCCACACAATCATCAAAATGCTCTACCTTCATCGGCTTTGTCTTGGAAAAATGCTTATATCCTTCCGGCATATCAACTCGATAAAACCATACCACATCTGTTTTCTTTGACTTATCGAAGAACAAGATGTTCGTGGTTATAGATGTATAAGGTGAAAAGACACTGGATGGCATACGCACAACAGTGTGCAGATTAAACTCCTCAAGTAGCTTTCTCTTAATTGCAACCTTGGCGTTATCGGTACCAAAAAGAAAACCGTCCGGAATAATAACTGCTGCACGTCCATGCTCCTTTAACCGGTACATGATGACAGACATAAACAAATCCGCCGTTTCACTGCTTCTCAGGTCAGCCGGAAAATTGATTTTTACCCCTTCGCTTTCGGTGCCGCCATAAGGCGGATTCATCAACACAATATCGAATTTATCACTGGCCTTGTATTCACGAACATTTCTCTCCAATGAATTTCCGTGGTAGATCTTCGGACTGTCGATATCATGAAGCAGCATATTGGTAATAGACAAAAGATATGGCAGCGGTTTTTTCTCAATCCCATAAATACTGTCGTTGTAAAGCTCACGATCTTCAATAGTGCTGATCTGCGGTTCAAGTACCTTCAAAGTTGATGTTAGAAATCCCCCTGTTCCGCAGGCAAAATCGGCAACCTTCTCGCCAAGCTTCGGCGCAATCATTTTGACCATGAAATCGGTCACCGCTCTTGGGGTATAGAATTCCCCCGCATTACCAGCACTTTGCAAACTCTTGAGAATTGTTTCGTAGATTTCACCGAAAGCATGCCGTTCATGATACTCATCGAATTCTATCGCATCGATTTCATTGATGACTTTCCTAAGCAAAACCCCATCCTTCATGTACTGGTTGCTATCTTCAAATACAGCCCTGACAATGGCTTTTTTTATGGGGGTTTTTTCCGTTATTTTCAGTTCCTTTAAGGCAGGAAAAAGCTTGTTATTTACAAAATCCAATAAGGCTTGCCCTGTCAAAGCTTTCCCATCTTTATGATCAACAGCCCAATTGCGCCAACGTAGTTCTTCAGGAATAATGGATTCATAATTGTCATCATGGAATTCCCAATCCTCTTCTTTCGCATCATATACTTTGAGGAATAAAAGCCAGGTCATTTGCTCAATCCGCTGAGCATCACCATTAATACCGCTGTCCCCCCGCATAATGTTCTGTAATGTCTTAATAAAGCTTCCAATGCTCATGATTAATTCTCCTCATAATTGTAATTATGCCGCCTCATAAATCGCCCGTTGAAGCTCTTTAACCGCTTGAAGATAGGCTTCTTTACCCCCAAACAGTTGTGCGATTTTTTTCGGGCTACCGATTCGGTCAAAAGGTGCATTGTCTAAAATCCTGGTATCTTCCAGTTCACAAATACCTTCATCCATGTACTTCTCCAAAAGCGCAGAAAGCACATCCTGACAGACCTCAGAGTATTTATATAAGTATCCTTTCTTCTTGACATGATTGACTCTCTCTTGTCTGGTAAGCGGCTTTTTATCATATGCAATGTGCAAAATTAAGTCAAAATCATCAAGTTCCTTCCCCGCTTCCTCTTTTAAGGCATCAAGAAGTACCCCGCGTTCCTCAAGTTCCTCAATAATAACTTGCTTCTTGGCCGCATTTGTCCAGGCAGACAAGAATTCATCCAGTGTTGCATACTCGTTAAGAATATTCCTTTTGCTATAATCCTTGATGCTTTCCGTAATCAGTATCCCGTCCTTGTCATAGTACTGGATTCTCTCGTTAATGATATTTACCGGCACCCCTCTGACCCGGTATTTCCTGCATGTTTCACCTAAACCCGGAGGGTCAAAGGAAGGAGGATCACCAATATCATCAAGATCATCAGGATCACCAGGAGCTTCTGGTGTATCAGGAGGAACACCTTGGTCTGTGGGATCCCAACCGTCACCTCCATCACCGGCATCAATAAGGACAACCGGATCACCGTCAAATTCCGGATCGGCAAAAAGCCGGCACACATTCCGAAAATCCATGATTGTGAAATATTCCTTACCGTATTCCGGATATAGCCTTGTGCCCCGGCCAATGATTTGTTTAAACTCCGTCATGGAATTAATATTATTGTCTAATACTATGAGCATACAGGTTTTCACATCAACGCCTGTTGTCATCAATTTAGAAGTGGTCACAATCGTGGGATATTGCTCATTAACATCAATAAAATAATCCAGTTGAGCCTTGCCTTCCGGATTATCTCCGGTAATTCGCATAACATACTTCGGATTTTCGGTAACCAAATCCTTGTTTTCATTAATTAAGGCTTGCCTCATACGCTCAGCATGTTCAATATCGACACAAAATACAATCGTTTTACTTTGACGGCCGTTTGCCATCAACCATTTTGTAATCCGATTCGCCACTGCCTGCGTTCTTTCGTCTATAATTAGTTTCCTGTCATAGTCTGAGGAGTTATATTCCCGATCTTCGATTTCATTGCCATAGATATCAACCTGGCCTTTATATGGACGCCATCCTTCCAAGTCTTTATCCAATCCGATACGGATAACCTTATAGGGGGCTAAAAAGCCATCGTCAATGCCTTGCTTCAAGCTGTATGTATAAACCGGATCGCCAAAGTAGGTAATGTTACTTACTTCCTTTGTTTCTTTAGGTGTAGCGGTCATCCCAATGTGAATTGCGGAATGGAAGTACTCCAGAATCTTTCTCCACTGGGATTCTTCTTTGGCACTCCCCCGGTGGCATTCATCCACAATCACAAGATCAAAGAATTCAGGCTGAAACTCTCGGAATGGCTCGCGCCCATTGTCTCCGGCAAGCTGGTGATATAGGCTCATATAGATTTCATATGAACTATCGAGTTTCTTATCCTGCACTTTTGTCATGATTCTTTCAAACGGGCGAAAATCCTGCTGCATAGTTTGATCGATCAAAATATTCCGATCAGCTAAATAAAGAACCCGTTTTACGGTTTCAGATTTCAATAGTTTCCAAATGATTTGAAAAGCCGTAAATGTTTTGCCTGTACCGGTAGCCATCACAAGCAAAATACGGTCTTGCCCCTTGGCAATGGCTTCAAGAGTCCTCTCAATTGCAATACGCTGGTAATACCTTGGTCTTTTCGGCGAAAACACATCAAAATAGTCGGGCTCAGTTACGATTCTTTCCTGCTTAGAATCAAGACCCTTCCCTTCAAGATATCTTGCCCAAAGAACTCTTTCACTGGGAAATTGCTCTAATGCCAGTTCGGTTTCAGTCCCGGTGAAATAATCGTGTTCCAGAAATCCGCTCCCATTTGAGGAATAAGCAAAAGGGATATGAAGAATTTCGGCATATTCCATAGCTTGCTGCATCCCAGACCCTACAGCGTGATCAGCATCTTTTGCTTCAATTATTGCCAAAGGAATCTGTCCATCTTTATATGTAAGAATATAATCTGCTTTCTTCCGTATACCTCTTTTGACTGAGTTACCTCGTACCAAAACTTGTCCATCCGTGAAGTAATATTCCATCAGGACTTGTTCCTTACTCCATCCGGCTTGCTCTATTGCCGGCGAGATATAGCGATACTTAGGGGCTGCTGAATAACCCTTCATTATCTCTTAAATCGAATGATAAGGTTTTAGCCAACCCCAATACATCGACTTCCAAAATAGGCGCAAAAAGGCTCTCAGCCTTTTCTCTAAGTTCATT
>Ga0116191_1001444_pt1 | contig 19221 bp, 19 predicted proteins | sample AD_UKC111_MetaG_FD_89897 | JGI IMG/M metagenome (GOLD analysis project Ga0116191, IMG submission 89897) | Active sludge microbial communities of municipal wastewater-treating anaerobic digesters from Hong Kong - AD_UKC111_MetaG | ecosystem: Engineered > Bioreactor > Anaerobic > Digestate... | reverse complement strand
GGTCGTGCCGCTCGCGTCTCTCGTGGAAGAAGCGCTCAAGACGGCAACCGAGATCGCGGCCATGCCGCCGCTTGCCGCCATCGCGAACAAGGAAATGGTCAATGCCGCGTTTGAAACGACGCTTGATCAGGGCCTGTTGATGGAACGCCGCATCTTCCAGGTGCTGACCGCGACCGAAGACAAGGCAGAAGGCATGGCGGCGTTCATCGAGAAGCGCCCCGGAAACTGGACGGGAAAGTAAGTCATGAAGATTGCATTTATCGGCCTTGGCAACATGGGCGGCGGCATGGCCGCAAATCTCGCGCGCGCCGGGCATGAGGTCCATGCGTTCGATCTGTCCAAGGAAGCGCTGGATCGCGCCAAGTCACAAGGCTGCGTGCCTTACGCCACGATCCGCGAGGCGGTCGCTCGAGTTGATGCGGTCGTCACCATGCTGCCCAACGGCAAGATCATGGAACAGGTCTATGAAAATGACGTGATCGGCCATGCGCCGCAGTCCGCCACGCTTATCGATTGCTCTACGATCGACGTCGAAACCGCGCGCAAGGTGATGCGCTCGGCAGCCAAGCTCGGCAGCTACGAGATGGTCGATGCTCCGGTTTCGGGCGGCATCGCAGCTGCCAATGCAGGCACGCTGACCTTCATGGTGGGCGGCACGCCGAGTGCGTTCGATCATGCCGAGCCGATCCTCCAGCACATGGGCAAGGCCGTGATCCATGCAGGCGCGAGTGGCGCCGGGCAAGCCGCCAAGATCTGCAACAACATGATCCTCGGTGCGACGATGGTCGCGACCTGCGAGGCCTTCGTGATGGCGAAGAAGCTGGGGCTTGATCTCCAGACCTTCTATGACATCTCGTCCAAGGCGTCGGGCCAGAGCTGGTCGATGACGAGCTATTGCCCCGTCCCCGGCGTGGGCCCGCAAAGCCCGGCGGACAATGAATATCGCGGAGGCTTTGCCACCAACCTGATGCTCAAGGATCTGTTGCTGGCCATGGACGCGGCGGAGCATGTGAATGCCGCCGTGCCGATGGGGGCTCGCGCGGCAGAACTTTATCAGGAGTTCGCCAAGCTGGGGCAGGGCGATGTCGATTTCTCGGGCATCATCGCCATGCTGGAAGCCAGCGGCGAGGCGTGATCCCCGCCCTGCGGGGCATCACAATGAAAAACCGGCCCGGCCGCATTGCGGACCGGGCCGTTTTCATTTGGGCGCTCAGCCCTGCTTGTGGTGGCGTGCGTGATGCATCGCCTTGTTGTTTGCCTTTTTGTGCATGTCGTGCCGCGCGCGTTTGGCGTGTTGCGCGTGCGAGGCCGTCATGCATTCATCGGTCTGCCCCTTGCTGCAGGGCGGATAGGCCGATGGCGCCGCCGCTGCCGATTGGGCGACGGGGGCCGGGGCGGCATATTTGACCGGCGCTGAAGTCGCCGCAGGGTCGGTTTGTGCCTGGGCGGTTCCCGCAAGGGCAAGCGCGCCGATCATTGCAGGGAGCAGCAGTTTCGCATTGAGCATGTCACAACTCCTTTGATCCGGAATGCCGTCCGGGCGGGTCGGGAGCCAGCGCACTCTTGTGGAGTGAGAAACGTCCGACGCCACTCGGTATCCGCCTTTCCACACAGCCGTTTGTTGACCATGAGATTACGGATATGAAATGACGCGGCCTTGCATTGGACTGTGTTCGTTCCGATAGTGCCGGGCGATGATTGACCGTCGATCCACATTCGTCGCCTTGGGCACGCTGGCAGCAGCGGCCGCTCTGCCGGGCTTAGCCGCGATCCCCAAGGCGCCTCTTGCGTCACGCAAGCCCAAGCGCCTGCGCCCCGGCGATACGGTGGGCATCATCCAGCCAGCGGGCTTTGCCGATGACAGTTTTGATCTCGATCTGGTGGACGAGAACATCCGTGCCATGGGGCTGGTGCCCAAGCGCGGCAAGCATCTGCTGGCGCGCAGCGGGTATCTGGCGGGGGAAGATGCCGAGCGCGCCGCTGATGTGAACGCGATGTTCGTCGACCCGGACGTTGCCGCGATCTTCGCGGTGCGTGGCGGCTGGGGATGTGCGCGCATTTTGCCGCTGCTTGACTGGGAGGCGATCCGGCGGACGCCTAAGCTGCTCGTGGGCTTTAGCGACATTACCGCGCTGCATCTGGCCATTGCCGCCAAGGCGGGCTTCACGACGATCCACGGTCCCAATGGCTCAAGCTCTTGGAACAAGTTCAGCTGGGATGCCTTTCGCAGCCTTGCCTTTGAGGCGGCGATGCCGACCTATCGCAATCCGGAATTGCCGGAAGACAGACTGGTGCCCCGCAGCGGGCGGGTCCGCACGATCCGCGAGGGAATTGCGCGCGGGCCGCTTCTGGGCGGCAATCTGAGCGTGCTCGCAGCGCTCATGGGGACGCCCTATCTGCCCGATTTTTCAGGCGCGATCCTGTTTGTCGAGGATACCAACGAGGCCGAATACCGCATTGACCGGATGCTGACGCAATTGGCGCTGGGTGGTGTGCTTGGAAAGCTTGCAGGCGTTGTCTTTGGCCAGTGCACCGACTGCGTGGCGCGCGATGCGGGCTATGGCGGCTTCACGCTGTCTGAAGTGCTGGTGCAGCATCTTCGCCCGCTCGGCATTCCCGTCTTTCAGGGCGCGCAGTTCGGCCATGTTGCCAGCCAGTTCAGCCTGCCGCTTGGCGTGCCTGCTGAAATCGACGCGCGCGCCGGGACCATCCGGCTGCTGGAACCTGCTGTCTCCTGAAACGCAAAAGGCCCGGCGCTGCCATGGGGGCAGGCCGGGCCTTGCTTCAGCGGAGCGCGATCAGATGCGCTTACCGTCGCGTGCGATCACCATGTCTTCGCGGTTGTTCTCGAAGTCGCTGGCGTCATGGCGCTCGCGCAGCTGCGTTTCGGGCTTGCCGAAGGTGCGGTTGACCATGCGGCCACGGATGACGGCCGGACGCGCGCCGACTTCGGTGACCCAGCGGTCGAGATGGGTGTATTCATGCACCGACAGGAATTCCTGCGCGCTATAGGCTTCGCGCATGATCGAGCCATACCAGGGCCAGATCGCCATATCGGCAATCGTGTACTCATCGCCCACCATGTAGCGGTTGTTGGCAAGATGCGTGTCGAGCACGTGCAACTGGCGCTTGGTTTCCATTGCGAAGCGATCAATGGGATATTGCATCTTGAATGGCGCATAAGCGAAGAAATGCCCAAGGCCGCCGCCGACATAGGGGGCGGAACCCATCTGCCACATCAGCCAGTTCATCGTTTCGGCGCGCTTGTGCACTTCGGTCGGCAGGAACTTGCCGAATTTTTCGGCGAGATAGAATAGCATCGAGCCGCTCTCGAACAGGCGGACCGGCGGGTTGACCGAATGGTCGGACATCGCCGGAATTTTCGAGTTGGGGTTAATCGCGACAAAGCCGCTGCCAAACTGGTCGCCAGCGCCAATCGAAATCATCCACGCATCATATTCGGCTTCGCTAATGCCAAGCGCGAGCAGCTCTTCGAGCAGGATCGTGACTTTGACGCCATTGGGCGTGCCCATGGAATAGAGCTGCAAGGGGTGCTTGCCGACCGGCAGTTCCTTGTCATGCGTCGCGCCGGAAACCGGGCGGTTGATGCTGGCGAAGGCGCCACCATTTTCCTTGTCCCACACCCACACTTTCGGCGGGACATAGCCGGGGGGCTGGTTGTTCGCGGGATCGGGTCCATCGGCCATCAAACTGTCCTCTCTTCTTCAGTCGTGCATGCGCGGCGTGCCGCGGGAACGGCGTTTATGCCACTCCGGAAAAATAGTTTCCATACCTAACGATAATGCGTTTCGTTTCCGGCATGAAAGCGGATGTTGAGAGTGTCAGGCCCGCTTGAGCCGCGCAAGGGCTTCGAGCGAGCGTTGCAATTCGGCAAGGCGTGCTGCGGTCAGCGGTTCGCACAGCCAGCGCTCATGGTCGGCTACGATCTGCTTGGCTTCGGCGAGCAAAAGCTGGCCGTCATCAGAGATGTAGAGGCCATAGACGCGCCGGTCAGCGCTGTCCTGCTGCTGATAGAGAAGTCCGCGCTCGATGAGGGACTTGATGACGACGTTGACCGAGGAGCGTTCAATGCCAAAGAAGCGGGCCAGTGCCACTTGCGGGATGCCGGGATTGGCATTGACCAGCCACAGCGTCGAGACTTCCTTGGGCGTCAGGCGGACGGGGCCGAGATCGCGCTCAAGCCGGAATGTTACGAGCGCATGGACGCGGGCGACGTGCAGGCCGAGAATGTCATCCAGACCATCGAGATTGGGCGGGATCAGACGCGCGTCGTCGGCGCCGTCATCCTCGGCTCGAACCGGTTTGCGCGGAGGCTGGCCCGCGCGTGTCTTGGAAGTCAAAAGCTCCATAGCCTGCCTGCGTTGTTTCTTTCTGTTGTCGCGCGGCGAGATCGCCGGAAAGCAAGGATCTCCATAAACGCACTTTGGCCGCGCAGGTCAACTGCGCGGTCCCGCCGCGCAGTTGTCAGAAAGTCATCTGTTGAAACTTATTTCTATCAATTGTTATTAATGATGCCGATCTGACATGCTCAAAGCGGCAATCCCACATAGTTTTCGGCAATCGACTTTTGCGCCGCTGTGGACGACGCGATGTAATCAAGCTCGGCAAGCTGGATACGGCGCTCAAAGGCGCCATCCTCCGGGAAACGATGCATGAGCTTGGTCAGTGACCAGCTGAAACGCTCTGATTTCCAGACCCTTGCGAGCGCCTTTTGTGAATAGCCCGCAATGCCGTCCTGCGCGTTGCGCTTGAAATAGCCGATCAGGGCATCCGACAGATAAGCGACGTCAGAGGCCGCAAGGTTGAGGCCCTTGGCGCCCGTGGGCGGCACGATGTGCGCGGCGTCGCCTGCAAGGAAAAGGCTGCCATGCTGCATCGGCTCAAACACGAAAGACCGCAGCGGCGCGATGCTCTTTTCGATCGAGGGGCCGCGCGTGATGTTGGCGGCGGCATCCGGACCAAGGCGGATGGCAAGCTCATCCCAGATGCGGTCGTCGGACCAGTCCTCAACCTTCTCGGTCAGCGGCACGTCGATATAATAGCGGCTGCGCGTGTGCGAGCGCATCGAGGCCAGCGCAAAGCCGCGCTCGTGATTGGCGTAGATGAGTTCATGGTTGCACGGCGGCACGTCGGACAGAATGCCAAGCCAGCCAAAGGGATAAACAAGCTCAAAGGGCCGGGCGATGCTTGCCGGGATCGCCTGGCGCGAGGGCCCGTGAAAGCCGTCACAGCCACAGATGAAACGCGCGTCGATGCGATGCTCGGTGCCATCCTTGGTGTAGGTGACATAGGGCGCGTCGCTCTCGATATCGTGCAGCGCGACGTCCGCCGCTTCGTAAATCACTTCAAGTCCGCGCTCGGGGGCGGCGTCCATCAGGTCGCGGGTGATTTCGGTCTGGCCATAGACCATCACTTGCTTGCCGGTGAGATTGGCAATGTCGATGCGGATCAGCCGTTCGCCATCGGCAAGGTTGAAGCCGTCATGCGGCAGGCCTTCACGGTTCATGCGCTCGGCAAGGCCAAGGCGCTCCATCAGGTCGGTGGTCACGCGCTCCAGCACGCCCGCGCGGATGCGACCCAGCACATAGTCGCCAGACGCGCGCTCAAGAACGATGCAGTCAATGCCTTCGGCGCGGAGCAGATGCCCCAGCAACAGGCCGGCGGGGCCGGCGCCAATGATGGCGACTTGGGTGCGGGTCATGGATGCTCCTCTGGACTGCGCCGGTTTATCCGGCTGTGGCATCGCTTTACGAGCGCCACGCCCGCACAAGCGAGGCAGCATTCCGACAACAAATTGCACTTTTCGCACAATTGATGCACTTTTGGCCCGTTATGCCAGCCCAACGCAGCGAAATTGCGCGCTATGCGCTCTATGGCGAGGCCAGCGCGCCGGTCGCGCCCGAGTTCTTGCACATAGAAGACATCCCCTCGCGCTCGGCGCTCTATGACTGGGTCATCGCGCCGCACACGCACCATGGGATATTCCAGCTGCTGATGATCACCGATGGCACGGCATCGGTCACGCTCGATGGTGCGCGCGTGGACATCGACTCACCCGCCTTCGTCTGCGTGCCGAGCAGCTGCGTCCACGCATTCTCCTTTGGCGCGGGCACGCAGGGCTGGGTGCTTTCGGTGGCGAACGAGTTGTTCCATGATCCACGCCTTGCCATGCCCAATATGGATGCCTTCATGACGGCATCGCGCGGCATGGTGGTGCGGCTGGAAGGCCGCGCGCGGGAGGCGGGGCGCCTGCAATGGCTGCTCGCCGACATTGCCGAGCGCATGGCGCTGGAGCATGGCGAGGTGCCGCCCATCGTTGTCGCCTTGCTCTCTGCGTGCCTTGGCGTCGCGGGTGAATGCATCGAGACGCCCTTGGCGGCTGGCGCAGGGCCGGACCGGCGGCTCACGCTTGTGCGTGGCTTTGAGGCACTGGTGGACGCGCATTATCGACAGCATCTCAAAGTGGCCGATTATGCCCGCTATCTGGCCGTGACGACGGCCACGCTCACCCGCGCCTGTCGTGCGATTTCCGGCAAGGCGCCGGGGGACATCATTCTTGACCGGATGCTGCTGGAGGCGATGCGCTATCTGCGGCACACGGCTGCCTCGGCCAAGCAGATTGCGGATCGTCTGGGATATGAAGACCCCGCCTATTTCGCGCGCTTCTTCAAGGCGCGCAGCGGGATGACGACGCGGGAATTCCGGCAGGCGCAGGGCGGGGAAAGAAAGTGACTTCATTCCTCTCGACCCGCCCTTGCATCGCTGATAGCGCAAAAGGCGATGACAGCGAATCCCACGGTTCAGGCAGATCCGACACTTGTCGATGATTTCCGCCAAGCGATGCGTGGCGTCGCTTCTGCCGTCTATCTCATCACTGCAACCGGACCCGAAGGCGATGTCGGCATGACGGCGACGGCCGCATGTTCGCTCAGCTTTGATCCCATGTCGGTGCTCATAAGCGTCAATCGTTCCGCCTCGCTCATGCGCACGCTCGAGGCATCGGGACGCTTCGTGCTCAATATACTCAGCCTTGAGGATGAGGGCGTCGCCCGCGCCTTTGGCAGCCCGGCGGGGCGGGATGACCGCTTCACCAGCGGTGACTGGTATCGCCTGGATGACATGCCCGCGCTCAAGACGAGCCTCAGCAGCATTTCATGCGCGGTCGCGCAGACCATGGACTATGGCACGCATCGCGTTCTCGCAGGCGCCGTCCGCCATATCGACAACCGTTTCGGGCGGCGCGAGCTGCTCTACTGCCAGGGTGCCTTCAGAAGCCTCGAACCACGTGGGGCCTGACACAGAATAATCGTTCGACACATAAGGAGAGGATATGTTCAAGACACGTTTGACCGAGATGTTCGGGGTGGAAACGCCGATCTGCATGGGCGGCATGACGGGCGTTGGCTATGGCGAACTCGTGGCGGCTGTGGCCAATGCCGGGGCGCTGGGTTTCATCACCGCGCACATGTTCCCGAGCGGCGACGCGCTGATGGAAGAAATCGAGAAGACCAAGGCACTCACCGACAAGCCCTTCGGTGTCAACCTGACGCTGCTCCCCTCGATCAATCCCATTCCCTATGATGACTATCGCGAAGCCATCATCGCGTCGGGCGTGAAGATCGTGGAAACCGCAGGCCGCGCGCCGACCGACCACCTGCCGCGCTTCAAGGAAAATGGCGTCAAGGTCATCCACAAATGCACCTCGGTTCGCCACGCCGTTTCGGCAGTGAACAAGGGTGTCGACGTCATCAGCATCGATGGCTTTGAATGTGCGGGCCACCCGGGTGAAGACGATGTCGGGCTGATCGTACTGCTGCCGGCCACCGTTGATGCACTGCCGGGCACGCCGATCATCGCCTCAGGCGGCATGGCCGATGGGCGCAGCCTTGTGGCAGCCCTCGCGCTCGGCGCTGATGGCGTCAACATGGGCACGCGTTTCTGCGCCACGGTGGAAGCCCAGATTCACCAGAATGTGAAGCAGGCGATTGTTGATGGCACGGAACTCGACACGGTTCTCGTTGGCCGCACGCTGCGCAATACCGCACGCGTCGCAAAGAATGCCGTTTCGGTGCAGGTTGCCGAAATCCAGCGCGATCCGACCAAGACCTTCGAAGACGTCAAGGCGCTGATGGCGGGCCAGCGTGGCCGTGACAACGTGCTGCGCGACGGTGACGTTGATGGCGGCATCTGGACCAGCGGCCAGAGCCAGGCGCTCATCCATGACATTCCGACCTGCGATGTGCTGGTGAAGAACATCATGGCGCAGGCGGCACAGGTGCGTGGGCGCATCTGCGGCTAACATAAGGAGACGCGGCAATGCCGGGTGTGTGGTTTGATGAAATGCATGTGGGGCAGCTTTTTGAGCACCCCATCAGGCGCACGGTGACCGAGATGGACAATGTCCTCTTCACGTCACTCACGCACAACCCGGCACTGCTGCACCTCGACGAGGAATATATGAAGGGCACCGAATTCGGTGCCCGCATCGTCAACTCGGTTTATACGCTGGGGCTGATGGTCGGCGTGTCGGTCGGCGATACGACGCTTGGCACCGCCGTTGCCAATCTCGGCTGGGATGAAGTGCGCTTCCCCAAGCCCGTCTATCACGGTGATACGCTGCGCATCACGACTGAGGTGATCGAGCTGCGCGAGTCCAAATCACGCCCGGATGCCGGGATCGTCACCTTCCTGCACAAGGCTTTCAACCAGCGTGACGAGCTCGTCGCGAGCTGCAAACGCTCGGGCCTGCAGCGCAAGAAGCCGCAGGAAAAAGCACAATGATGCTCCCGCTGCGCTCGCTGCTGTTCATCCCAGGAGACAGCGAAAAGAAGATTTCGAAGATCGACGGGTGCGGCGCGGATGCCGTCATTCTTGATCTTGAGGATTCGGTCGCGCCCGCCAACAAGGCCGAGGCACGGCGCATGGTCGCCGAGTTTGTGGCAAAGACGCCGCGCGGGCAGCGTGCGCCGCACTATTGGGTGCGCGTCAATCCGCTCGACAGCGGGCTGGTGCTTGAAGACTTGGCGGCGATCATGGGCGCTGCGCCTGATGGCATCATCCAGCCCAAGACCAATGGGCCAGATTGTGTGCGCCAGTTGTCGCATTATCTTGATGCGTTTGAGGCCGCGCATGGCCTTGAAGCGGGATCGACCAAGATCATCCCCGTTGCCACCGAAACCGCGGTTGCGCCTTTCCATCTGGGCGGGTTCGCAGGTGCCGGGCTGGACCGGCTGGCTGGCCTGACCTGGGGCGCGGAGGATTTGGCGACGGCGGTGGGCGCGAGTGCAAACCGCGATGCGTCGGGCGAATGGCTCTTCACCTTCCGCATGGCGCGCTCTTTGTGCCTGCTGGCCGCGCACGCGGCAGGCGTGCAGGCGATTGATACGCTCTATGTCGATTTCCGCGATGATGAGGGTTTGCGCGCATCGAGCCGTGAGTCACGCGTCGAGGGTTTCTCCGGACGGCTGGCAATCCACCCGGCGCAGGTCGAAGGCATCAATGCCGCTTTCATGCCGTCACCTGAGGAAATCGCCCATGCCGAGCGGATCATCGCAGCGTTCGCGGCCAACCCCGGGGCGGGCACTGTCGGGCTTGATGGCAAGATGGTCGATATTCCGCATCTCAAGCAGGCCGAGCACATCGTTGCGCAGGCACGCGCCTTTGCCGCGGCGTGATTCGGTTTGGCATTTTTCGGAAAATATTGCGCCGCAGAATACGCAATTCAGGATTGAATATTGAAACAAAATGCCATTTGCGTTGATGAATCTTTTAAATTCGACGCAAATCGCCATTCCGTTTGATTTAGATCAAAGCCCGGCGGCGCGTGCCTCTGTCAGAACCATGGCTGACAAGAGGAGAGTGCCATGGACATCGCAGGATATGCATATGCCGTCATCCGGTCGCGTCAGCCCGCAGACTGGCGCCGCTTTGCCGAAGATGTCGCTGGCTTTTCCGCACATGATGTTCCCGGCGGCCTTGCCCTCAGGATAGACGAACGCTCCGGTCGGCTCTTCATCGAGCAAGGCGATGAGGATCTCTATTTTGCGAGCGGCTGGGAAGTCCGCTCCGAACGCGCCTTTGACGAGGCACTCACCACGCTGGGCGCGCACGGTGTTCAATATTATCGCGCCACGCCTGCCGAGCGGGCGCTGCGCCATGTGTTCGACATGGTCTGGTTTCGCGACCCTTCGGGCAACCGGCATGAACTGGCGCTGGGCTTTGTCGCTTCTTTTGAACGCTTCTGTTCGCCTGCAGGCGTCCCTGCCTTTGTGACGGGCGATCTAGGGCTGGGGCATCATGTGTTGCCTGCACCCAATATTGCTGAAACACGGAAGTTTCTCACCGAGGTTCTGGGCTTTGGCGTCGCGGACATCCTCATCCACCGCCCGATGGGTCCGGGTGGACCCGAACAGCGGATTGACTTCATGCACTGCGCCAATGGCCGCCATCACAGCCTTGCGCTGTTTGAAGGCGAAGTGCCGTCCGGCTGCGTGCATCTGATGGTCGAGGTCGAGACGATGGACGAAGTCGGCCGCGCCTATGACCGGATGCTCAAGGCGGGCGTTCCGCTGATGGCGACGCTCGGCAAGCACACCAACGACCATATGACGAGCTTCTACATGGCGACCCCCGGCGGGTTCGCGCTTGAATATGGCTATGGCGGCCGGACCATCGACTGGGATCGCCACACGGTTTTCGAAAGCACATCGGTCAGCCTTTGGGGGCATGATTTCAGCGTCGGTTTTGGCGCTGCCGAACAGTCACAACTGGCCGATGCGGCCTGAACACGGGAGAACACCCATGCAATTGTCCAACGCCGTCTCGTCCGTCACCACGCAAGATCTGGTTGATCGCGCCGCCGCCATGCTGCCCGCTTTGCGCGAACGCGCGCAAAGCTGCGAAAATGACTGCAAGGTCCATGACGATACCATCCGCGACTTTCAGGAAGCAGGCTTTTTCAAGATCCTCCAGCCGAAACGCTATGGCGGATATGAGATGGACCCCGAGACCTTCTACGCGGTCCAGATGAAGGTTGCCGAAGGCTGCATGTCCTCGGCCTGGGTGCTGGGCGTGGTGGCCGTCCACAACTGGCAGCTCGCCTTGTTCGATGCTCAGGCGCAGGCCGATGTCTGGAGCGAAGACCCGACGACGCTTATCTCTTCCTCCTATATGCCGCGCGCTGAAGTGACGCCGGTTGACGGCGGTTATCGCATCAGCGGGCGCTGGGGCTTTTCATCGGGTGTCGACCATTGCCAATGGGCCTTCCTCGGCGGGCTGGTGCCCGATCCCGAAGGCGGCGCGCCCGATTATCGCACCTTCCTTGTCCCGCGCAGCGACTTCGAGATCGACTATGTGTGGGATACGATGGGCCTGCGCGGCACGGGCAGCCAGGATGTCGTCGTGAAGGACGCCTTCGTCCCCGCTTACCGCTCGCACCGCTCCAAGGATGGCTTTGCCGCCACCAGCCCCGGCCTGAAGGTCAATGATGCGCCGCTCTTCAAGCTGCCCTTCGGCCAGATTTTCGTCCGGGCGGTGTCGTCCTCGTCCATCGGCGCCTTGCAGGGCGCACTTGATGCCTTCCGCGGCTATGCCTCCAAGCGCGTCAGCAGCAATGATTTCTCGCGCACCTCGGATGATCCCGATGCGCAGGTCGTGATCGCTGAAACGGCCTCGGCCATTGACGAGATGAAGACCACGCTCAACCGCAATTTCGGCGTCCTGATGGCGAAGGCGCGGGCAGGTGAAGAGCTTGATCTGGAACAGCGGCTGCTGTTCCGCTTCCAGTCGGCACAGATCCTTGATCGCTGCGCAGAGCTGATTTCGCGGCTGTTCTACTCGTGCGGGGCGCAGGGCACGTATCGCTCAAGCCCGCTCGTGCGCACCTTTGTCGATATCCACACGGGCCGCACGCACATCGCGAACAACCCGTTCAAGGTCGCCCGCAATTTCGGCGGCTTCATGCTCGGCAATGCCAACACCGACACATTCATCTGAGCCAGGCCAAGGGAGAGAGACAATGGCAAAGAGCAAGGATTACGGCCTCGGCGAACATGATTTTCCGCGTGGCTGGTTCATGATTGCGGATGCAAGCGAAGTCACCCAGACACCGCAGGCAATCCGCTTCTTCGGGCGCGACATGGTGCTCTATCGCGGCAAGAGCGGGCGGCCCGTGCTGCTCGACGCTTTCTGCCCGCACATGCGCGTCCATATTGCCCGCAACACAACCTCGTACATCGTGAAGGATGGAGAGCAGATCGAGGGGGACTCGATCCGCTGCCCCGGCCATGGCTGGCGCTTCACGCCCGAGGGGCAGTGCGACGACATCCCTTATTCAACGCATGGCGTGCCCAAGGCGGCGTGCATCAAGAGCTTCACCGTGCGCGAAAAGGCGGGCTGCATCTGGATGTGGCACGATGTGGAAAACGGCAAGCCCGACTATGACCTCCCCGAATTCGCCGAATGGGACATGACGGGCTGGGTGCGCTGGCGGATCGACCCGCTCGGCACGCTGCCGATCCACCCGCAGGAAATCGTCGATAATATGGCGGACTATGCGCACTTCGTGCCGGTCCATGGCAGTCGCGACGTCGTCTATTTCGAAAACGAGTTCCGCGATCATGTCATCATGCAGCGTTTCGGTGCCGGGCATCGCACGCTGGTGGACGGCAGCGGGCTTTTGGAAACTGACACCTGGTATACCGGGCCGGGTATTCTCCTCTCCAAGATGGAAGGCCAATATCCGTCGGTCATCATGATCTGCCACACGCCGGTTGAAGATGGCGAAGTGCGCGTCTGGTATGCGCTGATGGTCAAGGTTTCGGATAGCGAGCCGAATGAGGCCGGTATTTCGATGGCGCGCTCCTATCAGGATACAGCGCTGGATGCCTTTGCGCAGGATTTTGAGCTTTGGAAGTTCAAGGAACCCGCGCTCACCATCATGCAAGTGCCCAATGATGGTCCGTTCCACAAGGAGCGCATCTGGTACAAGCAATTCTACAATCCACGCGCGCGCGCCGGCGAATTCCAGTCGCGCGTCAACGGCATCCACACAACTTTGGACAAGCGGCCGGGCGCCAAGCCCAAGGCCGCCTGAGGGGAGCATTTTCATGTCGAATATTGATCGCAGCGCCACTGACGCACGCACGCCGCCGGTTGCCGTTTGGGCGCTTCTTGAAAAGCTGCGTGGGCAGGATCTTGTCGATTGGCGCGTCGCGCCCGTCGATGGTCGCGCCTCGATTGCCGAGCGTAATCTGGGCGTCGGCTTTCCCTTTGGTTGGTACGCGGTTGAGATGACCGAATTTGTCGTGCCGGGGCAGGTGAAACCCATCCGCTATTTCGGCAAGGACATGGCGATGTGGCGCGGCGAGGACGGGCAGGTCCGCGTGATCGACGCTTATTGCAAGCATCTGGGCGCGCATATGGGCGTTGGCGGCAAGGTGCATGGCAATCTGCTGGAATGCCCCTTCCATGCCTGGCGCTATGACGGCGAAGAAGGCGTTGTGAAGGACATCCCTTACTCCAAGGCCATCCCGCCGCAGGTGAAGCGCAAATGCACCCGCACCTGGGCCGTCACCGAGGCGAATGGCTGGATCTGGCTCTGGTACCACCCCGACGCCAATGTCGGGCCGATGTGGGACGTCGTCCACCATCCCGAAGCCTCGGACCCCGATTGGACCGCCTATGAGACGCATGAGTGGACCATCTACGGTTCGATCCAGAACATGGCCGAAAACGGCGTCGATGTAGCGCACTTCAAGTACATCCACGGCACCGCCAATGTGCCCGCGGCAGAACTGCGCTGGGGGGATTGGGGGCGCGGTGCAGACGTCAAGGCGCGCATGGGCACGCCTGCAGGCGAAGTCGATGGCCTTATCAGCTATGACACCATGGGTCCGGGGCAGAGCTGGACGCGCTTTACCGGCATTTCGGAAACGCTCCTCGTCGCCAGCCTTGCGCCAGTTGAGGAAGATGTGCTGCGCGTGCGCTACAGCTTCACCCAGCCCAAATCGCAGGCTGAAGGTTCAGGCGCCGGCCTTGCCAAGGCGCTGATCCGCGACATCTGCAAGCAGCTTGATCAGGACAAGGTGATCTGGGACCGCATGAAGTTCGAGCCCAATCCCATCATCTGCGAGGGTGACGGACCGATCCCGCAATTCCGCAGCTGGTACAGCCGCTATTACGCCACGCCGGAAGGGACGCCCGAAGGCGAGGTGACCAAGCTCCGCTCAGTCGGCTAGGCGGAGCGGATCGGGGAGGGCGCACTGCGACTGCGCCTTCCCCGATCAAGGTTTCAGATGATGCCGAGCCGCTGCGCCGTGCGCGCTGCGGGCAAGAGCACGCGACGCAGATTGCGCTGCTGCTTGTTCGGGTTTGAAACAGCTTGCGGTTGCGTAAGCGGAAACGGCATCCGGTCCATTGCATCGGCGGCCAATCCCTCGGCGAAGAGCTTGCCCATCAGCGGCGCCATGATGTTGCCCCACGCGTTGAAGTGCATCAGGCCATACACGCCTTGCGCAATTTCAAACGTGCCCGGAAACTCCGTGTCGCGAAGCGCAACGCGCCCCGTCCAATAGGTTTCGAGCTCAATCTTCATGTCCTGCGTTTCGGGCCAGGTCTTGTGGACCCAGGCCAGCTGGTTCCGGAAATGCCATTGCGCGTCTTCGGGAGCAGACATTGCAGGTAGTGAGGACAGGATCAGCCGGTTGTGCCGGTCCTTGACCAGTGGATTGATATCCATGGGCGCTTCGGACAATGTCTGCCCGCCGGGCATGATGCGGGCCACTGCTTCTGCAGGCAGCGGTTTGGTCGTCAGGCCATAGGCGGTCAGCGGGTAGAAGCAGTTGGTGAACTGCGGCACGATGCCGGTGGGATAGGCATTGGTGCAAAAGACGATGCGGTCGGCGAGCACGCTTCCGCTGCCAGTGTGGACGCGCCAGCGTTTCCCTTCCCGGCTGAGCTTCGTCGCGGCGCTGTTCCCATGGACTTTGGCGCCGTTCGCAACAGCATGGGCAATCATGCCGTTGCTGAAGAGATATGGGTTCACGCGTCCGCCATTGTGGAACATCAGTGCGTGGCTATAGCGCTTCGACCCGGTCATCTTCTCGACGTCACTGCCGTGATGCGCCGAAATCTTCTGGAGCCCGAGCTTGATGAGTGGGGCCGACTGTGCCTTGAAATCGTCAAAGGCGTCGCGGCTCTCCATGACATTGAGATAACCTGATCGCACGGCGTCGCAGTCTATCTTGAGCCGCTTGCTAAGATCGAAGGGAAGGGTGTGGTGTTCCCGGAATGCCTCAAGGAACGCCTTTCCGCCATCCGGGAAGGATCTAACGACATCAAAGTCGCGCATCGTCGGCATGACATGGCCGGCATTGCGGCCGGATGCGCCCCAGCCGGGTTGGCGCGCCTCAAGGACAATTGTCTCGATGTTCTTTTCGGCCAGGTGGAATGCGAGCGACGCCCCCGCCAGCCCCGCGCCAATGATTGCGACGCTTGTTTCCACGTCGGTGTCGAGCATCGGATAGTCGGGCTTCAAACCTTCGGGCCGCGTCCATCCGCTCGTGCTGACCGGCACCAGACCGAGGCCGAATAAGTCATGTGCTGTTTTCGCAGCGCTGTCTTGCTCGACGATTGACGGTGTGCTGCTGCATCCCGGCAGGGCAGTTGCGGCCAGCGCCGCACTGCCCGCCTTTAGAAGGTGGCGTCTGTCGAAGGAGGCGCTCAAGCTTTTAGTCCGCGTCCCGCTCAAACCATTCCAGCCATTGCGTGGTATCGACGCGAGCTTCTGCCTTGCGGCCGGTGCGGGCGAGCATGTGCGCGCGGATTTCTTCCTTGGGATCAATGGGACGGACGATCTCATAGACGCGATCATATTCGCTGTGCTGCAGCTTCCAGCCATCGGCCGTGCGGGTGTAGCGATCATAGTAGAGCGCGGAGCCAACGGTATCGTCCATCCGCTCAAGGCTGATGAAACGGTCTTCCAGATACCATGTGCCCGTTGCCGTATCCGGGCCCGTGAAGCGGATTTCGGGTGAATGGCCGTGATGCATGGCGACAACGTCCGAGTTGAAGCTCGATGCGATGAAGTTGATCATGTCGGCCTTGCCCGACACCTGCACGCGATAGCCGCCACCGCGATAGTCGATTGTCACGTCATCCGCCAAAATCTCGGCAAGCTCGGCTTCGTTGCCCGTGTCGATGCAGCGGAAATAGCGGTGCTTCAACTGGCGAATTTCTTCGAGATCGGAAAGCTGCTGGAGCGTAAAGGTCATGGCAAAATCCCTTCCATCTTGCGTGGGGACGTCTGGCGATTGGCGGTCAGTGAAAGCCCGCCCAGAAGCGCGTTACGCAGCTCGCGCGGGTCGATGATGTCGTCGTAAGCCATCTTGGACGAGAGGTTCCACGCGCTCGCCGTCTGGCCTGCGAGCGCCTTGGCCTTGTCTTCAGCGCTGAGCCCTGCGGAGTCCGCCCCTGCGCCAGCGGGCATCGCGCCAAGGCTGATGGCTGGAAAGGCGAGGGACAGCGTCTGCCCGTCAAACGGGTTCATCCCCATGATCGACGAGCCAAAGCCAAAGGCCTTGCGCAGCGTCACATGCAGCTTGGGCACGCGGGCGCGATGCTGGGCAGAGAACATTCGCGCGGCATGGCGCAGCATCCCGGCGCGTTCGGACGCCGTGCCCGGCTGCACGCCAGGATTGTCGGTGAGGAAGACGAGCGGGAGGCCATGGGCATCCGCCATGTCGATGAAGCGCGCCGCTTTTTGGGCAGCGGCGGCATCAACAGCGCCTGCGTTGACGACCGGATTATTGGCGATGATCGCAACCGTGCGCCCGCCAAGCCGCGCGAGTGCTGTGACGAGCGCGCCGCCATAGACGGGCTGGACCTCAAGCACCGAGCCCGCATCACACATCAGCTCGATGACCGGGCGGACATCAAAGGGAAAGCGCGGATCGGGCGGGATCATCTCAAGAATGGCATCCAGGCAGCGCGGGCCTTCCGCCGCATGCGCACCGCCGAAATAGCCCAGATAGCGCCGCGCGAGCGCAATGGCCTCGGCATCATCGCTTGCCAGATTATGCGCGACGCCCGAGGCAAGCTGAACCTGCGGGCCGCCCAGCTCTTCCTTGGTCACGCTTTCACCGATGGCGGCCTTCACAATGGGCGGGCCAGCCACGAACATCGACGCGGCTTGCGTCATCACCACGAAATCAGAGAGCGGCGCTGTGAGCGCGCCATGGCCTGCGGAGGCCCCCATGACGAGGCAGACCATCGGCACCAGTCCGGAAAGCGCTGCCAGCCCCTGCAAGTCATTGGGCGCCGGATTTGCGTGGTCGTTGGTCAGCCGGTGGCCCGCGCCTTCGAGCATGAAGACCAGCGGCAGGCGTTCTTGCGCGGCCAGTTGCGTGAGCCGGTAGCGCTTGGTGGCGCTCGCATCGCCAATCGAGCCGCCGAGCACGGTAAAGTCTTCAACGCCCGTCAGTGCCGGGCGGCCGTTGATGAGGCCATAGCCCGCAACCAGACCATCGGCAGGCGCGGGGGCTGTGCCGCTTTCGCTCAGGTTTCCGGCGAGTGCTCCGATCTCGGTGAATGTGCCTGCATCGAACAGCGCCTCAGCCCGCTGGCGGGCATCTAGCTTGCCGTTCGCATGGTGCTTCTCAAGGCGTTCCGGACCACCCATGGACCGGGCAAAGGCGCGCTTGCGCTCAAGCTCGGCAAGGATGGTGTCCCAGCTCATGCTGGCGTTCCGTCGGCCTTGGGGTAATCGACAAAGCCCTTTTCCTCGCCGGTATAAAGCAGCGTGAAATCTGGCTTGGAGAGCGGCAGACCATCGCGGAGGCGCGCGACCAGATCGGGGTTGGCGATGAAGGCGCGGCCGAAGCTGATGGCATCGGCGCGGCCTGCCTCAATCAAGGCACGCCCCTTGTCCGCTGTCAGCATGTTGTTCGCAATGATCGGCGCGGTGCAATGTTCGCGCACCATGGCGAGCGTATCGAGATCGGCCAGCCCCATGTCTAGCACATGCAGATAGGCGAGGCCCAACGCGTTCGCGCCCTTGAGCAGCGGGATGAAGGTCGCTGCCGGATCGCTCGTGTCCATGCCGTTATAGGGATTGCCCGGCGAGAAGCGCAGGCCAACGCGGCCCGCGCCAATCGCGTCTGCCATCGCCTTCAGGACCATCAGCGGAAAGCGCGCCCGGTTTTCAGGCGACCCGCCAAACTCATCCTCGCGGCGGTTGCTCGCGGGGTTGAGGAACTGGTTGATGAGATAGCCGCTCGAGGCATGAAGTTCGACGCCATCAATTCCGGCAGCGCGCGCGTTGCGGGCGGATTGAGCGAATTCTTCGGCAAGCGCTGGCAGTTCCGAAGCATCAAGCGCGCGAGGTGGCGCCGTTTCCGCTGGCACGCCATCGGGGCCGGGAACCTTGTCGGGGCAGGGCAGGGCGGACGGCGCGATGACATCGGCCTCATAGCCGCGATTGGCCGCCACGACGACGCGACCGCAATGCATGATCTGCATCACGATCTTGCCACCCTCGGCATGAACGGCATCCGCCACGCGCGCCCAGCCTTCAATCTGCGCATCGGACCAGATGCCCGGCGTGCGCCAATAGCCCTTGCCGACGGCACTGGGCTGCACGCCTTCGGTCACGATCAGACCTGCACTTGCGCGCTGGCGGTAATAGTCCACCATCATCTGGTTGGGGACGTCGCCCGGCCCTGCGCGGTCGCGCGTCATGGGCGACATGGCAATGCGGTTGGCGAGGGTGATGTCACCCAGCGTGATTGATTTGAAAAGGGCGTCTGTCATTCGAATCCTCTGGCGCCAATCAATGATTGACCGTAATTTGCGTTACACATTATGCCTCAAATTACGCAAAGCAAGGAAGGATGTTTGATGAAGTATGATTTTGAGGGCAAAGTCGCCCTGGTAACCGGCGCAAGCGGCGGCATCGGTCGGGCGACCGCAGTTGCCTTCGCCGCGTCGGGTGCATCGGTGGTCGTTTCAGACGTTAATGAGGCGGGCTCGATCGAAACCGTGGAGCAGATCGTGCAGGCAGGCGGCAAGGCCGTCTTCCAGCGCTGCGACGTTTCCAAGGGCGATGAGGTCAAGGCGCTCGTCGCACGCGCGGTTGCGGACTATGGCCGCCTTGATTTTGCGCACAACAATGCGGGCATCAACAATCTCGGCATGAATGAATAT
>Ga0116191_1001429_pt1 | contig 19330 bp, 18 predicted proteins | sample AD_UKC111_MetaG_FD_89897 | JGI IMG/M metagenome (GOLD analysis project Ga0116191, IMG submission 89897) | Active sludge microbial communities of municipal wastewater-treating anaerobic digesters from Hong Kong - AD_UKC111_MetaG | ecosystem: Engineered > Bioreactor > Anaerobic > Digestate... | reverse complement strand
TTATAATATCCATTGCGATTATCCTTCACGTTGCCCTATCGGAGTCAAACGGTTTTGCAACTGCCGATATCATCGCAAGAATGGATCAATGTGCAAAAATCGAAAAAGATGCTGAAAGACTGAAATGCTTCGACGAAATTACAGGGAAAAAACCCTTTATAAAAACAGATAAAAAATCAGCACCTTTAAAAACAACAGAAAGCCGGATTACGCCCGAAGAAAAAAGGATTCAACCAGACATATCGCTTGAAACCCCCAAATCTTCAGTCATTTCCAAACGCTGGGAACTTGATGCACAAAGCAGAAAAAATGCGCCTATCATAAGGATTCACCGCTCTAATTACATCCTGCCCGTCGCATATAACTCTTCATTGAATAAAAGCCCCATTCTGGACGTTGACCGCAATGCTAAGGCACAGAACACAGAGGCTAAATTTCAGATAAGCTTTAAAGTAAAGCTTTTGGAAGACATTATGGATAAGAACGTAGACCTATGGTTCGGCTATACCCAGCTTGCCTTCTGGCAGCTTTACAATTCTACATTTTCTTCACCCTTCCGTGAAACGGATTACGAACCTGAGCTGCTTCTGAACTTCCGAACGGATTATGATTTCCTCGGCATGAAAGGACGCACTATAAACATCGGGTTAAACCACCAGTCAAACGGCCGAGCACAACCCCTTTCCCGCAGCTGGAATCGTATCGTTGCAAACTTCGGATTTGAAAAAGATGATTTTAACCTGCTTTTTAAAACATGGTACAGGATACCTGAAAACTCAAGCGATGATGACAACCCCGATATAAATCAATATATGGGTTATGGTGAAATATGGGGTACTTATTTCTGGAAAAGACACAAATTCAGTGCAATGTTCCGCAACAACCTGCGCTTCAATGAAAACAGGAACACACTCCAGTTCGACTGGAATTTCCCCATCCCATATTTAAAAAGTGACCGCATAAGCGGTTATATACAGTATTTCAACGGCTACGGCGAAAGTCTGATCGATTACAACACAAACTCAAACCGTATAGGCATCGGCTTTATGCTTACCGATTGGAACTGACGAAATAAAGCACTTTGAGCGTCCGCAATATTCTCAACAGTATGTCTTTCTGAAATAATATTATTGCACAACGCTTTTATCAGCTTGACAAGGTTCGCTTTGCGCATAGGTTTAGTCAAATGTGTTGTACAACCTGTATCAAGGCTTTTCTGTCCGTCTTTTTTTCAAAGCATGGGCAGTAATTTTTAATAAGGATTGGATGACATCTTTTTTAAAATAGTCTAAACTTTCTGTCTTACAATCCCTTTGGCTAAAACGGGAAGGATGTCACCGGATTTACCGAAAAGCGATATGTCTGCAATTGAGCTTATCGGTGTAGGCTCCATATTCACTTCGATGACAAATCCACCTTTTTCCTTTACCGTTTGCGGAAAGGTAGCAACAGGGTACACAACCCCAGAAGTGCCCACTACGAGAAGCGTATCACACAAACTCATCACATTATACGCCTTTTGAATGGCCTCGGTCGGCATGGATTCGCCAAACCACACTACATCAGGTCTTAGAATGTTTCCACATGTACATAGCGGAGGTATAGATTTTAAAGGCACATCCAAAAGCATGAATGTTTTACCGTCTCTCTCACAGCGCACACGCCAGAGATTCCCGTGGATTTCGATCATATTTTTGATGCCTGTTCTGCCATGAAGTCCATCAACGTTTTGTGTAATAAGGAAAAACCTCTCGAATATTTCCTCGAACTCTTTAATAGCAAGATGTCCGGGGTTAGGTTCTGCCTTGCCTATTATACCCCTTCTCCAGTCGTACCATTTCCAGACGGTTATCGGATCGCGTTCAAACGCCCAAGGCGTGGCGAGTTCCTCCGCCCTGTAGTTCTGCCACAAACCATCATTCCCTCTAAACGTCGGAATGCCGCTCTCTGCGGATATACCTGCCCCTGTTATTACAAGTAGATACTGCGTTTCTCTAAGCCTCTCAATAGCCCTATCGATCATTTGTATGCCCTCTTTAATCTGTTTTTTCGTTCTCTATCCGATATTTTACGAAAAAGTTACTACCCGTTCAATATCTCCTCTAATCTATCAAGCGTTTTGCTGTCAAGCGCTTCTTTTTTCTTAACCATCTCGAGTGCCACCGAAGAGAGTGCCTTATAGACCCTTGCCTGAAGTTCAAGATTATCTATTGCCTTCAGGTGTGACACTACGGTTTCTACATCTCCCCTTATAATTGGGCCTGTAAGCGACATCAGCGGACCCTTTGCTTCGATATTCTCCAAGGTCGCCTTTATAATGGGGAAAAAAGGTCGTAGCTCCACACCTGCCATACTCATTATTTCCTGACCGGCATAAAGCAGCGCACACAAAAGATTACACACATACACAGCGGAAAGATGATAGAGAACCTTGTTTTTCCCATCTATCCTCACAACATCGAAACCTATGGCCTTGCCTATAGCTGTCAGCAAAGGTATCGCCTCTTCATTGCCATCGATAAATATATACGTTTCGGGGATGACGCGTATTGCGCTGTCAACATCCGGAAAGGTCTGCAAAGGATGAAAAGAACCCAACAACGCACCCTTTGCTTCAAGCACCGAGAGTATCGAAGATGGATGTGCCCCGCTTGTATGAAAAAAAAGCTTGCCGTTAAGCCCTTTCGACTTTTCTGCTATTTCGCCTGCAACCTCCGTGATCACCCTGTCCTGAGTGGTAATGGCTATCACATCGGATAAATAAACGGTTTCCATATTTTCACGGGTATACAACAACCCACTGCCCATATAGCTTCTTGCATTATCAAGCTGCGATTCGATTTTATCAGACACCGCTACAACATCGAGCCCGCTTTTCTTCATCATATAACCGATTGACGTGCCTACCTTACCAGCGCCAATTATACCGATTTTCATCTTAACCTTCCTTTCTTTATCGTTTACAGGTATCAAGTACCCGGCAACCAGCGTCTTTCGCCATTATTCATTATTCTGCACCTAATTTGTTCAATCAAGCATTTCCTTTGGCAAAACCAATATTCTTTTGAAAAAATCAATCGTTCTAAATCCCACACTGTCCTTGAAACTTAATGTTATGTCTGGATCCTCCAACCGTCCTTTAACATTATAACCCACATGCAGGATACCCTTATCCTTTTTTCTCAAAATATTTCTCAAGATTGGAATCTTGTCGAGCACCACATCCAATGTTACAAGCGGCGATACCGCAATAACGGCATCTATTTCATTCCTTTTCATATTCACGTTGCCACTGCCGGTGATCAGCATTGAGGGGCTATCGACGATAAAATCTTTTGTAACGAAAACACCATCGCTTATTTGAAATGTTGCACCCATTTTTCTATAAGGCAGTCCCCCTTTTGTCAGATCCAATCTTCCTTTTATGATGTTCGATACATTCAATAATCCAAAAATCTTCGACAGCATATTCCAGCGTTTTATTGAACCATCATGACTGTAAATTGCAAGATTACCATTCATGTTTCCTGTCAACTCTGTAAACGTGATTCCAGATGTGTTTATATTGCCATAAATGCTCGTGTCACCCTCTATAACGCGCGAGTCTCTGTTAAATAATTCCAGAATGAGTTTGCCGAGAAAATTCTTCGATTTGCCGCCTATATTGATGTGGGGTGTAGGATCCGAAAAATCTATTGAACCTCGTAAATTAAGGCCCGAACCAATAGAGTTCATCTTTAATGAATCGATATTCAGGGTCCTGTTGTCATACGACCCATTGAAAAAAAGTTCTTCTCCACTTAAATGTGAGACCTTCAGTCTTTTTGTATAAAAAGATATGTCTCCTGTTACCCTTGATAGCAGACTGTCTTTGTAAATCACGGGTATCCTGAAATCTCCGGCTGGTTTTGACCTATCAAACTCAAGGTTATCCATGCTAATATGAAGAGAGAAACGAGGGAAATCCTTCCCCTCAATATGAAGTATCCCTGCTTTAAGTGTATTTTTACCGAATGTTACATCGTTTGCATTGATATCAAACACATCGTCTTTAAAATATGATGTGATGTTTATCCCTCTGATGGTTTCCTTAAACCAAGGCAACCTCAAAACACCCCTTTTAATACCTGCATATCCCTTGATATAAGGCAGCCTCTTGACAGGAAACATTAAATCGCTTACCGAAATATCAAGTTCAAGGTCGCCCCCTGTTGTCTCACTATCTAAAAAGAACAGCGCTGCAACGCTTTCGACACCTTTTGCGTCCAATGCAGCGTCGAAGTTGACTATTTTATAGTCTTCGATACCGCCTGTTAGATTCAATCTGACAATATCGAGATTATATATCAGCCTTTCAATCAACACATGCCTGTCATGTTTGGTAATAGCTATGTTTGCGCTGCTGTGAATGCCTGACTTTTTTTTTATAATACCGGGGATTTGAAAATAGACGTCATCCATATTGACATCACCAATGACTGTAAATACATCATCGGTCTGTTTTATGGACATATCAATTACCGTCATACCATCCATTTCCATTGACTTGGCAACAAAGAATGGTTTTATTTCAGATATATCAAGGGAACCTTTGATTTTAAAGTCCATGAATCGTTTTCGCCATTTTCCTTTTATCGCTATATTTGTTGCACCCTTGCTGATAATCAAAGGATCGAATGCGATTTCATCATTGTCGAATACATATGAACCCGTTGCAGTTACAGATGCCTTTTTCCAGACGACATCTGCATTGTTCAACCGGCCGGCACCTTTTATTGAATAACCCATTTTTTCATTACCCGTCAGTCCTATTGTTCCATTGGTTTGTCCTTTCTTGAAGTTGAAATCGCCAACATCAATCAAGAACGGCACATCTGTAAGGTTGAATACATATTCACCTTTTAAATCGATTACTTTATCTCTCGAAAAGGGTATAACACCTGACCCATTATTGAACAGGCTTGTTTTGAAATCCCCTCTCAGCCTTGAAAAATTCAACCGATTGTTGTCAATAGATATAAGCCCATCAACGTTTTTTAATTGAAGGTTTTTGTAAGATACAAGCGCACTTTTCAAATCAAGGTCTGCACTGAATGTATGACTGTTTAAGAGGCTTAATCTCTTTATCCTCACCTTGCCTGTCTGGATAATATTCCAGACATCAACCGTTATATCAGCCAAACTATTTATATCAACACAACGCCTTATTTCGTCGAGGTCTATAAAATCTCTTGAGCCAAGCTCCAAATGCGTCAAACCTGTTTTATCGAATTTCAAATCGAGTGAAAGTGTCGTATCCTTAAAATACATGGGACTGATCTTTATATTCGTAACAGTGTCATTATGTGAAAGTCGTACATCGCCTTTAATCCTTTCCACTGAAAACAATGGCTTGGAGGATTCTTTTATTTCCTTGTACCCCAAGACTTCAAAAGGACCGATTATGGAAAATTCACTTTTTTCAAACCTGAAGTTACCGTTTATATTTGCCTTTCCCTCTATCCTATCCGAAAACCTGTTCAAATCGAGCGCAGATACCTGCATATTTCCTTTCAAATCAGGGAGACCACCTTTATATACACCCTCGCCAAAGGAGGTCAGGCTTTTAAACCAGTAATCATTATCAACATTTATCGCAAATGTGAATGTTTTTCCAGGCTTAAAATCATTTATTCTTATTTGGTGAACTATAAATGAATGGGCACCGTATTGCACCCTGCCCTTTTTTATCTCGAAGGTGTCTGCAAAAAGCGGAAAAAGGCGTGTCTTGCCTTTTGTATCAGAGACCTTTAAATCAAAATCAGTGCATATAATGCATTTTATCCTAAGACCTTCCTGTATACCTGCTGAAAACACCATATTGCCAATGTTTCCGTCGACCTTTCCCCTCATCTTTATATCCGTAAGCCTCACCATAATCGTCTCATCTGCGTATTCATAATCAATCTTTGAAATACGCACTTCACTGCCTACGATTTTACTTATTAAATAAGACGAAACCTCCGGTATGGTGAATATTGAAATCCCAAAAGAAAGCAAAGCGAGAAGGCAAATTGCAATGGAGGTTATAATGGTTTTTTTCATGACGGTGTCCGAGCTAATGCAAAAAAGACGATGCGCTCCGCACCGGCCTTCAAGAGTGTATCCGATGCCTCCTTTGCGGTGAAACCCGTTGTAAAAAGGTCATCCACAAGCAACAACCTCTTATGCTTTATCTTATCGTTTTCTTTTACGGTAAAAACGCCTTTTATGTTTTTCTTTCTCTCTTCACGACTAAGCTCGTATTGGTCTCTTGTTTCCTTCGACTTCAAGAGAACCGAATGACACAGAGTCCTGCCGGTAATGGCGGATATCTCTTCGCCTATTATGAATGACTGGTTAAAACCCCGTTGTTTTAATCTCTTGTTCGTAACGGGAAGCGGTATTATATAGTCGAAACTATCGGCAAAACTCAAGATATTATCTCTGAGGAGGCGCACAAGACCTCTACCCACATCTATCCTGCCGCTAAACTTGAATGCATGGATTGCATCACGGAGCCTATTTTCAAAATAAAATCCGTAGTGTCCCTCCTGAAAACCCCTTTTTTCTTCGATGCACTCTCCACATACGATCCTTTTTCCAATCGTTCTTCCGCACAGTGGGCATGCCATATCGTCTTTTACAAACGAGAACGATGAAACACAACGTTCGCAAAGGGTCTCGCCTTTAGTGCCACATCCGCCGCAGTGTATGGGATATATGATTTCTACAAAGGTATTGAAAAGTTTATGCGCCGTACTTGTCAAGCCTAAACCCATGGGCAAGGGCAAGTGACATGAGCTGCTTGCTGTAAATTGTTCCAATACTGCCTGATAAACAGTTTTTCTCGTGAAATGCCATTCCATCCCTTTCGCCCGTTTGTGTTACAACCATAAGCGGCACAGGGTGCCAGCTATGGCCTTTAAGCGGACACGGGGTAGAATGGTCACCAGTAATTACAAGAACCTGAGGTTTCATATCATAAATCGCTGAAACTATCCTATCAGCCTTCTCGATAGCATCAACCTTTGCCGGAAAATTTCCATCCTCTCCGGCAGTGTCGGTTTCTTTGATATGCATAAAAAAGAATTGATAGTCATTGTAGTTATCTTTGAGAATCCTTACCATCTCATCATAATCCTTGGGCTCTTCCTTGACATCCATACCAAGCACCTTCGCTATTCCTCGATACATCGGATACGTTGCAATAGCAAGCGCATTCATGTTGTATCTTACCGCAAATGGTGGTATATCGGGTTTTACGGAGAAACCCCTTAGTAAAACGCCGTTTGCTATCTTCTCGTCTTTCAGAAGTTCCTGAACCTTTTTTATAAATGTGTTTATTATATTGCTTGAAAATTCAGCCTCAGCGGTTTTTGGTGATGAGTATGCAACAGGCTTATTGTCCTTGTGTGGGTCTGCGTCTGTCAATTTATCGGACATTTGCCTTCCTCTGAATATTATTGCAAAACGGTGAGATTTTCCCGGTTTTATGTTTATTTTAACTCCTTCAATCTCAGGGATTGCCTTTGAAATCAAAGCGCACAAACGCTCTGTTTCCTTTGTTTCTATCCTGCCTGCCCTCCTGTCAACAACAATGCCATTGCTTACGGTACAGAAATTTGCACGTGCGGCAAGGTCTCCATCCTTTAAGTCCATGTTAAGACCCAACACCTCAAGTACACCTCTGCCAATCTCGTATATTGCGGGGTCATAACCAAAAAGGCTCAGATGTCCTGGGCCACTTCCAGGCGTTACACCGACATCTACCGGTATAATGCGCCCTAAAACACCTCTTTCCAATGCAAGCTTATCGATATTAGGTTTTTCCGCCTTTTCGAGAGGAGTTAGATATGAAAATTGTGGATTGGGTATATCCCCAAGTCCATCCAAGATGAGAAAAATAATCTTGTTATTATTCCGCAATAGCAGGTCATTAATCATTACACACCCTCCCTTTCCCAATCTCCACCTTCATAATACATCTTCAGTTCTGATGGTTCAATAGGCAAAAAGTTTTCTTTACTTACATTCACGGTATCCCAATGGTTACAATTTTCACAAAAATTAACCCATTCCACCTTCTTGGCATTGCAGTTGGTGCAAACAAACGGTATATAAACGTGTTCGGCAGGAAATGCCTTTCTAAATTCACTGACCGCTTTTTCCATCTCACCCCTGTGGATGTATGCCTCAGCCATTGCCTTATGGAGACCCTTAAAATCGAGTCCTTCCGAAAACAGAGCCGTTAGTGTATCGATTGCTTCATCGATCATCTCAAGTCTCAAGCACAGTCTTGCATAAAGAAAAAGTACAAGATAATTGTTCGGCGATATATCGATTATCCTCCTGTAGATCTTCAGTATGACCTCAGGGTCACCCCTATCTATGTATAGATCTTCCATTTTCAACAGAAATATGATATGGCCTGTTTTTGAATAACCCCTACCATATACCCTGCCTGCTTCATTCAGCTTATTAGTCCTCTTATACACTTCAGCCAGCAGTATGTATGAAGGTATAAACCTCTTGTCTTCACTGATAATTTCTTTTAACTCTTTGATTATAGTTTCAGAGTTTTCTGCAAAGTTTTTCTCAAACAACTCCTCTACCTTTTCATAACGTATACCGAGCGCCCTTAAGTCTTCATCCTCTGTTTTAATGAATTTTTTTATCTTTCCTTCCACATTATAAGCCTCTTCCCATTTTTTGTTGGAGATATAATAATCTCTCAGTATGGTGAGCGCCTCAATGTTTGATTCGTTGATTTGCAATACATCCTTAATCTCACCTTCGAGCTTTTCGGTTTTCTTGGCAAGAAGTCCTATCTTGACCTTCTTCAGTATTATCGATTCCCTCTTTCCAATATTTGCCTCTGCAAGCTCAAGGGTTTCTATCGCCTTATCATATTCTTTTGTAGAAACATAAAGGTCAGAAAGTTGCATGTAGGTTTCTTCCATATCAGGCACTTTTCTCGTTACCTTGTTAAGCGTTTCAATAGCCTTTTCCCTGTCTCCTCTCATCTCGTATGATTTTGCACGCTCCAACAAATCCTTGAATTCATCCTTTCTCTTTCCTTTACGGTCCTCCCTCCAACCTGATAAAAGCCTTTTGACGTCGTAGAAAAAACTTATTATAATTGAGAAAATAACACCGAGGACAAACGAAACTATCACATACGTTGCAACGTTTGTTTCGTAAAACTTTCCATACCCTACATATAGCTTAACGTTTTCAGGATTAAGATGGTCAATGTATATGTAAAATATCAAAAAAAGGAGAAAAAGAAAAAAAAATATTTTAAATTTCATTTACTATAAGCCCTTTTCTTCCATCAGTCTTTTGCATGCAATACAATAACGCGCCACAGGATTTGCCTCAAGTCTTTTTTCATTTATTTTATCATCACATTCTTCACAAATGCCATAGGTTTCGTTTACTATCTTATCGAGAGCATTGTCAATATCTTTTAATAACTTTAAATCATTATTGCTTATACTCATCAAAATATCAGCGTTATATGAGTTGCTTGCTGCATCTGCCATATCCTGAATCCCATCCGTTCCTAATGTATAAGAATCCTCTTTCAGCTTCTTAGCTTTTGTGAGTATATCGTTTCTCATCTTCAACAATCTTGTTCTGAAGTATTCAAGTTTTTCTCTTTCCATTTTTCACCTCGACGTTAGTTGTTTTATCTTTTGTCATCGTATACCTTTTAGCTTCTATCCAGAGACTTTCGAGGTCATACAACTCTCTCAGATGCTCCAGAAAAACGTGAACAATGATATCCCGGTAATCCATAATAACCCATCTCCCATCGTTATATCCTTCCACTGAATAAGGCAAAATACCGTCCTTCTTCACGCTCGTTTCGATATGCTCAACTATTGTTTTAACGTGTCTTTCGCTTGTCCCGCTTGCAATAAGAAAATAATCCGCAATATCAGTAAGGTCTTTCAGCTCAATCGCTAATATGTCTTTTGCCTTTTTTTCTTCAGCATAACTTGCAAATGATGTTAACTTTTCAAACGATTCCATCTATGCCCTGTATAATCCTTTTTCACGGATAACCTTTTCCACTGATTTCGGGATAATATATCTTATCGTCTTTCCATTTTTCACATTTTCCCTAATACCTGTAGAAGAGATGTCGAGCTGAGTAACCTGCTGTAAATATATCATGTTTCCTGAACTATGTTGAAACCTCACATCATCAATCTTTTTTATATGAGTTTTGAGGTCATCAGGAAAAACATCCGAAACACCTGGTTTTCTGTCCATAGGTCGAAGCATGACAATAAAGTTCGTATGGTTGAATATCTCCTTATAGTCATACCAAGTATCAATCTCATAGAATGCGTCTATGCCCATTATGAAATATAAAGACCTGAAACGTTTTTCGAAAGACCTCACTGTATCTATCGAATACGACACGCCCTTTCTTTTAAGTTCAATATCTGAAACACGCAGGAATCTATTATCCCTTATAGCGCTTTTTATCATTTTGAATCTTATGTCTGAATCCGTTATTAATCGCCTTTTTTTGTGCGGTGGTATATAGGCTGGTATAAAATATACCCTTTCGAGCTGAAAAGACTCCCTGATCTCTTCTGCAACACGCAAATGTCCGATATGAACAGGGTCGAAGGTGCCACCGAATAAACCTATCCTCATCATTCCCTCAATTGCCCATTGCCAAATGCAATAAATTTCGTTACAGTCAGTTCTTCCAATCCCATTGGACCGAATGCATGTAATCTTGTTGTGCTGATGCCCATTTCTGCCCCAAGACCCAACTGATAACCATCGTTCAGCCTTGTGGACGCATTTACGAGTACCAGAGAGGAATTAAGCTCCCTGAGAAAGCGCCATGCATTATCATAGTTTTTCGTAATAATAGCCTCTGTGTGGTCGGAGCCATAACGCCTGATATGGCTGATTGCCTCATCCATATCCCTTACAACCTTTACCGAAAGCACAAGGTCAAGGTACTCTTCATACCAATCGGCTTCGTCTGCCTTTTCGATACCTTTAACAATTTCAGTTGTTTTATCGCAACCCTTAAGTACAACTCCATTATCGCTGAATATTTTCGCCATCTTAGGCAAGAATGTATGTGCGACAGATTCATGCACAAGCAATGTCTCCAAAGCATTGCAAGTAGCAGGCTTCTGCACCTTTGCATTCAGACAGATCCTATATGCAAGTTCAATGTCAGCCCATTCATCAACATATATATGACATACACCTTTGTAATGTTTAAGGACAGGTATGGTGGATTGTTCGACGACACTCCTTATAAGTGCCTCACCACCCCTCGGTATTATAAGGTCGATGTATCCATCCTGCTTCAGCAATTCATATATATAGGACCTGTCACTGGTTGTGACAAGCTTAACCACATCTTCAGATATGCCTTCTTTTTTTAAGGACTCTGCAATCAGGTTAAACAGGGCAATATTTGAATGTACCGCCTCTGAGCCGCCTTTGAGAATTGCGCAATTCCCACTTTTGAGGCATAGAGAAAATGCATCAACGGTCACATTAGGTCTTGATTCGTATATCACAAGTATCACCCCGATAGGGATTCTCATCTTGCCGACCAAAAGACCGTTTGGACGTTTTGACAGCTTTGTCACCTCACCAACCGGGTCAGGCAATGCGATGACATCCTCTATGCTCGACTTCATTTCTTTTATAACCTTTCCATCAATCTTCAGCCTTTCTATTAGGCTCTTCTGAAGATTAGCGTTTTCTGCATCTTCAATATCCCTTTTGTTTTCCGATATAATGTATTCGGCCTTTTCCGAGATAAGGTCGTTGAGCGTACGAAGAACCCTGTTTTTTTTCTCTGAGTCAAGATGCGCAAGTATATGCGAGGCATCCTTTATATTTTTTGCAAGCTCTGCTGGTTTCATATCACCACCATATTGTCCCTGTGTACTATTTCTTCCGCATATTTATACCCAAGCTTCCTCTCTATATCAACACTTTTTAGACCTTTGATTTTGTTGATATCGGAGGATGAATAGTTTGTTATACCCCTGGCTATGGCCTGTCCATCCGCATTGTTCAATTCAATGCAGTCTCCCCTTGAAAAATCACCTTCTGTTTTTACAACACCTGAAGGAAGCAGGCTTTTACCGTTGTGGACTATGGCATTTTCCGCCCCTTCATCAAGCCACACCCTGCCTTTTACTTTATATGCGAACGCTGTCCACCATTTGTTCCTTCCGATTTTTGACTCGGGCTGAAAAAGCGTGCCAACATCTTCGCCCTCTATTACTCTCAATGCGATATTGTCAAGGTCTCCCCTGACTATCCTCGTTGGTATACCGTAAAAACCGGCCTTTTTTGCAGCTTCGAGCTTACTCACCATACCCCCGGTACTCTTTTCGCTGCTTGTCCCAAAGGCCAATCTTTCGATGTTATCATCGATCCTCTCAACAACGCTTATGATACAAGCATCTGGGTATTTTTTTGGGTCTTTATCGCACAATCCATCTACATCAGAGAGAAGCACAAGCAGGTCAGAGTTTGTTATCTGGGCAATAAGCGCCGAAAGATTGTCATTGTCTCCAAAACGTATTTCCTTAAACGACAAGGCGTCATTTTCATTTATAACAGGCACGATCTTCATCGATAACAACGAATTAAGTGTATTCATAAGGTTTAGACATCTTGTCTTGCTCTTTATATCCTCATGGGTCAAGAGTACCTGTCCTATCTTCAACCTTTCTTTTTCGAAGGCATCCATATACATCTTCATGAGCTTAATCTGACCGATGGAAGCAAGTGCCTGTCTTTTTTCAATTTCTTTAGGCTTCTTTTTCAGACCAATGGTCTCCATACCGCTGGCAATCGCACCGCTCGATACAATAATCGTCTCTATGTCTTTATCCTTAATTGTTTTTACCTGTTTGGCAAGTTTTCTTACCATATCTGCGCTGATCCTTTTTTCTTCATCCAGAAGTACAGATGTGCCGACTTTTAAAACGATCCTCTTTACGTTAAGCATAATAAATCAACCCCGTTGCCCTTCTTAAACCCGATTTTTTCTTGGCTCGTGTTTCAAGGCTACGCATCTCATGAATCCTTATTCAGGTATAACGATTTTTTTAAGGCTTCAATGCCCTCGCCTGTCAATGCGCTGATATTTACAACATGTTCCCCTATATCCATAAAATATTTTTTCCATTTTCTTGCCTTGTAATCTGATACAATATCTGTCTTGTTTAACGCCAACACCCTATCTTTATGGATGATTTTTTCATTGAACGACTCAAGCTCATCCAAAATCGTCGAATAATCATCGTCTAAGGAAGATGACGACAAATCAAGTAAAAACAGCAACTTTTTTGTCCTTTCAATATGTCTTAAAAATGTAAGTCCCAATCCCTTACCCTTTGATGCGCCCTCTATAATGCCCGGGATGTCCGCTACAACAAAAGTCATATCATTGTCCGACATAACTCCGAGGGTCGGTATCAACGTAGTAAAAGGATAATCACCTATCCGAGGCTTTGCATCTGTCAGTTTGGAAATAAGCGTTGATTTACCGGTATTGGGAAGACCCACAATGCCAATATCGGCAAGGAGTTTTAATTCAAGGTGTAATTCCTTCTCTTCCCCCTCAACGCCAAATTCAAATTGGACAGGTGTTCTGTTTGTAGATGTCGCAAAACGTGTATTCCCTCTTCCGCCCCTTCCGCCCTTAGCAACGACATAACTCTTCTCGTCTTGTGTAATATCACATAAAGGGATTGGATTGTTTACATCATACACGATTGTACCAAGGGGGACAAAAATAAAAACATCCTTCCCGTCTCTACCTTTCTTATTATTACCGCTTCCGTTCTTACCGTTTTCTGCTTTATAGATTTTTTTATATCTCAGATCTAAAAGACTTGATAGGCCCCTTTTGCCTACTAAGATTACATCTCCCCCTTTGCCTCCGTCGCCTCCGTCGGGACCACCCTTGGGAATAAATTTCGCCCTTCTGAAACTTACACAGCCCTGACCGCCATTTCCAGCTTTTACATATATCTTGGCTTCATCGACAAACTTCATTCAGAGGGATATACGTTCACCCTTTTTTTATCTTTTTTGTATTCGTACTTCACTATACCGTCTGAAAGGGCAAACAGCGTGTTATCACGACCTATTCCAACATTATTTCCAGGGTGTATCTTTGTACCATGTTGCCTAATTATTATGTTGCCTGCCTTAACGGTTTGGCCACCGTAAATCTTTACACCAAGCCTCTGGCCACTGCTGTCCCTGCCATTTCGTGAGCTTCCGCCTGCCTTCTTATGCGCCATGAGGTGCCTCCATAAGTATCTTTTCTACAAGAATTTCCGTATAGGGCTGCCTATGCCCGTTTTTCTTTTTATAATCTTTACGCTTTTTATATTTAAAAACGATCACCTTTTTTGCCTTACCGTGTGACAAAACCTTAGCTTGAATCGATGCACCCCCAACATAGGGGTTGCCAATAAGTGTATTATTGCCGTCGTTAAACGCAAGAACCTCTTTTATCTGAACATCGTCTCCCTCACCGGCAGTAAACTTTTCCAGTCTTACCTTTTCACCTTCGGTAACCCTGTACTGTTTTCCTCCATTCTCTATGATGGCATACATAAATAAGCTCCTGAACCTTTATTTGAAAAAAACTACTTATAATATGCTGAAAACAATATAAAAGTCAACAGTGTTTTGGGGTTAGTAATGTTTAGATGAGAACGTATTAGCTCTCAGTAGACTTCCAATATCGCACATCGCATAGCGAAAAGATAGCTCATGGCTCATAGAGGACTATGTTCAGCGAACCACTAACCTTCTAAGCCTCCACCTTCCGCCCCATGTTTTTCTCTTTTTTTGCTGCACTACCCGATAGTCCCTCCGGATATTTTTTCAGATGAAAGTGATGTCTTTGTGTAAAGTTGTGTAAAGTAATAAGTTGCAAGAAGCAGTGTATAGTAGACAAGCACTATCCAAATAAAAAAACCGATAAAAGGGATGCGAAGCACCGTTTTTGAAAGGATATACAAAATAATGCCTGTGCCAATATAACCACCGAGATAGGGCGCTAACACCTCCTTAATGCCATTTGTTATCTTTTCAAATTCCAGTGCATTTCTAAATTCGTTGTTTTCAGAAAATGTAGCAAAAGCAAAAGGCAGGAAAAAGGACAGTCCAATCAGCGCAATATAGCCGATAAACTTGATGATACTGCCGAAAAACGCAGTCATACTGTGCAATGCAGTCAAAAAGAATCCAAACGAAAACAAGAAAAATGGGATCGCCTCGTACAGAATGAAAATAAAAAGGAGCTTAACCCCTTCTATCCATATCTCGGCTTTCTTATCCCAGGTAGGCAGACCAACGCTGCCTATGGTGAGAAGCCGCGAAGACCTTGAAAGATATCCGAGAGATAGAAAATTAGCGACAGGTATAAATAGAATTATCCCGCCCGCAATCCATCTAAGGATGTATCTCGAGTTAAGGGTAAACTGGATAAAAGGGATTATATCCATTCTACTTTCCTTTCATAATGAAATCCACGAGCGATTCCTGAGTATACCCTGTCATGCCTCCGTCCATCGTAAGGGTTTCACCATTAACATATTGGGCAGCCTCAGAGGCGAGAAACAGAATGCAGGATACAAATTCCTCCACCTTTGCCATCCTTCCGATAGGTGTTCTTTTTGAAAGATAATCAACAAAGATCTCTTTCTTTATCAGACCTTCGTTCATGCCGCCTCTTATAAAACCCGGGGCTATGGCACACAAAGTAATACCATGTTTTGACCATTCGTATGCAAGCGACCTCGTCATGAGCATCACCGCAGATTTGCTGATCGAATAAGGAAGAAAACCCTTTTCTCCAAAAAGCGCAACCTGTGAAGCAACGCTGATTATCCGCCCCGATCTTTGTTCTATCATCTTTTTACCGAATATCTGAGTAACATAAAAGGTACCTTTAAGGTTAACATCGATGACCTTATCAAAATCAGCCTTTTTCATCTTTTCGGAAGGTACAAGAGGATTTACAATTCCTGCATTATTAAAAAGGATGTCGACCTTTCCCCATTTGGCAATAGTCTTCCCCAAAACGCCTTCCATCTCTTCATAATTCGTGATATCCGCCTCAAAGGCAAGAACGGGTTTTCCCTGAAATTCTTCCTCAAACTTTGACACCGCCTCCCTGTGAATATCACTTACGGCAACATACGCCCCTTCATCGAGAAATGCCTCTGCAGTTGCCTTTCCAAGACCTTTGGCTCCGCCTGTTATAAAAACAACCTTGTCTTTAAACCTCATAATGTTCCTCCGTATAATGTTTTTACTCTGCTATCGAAAAAACCCATAAGGGCTTCGTTATCCTCAGGTGTCGTACCAATAGCGCCCCTCCAAACTTCCTTCCGCTCCATACATAGATATATGAAAAGGTCATTCTCCTGTTCCTTCAAAAGGCTATAAAGCATCTTGTATATCTTAACCCGTTCCTTTTTTATGTAGCGGTACTTCCCATCCTCACCCCTTACAAACTCACCATACAGAAGGTTTTTTCTATTTTCTTCCAGAAACCTTTCAAAAAGTCTCGGCGGAAAACGCAACAGCCCAAGACTCACCCACAAAACCCTCTTCAAATCGATGATCCTTCCTATGTCCCCGATAAGATATTCGTAATCCTTTTCAAACCCATCGTAGATAATAACTGGGTCAAAGTGCAATCCCACAAAACACCCACAATCCTGAGCCTTTTTTGCAGCCCTAAGCCTTTTATAAAGCGGGCTTGTCCGCTTTTCTTCTTTATCGATGATCCGCTGAGGTGCAAGTGAAAACGATATCACGGTATAAGGATTAAGATATGGTATCAAATGTTCGATCTGCGCCCATTTTGATTTTAACTCCAGAATAGCCCTTTTCGTTTCGCCAAAAAACTCTATTAGCGGCCTGTTAAGGCGATATCTCCTGTCAATGGCAAGACTATCCGAAAGCTCTCCGGTTCCGAATCTCAGAATATGGGTCTTCTCCGTGTCGATAAACCCCTTTATCTGTGAAAGAATATAAGGCATATCGCTGTTTATCCTGATGTTTGGAGTATTTATATATCCTTTGAGTATGCAGTACGAACATGAAAGTATGCATCCCTCAACAAGGTCGATAGTCTTGTAACCGCAACATATGTGGTGTTTCGTGCCAGGGCAGTTCCTTACGATATTTCCCCTTGCTTCAACAAAATCAATAAGTTGTAAGCCCAAATATACTCCTTATGTATCCGGCATCAAGAATGCTATTGATTTTTAATAATGCCCTTCCGACATCTTCGGGATTGTTTGCCCTTATATGCATATCAATATACTCCTTTTCGAAAAAAGGGTCTACCTTTATGTCGATTTCGGGAGGAAGTGCACATTTCTCTTTTATCTCGTTTAAATCCTCTTCGAGCTCAGAAAGTATCGGATTTATTGAACATTTAAGCCTTTTTTTCAAATCGTACTGATTATCCACACCTTTTATGATCGAAAAATCAATATCACCATTTTTTAATTTTAAAATGCTGAGCATCCGCAAGATTTCGCGCAGCATACTCTCTGTGGTGTGGATAGTGCTTAGTGCATCGATAATCCCGCTTATCTCATAATTTGCAAACCTGAGGAGACTTTCCACGTTTTGCATGTTCAGGTTCTTTTTCACCACGAAATCCTTTACAGCATCGTCTGCATTGGCTAAATCACGCATCCTCTTGATAATCTTTTCATGAAAGCCAAGCGAAATGATCCCCATAACATCGGATATTTCTTCCCTTGAAAACCCCATAGTGAACATCTTGTCAACACAATATGCCTTTTCGATAATATTCAGCGTCCTACCCAAGTTGCTGTGAATCGAACTCAACATGGCCTTTTTTTCGTCCATATCAACAACAATACAGGGTATATCTGTAAACCCGAGTTCTTGTGCCGCTTCGAGCCTTCTAAACCCCGATACTACGATGTATGGCCGCCGCCCTAATACCAACAAAGGCTGGATAACGCCTATCTTGTTGATGGACGAAAGTAGCACACCATCCTTAAGCGGATAAGATATACAAAACTTCCTGTCATTAGCGTTTATCTGTTCAATTGGTATATTTTGCATATTAATTCCTAATCAAGCCCCATAACAGGCATTTCAATTATAAACCTCGAACCCTCGGGGACGTTATCCTCCACATATATTCTCCCATGATGTTCAAGGATAATAGAATGAACAATGGCAAGTCCAAGACCCATACCATCCTTGTCCTTTGTAAAATAAGGATCGAATATCCTCCCTTTATCTTCATCGGCGATACCTGTTCCGTTGTCTTCAACTATAATCGTGCCGATACCCTTATCATTATCATATTTTGTTGCGATATTGATAATGCCTTCTTTGTTTTTTATCGCCTTTGCAGAATTGGTTATAAGATTTATCACAGCCCTTTTTATGCCGTCCTTATCCATCCGGAACATGGGTATGTTTGTTTGTTCAAATCTGAAGGTGATATTGTGATAGAGGTTTTTGTATATGGAGATCGTCTCCTCGAGGACATCGTTTATATCCCCGAGGGATTTAGACTGTGAACTGTGTGTTAATTTCGTGAGCTCATTCACAATACCTTTTATATCCTCAACCGATCTGATAATAACGGATGTTGTCTCGTCAAGGATTTCATTGTCATTATCTTTCAACTTTGAAAGCAGTCTGCGTCTTATTCTTTCCGTCGATAATACAATGGGTGTAAGCGGGTTTTTGATCTCATGTGTCAATTTTTTTGCCACCTCTCTCCATGTGGCAAGCTTCTCAGCCCTGACAACATGTGTAATATCATCAAACGTGATGATAAAACCCTCTGTCTTGCTTGCATCATCCTTTAGGATCGTAAGTGAAGTCCTTATATATTTAATATCTTTCTGCAGATTAAGCCTCATATCCTTTGTAACGCTTCCATTGCCTGTTCGCATTGCCTCTTTAAGAAAGGACCTCATATATCTTTTAAAATCACTACCCAGTACTTCCTTCAGCGGTGTACCTGCCCAGTTTTTCTTTTCCAACCCGAGTATATTGTGCACCGCCTTGTTCAAAAAAAGGATATCACCTTTCTTGTCGGTCGATATAATGCCTGTGGCAACATTGTCGAGAATGATCTCCATATATCTTCTCTTTTCTTCAATCTCGTCTTTCGTTAACTTAAGCTCTCTCGCCATGCTATTAAAGGCACCAACAAGTGTTCCTATCTCATCCTTTCCTCTATCTTCGAGGTTTATGTCAAACTTGC
>Ga0116191_1001427_pt1 | contig 19371 bp, 12 predicted proteins | sample AD_UKC111_MetaG_FD_89897 | JGI IMG/M metagenome (GOLD analysis project Ga0116191, IMG submission 89897) | Active sludge microbial communities of municipal wastewater-treating anaerobic digesters from Hong Kong - AD_UKC111_MetaG | ecosystem: Engineered > Bioreactor > Anaerobic > Digestate... | reverse complement strand
TCCAGGTGCTGGGTCGGGTAGCCGCCCTTGATGTACGCCTTGGCGCTCGCGAGTTGCTCAGCGGTAATGCCTTTTTCACCCAGCCGCTTCAAGACGTCTATTGCGAGATCGATGGCTTTAGCCGTGGTCTCGGTCGGCGTGAAGGTGGTGATACCTATGGAACCCGGCAGGCGTAGTGTGTCCAGGCGGCAGAGGGCTCCGTAGGTGAGGCCGGAGTTCACTCTCAGCTCGTCATTGAGCATAGAGGTGAACCGTCCCCCGAACAGCGTGTTGACGATCCAGAGTGCGATGCGGTCCGGGTGCGTACGATGGATGCCGGGTTGCCCGATCCAGAAGTAGGTCTGCGTGGCATCGGGCTTGTCGACCAGGAGCAGGCGCGGGCTTGTACTGCGGGAGGGTGGCGGCGCCGAAGCCCAAAAGTAGGTACTCCCGCCGCTCACGGCCGAGAATGCGCTGGACAGCTTAGCTGCCATCGCGGGTTCCGCGAAATCTCCCACGGCGACGACGGTCATGTTCTTGGCCGTGTACATGCGCCGGTGGTAGTCGATGATCGAATCGCGCGTGATGCGCGCAAGCGTAAGCTCATCCGCCGGGCGGCCGTACGGATGGGCAGCACCGTAAAAGAACGCACGGAAGTAGACGCCCGCGGCCGGTTGCGGATCGTCCTTGAGCGCCCTAGCCGCGTCGATGCGCTGGGAGAGCACTTTCTTCACCTCCGGCTCGGGAAACGACGGATGCAGCACGGCGTCGGTGATCAGGTCGAGCGCGCGCGTAGTGTCGCGCGAAAGAAACTCGGTCGATACTATCGTGGCCTGTTCGTTACTGCCGGTCTGAAACGTGGCGCCGATGAAATCGGCTTCTTCGCTGAACTTGTCGGCGGTGCGCGTCGCGGTGCCGCGGCGCAGCAACTCGGCCGTCACCGACGCCAGTCCCGACATATCCGCAGGATCGGATTCCGCGCCGCCCCGAATCACTACTTCAACGCTTGTGAGAGGCACGTCGTGCTTGGGCATCAGCACCAACACTACGCCGTTCGGAAGCGTCTGCCGCGTATAGGGAGGCAGTTTCACCTGCGCCTTCAGGGGCAGGACAAGTCCCGCCAGGACCAACCAGCAGAACGCGCGTTTCATTCCACCGCCTCCTTGCCCTTTTCGGGGATCAGCGTGGCCACGGTGCGGTTCAACTCGCTGAAGTACCTGGCGGCCACGGCTTTGATGTCTGCCAGCGTCACTTTTTCCAGTTCCGCCTGCGCGGTGAATAGCTTGCGGTAATCTCCGAAGTACGTCTCGTAACGGCCCAGCAGATTGGCCTTGCCGGAGATCGTCTTTAGCTCGCGGTAGAAACCCGCGGCCAGCTGATTCTTGGCCTTCTGCAGCTCTTCTGCGGTGGCGCCCTCGCGTGCGATGCGGTCGAGTTCCTCGTACAGCGCTTTCTCGGCGCGCGCCGGATCTACGCCGCTGCGAGGCTGCATGATGAAAATGAACTCTCCCGGGTCGAGGGAGAACTCGCGCCCGGCGTTGATCGAGAGCAGGAGTTGATCCCGGTCGACCAAGCGCCGGTAGAGCCGGGAACTGCGTCCCTCGCTGAGGATCTGGTTGAGCGCTTCGATCACGTAGTGCTCTTTGCCGCCGCTGGCCGGTGTATGGTAGCAGGCCATCACCAGCGGGAGTTGTGCGGCCTTGTGCAGAGTGACGCGGCGTTCGCCGCGCTGCTCGGGCTCAATTGTACGTACGGGAGGCGGAGGCTCCTGGCGGGGAATCGGCTCCATGTACTTCTTCGCCAGTGCGACAACCTCCTCGAACGTGACGTCGCCCACCACTACCAGAGTGCAGTTGTTCGGTGCGTACCCCATGCGGAAGTGGTTCCTGAGGTCGTCCATGGTCCAGGCCTTGATGTCCGAAGCCCAGCCGACAACGGGCCAGTGATAGGGATGCGCGACGAAAGCCGCCGCCATCAGTTGTTCGTAAAGCGCGCCGAAATTGCTGTTGTCCACCGACAACCGCCGCTCGCTCGAAACCACGCCGCGCTCGCTTTCCACCATCTTGGGATCGAAGCTCAGGTCGCGAATACGGTCGGCTTCCATGTCGAACATGAGTTCCAACATGGTGCGCGGCAGGAAGTCCGTGTAAACGGTGATATCGCGGGAGGTGTACGCGTTGTTGTTGCCGCCGTTCTTCTCCATCACGATGTCGAACTGCTTGGGTCCGTACTTTTTCGCGCCGTTGAACATCATGTGCTCGAAAAAGTGCGACAAGCCGGTGGCGCCCGTCCTTTCATTTCGCGAGCCGACACGGAAGAAGAAGTACAGCGAAACGTTGGGGATGTCGTGGTCCTCCTGGACCAGGATTTTCATGCCGTTGCCCAGCGTGCTCGTCTTCACGTCGATGGGCTGTGCGGCCAAGAGCGGCGCGCACAAGAGCGCCGCGGCGATTCCAGCGAGCTTCATGAGAATTACGGTAGCAGAATTCGCGTCTGCAACGTCTCCGGCGTCGCGTGTGCTATCCTTTTCGTTCCCGAACGCCGAATGGTAGCGTTCGGCTTCGCAATATCAATGGCTGATAGAGGAGATATAAGATGAGCGTGATTGACGATCTGAAAGAGGCGTTTGCCGGAGAGAGCCAGGCTAACCAGAAGTACCGCGCTTTCGCGAAGAAGGCCGAACAGGACGAATTCCCGAATGTCGCGCGCCTGTTTCGAACCACCGCAGAAGCCGAGCGCATACACGCGGAAGGGCATCTGAAGGCGCTAGAGGGGATCGTTTCAACCAGCCAGAACCTCCAGGCCGCCATCGATGGTGAGACGTACGAGTACACAAAGATGTACCCGCCGATGCTCGAACATGCGCAGGCCGAGGGGCATCGCGCCAAGACGATGTTCGGATTCGCGGTGAAGGCCGAGGCTGTTCACGCGAAACTGTACAAACTGGCTTTGGAAGCCGTGGCTCAGGGTAAGGATCTGGCTGAAATGCGGTTCTACCTTTGCCCGTTCTGCGGACACATCGAATTCGGGAATCCTCCCGAATCCTGCCCGATTTGCGGCGCAAAGAAAGAGAAGTTCACCGAAGTGGTCTAGCGGTTGCCCCGGCGCCAGATCCTGTCCGGCGCCGGGGTCCTTCAGATTACGACAGAATCTGGCGCAAGTTCTGGCAGGCGATCCGGCAGTCCTCCAGGGCGTCCCGTCCGCCCTCGCCGGCAGTGTCCTGTTCGATTACGAAGTGCTTCATCCCGGCCAGCCGAGCTTGGGCGAACACTTTCTTGTAGTCGATGTCGCCTTCGCCCATGGTCACAATCCGGCTGGCGCGCGCCCGCTCGGAGGGCTTGAGCTTCGGGTCGGCTTGCTTATACTTGGCGTCCTTGACGTGCCAGAGTTCGAAGCGGCCCGGGTTCTTGCGGAACATGGCGATCGCGTCCTGGCCGCCCATGTAAGCCCAGCCGATGTCGAACTCCATGGTCACGTATGACGGATCCGTGTACTTGAGAAGAACGTCGTACTGAGTGGTCTTGCCGTCCTCCAGCGGATCAAATTCGCCGGCATGATTGTGGATCAATTGCTTCATCCCGAACTTTTTCAGGATTGGGCCGTACTTGTTCATCTGTTCGGCCGAGCGTTTCACGGATTCGACAGTGTTCACGGGACGGGGCCGGGCGGGGCCACCCGACGAGGGCGACTTGGGAGGACGCACCGTCGTGTACTTGATCCCCATGAGGGCTTGGCCCTCAAGCTGCTTCTCGAGATCCGGTCCACCGGTGACTCCGGCGTGAGTGCTGTACATCTTCAGGCCGTACTTGTCGAGCATCCGCTTGTACTCGGCCGGCTGCATGTTGTTGTACGGATCGGCCGGCTCGACCACCTTGTAACCCATCTCCGCCAGCTTAGCCAGCGTAGGCTCGTAGCCCGCCGGGGTGAGCAGCTTTCTCACCGTGTAGAGTTGGAGGCCGATCTGGTCCTTCCATTTCGGCTCGATCTGCGCCAATAGCGCGGTGGCGCCTACCGACATCTGAATCAGGAAACCACGTCGATTGTTACTCATCTGCTGTTCCTTTCTCCCGCCCGGCTAGAGCTTGATCTCCCAGCCCTTGCGGAAGGTGGGCTTCACCCACTTGTTGACTTCCTTGTTGTTCGTGAACTCGCCCTTGGAGTTGTCCCACATGAGCTTACCGTCCGCGTGAACGGCCGCCGCGCCCAGCACCAGCCACTCGGTAAACGGACCGGCGATGCTGAAATTCGAGCAGGCGGGAGCGCCGCCCTTGCATGCTCGGACGAAATCGCGAAGGTGCGCATCGTGGTTCGAACCCGTGCTCGCGCCGGGCGACCGTGTGAGGTAGGGCGCGGGCAGCTTGTACTCGGCCCAACGCTTGCCGGGAAGAAGTCCGACGCCCTCACCGCGCCCACTTGTTCCCAGGTATCCCTTGGAACCCACGAAGATCTCGTTGTAGCCGAGCCTGACCGGTTTCGGCGCGGCCGCTCCGCCGGAACCAGGTACGAACCCGCCCTGGCCGCGCGACGGTCCAACCTGCGGGCCTTCGCCGGGAATCTTGGCGGCCTCTTCCACGGTCATTCCAGGTGGCATATATGCGTCGCCGCCGGCGTGATGATACCAGTAGATGCTCACAGGCGGCATTCCAGGCCGGGGGCCGAAGTCGTAGCGGATGGCCAACTCGTCAGGGAAGGTGAACGGCGGCAGCGGATCCTTCTTGATGCACTCGACGCTGATCAGGTATTTCGGATGGAGTTGCAGCGCCCAGTTGGCGGGGCCCAGGATATGAATGCCCCAATCGCCGATCAGGCTGCTGCCGAAATCGTAAAAGCCCCGCCAGTTGAACGGCAGGTAGAAGCCGAAATCCGAGGGCGAGACCGGCTTGCCGGAGCGCTTGGCGACGAACGCGCGGTAATCGTCGTCGCCGGCCGAAAACGGGCGCGCGGCCGCTCCTCCAAGCCACAGATCCCAATCGAGAGTGTCGGGCACCGGTGTAGGCGCGGGCAGTTTCGGCATGCCCTGCGGCCAACCGGGGCGCCCGCTCCAGGCGTGGACTTCGCGCACCTCGCCGATCTCGCCGGACCAGATGATCTCGGCGGCCACGCGCGTCGCATCATGCGAGTATCCCTGGTTTCCCATCTGCGTGGCGACGTTGTACCGGGCTGCGGCGTGCGTCAAAAGCCGGGCTTCCCAGGCCGTCCGGGTGAGCGGCTTTTCAAGGTACACGTGCTTACCCGCTTGCATGCAGTGCAAGGCCGCCGTGGCGTGCATATGGTCCGGCGGGCCCACGATGACGGCGTCGATCTCCTTCGCCTGCTTGTCGAGCATCTTCCGGTAGTCCTTGTACCGGGTGGCGTTGGGAAAGCGCTTGAAGTTTTCGGCCCCGCGCGCCCAGTCCACGTCCGCTAGCGCCACGACGTTCTCCACGCCCGCGTGCGCGATGCGCAAGTCCGCCGCGGGTTGTCCGCCCGCGCCGATTGCGGCCAGGTTCAACTTTTCGTTGGGGGACTTGTAACCCGCCGCCTTCAACGACGGCGCGCTCCCGAAACCGCCGCGTGGGATGGCTCCCGCCAGCAGCGTTCCGTAAAAGAAATACCGCCTCGGGAACCGGTTCTCTGTCATGCTCGAGCCTCCTAAGGGATGTCACTCCGGCCAAATCCCGCCGGAAGGAGACAGGATACCGCACTTGGCTCCATGGTCAAGGAGCCTGACTCAATTCGCGCGGCGCGATGTATACTGGCTGGGCACTCAAGTTCGATGCCTCGGATTGAGCTAGGAGTCTCGACAATGAAGCGAATCGCCGTATTGATGATGGCAGCCTGTCTGCCGCTCTGCGCCGCGGAATTGGCGGTTGGTTGGGCACAGGTGAGTATTACTCCGGATAAGCCCGTGCCGCTGGCCGGGCAGTTCCACACGCGCGTATCGAGATTCGTACACGATCCGGTCACCGCCACGGTGCTGGCGATCACGAGCGGTTCCGAGCAGGCCGTGCTGATTTCGCTCGACGTGGTGGCGGTAGACCGGCGCCTGATGGAGTCCCTGCGCACGCGGCTCAAGACCACACTGCCGGAGTTCGATTCCCGAAAGCTGATCCTGAACGCCACCCACACGCATACCGCGCCGGAGATGCGCGAAGGGAACTATCAGATTCCCGACGGCGTCTTGAAACCTTCCGAATTCGTTGAGTTCCTAACGGACAGGGTGGGTGGAGCGGTGGTTGAAGCATGGAAGTCACGCCGTCCGGCCGGGATCAGTTGGGCGTTGGGGCACGCGGTGGTCGGTTACAATCGCCGATCGGTTATGGCCGACGGCAAGGCCACCATGTACGCCAAGCTCGACCGGCCGGAGTTCATGGGTTTCGAGGGGTACGAGGACCACGCCGTGGAACTCCTGTTTTTCTGGACGCCGGAACGCAAGCTGACCGGCATCGGGGTGAACCTGGCCTGCCCCTCCCAGGTGGTGGAGGGACAGTACTACATCTCGGCGGACTTCTGGGACGACACCAGAAAGCAATTGCGCGCCCGTTACGGCAGCGACCTGTTCGTATTGCCCATGGTGAGTGCGGCCGGCGACCAGTCGCCTCACGTACAACTCCGCAAGGCCGCCGAGGCCAGGATGCGCCAGCGGCTGAACATCTCCGAAACGGCGCAGATCGCGCGCCGTATCACACACGCAGTGGAAGAAGTCTACCCGGCGGCCGCTGCCGATGTCCGCACCGAAGTGCCTTTCATGCATCGCACCGAGGAACTCCGGTTGCCGGTGCGCAAGGTCACTCTTGCGGAGATGGAATCGGCCAAAGCCGAGTACGCGCGGCTGGAGAAGGCTCCGGCGACTCAAGCTAACCGCTTCGTTTTGATGAACCGCGCCCGCAAGGTGATGGAGCGCTACCGTACGCAGGACAGCGCGCCGGAGTATCCCATTGAGCTGCACGTGATCCGGTTGGGCGATGTCGCCCTGGCCACAAATCCCTTCGAGTTGTTCCTCGATTATGGCCTCCGGATGAAAGCGCGCAGCCGCGCCGAACAGACGTTTTTGGTGCAACTGGCTTGCGGCACCTCGGGCTATCTGCCGACGGCGAAAGCCGTAGCTGCGGGAGGCTACGGGGCGGAGGTGGCGAGTAACCAAGTCGGTCCCGAAGGCGGCCAGATGCTGGTGGACCGCACTGTGGCGGTCATCAACTCCTTGTTCGAGTGAGCGAGCGGCCGGAGGTGTCAATGACGTCAGGTGACCGAAGTCTGAGCCGGCGCTGCTTCCTGGGCTCGGCTGGGGCAAAAGGGCTGGCCGCCGGAACGGTCAGGCCGCTCCGACGTTCCATTTCGGCCGCGAATCCTCTCTATGTGCTGGAAGGCGGCACTGCGATGTGGAACCTTCTGCCGGGGCCTTTCCGGCGGTACTGCGCCATGATGATCGCGGCAGGGTCCGGCAACAGCGCAGATGGTTCCCGGCTGTCGCTGTTCCGCGAATTGGAGAAACTGCGTGCAGCCGGCATCCCGGTCTTCATCTCCGTGCAGGGGGACGAGGCCGACGTCATCCCCACGCGAATCGACGCGATCGTCGAAGCCTTGAAGGAATTCCCGAACCTGATTGGATGCCGCGCGGCAGAGTTGAGTTGCGGACCCGGCTTCACGGCTCCCGAGCGGCGCAATATCATCGATTTGATCAACGTGTGCGGCGAGCACCGTGCGCTGCTCAACTGGCAGGACATGGGATTTCCCTACCAGCGCGATCACATCTTCACGGAGGCTGGCCGCGACCGGGAGCTTTTCGATGCGCTTTCAAGGAATGGCGATTCGGTCATCTTGACGGAGAAAAACAACGGCTGGGGCAAGTATTACCAGACACGGTCCCTGGTGCTGGGAATGTGGGCATCCGGCATCGTGGCCAACTGGGGATTCAATGCCGAGGACTGGTGGTGGTTTGAGCAGGGCTACGGCGAGCGCTTTCTGCCGAGCAAGGGCCGGAGGGGCTACGCGAGAAAGCACGGCGCCGGCGTCGAAGTGACGGGAGGTTGGGAGTTCGCGAGTGCGTTGTCCTGCCCGGACATCTTTTACGGACAGAATGTTCTGTGTGCGATCGCCGGCGGAGCCACGGTTTACAGTTTCGAGTCAGGGCACGCTTACGGGCATCAGGACCAGAATGGCGTGTTCCAGCTATCGCCGGCCTGGAAGAATGTGGTCTACCCGTTGCTTCAGGACGTCCTGGATCATAAGCTCATTCCGACGCGCGAGCAGGTGGTGGCGCGAATGAAGGTCGCCTATCAGGATTCCGGAGAAGCAGGTACGGAACTGGATGCGCCGGGTGAAGCTCTATACCGGCCGCTGTACGGGGCCCTCAAGCCGGACGACAAAATCATTGCGGATAAGTTGTCATCCGAACTTCTGATGCGGACGGGCCGCTATTACTATCTACCGGTGCTTCCAAAACTGGCCCCGCAACAGGCGCGTGCCCGTTTCGCGAACATCATCCGGCCGCGGCAGTTCCCGGGCGCGGAGGCACAACGCGCATACTTCGACAAACTATACCCGGCCGAATCGTCCGGCGGTGCCCTTGTGCTCCACATCAACAACACCTGGTTCGTCACCAACCCGCACGAGAACCAAGACATCGCGGAGGATTTTCGATTTCGTCTCCAGGCTGGCAGCCTGCCGGTGGAACTGGCGGGACGGCTGCAGCCGCACACTTTGCTGTTCGTCAGGGAAGGGAAGCGCAAGCTACTCATCGAAGCCAACAACTACCTAGTGAAGACCCATATCTGGGATGAGCCGAGGCCCGCGAGGTTCGACATCGAGGCCTACTTGCGGAAGTACGTGTCCAGCCCGGACGACGCGGAGACGCGGAGCACAACGCTGCAGCTTGCAGTGCCGGGGCGGGGCAGGCCTTCGCTTACTCACACCACCCGGCACGGCAGCGTCGCATCCACGTGGCACGCCGAATCCAGGAAGTTGGAGATCCGGCTCGACCACAACGGCCCGGTAAGCTTGGTTGTGAGCCTACAACGTGATTCGCCGGAGATGCTAGGCAGCTTCCATCTCCGTGGCGAACGTTTTCATCCGCCCCAGGCGGCTGCGGTAAGCGCCGTATAAAGCATCCGAGGTCTCCCGCAGCGTTCGCTGCGAGTTCGTGTAGATGTTCTGCTTCACCGCCGAGTCCACCTGTTCGATCCATTCCCGATCGAGCGAGGCGCCGCCGGTGAGAGCGCCGGAGATCCCTCCCGCCACCGATGCGCAGCAGTCGGTGTCACGGCCCATGTTCACAGCTGCGATGACGGCGTCGCGCGTCACTCCCTGCGTCATGCGGAAGATGGCGAGCGCTTTGCTCACCACCTCATTGGCGAAGCTGTTCGCGTATGGGATGCCTTTACTCCCATAGAACTCGTCGAACTTGACGCGAAGCTCGCGGAAATTGCTGCAGCTCTCGGCGGTCTTCAGGGCGCGCTCGAGTTCTTTTAGGATGCCAAGAGGCTTGGTGTACGGTCCTGCAGGCTTGTCGCAGTTGTCGAAGATCGCGCCGATCACGCTATCGACTGTGGCGCGCGAGCGCGTACCAGCGGCGATCGCTACGGCTGTCACTTCGGCCCAACGGATGGCGCGGGAACCGGCGACGTGGTAAAGCTGCCCTACTTCGCGCACATCTTGGATCGCCCCTGCAATGTCCCCAGCGTTGATAAGCGGGATGGGATGGCAGCTCCGCGCCAGCGTAATAAGCCCAGAGTAGTCGCAGTACTTGCCGATGTCGGAGGCTGGAATGAGCGTCTTCGAAATGGCCAGAAGTTGAGCTTCGAAGGGCTCGGAGACCATGCCGATAGAGATCGGCTTGATGTCCCGCAGCCACACCGCTCGCACATCCTCCGCAGTGACGCGGTCCTGCTTGTCGAGAATGGCCGTGATGATGAGTTTCTGCCGCTCCACGCCATCCTCGGTCGTGCCGGGCGGGCGTTTCCACCCGTTGCGGTAGTGCTCATAGGGAAGCAGCTTTGCCAGTGTGCCGTGCTCCTTCTCGATGCGCTCCCACGGCCAGCCTTCTACGGGGGCACCCATGGAGGAGCCTATGTGGCAGCCGGCGATGCAGCCGAAGAATTTCTCTCGCAGCGGCACCGGCGCACCTTGGGCCTGCGCTCCGGCATTCACCGCCGCAACCATCCCGCTTTGAAAGATCGCTCGTCTGGTCATCGGATTGGGTCCTCGTTCAAGATGATAATCGTGTCGGGGCTAAAGGTGCGCCTGGAGGAACGCCAGCGCCTCGCGCCTCATGGCGGGTGTCTCGATGTGTCCGACGTTATACCGGAGCATCTTCCAATTCTCAGGGTGGCCCATCATGGCGTAAACCTGTTTCAGCTCCGCGTCGATGCGGTCCAGCCCGGCCGGAGGCGTCAGCTTGTCGCGATTTCCCTCCAGCCCCAAGTGTGGACGCGGCGCTATGAGCGAGTTGATCTGGGCGGTGGTGAAGTGCCTGACGAGGCCGGGCACGAAGTAATAGACACCGTGGCCGGCCAGCAGCCCCGCGTCGCGGATAGCCTGGTAATCGGTGAGGCAGCAGATGTCCACGCAGACCTTAATGCGTGGTTCAAGGGCGGCCACCCACCAGGCCATCGTGCTACCCATCGACATGCCCAGGGTTCCGATGCGATCCGCGTCAATCTCAGGTCTGGATCGCAGGTAATCGAATCCCCGCAGCGAATCGAACACCATCATGCCCCACATTACGCGGCCCTGCCAGAGCATGTCTTTGAAGATGTCCAACTCGGTGCGCGTGGAGCGTTCACCGAAGGCCCACATGTCCAGGCACAACGCGCAATAACCCAGCCGGGCGAGCGCTTCGGCGTATGACGGCATGCGCATGGCGGACTTCGCCAGCAGCAATTCATCCTTGCCGAGCTTGTACTTGCCGCCGTGATAGTGATTGTAAAGAATAGCGGGAGCCGGCGCGATGAGGGCCGGCGGCTTGACGAAATACGCCGGAACCGGCTCGATACCGTTCACATCGAGCACCAGTTTCTCGAGCATGAACGTACCGCAGTCCTCAACATAAACAGTTTCGGCCGAGATGGGCCGGTCGCGCGAAGGCAGTTCGCCCAGCAGGCTATACAGCTTCGCGCGGCGCTCGTTCTGTTCTTCCGGTGTCATCGCTCCTACCTGGCCCACACGGCGATGTCGTCGAGTTTGCCTTCGAAGGTGGCGTCCGCCCTGTTGCATCCGCCGAACCAGAGGCGGCGCGATACCGGCACGAGTCCAACTTCGCCGCGCAGCACAGGCTCGTCGTTCAGCAGTATCGTGGCGGTATTCCTCGTCCTGATCAGTTTCAGGTGATACCACTGGCGCAGCACAAGCGGGACCTCTCCGCGCAAGGCTAGGCCGCCGTTTTCGAAGATCAGGCGACCCTCGCCGTCGAGGGCGAGCCGGTCGCCTTCGCCGCGCGAAAACAAGTAGCCCGTCACGGGCCGCATGCCGGTGGGCATGCCGTTCCAAAACCAAAACTCGACGGTGTAACGGTCGCCGGAAAGCGGGAGATCGGCCCGCATGCGTCCTCCGGCAAAGTGGATGGCGCGGCCTCGCGGCGCGTGGCCGTCCAGGTAAAGAGCCACGCTGCCTTCGGCTTCCGCAGCGTAGCCGTTCCGGGAAGCGTCGCGCAGCCGGGTGCCCTCCAGATCGTCCAAGGGCCAGTAAGCGAGCAGCTTCGACCGAAGCACCGCCCGGGCGGTTTCGAGCAAAGGTTCGTGGGCAGTCCTGCGCTTCGTGCCGCGCAACCTCTCCAGCATCTCCAAGAGCTGTTCGGCCATCACCGGTTCCGCTTTCACCTCCAGGCCAGCGGTTCGCGCGGGCCAGGTCGTGTAGCCGCCCAGCGCGTGCTGTTCCGGCGGCGGAATGTAGCCTTCGGCGCCATTGGCCAGTTCGATGTTGAAGGTGTGCCCAAACGGGCTCCTGGCCTTGATCTTTAGCCCCGTGATGGCAAAGACCTCGGCGGGGAAAGCGGTAATGCCCAGATCCCCGATGCGCAGCGCCTGCAGTTTGAGCCTCCGCGAAGGCTCGTCGTGGAGCATGATCTGTTCGCGGGCGTAGACCTGCTCCATGGTCCGGGGCGGGGCATCGCCAAGCCGGGCGAGAACGTCGCGCGCCCATTTGAGGCGCGCCTGATCCGGCGCGCGGCGGGAAAGCTCGATTTCGGTTTCCAGCATCCCCAACAAAGCCGTGCCCTGGTAACGAACTCCGCGCAGCGCCTGCCGCACGATGGCGGCCATCTCCTCGGCATACTTGGACGGATCTGTGGTTTGCTTCGGACGGCTGTAGTCCATCCAGTGCTGGTCTCCGGCGGTGCCCTGCGACATGATGGCGATACCCGCCTCCGGCTTCAACAACTCCGAGAAATCGCCGAAGTAATCCGGCGCCACCGCGCCGCCACGTTCCCCCACGTAATGCATCGAGTAGTTCGCCAGCAGCGCAATGGGGCGTCCGTCGCGCGCACGGAACGCAACCAGCGACAACTCGGGATCTGTGGGGCCCGCGGGGCCGATGAAATCAGGATTCTGATAGCCGGGATGCATATTGGCGCGCATCGTGAGGCTGCCGAAGGGGTCTTTGCGCATCTTGTCCGGACGCAGAATCCAACGCCGGCAATGAGTATGGTCCGGCGCTTCGACAGAAGTCCAACCCACTTGCGCCGGGATGAGGTTCCGAGCCGCGGCTGCGATGGCCTGTGCGATCGAAGTCTCCACCATCGTGGCATATTCCGGAACCGGATCCGTACCCAGCGCTCCCATAACCGGCGGCGCCGAGTGCGTGTGCGTGGCGGAGACCAGCATGAACTGGGGCGCGATGCCGGTGGCGTGGGACGCGGCCAGTTTGGCCCGGTCCAGCATTTCCCGCGGCATCATGAGCGTATCCACCACCGCGATGGCAAGGCGCGTCGAACCATCGTCCAATACGATGGCCCGCGCACACAGCCTGCCGCGGACCTTGGACGGGTACGCCGGGAAGAAGTTGCCACTGATCGCGATGGGCATAATCTTCGGCGTCACGTCCACCTCCGCGGCGCCGGCGCGAAACACCCGCGGCACCGCGGATGCGCCGCGCAAGGGGAGCATCGCCGCCAGCAACACTACGGCAAATCTCATGGAGTGCGCCTCAAGCGGAGGCGATGACCTTGTTCAAGTGAGCCAGACTGCGTTCGCCCTGTTCCGGGGTTCCGCACTCCACCGACAACACGCCGCTGAAGCCGTGTTTCGAAATGATGCTCACCACGCGCCCCCAGTCCACCACCCCGTCGCCGCACGCGCAGCCCACCGGCGTGCCGGTGACCTTGCCGCGCTCGGCGTCGGAGTGCTCCACGGAGATGTCCTTGGCGTGCATGTGCACCAGGCGCGGCCCGATCCGCTCCAGCGCTTCGTAGATGTCCTCGCCCGCCAGGTATGCATTGCCCGTGTCGTAGTTCACACGCAACAGGGGATGATCTACCAGCGTGGCGATCTTCATCAAACCGTCGGTGGTTTTCGAAATCGCCTGGTGCGGTTCGATGCCGATCGAAATGTTATAGCGCTCCGCCACGCGCAGCACGGTCTTGAGCGTGTAGCGCATCACGGTCCAGATTTCGTCGTCGGCGATCCAGCTCGGGCGGTAGCTCTCGTCGGTGTTCACCACCGGCGCTTTCAGAACATACGCGAACTGGATGGCGCGCTGCAGGTACATGACGCTCACCTCGGGCCGCATCAGCGGGCAGTGCGCGCTGACGGCCGAGGCCTCCACGCCATTCTGGTCCAGGATGTCCTTGATGAAGTGCGGGTCCTCTTCCATGGAGACGGAATGATAGTAGCCCGCCTCGCTCATCAACTCGCGGCCGGTGTGCAGCATCGGCTCGACGAACTTGTAACCCATCCGGGCGGCCCACTCGACGCCAACAGGGAAGGGCTTCTCGGACTTCCGCACGAATTCCAGATTCAATCCGGGTGCGATGCTCATAAGCTCCACTCCTTCTTCCACTCCACTCTGCGATTCTCGATGTAAGCGATGTTGGCGATGTGGCAGGCCATGGCGGAATAGTGTCCGGCCTCCTCATCGCATGCAGCCGGCTTGCGCGAGCGAACCGAATCCAGCCAGTTGGCCACGTGCAGGTCCGGCGTCGGTCCGGCAGTGATTTCCTCTTTACCCTTACCGGAGGCGGGCATGAAGCGGTAACCCCAGCGGAAGATGTTGAGGCGTCCTTCCGTGCCCATGAACACGATGTCCTCGCTTTCCTTGCGGATCAGGTCCGTCACATTCGCTTCGAAGGTCACCAGAAGATTGTTCGGATAGTGCAGAACGGCATTGATGTTGTCGGCGGTGTCACGGTCTTCCTTGGGTAGTGCGATGGTGCCCATGCACACTGCGGCCAGCGGCTGTTTCACCTTCATGTACCAGTGCACAACGTCGATCATGTGCACGAACAGGCCGCCCATCTGCGCGTTGGTCGAATAGTCCCAATAGACGTAGTGATTGAAGTAGCGCTTGGGATTCCACGGTACTCTCTTCAGGTGGCCTTGGCACACATCCCAATCCATCCCGGCCGGCTTCTGCTCCATGCCCGGCGGTGGCGCCATGTTGCGATAGGCGCTGTTGCCGTTCCAGATGGTGCGGACCATGGTGATGCGTCCCAGCTTCCCGGTGTCCACGAAACGTTCCTTGGCTTCGCCGAAATGCGGGTGCGACCGCTGCTGCGTGCCCGTCTGCAGAATGCGCTTGTTTTCGCGCACGGCACGCACGATGCGGTGGCCTTCCATGGGGTGCAGCGTCATGGGCTTTTCGACGTAGAGATCCTTGCCCGCCTGGCACGCAGCCACGGCGATGGGGCAGTGCATGTGATCCCATGTCGCGATGATGACGGCATCGATGTCCTTGCGGTCGAGCAACTGGCGGTAATCGACGTACTTGGCGAGCGTCGTTCCGGCCACTTTCTCAGCGCGGTCGCGCTGCACATCGTAAGCGTCGGCGACGGCCACCCATTCGATGCCGCCGGCCTTGTTCGCGCGTTCCATCAGGTAGCGCCCTCGTCCGCCGCTGCCGATGATGCCCAGGCGGATTCGATCGTTGGCGCCCTTGACGCGGGCGGCGCTGGCCGCCGTGAGAGCGCCTACAAAACCTCTGCGAGTAACGTTATCCGGCATGTAGTCCCTTCTTCTCCGGCTGCCGCCTCAAAGGGCGGGCGTGCCTCGGGGTATTCTACCTTGCCGCGCGGGCTACCGCCAGATGTCCACGCCCATCTCGGCAAACTGCGCGCCGGCATTGAGGAAGTGCGCTGTGATCCAGAAAACGGTCCACTCCTCGCGATAACCGCCGCGCAGCCCCAGCACATCCCCGGTGTCGCCGCGCTGAGCGTAATTGGTGTGGTGCGGTTGCTCGCCCTGGCTGCCGTAGGGGTCGATGATCTGTCCGCAGGTGCGGAACATCAGGATGCCCATGCGCTTCAGGTCTTCGCGCTTCAGGATCTCGCCCATGCGATATACCGCCGGCGCCATGATGACGCCGTAGACATCGATGTGCTGGTTCTGCGGGGAAACCACGGTCCAGCCGCGCGTGCGGAAGCGGTGGTCGCGCAGGCGCCCGGCGGGTAGGTCGATGTCCCACACCACGACATAGCTCAACACCACGTCGCAGGCGTGCTCGGCCCACTTGAGGTGCCGGGGATCACCGGTCGCCTCATATAACGCCAGGAAGCCCTCAAAGGCAGCCCAGGCTCCTTCCTTGTCCTCGCTCTGCGCATCCAGCGTGCCGCCCCAGTAAGGCTCGCGCATCGAGAGATGACGCGCCGCGTAAACCTCGCCCGCTTTCAACGCAGCTTGCATATACGTCTTGTTCGCAAACAGCCCGGAACTGGCCACCAGCGGTGCGATGAAAAATCCCTCGGCGGTGGAGAGCGGCTTCCAATCCGGCGACAGGATCCGTGCCGTGTGAAAGTCCGCCGCCTTGCGCAGGAAGACCTCCCACTTCGACGTATCCGCACCCGATGCGCGGCCCACGCGGATGGCGCGCGCGAAGTTCATCATGGCCTGGCCCTGCGAAAGCGGCTCTTGGTGCAACCATTCGCCTTTGTCCACCGTGTACCAGGTGTGGAATCCGCCGTCGTAAAATTGCGCGCCGCTCAGGAAATCGAGCGAGCGCTTTGCCATGCTCGTGGCTTCCGGCGCGTTCAGGCCTCTACCCAGCACTTGCAGCGCATAGCCGAGGGAGTCCGCCTGCCCGCACCAGCCCATCACGAAGATGTCGCGGTCCGGATACTTGTTGAAGCCAGCAACGTGACCGCGCACGCGCCACCGTGATTTTGCGTAGCGGTACTTGTCGCGCAGGATTTCCGGGAAGCCCGGCAGGTCCTCGACGTACCACGGCGCGAACAGACGCGCCGATGTGCGCACCGGAGTCTGGAATCCCGTGCCTTCACGCTCCACGGGGAAGGCCTCCAGGTAAAAGGTCTTTTCGATGATGGCGCCCGCCGGGACATCCAGGTAGGCTTCATCGTAAGGTTTGAAGCCGGGCTGTATGGCTTTGATGACGCTGCGCTTCCCGTTGGAGGCGCATGGGCCGGATAGCGCCACCAGTTCCGCACCCGCCTCTCGCTCAACGACTCCGAGCGACCACCACTGGTCCTTGATATGGCCGAACGGCGCGGGCGATGGCACGGTGTGCAACGCCATGCCTCGAGCCGTGTCCAGTTCGGTGTAGGCGAAGGGCATGGGGTAGCGGTGCTCTTCATAGATGGCCTCTTCGCCCGGCTTGCCGGTGAACACCGGTACTTTGCCGCTGCGGGCGCCCGACGGATTGCCGTAATAGAGAATGCCCGGCAGCAGCAGGTTCGCTTTGTGGGCAGATGCGTGAAATCGCACCGAAAGCGTCACCTTCTTTGCAGTGCCGGGGCCTCTCCACTCGAAGCGACGGACGGCCTTCACGATGCCGCCGGCGGGCCGATAGGCGTCGCGAAGCTCCCACGTGCCTCCGCAAGCTTTCAGGCGGCCCTTGAGAATGGTCCAATCGCCTGCGGTTTCGATCGACTCTGGTGCGGCGTGGCGCCAATCGGCGGGCCAACCGTCGCGCCAATCGCAGGCGATGGACCACACTCCTTCAGTGGGCGTGGCCGCATAGACGCTGCCGTCCGCTAATACCTCAACGCGCTGCGCGCCCGACGGGCCGGCGACGCGAATCGACGTGGCGGCGGAAACGCTGGCAGCCAAAAGCAGGGACAAACTCAAGAAGGTACGCATCGTTCTCCCAGCCAGCGTAGCATTCCGTCGGCTGAGGCAATCCTGGTATGCTGAAGCATCCGAGAGCCATGAGCGGACCCGTAGTTGCATCTATTCTCCTGTTGTTGGTTTCTTTCTCGCCGGTGCTTGCCTGCGTAAGCGGCACTGTGATGGACGTGTCCGGGGCGGCCTTGCCCAACGCCAGGGTGGAGATCCGGAATGCGGCGGGGGTGCTCGTTTGGACAGGCCGTGCCGGCGACGATGGGGGCTTTCAATGGTGCGCAGCAACGGCAGGCTATTATCAGGTCCGCGTAAACGGCGCCAATCTGGAATCGAGTGAATCGGCGGTGTATGTACCTTCGGCCGGTGCGGATGTGCAAGTGCGGATTACGCTGGGACCACCCTCGGTCTACAGCCGCATTACAGTAAGTGCGACGCGAGGAGCAATTGAGGACGCCGAGCGCTCACCGCAGATCACGTTTGCGAAAGACCTGGAAGAGATCCGCACGCGGCCCATCGCCACCCTGGGCGAGTCCCTGGCGGCGGGGCCTAGTGTGCTGGTGCAGCAGAGCACTTACGGCCAAGTGTCACCGTTCCTGCGCGGGCTCACCGGCTACCAGGTGCTCAATCTCGTCGATGGTATCCGTTTCAATAACTCGACATTCCGTTCCGGACCCAACCAGTACCTGGCTTTCATCGAACCCAATCAGGCGCGGCGGGTGGAAGCGCTGCTGGGGCCTACCGGCGTCCAGTACGGCAGCGACTCCCTCGGCGGCACGATCCACGTGATCACATCCCGGCCGGAATTCGAAACGGGAAGCAACCGTTGGAGGACTCACGGCGACCTGTTCGCCGGGGCCGCCAGCGGGGACCTGTCAGCAACTGGGAACGGTCGCATTACTGTCGCGGGCGAAAAGGCTTTTGTACTCATCGGAGGTTCGGGCCGCAGACACAACGATCTGCGCGCCGGCGGTGGATATGATTCGCACAACGTCTTCCACCGCTATTTCGGGATGTCTCTTGAGAGTGCCCGGGACATGCTAGGAACCCGCCAACAGGACACCGGGTTCCGCCAGTATGGGTTCGAGACAAGGCTGGCTTTGCGCCCGCGAGACGGACATCTTCTGTCCCTAAACTATCAACGGGGTGTGCAAGACCAAGTGCGGGGCTACAAGGACCTGCTGGGAGGGCTGGGGCGTCTGCAATCGGATTTCGACCCACAGGTCCTGAACTGGCTGTATGTGCGTTATGAGAGGCAGCGGCTGGGTCTTCTCGATTCGCTCACCGGGACGTTTTCGCTGAACAGCCAGGCGGATGGCACTGCCCGGCGCAACTTGCTGTACTCTGATCCGCTGACCCGGGACTGGAGCCGCGTGGACGTTTGGGGCTACTCGGCCCAGGCTGTGACGCACCGCGCCAGCCGCGCGCTGTTCAGCTTCGGGGGTGATATCTACGACGAGCACATTTCCAGCAGCCGCACCGTGACCGAACCACTCAGCGGCAAGGTGACACGTCCCCGGCCGCTTTATCCCGACGCTTCGCGATATCAGACCTACGGTGTCTTCGGCCAGGCGAACATCGATTTGACCCAGCGCCTGCGCGCCGCTGGCGGCATCCGTTACACAGGTGTGCGTTTTGCGGCTCGCCAGGATACCGCCCTCGCGATCCCGGAGTCTTCGCAGTGGTTTCGCGACTTCACCTTCCAATCCTCGCTGTCCTACCAAGCGGCTGGGCCGCTCGGTTTGCATGCGATGATGAGTCGTGGTTTCCGGGCCCCCAACCTGAACGATCTGGGTGCGCTCGGATTGAATGACCTCGGCTACGAGATCCCGGCTTCCGCGGCTATTCCGGCCGGCGCTCTGCTGAGCACGGATTCAGGAGAGGGGGCGCTATCGAAGAACCAGGCGCTCCGGCCGCTTACCGCCGAGTCGCTGATGAACTACGAAGCCGGTGTGAGGCTCAATCTGCGGCGGCTTTACGTCCGCGCACAGGCGTTCGACGCGGAGCTTTTCGACCCGATTGTCCGGCGCACCCTGCTTTTCCCGGCGAACGCGGTGCCCACCGGGCTGGCTGGACTTTTGGTGACACCGATTCCTCCGACGGCTGCCCAACTTGCCCAGGGTGTTGCCGCCGTGGCGACCGCGTTGGACTCACGGGCCGTCAAGGCCTTCGTGAATGACGGCCGTTCGCGCTATTA
>Ga0116191_1001426_pt1 | contig 19395 bp, 21 predicted proteins | sample AD_UKC111_MetaG_FD_89897 | JGI IMG/M metagenome (GOLD analysis project Ga0116191, IMG submission 89897) | Active sludge microbial communities of municipal wastewater-treating anaerobic digesters from Hong Kong - AD_UKC111_MetaG | ecosystem: Engineered > Bioreactor > Anaerobic > Digestate... | reverse complement strand
GTCGGCTCATCGCATCCTGGGGCTGAAGTAGGTCCCAAGGGTTTGGCTGTTCGCCAATTAAAGCGGTACGTGAGCTGGGTTTAGAACGTCGTGAGACAGTTCGGTCCCTATCTGCCGTGGGCGAAGGACAATTGAGAGGAGCTGTCCCTAGTACGAGAGGACCGGGATGGACGAACCTCTAGTGCACCAGTTGTCACGCCAGTGGCATGGCTGGTTAGCTATGTTCGGAAGAGATAACCACTGAAAGCATCTAAGTGGGAAGCTCGCCTCAAGATTAGTTGTCCCGTCTGGTAGCAATACCGGGCTAAGATCCCAGAAAGACTATCTGGTTGATAGGCCGATGGTGTAAGCACAGTGATGTGTTCAGCCTACCGGTACTAATAGATCGAGAGGCTTGATCATAAATCAATTTACGACATATATGGTTGTCATTAAAAGTTAATTTGCAGAGAGCAAGGAGCTAAGAGCAAATAGTTAAAAAATATGCTCTATGCCCTGAGCTTTAAGCTGAATTTCAAGTTTCCCGGTGACTATAGCGGAGAGGTCACACCCGTAACCATCCCGAACACGGCAGTTAAGCTCTCCCGCGCCGATGATACTGCAGGAGCGATTCTGTGGGAAAGTAGGTCGTTGCCGGGTTTTTTATTTTTTAGACAAAAGAAATGATAATAGCCCTTAGTTTGCATAAGGGCTTTTTTTATTGTGATATTAGTGTTTGAATATATTGTGCGTAATGCTCTTCCCGTCTGAACATATCTGAATAAAGCCATTGTTATGAGTTGAAAGAACAGGTATGGAAAGTTTTTTGTATCTATCGAGCGCATCGTTTCCGGGTAGTCCTTTGATACCTTTTCCTACACTCATAATTGCAAGACTTGGTCTGACCGCTTGAAGGAATGGCATACTGCTTGAGCTGTTGCTCCCATGATGGGGAACCTTCAGGATAACGGCTCTAAGATTGGTTTTGGAAAGTATCAGCAATTCTTCTGTATATGATTCTATGTCACCTGTCAATAAAAATGCCTTATCCTTATAATGGAATTTCAATACAAGTGAAGACGTATTGGGATTTTGAGCGGGAAAGCCCGAAGGAGGATGAAGGACAAGCATATTAAAATCGTCATTGAATGTTAAAGAATCTTTGCGTTTCCAGAGCGATAAAGGTATATTCTTTCTGCTTATCACATTTAACACTTCATCGAAGTGTTTGTCGTTCAACGAATAAACACTTGTCGCAAAGTTGTTAACATTGAAATTTTCAAGTATAAACGGAAGTCCTCCGATATGGTCTCCGTGTGGATGTGTGCTTACAACATAATCGAGTGTAAGTATCTTTTTGGAAAGAAGGATCGGTGTAATAATGTGCTTGCCTGTATCGTAGTTTCCTCTGTAATTACTGCCACCGTCAACGAGTATTCTTATGCCTTTGGGGGCCTCTATAAGTATAGCCTCTCCAAGTCCCACATCGATGAAATCGAAGCATACATTTTTATTGAATCTTTTTTCCACAGCAACGATGACACTGAAAACTATCATTGGCAATACGACGAAATACAACAGATATCTGATGGTCTTAGTGTTTACAAAGATCATGCACATGATAAATGCGTAAAAGCAGACGCTTTCAAGAAGATTAGGTCTTATGGTGGGGTACAGGTAACCAAAATTTAAATAACCGAGCATTTCCACATTAAAATTTGTTATTTCCCCTGCCAGCCTAAGCAAATACTCTCCATGTGGCAAAACTGCACCTATTAGCCCCATAGGAACGACAACCATACACATGATCGGTATCGAAATGATGTTATGGATTATGCAAAAAGGATTAACACCATGGAAATGATATAAGACGATCGGCAATGTACCGATAGTGGCAGCAAATGTTGTAATCACAGACGAAAGCAACCATTGGAGCCCCTTGTTTTTTGTTTTCAGGTAGCCATATAATCTCGATATTACGATGATGATAAAAATCACACTGGCAAACGATAATTGAAAGGATGGCATGAATATCGAGTGAGGATAGATCAATAAAATGATGAGACCTCCAAGGGCGACTGTATTTAAGATATCCCGTTGTCTCTCGATGACTATAGACAACAGAAAAACCGTTATCATAATTGTTGCCCTTATCGTCGAGATACCTGAGCCAGCCAGGAACATAAAAAACCAGACAAACGGTATTGTAATGAGCGATGCATACTTTTTGTCCCTTCCTGAAAGCCTTGATATATAGCGTCTTCCGATAAGCCATTTTACTAAAAAGAAGAAAAAGCCTGTCACAATACCGACATGAAGACCTGAAATAGCAAGAATATGGGATGTGCCCGTTTTGAGAAAAAGGGTTTTAACGCTATCGTCAAGAGATGTCTTATCTCCAATTACAACCGCTTTTATAACGCCTGACTGTTTTGCCTCCGATTGCTCTATCTTTTTGAGAAAATCATTCCTTAATCTCTGCAAGATGTTTTTCTCTGATGTTGCGGATATTAATCTACCTTTTAACTCGTAATGAACACCTTCAAGTTGTTTGAGCCATTTCCATGATGTTGTATAAGGATTGTTGAAGGTGGGTTCGATTTCTCTGATATTTCCAAAAATCTTCACTGAGAGACCTATGTCGATATTTTCATCTGTCCTGAAGATTGTTTTTAAACCCTTTAAAGATGAGGGTGATAGCAGACTTATGGTTTTTATCTGCTTGGATGACTCAACGATGATGCCAGTGAATATCGTGTATTCTTTTGTTGCTGCTTCAGATTTTTCATATGAAAGCACACTCCCAATTCTCAGCATACCGGCAAGCGCGAAGCAGATAAGCATGAGAATGCTTGCTAACCGCCATTTTTTTGAAAATGACAGAAGTGTGGTTAGCACGGATGCAAAAAACAGAATAATAACGGTAACTATTGAGAAAACAAAAACCGTCTGAATATATATACCTGAAATAAAAGATAATACAGCGGTTATAAACAATGCTTCTGCATGCCTTCAAGAAAAGAGCGGACATTTTCACCGAGGTCGGGTATGTAGTAGCCGCCCTCAAGGATAGCAAAGAAACATGGATTGCTCGATGCAAGCATATCCCCGATTTCAAAATAATCCCTTGTAAATAAAAGAGAACCCCAATCCCTTATGTATGTATCAAACCCTGCAGAACATCCCACGATATCGAAAGACGCAGCATCCTGCAATGCTTCTGTCAACTGGCTGAAAAACTCTTCCCTTGATGATGCGTCAATATTCCTAAAGGCAATCCTTTTGTCATCCTTAACAATATCATATGTGCCGTTGCCATAATGAAGGTCTATGTCAACAATAAGAGCATCGTTTATAAACCCTCTTGAAAAGAGATTCATAAGTGCTATGGCCATATTGTTAAAAAAACAGAAACCGCCGTTGAAACTATGTCCTGCGTGGTGTCCTGGCGGCCTGATAAGCGCAAACGATGGTTTTTCCAGTGCAATTTCAGCCGCCCGGATTGCCCCGCCTGCCGCGAGCATTGCTGTTTCGTAAACGACCTTGTTTTTCATCACGAGTTTGATGATGATTTCGCTATGGCACAGCAAAAGGTCAGATACATCGCAGGGGTTAGGTTCGATAAATTCAGCTATATCCTGGATTTTAGTAAAAATCGACGCGATTCTGTCAGGGTTTTCACAATCGACTGTCATATAGTTGGTAAGAAACTTATCGCTGTATATAGTCTGTATCATAAATTCTTTTTACCAATATTGGCTGTTCAAGTCAACATCTAACGCTTTGTAGTTTTTCATCTTTTCAATTTTGTTTATTTTGTGATAAGTTAATAGACATCATGATAATTTCTATTGCAAATCAAAAAGGCGGGGTTGGCAAGACCACTACGTCAGTCAATCTGTCAGCTTCAATAGCCGTGTCTGAGAGAAAAACCCTCATAGTCGATATGGATCCCCAATGCAATACAACGACCAGTTTTGGCATATCATACAGCGGTTTATATGCACATCTCTATCATGTATTGATTGGCAAAAAGGATATAAGAGAGGTTATCAGGAAGACCGATGTGCCCTTTTTGGATATCGTTCCATCACACCCTGACCTTATAGGTGCTGAGATTGAACTGCTTGATGTTGATGAAAGGGAGTTTGTGTTAAAAAAGGCCTTTGACTCTCTGCAGGGAACATATACATGTGTCTTTATCGACTGTCCGCCCTCTCTCGGGCTTTTGACTATCAATTCGCTTGTAGCGTCGGATTTTGTTGTGATACCATTACAGTGTGAATATTTTGCATTAGAGGGGCTTGCCTTGCTTTTGAGGTCTATCGCGATCATCAAAAAGAGACTGAACCCGAAGCTCGATACGCTTGGTGTGCTTCTTACCATGTTTGACAAACGCAATAACCTTTCATTCAGGGTTATGGATGAAGTCAAGGGATACTTTCATGATAATGTTTTTAATACGGTTATACCGAGGAATGTCAAGCTGAGCGAGGCTCCGAGCTACGGAAAACCCGCGCTTCTTTATGATATATGCTCCAAGGGGGCACAAAGCTATTTGGAGCTTGCATCGGAGGTAATCGAGAGGGGGTTGAAATGCTGAAAAAAGACCCGTTAGGTAAAGGTCTGTCTGCGATCTTGAAAGATGTTGAGGAGAAGGGCACGAGCAAACTGATCCCTGTTGATGAAATTACCCCTAATCCGACCCAGCCGAGGCTCTTGTTGAAAGAGGATACGCTTGTTGAGCTGGCTGCGTCGATAAGAGAAAAGGGTGTTCTTCAGCCTCTGCTTTTGAGGAAGGACGGCAAGGGCTATGAGATTATAGCCGGTGAAAGAAGATTCAGGGCTGCCGTTATGGCAGGGCTCAGGGAAGTTCCAGCGATCATCAAAGATGTAGACGAGAAAGAGTCTGCTGAAATTGCTCTTATCGAGAATCTTCAAAGGGAAGACCTCAATCCAATCGAAATAGCCTCGGTGTATGAGAGATTTATCGAAGATTTTGGCTATACCCAGGAAGAGCTTGCAAAAAAGATAGGTATTGATAGGGCGACTATCTCTAATTTTGTCAGATTGCTCAAACTTCCTGAATGGACAAAACAACTTATAAGAGAGGGCAAATTGACACAGGGTCACGCCCGGGTTCTTGTGACCTTGAAAGGTGAAGCAGAGCAGAAAAGGTTTGCAGAAAAGATACTGAAAGAAAATATTTCTGTGAGGGAGCTGGAGAGACAGGCAAAAAGGAAGTCAGCAGACAGACAATCTCCGTTTGGTAATGTTGAAGAGATACTTAAAGAAGTTTTGGGCACGAGGGTTGATATCACGTTTAAGCAGAACAAGGGGAAAATCATCATCGAATTTTATTCCAAAGATGACCTTGAGCGCATTGTGGAGATAATTTCAAACGATTGATATATTAAGGAGGTGCCAATGGGTTTTATTAGAGAACCTGTTGTAAGCAATATGTTTTATCCCGGTGACCCTAAAACACTTAAGCGAGATATTGCAAAGTATCTTGATGAGAGTCGATTTGAACGGATATCCGGCGATATTGTCGGTATTATATCGCCTCATGCAGGATATGTGTATTCTGGCCCGGTTGCGGCATATGGTTATAAGGCTGTCTCGGAAAGCGTATATGACGTTGTAATCGTAATTGCACCGAGTCACAGAAGATATTTCGAAGGCGCTGCTATTATTGAAAAGGGCGCCTATAAAACGCCGCTTGGCATCGTCGAAATAGATGATGGCATAACCGGCAGACTTCTTCAGGATAGTCCTCTGATTAAAAACAGTATTGATGCACATGGGCAGGAGCACTCTCTTGAGGTGCAGATACCGTTTTTGCAATCTGTAATGAAAGATTTCAAGCTTGTACCGGTAATCATGGGTGTTCAGGATGCAGGTACATGCGAGGAACTTTCCAAAGGCATTTACACAGCTTTAAAAGATAGTGGCAAAAAGGCGCTTATCGTTGGAAGCACTGACCTGTCTCATTATTATTCTTATGAACGCGCAGTGCAGCTCGATAGTGGTGTAATAAAGCGCCTCAAGGGTTTCGATATAAGAGGTCTTGCTTCTGATATGAACAAAGAGAAGTGCGAAGCCTGCGGAGCCGGCCCAATGCTGACCACGATGATGCTTTCAGAAAAATTGGGTGCAACGCATAGCGAGGTTTTGAAATATGCGAATTCTGGCGATACCTCGGGCGATAAAAATGCTGTGGTTGGTTATGTCTCAGCTGTTTTTTATAAAAAACAAGAGGGCTGATAGGTATGAAACTTTCCAATGAAGATAAAGACAAATTAAAGAAGTTGGCTTATAATGCAATAGAAGATGCACTATTTGGAAAACATGCAAAAGACCCCGTTATATTATCGGATATCCTCAAAGAAAAGAGAGGTGCGTTCGTTACACTTAAAAAGAAAGGTGAATTAAGGGGATGCATTGGCTATATAAAGGGCGTTAAACCTTTATATGAAACCGTACAGGAAATGGCCATCCAGGCGGCTTTTCACGACCCCAGATTTGCCCCTCTTGAAAAGGATGAATGGGAGTTTATAGATATAGAGATCTCTGTATTGACACCTATGAAAAGGATTCAGAGCGTTGATGAGATAGAGGTTGGTACACACGGCCTTTATATTGAAAGGGGTTTTTATTCGGGGCTGCTGCTTCCGCAGGTTGCAACAGAAAACAATTGGGACAGGGAAACCTTTCTTGGCTATACATGCTGGAAGGCGGGATTGCCTGAAGATGCATGGGAACTCAAGGATACCAAAATTTATATATTTTCGGCGGATGTATTTTGATAGAGGTTCGAGATGGATGATACAATGATGCTTAGAGATATGTCGATTAACGACATCATTAAAAAATACCCCGAAGCATTCGCTATATTCGAAGAATACGGATTAAGTTGTATTGGCTGTCGGGCTGCACTTTTTGATACTATTGAACAGGCAGCAAAGATATATGGAATTAATATAGATAATCTCCTTAAAGACCTGAACCTCGCAGTCAATACGAACAGATAGTCCATCTTTTGAGACTTATTCTTATGAAAAAGATATACGCAGTAATTTTGGCTGCCGGCACTTCAAATAGGCTTGGTTCGAACAAATTAACACTAAAGATAAACGGTAGATATGTAATTGAAATGGCTGCTGAACCGTTTTTTCAGGAGGGTGTCAAAAAGGTATTTCTTGTTACCAATCCTCAAAACGATTATGTCAGAAACACGTCGTTTTTTAGCTTTCCTGCTTTAACGATTGTTGCCAATCCAAACTTTAAGGAAGGTATGTCCTCGTCTATCAAGGCCGTATTGCCTTACATTGAAGATAGTGATGCCGTGTTTTTTCACCTTGGTGACAAGCCCTTTTTTAAAAGGGAGATGGTCAGACATATGATTGAACGCTATCGGGGCGTAGAAAACTGCCCGTTTAATATTATTGTCCCGTTGTATCAAGGCAAGAAGGGGCATCCTGTACTTATGGATGTTAAGCCTTATATCGCTGAGATGAAAAAGCTCAACGGTGATAAGGGATTAAGGGAAACTATAGAAAAATACTCGAAAAATGTGTTATTTATAGAAGGCGATGAAGGAAATATTTTTGATATTGATACAGAAGATGAGATAAAAATTCTCGGAGAAAGGGGATACGCAATTGAAAAAGGTTAAGGTTGAAAATGCAGTTGGCATGACACTTGCGCACGATATCACAGAGATAATACCGGGTAAGAAAAAGGATGCGGCATTCAAAAGGGGAAAGATAATCGAACAGGGAGATATCGAGAGGCTTCTTGATTTGGGAAAAAGGCATGTATTTGTCTTTGATAAGGAGATGAAGGGTGTCCACGAAGACGATGCCGGCATGAGGATAGCCCATTCCATCATGGATGAATTCATGGAGGCTGCCCCGCCTAAAGAAGGTAAGGTAAACATAAAAAGCAAGGTAAACGGACTTTTCTATGTCAATGAAAAGACATTATATGAAATAAACAGGATTCCAAATGTTTTGCTGAGTACGGTTCCAAACAGACACCCTGTGAAAATCGGGGATGTTGTTGCTGCTACAAGGATTATTCCGCTTTATATAAAGGCCGATGAATTAAAAAAGGTTGAAAGGATAGGCGAAAAGGGTATCATCTCAATCAGGCCTTTCAGATATTTGAAAATAGGCCTTGTAATTACAGGCAGTGAGGTCTTCAGCGGAAGGATACAGGACGGGTCTTATGTCGTCGAGGAAAAGATTAAAGGTTACGGGCTTGATGTGGTAGGGAAGATACTGGTGCCTGATGAGATTGATGAGATAAGTCGTGCCATAGAAAGATTTTTCCATGAAGGTGTGGATATTGTTGTAACAACGGGTGGGCTTTCTGTTGACCCGGACGATGTAACAAAGGAAGGTATAGAGGCAACGGGTGCCGAGGTGCTGTTTTATGGCACGCCGGTGTTTCCCGGCGCCATGTTTCTTGTTGCACGCCTCAAAGGAAAATACATACTCGGTGCGCCAGCCTGTGTTTATTATAACAAAAACACCGTTTTCGACATAATTCTTACAAGGATAATGGCAGGAGAAAGGATGCATAAAAACGATATGGTAAAGCTTTCTTACGGTGGTCTTTGTCTGAATTGCGATATATGCCATTATCCGACCTGTTTTTTTGGAAAGGGGCCATGATGGGTGTGAAGATGACAGAAGACAGAGGACAGAGGACAGAAACCTTAGATGCGAACCGTGCCTTTCAGATTTCAAGTCTAAAGATTGTCATCAAAGGCGCCGGTGAAATGGCAACGGGGATCGCGCACAGACTTTTTATGGCAAATTTTAAACATATTGTAATGACGGAGATTGAGCAGCCTGTTACCGTGAGGAGGACTGTTGCGTTTTCCGAATCAGTATACACAGGAATTTCAAGGGTTGAAGATGTGACTGCACTATTGGTGAAAAATGTGGGCGAGATACCTGATGTGTGGAGAAAGAATTGCATTGCGGTAATAGTCGATCCAAAATGGAATATTGTAGAAACAATGAAGCCTGATATAGTTATTGACGCTATAATGGCCAAACGAAACATCGGAACGAAAAAGGATGAAGCACAGATTGTAATAGGTGTAGGACCAGGTTTTACCGCCCCCATAGATGTACATGCCGTTGTGGAAAGCAATAGGGGGCACTATCTGGGCAGGGCGATTTATAATGGCTTTGCAGAGCCACATACGGGTATCCCTGGACCAGTAATGGGTATTACTGCCGAACGTGTTCTGAGGTCTCCCCATGCAGGGATTGTAAAACTTGTCTGTGATTTTGGAGATAAGGTCAAGAAGGGCGATGTAGTTATGTATGTGGACAGCACACCTGTTTTAGCGCCTATAGATGGTGTGGTAAGAGGTCTGATACGTGAAATCTATGTTTCTGCAGACGAAAAGATCGGTGATATTGACCCAAGAGGGATAAAGGATTATTGTTATACCATTACCGAAAAGGCAAGGGCAATAGGAGGCGGCGTGCTGGAAGCAATGATGCATTTAATATTTGAAAAGATAGGTGCATAGAGGGATAAGAGTTGCAAAATGCGAAATGTGGATTGCGAAAAGCCTTTAGTCATTAGTCATGAGCCAAAAAGGAGTTTGAATGGATATATATGAGATAATTGAAAAATATTTAAGTGAAGGTAAGACTGGCATACTGGCCACCGTTATATATCGCGCCGGTTCTGCGCCAAGGGACGTGGGTGCCAAGATGTTTATCGGTGAAGATGGAAAAATATACGGTACAGTAGGCGGCGGTCGCCTTGAATCGGATGCATATAAAGAAGCCTTGCGGATTATGGGTAAATCAGAGACAAGTTTATTGCATGTTAGAATGGATGGAAGGGAGGTTGCCGCAGAAGGCATGCTCTGCGGCGGCGATGTGGACATTCTTTTAGAACCTGTCAGCGCAGGATACACGGATGTATATAAGAACATCAGCAGTTCATGGAAAAAAGGGAAAAGAGGATTAATTGTAACTAAATTCGGGCAGCATCACTTTTCAAAATCCTTTATAGATTGCAACCTTCAATACAAAGGCGATGTATTAGCCGAAGAAGAAATAGCATCATTGGAAAAACACTTTAATGATACAAAGCCTTTTGTGTCGGATTATGTTGTGGTTGAGCCTTTACAGGTTTCATCTGTCCTGTATATTTTCGGTGCAGGCCATGTTTCGCAGTATATCTCAAAGATAGCAAAATTGGTCGATTTTTATGTTGTAATCATAGATGACAGAACAGAGTTTGCAAACAAAGAGAGATTCCCAGAGGCGGATGAAATTATTGTCAATGATTTCGGAGATATATTCAATAATTTAAATTTTACCGGTAATGAATTTGTTACGATTGTAACAAGGGGTCATGCGTATGATGCAGATGTGCTTAGGGAAACACTTAAAAGAAATGTGCGCTATGTTGGTATGATCGGCAGCAAAAGGAAGGTTAAGATAATCCTTGACTACATGAGAAAGTGTGGTATTGATGAGGGTGCTATCGAAAGCGTACACGCCCCAATAGGGCTTTCCATCAATGCTGAAACGCCCCAAGAGATTGCGGTGAGCATTGTGGCAGAGCTTATAAAAGTTAGAGGAGAAGCATAATTGACAGAGACATTTTTGTCTGAAGAAGACACCAATATCATCAAGGAGATTGAAAATAAAAGCCTACCTATACCTTTTGATCCGCTGAAGAAATATCTTGCAGAGGTATCTAAACACCCTGTGCTTTCAAGGGAGGAAGAGTTTGAATTAGCTGAAAAGATATACAAAAACAAAGATATTGATGCTGCCCAAAAGATGGTAATCTCAAACCTGAAACTTGTTGTCAAGATAGCGCTCGAATATTACAGCACATATTTGAATATCCTTGATCTTATTCAGGAAGGAAACGTGGGCCTTCTGCATGCAGTTAAAAAATATAATCCATACAAGGGGACAAAGTTTTCAACATATGCCTCTTTCTGGATAAGGGCATATATCTTAAAGTATATAATGGATTCCTGGAGCCTTGTTAAAATAGGTACGACACAGGGGCAGAGGAAGCTTTTTTACAGACTTAACAAGGAAAAGCAGAAGCTCGAGGCATTAGGGATATTCCCAGCGCCCCAGTTGCTTGCAAGCACGCTCGATGTAAAGGAAGAAGAGGTTGAAAGTATGCAGAAAAGGCTGGCGTATGCCGATATTTCACTTGAGACCCCTGTGCATGAAGAGGGTGACGATACCATAATGGATATGATAAAGACAAGCGAAAATGTTGAGGAAATTGTTGCCGACAGGGAAATGGATGGTATGCTTTCCGAGAGGGTAGCCGAATTTAAAAAGGGTTTGAACGAAAAAGAGCTATATATATTCGAAAACAGGATAATGACCGATGAATCCATTACATTGCAGGAGATAGGTGAAAAATTCAATATATCCCGTGAGCGTGTAAGGCAGATTGAAAATAAGGTGCTTAATAAGTTCAAGGCAAGGTTCAAACAGGAGCTGAAGGAACTGGATTTTTGAGGACATTTGTGGGCATTTCAAAATGTTATTGCCTGTCCGAGAATAAGGCTTAGTTTTCCAAAATAGGAAGTTATTAATAATAATCCAACAATGATAAGCAACCCTCCCAATATCTTCATGGAATACTTTACGATATACCCGTAACGTCTCAGAAATTCAATCAGTTTATTGCAGAGTAACGAAGATATCAAAAATGGTATTGCCATGCCAAGTGCATATAGCCCAAGAAGGTAAACGCCCTTAAAAATGTTTTCTGATGTAGATGCAATTACGAGTATAGAGGACAGTGCCGGTCCTATGCACGGGGTCCAACCGAGAGAGAATGTTATCCCGACAACAAAGGAGCCTGCAAGACCTATCGGCTTCTCATTAAGTCGTATGACCTTTTCCTGATTGAGGATCGGTATCCTTATTATGTTGAGGTAAAACGACCCCATTAAAACAAGGACTAAACCACCTGCTTTGACAATATAGTCTTGGTATGAGGACAGCAAATTGCCTATAAACGACGATGATAATCCCATAGATACAAAAACGAAAGAAAAACCGAGCACAAAGGCTATCGAATGGACAAGAACGTTTTTTCTGTATTTTAGTGGAAAAACTTCATTATAATTATTTACGGATATGCCGCTAATGAAAACAAGATAGGAAGGGACAAGCGGTAGCACACAGGGGCTGAAAAATGATAAGATACCTGAGCCAAATGCAATCAATCCGCTTAGGTCCATGAACAGTATTGCTCCGTTGAAAAACATAAAGGCTATGATATGTATTTGTAATGGTGTTGTCAAATGAAATATGCATGTATAGACATCGGCACAAACACAGTATTGCTTGCTATTGTTGACAATAATGAATGTCTTGTCGATGTGCTTGACATCTCTACTATCACGAGACTCGGGGAAGGTTTGAAGCGTAGCGGTGAACTGTCTGTTCCTGCGATGGAACGCACGTTTATTGTATTGCAACGCTACAAAAATATCATTGGCGAACATAACGTAGACAAAACCTTTTGTGTTGGGACTGCAGCGCTGAGGGAGGCCTCAAACAGCAAAACGTTTCTAGATATGGTTGAAGGGAGTCTGGGGTTCAAAATCGATATAATCACAGAAAAAGAAGAGGCGCTATATACCTTTCGTTCGGTGATTGGAGATACATCCATAAACGAAGGTTCTGTTGTTATTACGGATATCGGCGGGGGTAGCACAGAGATTATAAAGGGCGATAAGGGCTGTTTTGTTGATGCTGTGTCGCTTCCAGTGGGTTCTGTTAAGTTGACCGAGATGTTCGTTGAAAACGACCCTCCAAAAACAAGCGAACTTGCTCTGTTGCGTGATTATGTGCATGTCTTGCTCGATACACCATTTTGTGAAGGCTATATGCCCGATATATGCGTGGGAACAGGCGGGACAGTCACCAATGTGGCGTGTATCGTAAAAGGCCTTGAAACCTTTGAAAAGGAAAAGATTCATGGTTGTAAGATTAAGCTTGACGATATTAAAGGTCTTATTTCGGAGCTTCTGCGATTAACCTCACGAGAACGTGCCATGATAAAAGGGATGGAGGCGGGCAGAGAGGATATCATACTTCAGGGTACGGTCCTTTTGAGTGAGATTATGAGATGTTTTGAAAAAGATGAAATTGTTGTCAGTGCAAACGGTGTAAGGTACGGTGTCATTCTCGAGGCGCTCGATAAAAATTCTTAAAGAGGGGTAACAACTATGAAAATGAAAGAGACCTATAATATAGAATGGCTGAATGCACTTCCTGTGAACAGAAAGGCAAAAGAAATGTTAATAGAGGTTGGGGAAGAGGCGAGCTCATCTATGATGCATTCCGTTCAATTGGCAAAATGGGCTATAGATAGAGGTATAATTGACACTGATATTTCGGTCGCTGAAACGATTGAGGCTATGACATCGTGGAGACCTGTACGTCTGATAAATTTTTTTATGATAACCCCTGACGGCGATTATAATCCCTCCGGTTGGGATGGCGTGCATACCCCTGATGATTTTGCGAGAGTCATAATAGATGAGATTGAAGAAAAGATGATGCTCCATTTTCCGATGTATGGAAGCATCTGAGGTATTGATGTATGGTGTTATTTAAAGATGCGTTTGCGCATCAATATGAAAGAAAAAGGTATGAGCGCCGCAGCCATTCCGATTAACCATATCATATCCACCATTATAGAAGGGTTGCCCCATGCAAATGCACGACAGATGTTTGTAAGGTGAAATAGGGGTGTAAATGAAGCAATATGCGAAACAAACGGTGGAAACGTTTCGACAGGAAAGAATATGCCGGAAAAAAGAAACATCGGGGTCATAACAAGCGTATAGAAGTAATTGAAAGAATCGATTCCAGGCACGGAAGCCGTGCAAATCATAGATAATTCTGCAAAGACAAGCCCGCTTAAAAAAAGAACGGGAATGATAAGCACAACAAGAAAGGAATCTACAAGGCGAAACACCGAAAGGGTTAATATGATAATAGTGCCGTAAAACATGCTTTTCGTTGCCGCCCAGATTAATTCTCCTGCTATGAGGTCGTCTATATTGACCGGTGTGGCGAGTATGGCATCGAAGGTCTTCTGGAAGGTCATCCTTACATAGGTGCCATATGTGCATTCATAGGTTGCGGCGAACATAGACGATGAGGCGATAATGCCAGGGGCTATATATTTTACATAAGGCATACCGTTTATATCTTTTATAAAAGCCCCAAGCCCGACGCCAAGCGCAAGTAAATACAGTATAGGTTCGACAAAATTGAGAACGATGCTGGATTTATAGAGTTTTGTATATACTGCAAAGTGTCTCTGCCAGACACGAAACGCCCTTCTAATGTTCATGATATCCTTCGATCAGGTCTTTTCGGTCAAGTGTCTTTATCATAATTAAGCCTTACTCTGCAAGCCTTCTGCCTGTTAGCTTTAGGTATACCTCCTCGAGATTGCCACCGTGGATATCCATCAGATGTGCAGGTGAATCGATCGTTATTACCTTTCCCGAATCCATTATAGCTACGCGGTCGCACAATCTTTCCGCCTCCTCCATATAGTGGGTTGTAAGGATCAGTGTTGTGCCTTTAACCTTTAAAGCATCGAGCTTTTCCCACACGTTATGTCTGGTGTGGGGGTCGAGACCCGTTGTAGGTTCGTCGAGGATAAGGAGCTCGGGGTTGTTAATCAACGCCCTCGCAAGCAGCAAAGACCTTTTCATACCGCCTGAGAGTTTTTTGATATTCACATGTGTTTTTTCAGATAAACCGGCATATTCGATAAGTTCCGCCGCTATCTTTGTAGATTGCGACTTGGGAATGTCAAAATATCTCGCATAAGCTATCAGATTTTCAAGCACGGTGAGCTCAAGGTCAAGGTTGTCATCCTGTGGCATTACACCGATTCTTGATTTGATTACAGATTGATGTTCTGTAACATCCAAGCCGAAAATGTTTATTTTTCCGCTTGTAGGTACGAAAAAACAATAAAGCATGCGCATGACGGTTGTCTTGCCGGCGCCGTTTGGCCCTAAAAATCCAAAACACTCGCCCTTGTTTATGATAAAATCGATCTCATCGACGGCTTTCAAAGAATTATAGTTCTTTGTCAATTTTCTTGCAGCAATGATTTCCATATGTTGATCTTTGTTATACATTATATTATTTTTTCTTTGCAAAAATCATAAGCGCCGATGCGATGATGGCTGCCCCAAAAGCTATAACGAAGGGGATAAAAAATGAGCCGGTTATATCCCTGATATGGCCGCCCATCCTGTTTGCGAGGATAGCGCCTGAGCCGTAAAAAATTGTAAGCGCCCCTATTACGGTTCCCATCATCTCTTTTTTAAAGTAATCCCCGCCCGCTGCCCCATACATCGGAAATGTAGCACCGAAAAAGGCCCCCATAAAACCGATGCTTATAAACAACCAGAGTTCATTTCCTCCGGCAAGGATGATGCTTAATATGCACAATCCAATACAGGCATTTGAAATTATTAACGTCATACGCCTGCCTATATAATCGGATGCCATCGGAATTGTCAGTACCCCTACAATCTGTCCTATGCCGTGGATGGTTGCAAGCATGGATGCCTTACCATATACGAATCCAAGTTGATATCTCGCATAATCTACCATAAATGTAAGGATAAGATATAGCGCAGCTGCGATAAGTAGATATGAGAATCCTATAAACCAGAAATGGGGCAGGGTAAGTATCTCTGAAAATCTTGCCTTCTGCGCCTGTGGAGTGGCTGCGACCTTGGCGGCTGCTGTATCTTCCGGCAGTCGACCCCATGGGGCAAGCCCTTTATCCTCGGGCTTGCTCCTTAAAAATAACGCATTCACTGCAACCATAAGAAAGGCTGTTGCGCCGAGTATATACCAGCAGTGCCTCCAGCTCCACCGCGATACCACAAAAGGATAGAACTTTCCCATTGTGGCAAAGCCAAGCCCGAAACCTGTTGATAGAATACCAAGAGCCATACCCTTTTTTCTGACATCAAACCACTTTTGGACGAGCGTTATTATAGGTGTCCACATGGCCGCCCCGCCCATGCCGACGATACCGTAAAAAATGCATGCCTGCCAGAAACTTTTTGATGTGCCCATAAGGATTGTGCCGACGCCAAGGATGATGCAGAAAAATGATATTACCCTCCTTGCTCCAAGACGGTCTGTCATATAGCCTGTAAAAAGGGAAAACAGGATGTACACAATGAAATAGGCATTGAAGATATCACCCCCCTGCCTTCTGGTAAACCCCATCGTCCGTATCATCTCCGGCAAAAGAACGCTGTAGCCGAGACGTATGCCGTAGTTGATGTATAGGTCGACGAAACATACAGCAAGAACAATCCACGCCCAGTGGATACCAATGCCTTTTCTTTCCCCGTTTAAGCTTGTCATTGTCTTACCCCCTGTTTTAGCTCATAGCTCATAGCTGATGGCTCATAGCTACTTTTAAATATGGCTGAAGCCATTGCTTATTGGTTTTAAGTTTCATGTTTAGGACGATGCTTTTACTGAATTATAATGAATGCCGAGAAAATCAGCAACCACTTTTAACCTTTTGCCATATGGGATAAGAACAGATTTCTATGCCAAGTCTGTTGGTTTAGGGGTTCATGAAGAAAATTATAACAATCTGAGACCCACTTCGGATAGCACGGAATATATTGGGGTTTTACCGTTTCTCTCCTGGCAAGAAAGGCTTCGTAATGCGCAAGCACAATAAAATCCTAAATTATAAAAATACTGTATAATAATATATTGTGAATTGTTACATCGTAATAGTGACTAAAAATCAAAAGGTTTAAGCTAAAGAAAACTTGACACTACCCATCATCATTTCTATAATCCTTCCATATATAGAAGAAAATTAAAAAATAATGTTATATGAGGGACAACGATGAATGAGTTTCAGAACCTAAGGACTCTATACATGCAATTCAAAGCAAAAGTATCTATATCAGACGATTTAGCAGACCGTTTATCGCCTCCGTTATTGTTGTACCCCACTGCGAGGTGGAACGAAGCTGGCGTGAGAGTCTTAATTGTTGGCCAAGAAACTTTAGGCTGGGATTTCTCGGCTGGGTGGTATTTTGATTGGCCATACCCTTCACTCTCTTCGTTTAAAGATTTTATGACCTTTGAGGGTTCTGTGGATGCAATGATGCACGGATACAAGGTTTTTGAATTCTCCAGATACCAACCCGACAACTATAGAAGTCCATTCTGGAGGGCATATAGACAAATCAGGAGAAATTTTGACAGCGAAGTTGATGGGCTGAACACTGCCGTACTCTGGACCAACCTCTTTCGGATGTCCCTGGACGGAGGATCTGTTGTTAATAACGGCACTGTGGAAGAAATCCAATCCATACAAAGCGCAACGTCTGGGCTGCTTAGCCGGGAAATCCAGATACTAAAGCCCAATGCAGTTCTGTTCTTTACGGGTCCCTACTATAATGACACTTTGTATACAGAATTCAGTGGTCTGCAACTCGTTGATTTTTTTGGGCATGACACGTCTCGTACAGCGTGGTTACAGCATCCACTCTTGCCAAGCACTTCTCTGCGTACATACCATCCCGGATATCTTAATCGTGGTAATTGGCAACTGATTGACAAAATAGAGCAGGTGGTACTCGAAAGAACATATAACCATCGGCTGCAGCCAATCGCCGATAGAGCCGGCTCTGGCTGAGCCGCGTGTTAGGCCACAAAATACTATAAAAGATGGACGGCAAATATGCATGTCGAGAAAGAAAGATTCTTAAGAAATGAGATGCAGACGCTGTCAATCCTTGGTGCACTGGGGAGATCGAGGACATATTTAGAATCTGCATCCGAGCAAGACAAAACACGTTTTCGTAATGCCCTTCGGTTGAAAATTGACGAAATATCAGAAAGTTACCGGACGGCAACATCAGAGCAAGACCACATTTTAAACGTCATAAAACTTTCAGACGAATTATCAGCTCAATTCCCCAACTGTCTCGTCCAGGGAAGATTTCGAATAGGCATTGCTCAAAAGGCGCTCAATCTTTACCTCAAATACCTATGGTGTTTAGGCCTGATTCCGGTACCTCCACACTGTCCATTTGACTCAGTCGTTATCAAACATCTCCCTGGATGCCGTGATCTTAATTGGACATCAATTGATAGTGTGGAGGAGTACAAAAGACTTGTTAATGCTGCAACACAAGCAGCGAATGGCAAAGCTATTGCCGAGTGGGAAATTAAAATTTGGACGGACAGCATACAGGTTAACCGACTGGAAGTCAACCAAACCCAAGGGCTCGTTCAGGACAAAAAAGAAAAAGGGGGTCTCATGAATACTTGGCGAGAAACTATTACAAAATATCATAACAATCTAAAAAATGCCGTGATGCGCCACAGTGGAGAGGTATTAAAAACATCACAAATCAAAAAGATAATTGAAGGCGATCCAAGTTTAGCTAAAGATGCACAATTTGTTTTTCCATCTGATCACTGTATTAATCATACAAACAAGGGTGCCTGTTATTGTGCAATGACAGAAGAAGCAATTTTTGAAAAGGTTAGACACGGCATGTATCGAGTAAGAAACATTGCTTAACAATACGCTGGAGCCAATCGGCAACAAAGGGCGTTGCCTCTGGCTCAGCTTTTTGTTGGTCAGTTCACATGAGCTTGCCAAAAGGAGTTTACGATGATCATAACGTGTGACTGTCAGAAGACTAAAGCGAGGCTGTTGGCGCTCAAACAGTACCTGACTACTAAGGTCCTTGGTACCGATTTCGTGTGTTCATATTACGGAGAATGTAGGTCGTCGCACACTGAAACATTTTACGAGGGGCAACTTCACCACTTAGGGCAGTGTTACGACCTTTTATTCGATGACCTTCCGCTTCGAGTTGTCGTCGTTGGTCAAGAGTATGGACATTCGCCTCCTCGTGTTGATTGCCAGGCACGGTACAACATGATAATGAGTTCTGGTCTTGACCGCAGGTTTAAGGCCGGAAACGGCTATAAAGCTCGGAATCCTCACATGCGCGGCACTACGAATGTCCTCCGGTTGCTCTTCGGAATTCCGCTCGGTTTTGGCCATGATTCGGAATTCATGATGGTTGGGGGCAAGCACATTCATATTTTCGATTCTTTTGCTCTGGTGAATTACTTGCTCTGTTCGGCAACTTCTACCGACGGTAAGATGCGTGGCTTGGCGACGCAGACGATGATGAAGAATTGTCAGGGTCACTTTCGCGAGACCATGTGTATTCTTCATCCTTCAGTAGTAGTCGTTCAGGGAAAGACTTTCTGGACCTGGGTTCGCGCAGCATTTGACACGGTAATACAGGAGACAGATCATGTGTATAGGGCAAAG
>Ga0116191_1001423_pt1 | contig 19406 bp, 15 predicted proteins | sample AD_UKC111_MetaG_FD_89897 | JGI IMG/M metagenome (GOLD analysis project Ga0116191, IMG submission 89897) | Active sludge microbial communities of municipal wastewater-treating anaerobic digesters from Hong Kong - AD_UKC111_MetaG | ecosystem: Engineered > Bioreactor > Anaerobic > Digestate... | reverse complement strand
GACAGAAAGGTAACAGGCCAGGTGATCGCAAGGATGCAGAGGATGCTCCGCAGGAGCTTAAAAGCTGTTCATAAAGAGGGATTCGATCAAGTAAATGTAATAACGGAGAGAGATTTAAACTCTCCCGGCTATAAAGTTGAAATCCGCAGCCATGAGGTCACCTGGAGCGGGCCTTTTGATATTATCGGGGATGTGCACGGCTGTTATGATGAGCTGACCCTGCTCCTTAAAAAGCTTGGGTACAATAAGCGGTACGGCTGCCATTACCACCCGCGGGGCAGGAAAGCCGTTTTTCTTGGCGACCTGGTTGACCGCGGTCCCCGCAGCCTGGACAGTTTCTGGCTGGTAAAGCAAATGGTGGACTCCGGCAACGCCCTCTACGTCACCGGCAACCACTGCCGCAAGCTTTTTCGCTATCTGGAAGGGCGGAATATAAAAATAGCCAACGGCCTGGAAAAGACCGTGGCTGAAATCAAAGCGCTCAAGGAGGATGAAAGGGAATACTTCAGGGAAGAATTTATGAATCTCTACCGGGATGCGCCGCCGTACCTGATCCTTGACCGGGGCAGGCTGGTGGCGGCGCACGGTGGGATCAAGGAAAATATGATCGGCAGGTTAAATGAGAGGATCAGGAATTTCTGCTTTTTCGGGGACGCTACGGGAGAATTATCCGATGAAGGCCTTCCAATAAGGAGGGACTGGGCACGGGAGTACAGCGGCGATGCGCTGGTCGTGTACGGGCACACTCCTGTCCCTGAGGCTGCATTCGTAAATAATACCATAGACATTGACCAGGGCTGTGTAATGGGTGGAAAACTCACAGCCCTGCGCTACCCTGAACTTGAGATTGTGCAGGTCCCGTCTTTTGCCGCTTACTACGAGAGGGCCGGCTTTGCGGGGAAAGCCCCCACGGCGGCAGGTGAAAAAAACGGCTTAAATCAGCTGCCCTCAGAGTTAATGATTTAAACCGGCGAATTGAAGCTGGCAGATTTTATATTTTACCCACCATGTCCCAGCTGCGTTTAATACCAGGCTGCCCGGGTTCCCAACCTGCCGGCGCGCCCAAACCGGACGCCTCGGTGAACTGCAGAGCCTGCAGTACGCGTATTATTTCGTCAATGTTGCGGCCAACAGGGCCTGGGTACTTGGCAAAAAATTTGATCAATCCATTGGGAGAAATAATTAGAGTGGTCCTGGTCGCAAAGCCGGTTTCCGGATTATAAGCCCCGTAGCATTTTGAAATCTCATGGGTTGGGTCTGACAGTAAAGGATATTGAACCTTTCTCGCTGAAGGTGAAATTTGTGCGAAAATCTTGTGTGCATATACGCTGTCCGTACTGATTGCCAGAACTTCAGCGCCTAGCCTTCTAAACTGGTCATAACGGTCAGCCACGGCCGCCAGTTCCGTAGGTCAGACAAAGGTAAAGTCGGAGGCATAAAAAAATAACACTACCCAGATATTACGGAAGTCAGAAAGTTTAACCTTGATTCTTTCTCCTCTGTAATAAGCTTCGGCGGTGAAATCAGCTGCCGGCACATCCAAAACAATTGGCTCGTGCACGAAGCAGGTAGGCGATAGGACTTTAGACATGGAATTTACCCCTTAAGTTTTATATCCATTATATGGGATCGAGGGGTTTTCGGTGATTTGTCTCTGTGTCTTTCTCAAAAATGAGACAAGGTGAGACAAAAAAACTGCCCCCCCAAAAGGAGCAGTGAGTGTAGGTTCGATTTCAATCGAACAAGGCGCGTTAGCGCCGAATTTATGTGGTTATTGTGACATTGTGCGAATGAATTCGCACCTACAATTTGTAGGCAGGCAGAACGTTATTGGTTATAGAGTTTTTATTTCCCTTCCTTTTTATCCTCGGGGCAGGAATCATCCTTTACGCTTTGACCGTGACATGTTCCATGACCTGTTTTCGCGCTGGGATTAAAAATAGGAGTGCCGGAGCCGAAGCTGGGCTTGTTTGGTCCGAAGCTCGTGCCCGGTCCAAAGATACCGCCGGGCCCCATACCGACACCAGGGCCGGCGGCAATCTCAGGGGGCGCGCCGAAACCTGGCGCTACTATGCCGGGACCCTCAAGAACGCCGGAACCGAAGGTTAAGCCCGGGCTGGTGCCTATGGCGGGACCAACGCCTATACCGGGGGCGGGGCTTATACTGGGACTGACAGTGGGGCAGACTGTGGGAAGGGGGCAGGGCATTTCGGGCATTTCAGGGCAGGGCAGGCCGGGACAAGGCATAACCGGGCAAGGCATGCCCTGACAGGGCATACCCGGCATGAAGCCAACGGCCGCGCCAACGCCAACTCCAACACCCATGCCGGGGCCAACGCCGACACACGGCCCCATACCAATGCCGGGGCCAATACCAACACCCGGCCCCATGCCCATGCCTGGTTCTACGACCACACCGGCGCCGGCGCCAACGCCGACTCCGATGCCCATACCTGGATCAATGATTACACCGGCGCCTGCTCCTACACCGACACCCATGCCGGGGACGAGACCTTCACCGGCGCCGGGACATGGCATGCCAGGCATGTATCCGGCTGCCGGGGCTACCTGCATACCTGGTTCGCATGTATCACACGTGCTGCAATGCACAGTGCTCCAGAACTTGGCCTCTGCCAGCTCCTCGCTGATCAGGTCCAGCACCATTTTCCTGGCCACTTCATTCGGCGCAAGCATGGCCAGCTGAGCCAGATGATGGATCTGGCATAATTCTATGTTGATAATTTGTCTTAAGGTATTACACCAAGCTGACACACCAAAAACCTCCTTTATAAATCATTCTTTCTTTTCTTCCACAGAGAAGAATTGAGGGGCCATGCCAATCTGGCCACCGTGCGTCATGGGCGCGGACGCACCCAGGCCGTAAGCTGCCGCCAGCGCAGCCAGCCTGGCGGTATGGCCCGGCTCCTCCATGGCCATCTGCGCGATCATCTGCCGCAGGCAGGGCGTGGGCGCCATCTGGGCGAGCTGGGCGTAAAGAGGCGCCTCACACTGCTCAGACTGCACGTACATGTCAAGCAGCATCTGGGGATTCATAGCACACATATGACTCATCTGGTTGTTGGCCATTGCTTCTGTTTTAGCATCCATATCTGTAGTCCTCCTGTTTTTTTTGGTTTTCTACATCATATGAAAAAAGAATTACTGTGGTTACTGTTTCCTTTTTATCCACTATTTTTCGGAGGTAGCAATTCCGGTTTAATAAATAATCATAAACAAACAAAATTGCTAAAGAATTGATAAAGAATTAAATATTTCTTGACACTTAATGGGGTTTTTTGTATACTGGATAACAAGTTATTGATAAAAAAGGCTGTGAAGGGGACCAGGGACAGCGTATTGAAAGCTTCAGAGAGCCGGGGTAGCTGAGAACCGGCGCTTTTAGCGGGCCCGACATCACCCCGGAGCTGCAGGCTGAAGAGATTTTTGAGTAAGCCGTGCCGGATTGGGCGTCCGTTACAATGTCGTGCTGGAAAACGGCACATTTTAAGAGGCTTCCGGTTGACCGGGAGCAAACAGGGTGGTACCGCGGCAGGTTTACAACCTCTCGTCCCTGGCAGTTCATACAACTGCCGGGTGAGGGGTTGTTTTATTTTGTGAAAATATTTAAAATTGTAGGAAAGGTCTTATAACTTACATTATTAGGGAGAGGTGTGCTCATGATTATTTACCTTAACGGAGAATTTGTTCCCAGGGAACAAGCGGTTGTGTCAGTTTTTGACCACGGCCTTTTATACGGAGACGGTGTCTTCGAAGGCATACGGGCCTACCACGGCAGGGTCTTTAAACTGGGCGAGCACCTGGACCGCCTTTATGAAGGGGCGAGGGCCATAGATTTGCAAATACCTGTCAACAAGGAAGAAATGCAGGAAATTGTTCTGGAAACCCTGCGGCGCAACAACCTGCGCGACGCATATATCCGCCTGGTGGTTACCCGGGGAGTGGGCGACCTGGGCCTTGACCCGCGCAAGTGCCCCAAGGCTTTCATTTTCTGTATTGCCGCTTCTATTGTGCTTTACCCGGACGAGTTATATGAAAAGGGATTATCGGTCATTACCGCGTCTACCCGGAGAAATATTCCCACTGCCTGCATACCCCGGGTTAAGTCGCTTAACTATCTGAACAACATTTACGCCAAGCTTGAAGCCAACCTGGCCGGAATGCCGGAGGCCATTATGCTTAATGACGAAGGTTATGTGGCGGAAGCTACCGGAGACAATATCTTCATTGTGAGAAAGGGTGTCTTGATTACCCCGCCGTCCTATGTGGGCATTCTGGAGGGGATTACCCGCAACGCGGTGCTTGACCTGGCCCGCGAGAAGGGTATCCCCGTAGAAGAGAAACTGTTCACCATGTTTGACGTTTACACTGCCGATGAAGTCTTCTTTACCGGCACCGCCGCCGAAATTATACCCTGTGTTAATGTAGACGGCCGTCTGATTGCCGACGGTAAGCCCGGCAAGCTAACCTGGGAACTTATAGCGGCTTTCCGTGAACTTACCAAGGTCGACGGACCCCTTATTTCCCCTGCGGAGGGAGCCTCAAAACAATAGAATTACCTTGTTTAACTTAAAACGGGCGAGCTGGCCGGCCGTGCACCGGCCATTATTTTTTAGTAAATAAGATCATAATTTAATGAGGCAAAAAAACAGTTGGCAAAAGTCAGTATTCAGGAAGGAATGACAGAAATGAGTGCGGTTAAATTATCAGGGGCGGAAATTTTGCTGAAAAGTATAGAGGCTGAGGGTGTTGACACAATTTTCGGTTACCCCGGCGGCCAAGCCCTGCCAATCTACGACGCCCTTTACGATTCCGGCATCCGGCACATCCTGGCACGCCACGAACAGGGGGCGGCGCACGCGGCGGACGGCTACGCCCGCGCCACGGGAAAACCCGGCGTTTGTTTGGCGACTTCCGGACCCGGCGCAACCAACCTTGTTACCGGCATAGCGAACGCTTACATGGACTCGGTGCCCCTGGTGGCTATTACCGGCCAGGTCACCCGTTCCTCGCTTGGCAAAGACTCCTTTCAGGAAGCTGACATCACAGGCATTACCATGCCCATTGTCAAGCATAATTATCTTGTTAAAGACCCGGCTGAACTGGCACAAACCGTTAAAGACGCTTTCCATATCGCCACCACGGGCAGGCCTGGACCGGTGCTGATCGATATGCCGAGCGATGTATCTTTGGAAAAAGTGCCTTACAGAAGGCCGGGGCAGCCTGATTTGCCCGGTTACAAGCCACTGCTGGACGGTGACCATTCCCTGATCATGGAGGCGGCCAGGGCTATAGCAAAATCGGAGCGGCCGTTGATTTACTCCGGGGGCGGTGTGGTTATATCAGGCGCGCAGGAAGAGCTGGTCCGCCTGGCGGAGATGCTGCTGGCTCCTGTTACCAGCACCTTGCTGGGTCTCGGCGGTTTTCCCGGCAACCACCCCCTTTCGCTCGGCATGCTGGGAATGCACGGGACCAAATACGCCAACTTCGCCGTTTGTGAATGCGACCTTTTGATAGCGGTGGGGGCCCGCTTTGACAATCGTGTAACCGGTAAGCTGGAAACCTTTGCCCCGGGGGCCAAGGTGATTCATATAGACATTGACCCCGCGGAAATTGGGAAGAATGTAAGAGTGGACATTCCTATTGTAGGAGATGTCAAAAGAGTCCTGAGGCAACTGCTGGAAGTGCTTCAACCGCGGTTGGGCGCCGCCTGGCAGGAAAAAATCCAGGCCTGGAAGAAAGAATATCCTCTGGAATACCGGGAGAACGGAGATTCATTAAAGCCGCAGTCGATCATCCGGGAGATTTACTACCTCACCAATGGCCAGGCCAGGATTGCCACTGAGGTGGGCCAGCACCAGATGTGGACCGCCCAGTATTACAGCTTTACCAAGCCCCGTTCATTTATTACTTCCGGCGGCCTGGGGACGATGGGATTCGGACTGCCCGCGGCTTTGGGCGTACAGGTAGGCTGCCCCGGTGAAACGGTATTCAATATCGCCGGCGACGGCAGTATTAAATGAACATCCAGGAGCTTTGCACCGCGGTTAATTATGAGCTTCCAGTGAATGTGGCGATTTTGGACAACGGTTATCTGGGGCTGGTCAGGCAGTGGCAGGAAATGTTCTACAACCGGAGGTATTCCCAGAGCGAGCTGCAGAACCCGGACTTTGTCAAGCTGGCCGAAGCGTACGGCGCCGAGGGATACAGGGTGACCAAGAAATCAGAAGTAACCCCGGTGCTGGAGCAGGCCATCCGGTCCAATAAGCCGGTGATGATCGACTTCATCATAGACCGCGAAGACAACGTCCTGCCCATAGTGCCTCCAGGAGAGTCACTGAACAAGATGTTAGGATAATTGAGAAATGGGAAATGGGAAATGGGAAATGGGACATTGGGATATGGGTCGTGAGATGTGGGAAGTGGGTATATCCTGCATTCCACCAGGGTCATTAATATTGTAGGTCCGGATTTATCCGGACATTGTTCGAATGAATGCGAACCTACAGATTTAATCGCCGGTTGTTAGACTTCAGACGCAGGTGCGAATTCACTAGCGCAAACCAATGGTTATTATTTGTATGTAATTCTGTCCGAATGAATACGGACAACACTTTTCAGCGAGTAATGGGTCAAGGGTATCATTTTTTCTCACGTCCCACGACTCACGGCTCACTTCTCAAACAGGAGGGGAAAGAATGAGGCATACCCTGGCGGTATTGGTAGAAAATAATCCTGGGGTGCTTGCGCGGGTAGCCGGCCTTTTCAGCAGGCGGGGTTTCAACATCGACAGCCTGGCGGTAGGCAGGACAGACAATCCGGCTGTATCCGCGATGACCATTGTGGTGGAGGGCGACGACAGGTACCTCGAACAGGTGAACAAGCAGCTTCATAAACTGGTCGACGTTATAAGGATCAGCGATATTACCAGAGACGCCTATGTGGACCGGGAACTGGTCCTGATCAAGGTCAGCGCCGACTCCAACAAGCGTGCTGAAATCATGCAGCTGGTGGATATATTCCGCGCCCGCATAGTTGATGTGGGTCCCAAGTCACTTACTATCGAGGTCACCGGCAACGACGGTAAAATCAGTGCTTTTGAGGAATCACTGCGACCTTTCGGCATTAAAGAACTGGTCCGGACAGGCAAAATTGCCATGCTGCGGGGGTTTAAAGCCAGTTCTAAAAATAACGTTCATAAAGAGGAGGATGAAAGTTAATGTTCAAAGTGTACTATGATCAAGACGCGGACCTGGGTTTATTAAAAGGGAAAACCGTGGCCATCATCGGTTACGGCAGTCAGGGCCACGCCCAAGCGCAGAACCTCGTGGACAGCGGTATTAATGTGGTGGTAGGACTGCGCAGGGACCTGCCCGACTGGGAAAAGGCCGAGTCTGACGGGCTTAAAGTGCTAACTGTGCCCGAGGCGGCAGAAGCCGGGGATATTATCCAGATCCTCGTCCCTGACGAACTCCAGGCCGGAATCTACAAAGCTGAGATCGAGCCGTATCTTAAAGAAGGAAACGCCCTGATGTTTTCACACGGGTTTAACATCCACTTCGGCCAGATTGTGCCGCCGGCTAATATAGACGTCTTTATGGTAGCGCCGAAAAGCCCGGGCCATATGCTGCGGCGGATGTTTGTGGAAGGCAAGGGAGTTCCCTGCCTGGTCGCGGTTTATCAGGATTACTCAGGCAAAACTAAAGAAATAGGCCTGGCCTATGCCAAAGGTATCGGCGGCACCAGGGCCGGCGTTTTTGAAACAACTTTCAAGGAAGAAACCGAAACCGACCTCTTCGGGGAACAGGCCGTGCTGTGCGGCGGCGTTACCGAGCTGATCAAAGCCGGCTTTGAAACCCTGGTGGAAGCGGGCTACGCTCCTGAAATAGCTTATTTTGAGTGTCTCCACGAGATGAAGCTGATCATCGACCTGGTCAATGAGGGCGGTCTCAGCACGATGCGCGACTCCATCAGCAATACGGCTGAATACGGCGACTACATATCAGGGCCGCGGATTATTACCCAGGAGACCCGCAAGGAAATGAAAAAGATCCTGACCGAGATCCAAAACGGCGAGTTCGCCAAGAACTGGATCCTGGAAAACCAGGCCGGCCGCCCGGTATACAACGCCATTGCCAAACGTGAAAAAGAAACTTTAATTGAAAAAGTGGGAGCCGAACTGCGCAAAATGATGCCCTGGCTCAAAAAATAGACGTGGGAAATGGGACGTGAGAAATGAGACGTAGGACGTGAGAATTTAACGTGGGAGTGGGGCATTAACCGTAGGTGCGACTTTAGTCGGCTAAGGTCAGGGGACACACCTCAATTAGGGTATTACTTTATGGCCGAGGAATGTCCCCACTGGAGTGTTCGGATAAATCCGAACCCACAGTTAATGCGCCAACTAATCTATACCAGGAAAGTTCTATGGTTTTTCCTGTGAGGAATACCTGGGTACCCACTTCCCACGTCTCACGGCCCACGACTAATATTGGGGGAATTTGCTTTGGAGATCACTGTTGCGGAAGCCCTGATCCGTTGTTTAGAGCAGGAAAACGTTGAACTTGTTTTCGGGTATCCGGGCGGGGCGATCCTGCCTGTATATGATGCCCTGAACAAGACCACCATCAAGCACATTTTGGTGCGGCATGAACAAGGCGCCGCCCATGCCGCGGACGGCTATGCCCGGGTGACCGGGAAGGTCGGGGTCTGCCTGGCCACGTCGGGACCGGGCGCCACCAACCTGATTACAGGTATTGCCAACGCTTATATGGACTCGGTCCCGATGGTGGTAATAACAGGCCAGGTGTCAACCGGGATGGTGGGTACAGACGCTTTTCAGGAAGTTGATATCACCGGTATTACAATACCGATCACCAAGCACAACTTCCTGGTAAAAGACCCCAACCAGCTGCCTGTAATAGTAAAAAAAGCGTTTCACCTTGCCTCCACCGGCCGTCCCGGACCTGTCTTAATCGACCTGCCCAAGGATGTGGCCATGGAAAAAATCAAATTCAAATATCCCAAGACGGTAGTTTTGCCAGGATACAAGCCAACTTTTAAGGGGCATCCCTCCATGGTGCAGCAGGCCGGCAGGATCATCATGGAATCCGAACGGCCCGTTATTTACGCGGGTGGAGGAATCCGTATCGCCAACGCTTCGCCGGAACTGCTGCAGTTGGCGGAAAAGATCAACGCCCCGGTGACCCATACCCTGATGGGCCTGGGCTGTTTCCCCGGCGATCACCCGCTTTTCCTGGGCATGCTGGGGCTGCACGGCACCAAGTACGCCAACCAGGCGGTTACGGAATGCGACTGCCTGATAGCCGTCGGCGCCCGTTTTGACGACAGGGTTGTTTCCAAGATCAGCGGCTTCGCGCCTACCGCAAAAATAATACACATAGATATTGATCCTGCCGAGATCGGCAAAAACGTGCGGATTCAACTGCCCATAGTGGGCGACGTCAAAAATGTCCTGGGCGCGCTATTGCCACAGCTGGAAAAGAAAGAGAACGCTCCGTGGCTGGCCAGGATCCGGCAGCTGAAAGAGGAATTCCCTCTGCACTACGACCGGAACGGCTGTCTTAAGCCGCAGTTCGTGGTGGAAAAGCTTAACGAATATAAAGATGACAGGGCTATTGTGGTGACAGATGTCGGCCAGCACCAGATGTGGGCGGCCCAGTACATGCGTTTTAAAGAACCCCGCTGCTTTTTATCTTCAGGCGGCCTGGGGGCTATGGGCTTCTGCCTGCCCGCGGCTGTCGGCGCCAAGTTGGGAGCGCCGGACAGGACGGTTATAACGGTAATAGGCGACGGGGGCATTCAAATGACCATGCAGGAATTGGGCACCGCGGCTGAGCAGAAGCTGCCGCTTAAAATATTTGTCTTAAACAACCAGCGGCTGGGTATGGTCCGTCAGCTTCAGGACTTTTACTGCCAGAAAAGGCACGTCGCCGTAGACTTTCAATTCAACCCGGATTTTGCTGAGCTCGGACGTCTCTACGGTATGGAGGGCTATACAGTGGAAACGGCACAGCAGCTTGAAAAACTGCTGCCTGAGGTACTGGCCTCACCAAAGCCGGTACTTGTGAATTGTATGGTCGACCCTGAAGAAAACGTGCTGCCGATGGTTTTGGACGGCGCCAATATTAACGAGGCTGTTGATTGAGTTCTGGAAGGATGGGAGGATTTATGAGCCAGCGAGTTTACATCTTTGACACCACCCTGAGAGACGGGGAGCAGTCGCCCGGTGTGAGCCTGAATGTGCCCGAAAAGGTCCAAATTGCCAAACAGCTGGCCAGATTAGGAGTTGACATTATCGAGGCCGGTTTTCCAATCTCCTCACCGGGGGATTTTGAGTCGGTACGCGCTATTGCCCGTGAGGTAAAGGGAGTAACAGTGGCCGGCCTTTCCAGGGCCAACTTTCTTGACATCGACCGGGCCTGGGAAGCATTGCGCGGCGCCGAGCAGGCCAGGATTCATACTTTTATCGCTACTTCTGACATTCACCTTAAACACAAGCTGTGCATGACCAGGGAGCAGGTGCTGGAAGCGGCTGTGGCGGCGGTAAAGCACGCTAAAGCTTATACCAGCGACGTGGAGTTTTCAGCCGAAGACGCTTCCAGGTCAGACTTCGATTTTTTATGCCAGGTGCTTGCCGCGGCCATAGAAGCCGGGGCCACCGTTGTCAATATACCTGATACTGTCGGCTACTCCATTCCCCTGGAGTGGGGCAGGCTGATTAATGATATTTGCCACAAGGTTCCGGGGATTGAAAAAGCAGTTGTAAGCGTGCACTGCCATAACGATCTCGGCATGGCCGTGGCCAACTCGCTGGCCGCGGTGTTGAACGGCGCCCGCCAGGTGGAGGGCGCGATTAACGGCATTGGGGAGCGGGCCGGCAACGCTGCCGTTGAGGAAGTGATTATGGCCCTGCACACCCGCAAGGACCAGTTCGGAGTTTTCACCAGAGCCCATACGGAGGAAATATACAGGACCAGCAGGCTGGTGAGCGCCCTGACGGGGATGAAAGTCCAGGCCAACAAAGCCATAGTGGGAGACAACGCTTTCGCTCACGAGGCTGGTATTCACCAGGACGGGATGCTGAAAGACCGCACCACCTATGAGATCATGAACCCGGCTATGATCGGGATCAGCAAGAGCAACCTGGTGCTGGGCAAGCATTCCGGGCGGCACGCTTTTCGCCAGCGCCTGGAAAGCCTGGGCTATGTCCTTTCCAAGGAAGAGCTGAACAGCGCTTTTAACAGCTTTAAAAAGCTGTCAGATAAAAAAATGAATATAACCAGTGAGGATATAGAGGCGATTATTGAGGAAGAAATGAGCCGCCTGCCGCATGCCTTTGCGCTGGATTATCTGCATATCTCCAGTGGTACCGCGGTAGTGCCGACCGCCACTGTGGGTTTAAGGCGGGACGGGCAGCTTTCTGAGGAGGCGGCCTGCGGCAACGGGCCCGTGGACGCCATCTGCAAAGCGGTGGATAAGATCACCGGGATCAACTGCACCATGATCAGCTGGGGAATCAATGCCGTCACCTCCGGCAAGGACGCTCTCGGGGATGTTAACCTGAAGGTCACCACCGACGGTTGCAAAGTATTTACCGGCAGAGGCATCAGCACCGATATTCTGGAAGCGAGCGCCAAAGCCTATATCAACGCAGTCAACAAACTTATCTGGGACTCAATGCACACAGAAAGAGAAGTGGGAAGTGAGAAGTGAGACGTGGGATATTGGGATATGGGCCGTGAGACGTGGGACGTGGGTATATCCTGCATTCCACCGGGGTCTAATATTGCAGGTACGGATTTATCCAGACGATTGTTCGAATGAATTCGAACCTACAATTTGTGTAGTCAGACGTTAGACACAGGTGTTATGCTTATATTCCTGTGGTCTTTAACCCATAAGGGTGTTTTTTAGTCCCGTGTCTCAACTTTACAAATATTAGGTGCGGATTTATCCACACAAGACAGGAAATTAGGAGTTGAGCTAAGATGCCGATGACCATCACGGAAAAAATTCTTGCGGCGCACGCCGGCAGGGAAAAGGTGGAGCCCGGCGAGTTGATTAACGCCAGGGTAGACCTGGTGCTGGGCAACGATATCACCGCGCCTGTGGCTATCAAAGAGTTCGAAAAAATAGGCGCCCCCGGTGTTTTTGACCGGGAGCGGGTAGCACTGGTGCCGGACCATTTTGTTCCCAACAAGGATATTAAATCTGCCGAGCAGTCCAAACAACTGCGGGAATTTGCCAGGGAACACAATTTGGTTAACTACTTCGAAGTGGGTGTCTCAGGTATAGAGCACTGCCTGCTGCCCGAGCAGGGACTGGTAGGACCCGGCGACCTGGTTATCGGCGCCGACTCGCACACCTGCACCTACGGCGCGCTCGGGGCTTTCTCCACCGGCGTCGGCAGCACCGACCTGGCGGCGGCCATGGCTCTGGGTGAAACCTGGCTTAAGGTGCCGGAGTCGATCAAATTCATATTTGACGGGGAACTGCAGCCCTGGGTGGGCGGCAAGGATTTGATCCTGCACATCATCGGTGATATTGGAGTGGACGGGGCGCTGTACCAGGCTATGGAATTCGCCGGCCCGGCTATTGAGAAACTGTCCATGGACGGCCGTTTTTCCATGTGCAACATGGCTATAGAGGCCGGCGGCAAAAACGGCATTATCGCTCCCGATGAGATTACCCGCGCCTATGTAGAAGGCCGCTGCAAGCGCCCGTATAAGTTTTACAAGAGCGATCCGGACGCGCGGTACGCCAGGGTTTACCGTTATGACGCTTCACAGATTGAGCCCCAGGTAGCCTTTCCCCACCTGCCGGAGAACAGCAGGCCGGTCAGGGAGGCGGGGCACGTGGAAATCGACCAGTCGGTAATCGGCTCGTGCACCAACGGGCGGATGGAAGACTTGAGAGAAGCGGCGAATATTTTAAAGGGCAGGCAGGTCCACAAAAATGTGCGCTTGATTGTTCTCCCCGGCACCCAGGAGATCTACCTCCAGGCCTTGCGTGAGGGATTAATTGAAATCCTGGTCAAGGCCGGCGCCGCTGTGAGCACTCCCACCTGCGGGCCCTGCCTGGGCGGGCATATGGGCATCCTGGCCAAGGGCGAGCGCTGCATCGCTACCACCAACCGCAACTTCGTGGGCCGGATGGGACACACGGAGAGCGAGGTTTACCTGTCCAACCCGGCGGTGGCTGCCGCTTCAGCCATACTGGGCCGGATTGCCGGACCATGGGAGGTGTTATAGTATGGAAATTAAAGGAAGAGTGTGGAAATACGGTTCAGATGTGGACACTGACGCTATAATACCGGCCCGTTACCTTAACACCTCCGACCCGGAGGAACTGGCCAGGCACTGTATGGAAGACGCCGATCCGGCCTTTCCCGCCGGTTTTAGGGCCGGCGATATTTTCGTGGCCGGCAAAAACTTTGGCTGCGGCAGTTCCAGGGAGCACGCTCCCATCGCAATTAAAGCAGCCGGCGTTTCCTGTGTAATCGCCAGGACCTTTGCCCGGATTTTTTACCGCAACGCCTTCAACATCGGCCTGCCTATCTTTGAGTCCCCCGAGGCGGCCGAAGATATCCACGAAGGGGATGAGGTGCTGGTGGATGTCGACAGTGGCGTTATCAATAACCTAACTACCGGGAAAACCTACCGGTTTGCCCCGGTACCTCCATTTATGCAGCAGATCATCGCCGCCGGCGGTCTGATCAACTATGTCGCAAATAAATTGGACGTGAGAAGTGAGAAGTGAGAATTGGGAAGTGGGACTGAAGGATAGTGTCTTATGGGTTAAAAGACTCCGAAGGAATGTAAGTACCTACGCCTGACGTCTAACGACCGATTAAAATTGTAGGTTCGAATTCATTTGAACAATTATCCGGATAAATCCGGACCTACAATATTAATGACCCGGGTGGAATGCAGGATATACCCACGTCCCACGTCTCACGGCCCACGACTAAATATAAGGAAGGTCTGGAAATGTACAAAATTGCTGTTTTGCCGGGTGACGGGATCGGCCCGGAAATAAGCGCCCAGGCTGTCAGAGTACTGGAAGCCGTGGCGCGCCGGTTTAACCGGGACTTCTATTTTACCTCCGGACTGGTTGGCGGAGCCGCTTATGATGAAACGGGTTCCCCGCTGCCTGAAAAAACCCTGGCCCTGTGCCGCGACAGTGACGCTATCCTGTTTGGAGCGGTAGGGGGGCCGCGCTGGGACCACCTGCCGGTCAACCTGCGTCCCGAAGTCGGTGGGATCCTGGCCCTGCGCAAGGAATTGGGCTTGTATGCCAACCTGAGGCCGGTAAGAGTATTCCCGGCCCTGGCGGGCGCTTCCACCCTCAAACCGGAGGTTGTGTCCGGGGTGGACCTGGTTATTGTGCGTGAGCTGACCGGTGGGCTGTACTTCGGGAAAAAATACAGGGAGCCGCTGCCTGACGGCGGTACCCGTGTGGTTGACACGCTGGAATACACCACCTCCGAGATCGAGCGGATCGCCCGTGTGGCCTTCAACCTGGCCCGGCAGCGCCGCGGTAAGCTGACTTCTGTTGATAAAGCCAACGTTCTTGAAAGCTCCCGCTACTGGCGGGAAGTAGTGACCGGCGTCAGCCGCGATTACCCTGATGTGAGCCTGGAACACATGTATGTCGACAACTGCGCCATGCAGTTGGTTAAAAACCCGAAACAGTTTGACGTCATGGTTATGGAAAACATGTTCGGCGATATCCTGAGCGACCAGTCCTCAGTGCTGTCAGGTTCCCTGGGCATGCTGGCATCCGCCAGCCTGGGCGGCAATACAGGACTTTACGAGCCGATCCACGGATCGGCGCCGGATATTACCGGGACGCGGCAGGCCAATCCCATTGCTTCCATCCTGTCCGGCGCCATGCTGCTGCGGTTCTCCCTGCAGCTGTCAGAAGAGGCGGACTGTATTGAGAAAGCGGTCGCTGAGACGCTTAACCAGGGCTATCGCACCGCCGACATCGCCCAGCCGGGCATGCCGCTAGTCAACACAACCCAAATGGCCGACCAAATCATAGCACAAATAGAAATGAGAAGTGCCCACTTCCACATCAGCTAAGAGGTGCAGGCATATGTCATCAGTGCAAATTTACGATACAACCCTCCGTGACGGTTCACAAGCGGAAGGGATCTCCTTTTCCTGTGAAGACAAGATTAAAATAGCCTTGAGTCTGGACAAAATAGGCTTTCATTATATTGAGGGCGGCTGGCCCGGTTCCAACCCCAAGGACCTTGATTTTTTCAGCTTAATCCGGAGCCACAGCCTGAAAAACGCGAAGCTGGCGGCTTTCGGCTCTACCCGCAAGGCTTCCCTGGCCGCTGAAAACGACCCGAGCATCCTGGCCATTCTTGATTCCGGCGTCCAGGTGGCGACCATCTTCGGCAAGTCCTGGGATTTTCATGTGCGCGAGGCCCTGGGCACCACCCTTGAAGGCAACCTGGCCATGATCAGGGATACGGTGGCCTTTTTAAAGAGTAAAGGGCTGGAGGTTTTTTACGATGCCGAGCACTTCTTCGACGGGTGCAAGGCCAACCTGGCATACGCCCTGAAAACTATTGAGGCGGCGCAGGAGGGCGGCGCTTCAACAATTATTCTATGCGACACCAATGGGGGCAGCCTCCCCCTGGAGATAAAAGAGTTTGTGGAACTGGCCGCCGGGCGGCTCAGCTTACCGTTGGGCATTCACGCCCACAATGACGGGGACCTGGCTGTGGCCAACTCACTCGTGGCGGTGCAGGCCGGGGCGGTGCAGGTGCACGGCACTGTCAACGGCTATGGTGAAAGGTGCGGCAACGCCAACCTCTGTTCGATTATTCCGAACCTGACCTTCAAGTGCGGCCTGGAGACCATTCCGCGGGAGAATTTAGCCCATCTCACCGAGCTTTCCCGTTTTGTCAGCGAGGTAGCCAACGTGCATCCCGACACCCGCCAGCCGTATGTGGGCATGAGCGCCTTTACCCATAAGGGAGGGGTGCATGTCAGCGCTCTCCTGAAAGATTACAGGTCTTACGAGCACCTGCCCCCGGAACTGGTGGGCAACCGGCGCAGGGTGCTGGTATCGGAACTGTCCGGCATGTCAAACATGTTGTATAAATATAAAGAGTTAAACCTCCAGGTCGATAAGCAAAGCCCCGAGGGCAAGCGTGTCCTGGAAGAAATAAAAAACCTGGAAAACCAGGGCTACCAGTTCGAGGGCGCCGAGGGTTCTTTTGAGCTGCTTCTGAAAAAGGCCTACAATGGCTACATTGAGCCCTTTACCCTGGAGGCGCTGCGCCTGATGATCGATGTGAAACAGGACGGGACGGCCTATTCCGAAGCTATTATCAAGATGAGAGTCGGCGATAGAGTGGTGCACACCGCCGCCGAAGGCAACGGTCCGGTGAACGCCCTGGACAACGCCCTGCGCAAAGCCCTGGAAAGCTTTTACCCGTGTATCCGGTCCATGCGACTTACTGACTACAAGGTGCGTGTGCTCGACGAAAAGGACGGTACGGGCGCCATGGTGCGGGTGCATATCGAGACCGGCGACGGCCATAGTTCCTGGGGTACGGTGGGAGTTTCCGAGAATATTATCGAGGCCAGCTGGCAGGCGCTGGCCGACAGCCTCGCTTACGGGCTGCTTAAAGGAGATAATCTAGAACAGAAAAAAGATGATAAAGAAGAATAAACACATTAACATGCCGGGGGTGACGCGCTGGTGATCCGTAAATGCGGCAGCAGCGATTTTACACGAATGTATACCATTATCAATGACGCCGCCAGCGCTTACCAGGGGGTTATCCCCGAGGACTGCTTTCATGAGCCTTACATGTCTGAAGATGAGCTGCGGCATGAGATCGACGATGGAGTAGTCTTTTGGGGCTACGAAGACAATGGCGAACTGGTTGGCGTGATGGGTATGCAAAATGTCAAAGATGTTACCCTGATCAGGCACGCGTATGTGCGCACAATCATGCGCAACCAGGGTATCGGCGGCAAACTGCTGTCCTTTTTGCGCACTCAAACCGACCGCCCGGTCCTGATCGGCACCTGGGCCGACGCTGTCTGGGCCATCCGCTTTTATGAAAAACACGGCTTCAGCATGGTTTCTCCGTCAGAGAAGGACCGTCTGCTCAGGACTTACTGGGTGATCTCCGACCGCCAGATTGAGACCTCTGTAGTCCTCGCTGAACAAAAAACTGTCTAACCGGTTAAAACACCCAGAAAAATTAAACTTCTCCTGCAGGAAACAGCTTCCCCGCTACCGAAATAGGGCACTGCGGGTTTTTTCCATATATGATTCCACTGCAAAAACCCCGTAGAATACCCAAAATTAGTTCCTGGTGCAGCAGGAGAAACAAGGCTGAATATCGAAGTATACTGTAGAAATCAAGAGATATCTACTGATAAACCAACAAAATGCGATCCAGGGGGATTCAGATGTTCCGGGAAAACAAAGACCACTTACAACAAGAACTATTTAATAGTTACTCATGGATGAATCCAAAGATACAGGCCAGTTTGCAGGGAACTTGGGCACCCCTTTTCTATGAGCATGTGTTTTGTAAAATCGATGAGACTCCTTTTTCCTGTTTGTACAGCCTGGATAACGGTCGCCCCAATTTCCCCGTGAATATTCTGCTTTCCCTGGAATTCATTAAACACATGAAAGATTACACCGACGAAGACATTCTCGAACAGTTCCGTTTTAACTACCAGATTATGTATGCTGTTGGTCTGCGCAACCTCGGTGAACTCTATCTGGCCGAACGCACCTTGTACGAATTTCGGCGGCGGGTCTACCGCTATACTGTTGAAAACCCAGATAAAGACGATCTCATCTTTGGGCAATTCGAAAAATTAACCGCGCAGTTTATTGAGTTAGCCGGGATCAACACCAAAGAGCAACGTGCAGACTCCACGCAAATCATGACCAATATCAAATTGGCCGGACGGTTGTCGTTGGCATATGATGTATTATCCCAGGCAGTGAAAACCTGCCCCCCGGAACTTCTTACAGATTCCTTAAAACATGTGCTCGAACCCGAGTACAAAACCAAGGTCTTATACCGCTCCAGGGGCAGTGAAGCACAAAAACGTATACAGGAGATGATCGATCTAGGGATCGAACTGGTGTCCATCACCGAACCAAATCCGGACATTCGTGAATTGAACGCCATAGTGATTCTCCAGCGATTTATCAACGACCAGGCTGCCTTTGATAGTGAGAAGAATACCTGGAAAGCAAAAGCAAATAAAGACATTGAGGCCGACTCTCTGCAATCAGCCTATGACCAGGATGTGACCTACCGCAAGAAAGGCTCAAAAGGGCATGTTGGTTTAGTCCTAAATATCGCCGAAACTTGTGCTGACGAAAATCCCGTACAAATAATCACTGACTATACAGTCGAGAAAAACAGGGTGGGCGACGCTGAGATGTTAGCAAAGCGCATCCCTGAAATACAAAAGAAAATGGAAGTCACCGACTTTTACGTCGATGGAGGATTCTTCAGCGGAGAAGTGGAAAAACAAGCGCAAGATGCTGGAATAACGATACATTATACAGACATGACCGGGAAGCAACCAGATCCCGAAAAGATTCCACTAACCGCATTTACCATTAAAGACCATAAAACGGTTGAGGCCTGCCCAGAAGGTCATGCTCCATATAGCTGTCAGTTCAATGGAAAAAGTAATGTGATCCTCGCTCATTTCGACAGGAATATTTGTTCAAACTGTCCCAGGCAAGGCGCCTGCCCGGTAAAATTCCGAAAAAATAATACCGTATTAAGAGTTGAACAGAGTGCTATATTTCTGGCCGAAGCCCGCGAACGGAAAGAAGACAAAAGAGCCAGGAAAGAAGCTGCCAGCAAACGTACCGCCATTGAAGGAACCAACTCCTCGCTAAAGTGTTCACAGGGAGCAGGAAAACTCAAGGTACGGGGTAAAGTCAAAGCAACATTGGTTACTGGTATGAAAATCATTGGACACAACTTCAAGCAAATCGTCCGCTTCTTTAAAGGGGATATAAGGAAAAAGGCTACAGAAATTGTAAATAACAATAATCAAGGGGTTATTGTGCCCATTTGCTAGAAAAAAGCTAGAAATACAAAGGATAATAACCGTTATCCAAGCACAAAACCATAAAGGAAACCAAAATAATGGTCAGGTAAATGGATGATAATCCCAGTCAATTTTCTTAAGGGGAAAATGTAAGAAAAAAAACACCATTTTTTGCAGTGGAATCATGTATGGTTTCAGGTACCTGGGGGAATCCGGCAGCTTTCATTTTGGCTGTGCCCATGCCACTGATGTTCAGGTTCCAATGGACGCCTCTGAAAAAATGAGACAGAATTT
>Ga0116191_1001422_pt1 | contig 19412 bp, 12 predicted proteins | sample AD_UKC111_MetaG_FD_89897 | JGI IMG/M metagenome (GOLD analysis project Ga0116191, IMG submission 89897) | Active sludge microbial communities of municipal wastewater-treating anaerobic digesters from Hong Kong - AD_UKC111_MetaG | ecosystem: Engineered > Bioreactor > Anaerobic > Digestate... | reverse complement strand
TATTAAACAGCTCATAGAACAAACAAATACCATTCGTAAGAATTCACTTCTCAAACCTATTCTCGTAGATAATGAGGTCAATCTAAAGCTACAAAGAGATGGGAGATCTTTTGATACCATACCACAAGAGGGAGAACAAGTAATATTAAGGTATAATTGCAATTTAACTACAGGTGGTACTACAGAGGAATGCATGAGCGAGGTATGTGATTACTATAAGGAGCAGGCTATAAAAGCAGTAAAAGTAACTGACGCTGAATTTGGAGGAGTAGATATAATTGCTCAAAATATATCATCACCAGGAGAGTTTGCTATCAATGAAATCAATTACAATCCCGGTCTAAGACTCCACTACAAAGTAGATAAAGGAAATGTTACTGATGTTGCTGTCCCAATAATGCAGTACATTAGAGATAAATATATAAATTTACAAAAGTAAGACACAAAGATGAAGAACACACAAGTACTGCAAGGTTTAAATCTCCTTTCAACAAGTTCCATAGTAATTATCAAAATTGAGAAGAAAGAAGAAGTAGAGAAACTATTGAAACAAATATCCTCATATCACCAACTCTTTCTAGACAGTTATCATTTTGACCAAGATAAACTTTCAATAGAGACCCCAATCCCACTAATATGGGAAGAAGCATCTCCTCACATTCAAAAACTCTCAAAAGGAGATATTACATATAAAGAATGTAAAGCAAAAGTAGTGGATGATTTAATAAATCAAAGATTAGCATCTATGTCTACTATTCCAGTCCTCTACTCGGCACACAGGCAACAAAAGGAGATAACTCCGACCATAATTTCTAATTACAACTCTTCGAATAAGACTGACAACCATTCTAAGGGTTTTAATAGGTACTACACACTAGGTTGTGGAAAAGGATCACAAGTAATATATTCAATATCTTCTAGTAAAGATTCAAAGACTGCAAAACAAATACAAAGGGACAAATGGAGTACAAATATGATGATGGAAAGTCTCGGTCTTCCAATACCAAAGTGGGAGCTACTAAATGAAAAAACAGACATAGATAAAATTTGGGACAGCTATACAAAACCAGTTGTCGTAAAACCTACAGGATTAGCAGGAGGAAATGGAGTAGTTCTAGGTATTCAAACGAAAGAACAGTGCAAAAAGGCCTTTGATTTTGCTCAAAAGGCTGTTAACACCTACCCAAGAAGTGAATGGCAGAAAAAAATTATGATACAGGAGCAAGTCCAAGGAGAAGATTACAGACTACTAGTAATAGATGGAAAGTTTGAAGTAGGAACAAAAAGAATTCCCGCTTTTGTAACTGGAGATGGAAAAAAGAGTATAAAAGAACTCATAGAAGAAGAAAACAAGGATCCCAAGAGAGATTTATCAAATCCATCTCACACATTAAAGCCCATTATGATAGATGACTCTCTACTAGATTACCTAAAGGAACAGAAGCTTTCATTAAAAGACATCCCTGAAAAAGGACAAAAAATACAGCTTAGAAAAGTTGCAAGTATGAGCCAAGGAGGAATTACCGAAGATGTCACAGATAGTGTTGGAGCAGAAATCAAATACATTGCAGAAAGTATTGCCGAATCAATACATGCATTCACTTTGGGAGTTGATGTACTATGCAAAGATATCACTAAACCCCTTACAAAAGAAAATGGTGCAATACTAGAAGTAAACACCATGCCAGAGGTATACCTTAATATATTTCCAGTCATTGGAAGAGAAAGGACTGAAGTAATAGACACATATGTAAGTAAACTTCTCAGTGAAGGTAATGCAAAAAGAATTGTAGTGATTGGAAATCCTTCAACTGACATCCCAACAATGCTTAAACGAAAATCTCTCTTTTGGTCATATCTAAAGCAAGATGATACAGTTGGAGAATATAGAGACAAAGAATTAAGAATTAATGGACTTACAATAAACAGAGAATTGAAAAAAGAAGTAGCACTCAAAGCACTAAAAATAAATGCATCACTCGACGCAATAGTGTTCCATCACAGAGACTGGGATGAAGTAGAAGAGACAGGATTAGGTTTTAGTAAAATAGACCTATTGATAGTTACAAAAGACATGAAAAAGGATAAAAGATTCAATCAAATGTTGAAGTACAGACTAAAAGGATTTATTTCAAAGATAAAAGTCATCAGAACAAATTAAATTGAGAAATGATCAACATTTATGAAATTCTTAATTATTGAGAAAAGACAACGAATTCACAACAATAAATCACCAGAAGAAATACCAACAGGTTCTGCTAGATTATTAGAAGAATTAGAGAAAAAAAATATAAAATATGATTTCATATATAATGATCAACTTGAATTCATCTTCAAACCATACTCCATGAATATATTGGCAAATGGAAAAGATATTCTCGAATACTCGCATATATTATTTAGAGGACACGCCCTTCATAATGATAGAGAATATCATTTCAAACGATATATCATAGACTATGTTGATAAATATAATGAAAAGAATCCAAATAACAAAATTCTCGTTCAAAATGCAGATGCAATAAAAAAACTCCCATACTATAACAAGATAGCAATGGCACAACTGTGTTGGGAAAATGATCTCCCCTACTTCACTACATATTATCGAGCTGATGGAAACTATATTTCAGCACAAAGAAGTCTCTTAAATGAATATCCATTGATAATAAAAGAATATTCAGGAGTAAATAAAATAGTACTAATAGATGGCAAAGAAAAGGTTAAAAAAAATGTTTTCAAGCTCAATAGTCCAGATGATTACTCACAAGAAGGGCTTAAAGGACAAGATTTAACAAGCTTCTTCATTCAAGAGTTTTCAAATGCTGGTGAAGATTACAGAATATTTATGAAACTAGGAAAAGTTATTGCTGGATGGAAAAGGAAAAGCACTAATAGTTTCATTACTGTAAATAAAGGAGAATATGAAATATACAATAAACCTAATGAAGAAATAAAAAAGATTGCAGAGAAGATGTGTAGTGTTTTGAATGCTGATTTTCTAGCAGTTGATTTTATGTATATTGGGCAGACTCCATATATACAAGAAATATCATTAAATCCAGGTTACAAAGCATACGAAACGAAAGCTCAAGGAACTCCAATAAACATAGCAGAACAAATAATATCCGCCTTTAAAGTCCCACCCTTTTAAACATATCAAGCCATTGCTCTTTTGTAGGAACATTAGTTGCTCTAGGGATTAGACCATCTTCTACCCATTCACACTGCTTTATGGATATCTTTCCAGAATAAAGACTGTTATACAGTGATGGATTTTTAGCAATACTAGCAGACACTTTTCTAAAACCTCTAAAGTAAACAACATCTTTTGCATATATTCCAGCTTTTGCAGTATCAGAGAGTCCTCTCTTCACCCTATATGTAATATCAAATGCTGACTGCTTTGGAAATATTCCATGTAAACAGTTATATAGTTCTCTAAATGAAAGATTTTTTCCAATATATATTGCATATGTCAATGCAACCTTCCTTCTCAAACTACTTTCTGTCAAAACACCTACATTACTCTCATTCCAAGTTGCAAGCCCTTCTTCTGCATCTAGATATTCTGGAAGATTAGAGTTTCCTAAAGCAGGGAAACCACTATTCAAACCGTTTACTGTCCTTAGAACATGTGTTCCCACCTCATGGATTATTGTCTTCTTAAGCTTAAGGGCATCTCTTTTTATACCTTCATCGACAAAAATCTCTTTACTTTTTATTCCTACCCTCACAGAGTTTCTCTGAATATTAGACGATTTCTCTACTTTCCAACCATTCAAATTAAGCATTGCAAATATATTCTGAAAAATTCCTGATATTTCATCATATTCATAAAGTTTACCATCTTTAGATTTATCCACTTTTACAAGGTTATAGCTTTCTACATTACCTCTTAGCACTCTGCATGCATTTCTAAATAATTTTCCACTTGGAGAATTAAATCTTTCAGTAGATATATTTGTAACTGCCTCATTGTCTCCTGCTGATCTAATTAAATCATCTGCTTGTTTTTTTGATGCTATGAGAGAAACGTAGAAATCAGAGATTCTAGGATCTGCATCAATAATTTTTTCAACAGGCAAGAGTTTCTTCAGTATTTCCTCATTTTTGTTCTTTACACCTCTGTATTTAAAGATAGGATTGTATGTGTCAGAATCAAAAAATTTCTTCTCTTCCTCTTCCAAATTTATTGGCGTTAATACAAAGGAAGTAGGCAATCTTAATTGATTAAGAAGTGCAGAAGCTTCATCTAATTTCATCTCCTTTGTATTTCTTTTCAGTATTTTCATATACTACAGGGCAAATTATCTTCTAAAATCACGATTAAATGTAAATGTTCTTTCTCCTCTTGCTATTAATTCTAAAGCTATCCCAGTCCCTTTTACTACACAATATATGGGCTCATCAGCCACATGCGAAGGAACACCTGTTGCCCTAGAAAACAGTTTATCTAAATTCCTTAGCTCTGATGTTCCACCACTCATGACCATTCCCCTATCAATTATATCAGCCGAAAGTTCTGGAGGAGTTTTTTCTAATACATTCTTAATACTTCTGATAATTGACTTAAGGGGAAAATCTATAGCCTTAGCAACATCATTTGAATCAACAATTATTGATTTAGGCATTCCCGCTCCAATATCTCTTCCTCTAACCTCCATTTGTGCAGGATCTTTAACTTCTACCGCAGACCCTATTTTTATCTTAATATTTTCAGCTGTCTGTTCCCCTATCATAATTCCTTTTTTCTTCCTCATATATGAGATTATGGCTTCATTCAAAGAGTCACCTGCTACACGCAGAGATTCGTACTCTACTATCCCATCAAGGGACATAACTGCAATCTCTGTGGTACCTCCTCCCATGTTTACAATCATATTACCAGAGGATGTATGTATCGGTAACTGAGCTCCTAAAGCAGCAAGGAGAGGTTCGGGAAGAAGTGTAATACTTTTTGCCCCTACAGAATTTGCAGCTTTCAAAACAGCTCTCTCTTCTACAGAAGTAATTCCAGCAGGTACACTTATGACCACATCAGGCTTGAAAAATCTTGATTTACCAAGTGCTTTGTCAAAAAAATACCTTAAAAGAGCCTCTGTAACTCTTGAATCGGCTATTACTCCACTTCTCAAAGGTCTCTTTGCAATAATATTTTCAGGAGTCTTTCCAATCATTTCTTTTGCTTCTTTTCCAACTGCTATCACTGTATATGTATTTACATCAATAGCAACAACAGTAGGTTCAGAGAGCACAATTCCCTCCCCCTGTACAAAAACTACAGAATTCGCAGTACCTAAATCTAATCCTAATTTCTTACCAAGCATTTCAAAAGAAAACTACAAGTTATTTATTATCCTATTTAAAATTCAAGAGCATTACTTCTTTCATTGCATCAGCAGTCTCCCTAGCTATCTTTGAAACTTTAAGACTACTTTCTAAAGCACTGTCTAGCAACTCTTGCTTTTTCTCCTCAGCTTCAATTCTTCTCTCCCTTATTGGCTTAAGCTTCTCATTCATAACCTCAAATAATCTTTGCTTAACTTCAACATCTTTAATGTTACCCTCCCTGTATCTTCTTTTCATTTCCTCAACTTCCTTTTTATCATCATTAAAAAAGTCATGATATGTAAAAGCTACATTACCTTCAACCCTTCCAGGATTGCTCGCATGTACTCTATTCGGATCTGTATACACCTTAAACACCTTTTCTTTAAGTTCTTCTTCACTATCAGACAAATAGATACAATTACCAAGGCTTTTTCCCATCTTTTCTGCACCATCAATTCCGGGAACATTAACAGAGGTTCCAAGAAGCGCTTCTGGAAGATTCAAAACATCTCCACCATATGTAGAATTAAACTTTTTAGCTATCTCTCTTGCATCTTCAATCATTGGAAGTTGGTCTTTTCCAACAGGAACTAAGTCAGCATTCACACTTAGGATATCCGCAGCCTGATGTACAGGGTACAAGAAAAATCCCAGTGGTGTAGATTCTGAAAATCCCTTCTGTACAAGCTCCGTCTTAATTGTAGGATTATGCTTTATCTTTTGTATGGTAGTAAAGTTTGATAGATATATGAATATTTCATCTATTTCTGGAACCTCACTTTGTACGAAGACGTAAGATTTCTCAAAGTCTATACCACATGCATAATAGTCGCATAATAGTTCGTATACACTTTCTCTAATCTTTTTAGGATTATTCACATTATCTGTAAAGCCTTGAATATTCGCAATTTCTACAAATGTCTCATACTCATTTTGTAGCTTAACACGATTCTGTATAGAGCCGATTAAATGCCCAATATGGAGCTTTCCTGTTGGCCTATCTCCTGTTAATATCCTTTTTCTGTTCTGAATTTCTTTCATAGCAAGTATTTTAACAACTAATCAGTGATTATGCTATACTTTCAATCAATGAAGAGGATTCCTGTTAAAAATCTAGCTATTGCCATGCGGGTCACTATGGTAGTTATGGTGGCCATCCTTACCGTTTTCATATATTATTATTCGAAAGGTTACAGGATAAATATACACAGTCAGGAAATTACAAAGACTGGAATATTAAATGTTAAGGCTGATCCCTTTTGGTCTGACATTTATGTGGATGGAGAAAATATAGGGAAATCACCAAAAAGTAAGACTCTAAGCATAGGAACCCATAATGTGGAGATAAAAAAAGATGGATATAGCACATGGGCAAAGGAAGTAGAAATATTTGATGAAAGGTCAACAATAATAACTCCATGGCTTCTTCTCAAAGAACCTGAGAAGACAACTGCTTGGGAATCCAAAGGTATTTTTCAAAAATTATGGGTAGATACATCATCTCAAACTGCTCTTGTTTTGATAAAAGATTCAAACACGACATATTCACTATGGGCATATAGAACGACAGTCCCTTTCCTTAGCTTCTCAGATAACAAAGTTAAGCTTTTAACGACTGAATCTGAGATTACGGATGTAAAGCTTTCTCCTGATGGAGGAAGAGCTTTAATAACCATAAAGGACTCTCTAGGGGTACAAACATCATATATAGCGGATACTATGTCCCAGCTCAACACTGCTTCCGCCCAACAGATTGATCTTACAAAATACAGTGGATACACCATTTCATGGGCTGAAAATAGCGATTACATAATTTTTGATTCGAGCATAGATATCATTTCATATGACATCTCATTGAAAACCTCTGTTATCTTAGAAAAGAAAAGCAATGGAGATAAATATATATGGACAACAGACACAAATGGATATTTCTATTTAGTACACCACAATGAAAATGACAACAGCAATGTAAATGAATATTCTATTCGTCAGATGAAACTTGATGGAACTAATGTTTCTGAGACACTGTCAGAAATATATTTTCAAAAAGATACAAGCTATATAGACTACTACAGGACCAATGATTATACATGCATTCCATGTACTAATTCACCTGAAAATACTAAGACGGTTGGGGAAATAACCAAAATACTTGTCAGTCCGAAAGCCATGGGAATATATATTCAAACCACTGAAGCATCATATTGGTATAACACTTCTACGAAAAGATATTTCTTAGTTTCTCCATATCCATCAGAATTTGTTGAGTATTCACATGACTATGACAAATTCATATACAAAAATGAATATGGCTTCTTTACCTTCACATTAGTTAAAGATGAACTTGATCCTACAGAACAACTCGGTAGTAAAAGCATTAAAAATGCTGACAATGCTCAGAATATACACTGGATAAATGGATCTGCATCTGTAATATATAGTGAAAACAACAGTATATATATATCGGATACAGATGGAGCAAACAAAACACAAGTAGTATCTTCTAATACATTTAAAGGATACCTGCTTGGTTCGGTAAAGGAAGAGTTATTTATGTTAGAAACTGATGCTGAAGAGATGCTATCGGTCAATAAATATACTATCAATTAGTATTGAAAAACCGCACCCGGTCGGAATCGAACCGACAACCTACGCGTTAGGAGTGCGTTGCTCTATCCTATTGAGCTACAGGTGCATATCTCCAGTTCCGCTGATTATATATCAAAACATCATTTGAAACCACAAAATATTCTTCACCAACAAGCTTTCTCCTACATCTTGTGAGTATCAATTAAGCTTGTTGTGCTGTATAATAATCGGGTTATGGAGTACATAAAAATAAGAGGTGCAAAGGAAAACAATTTAAAAAATATAGATGTTGATATCCCCAAGAATAAATTCGTTGTACTAACTGGAGTATCAGGTTGCGGAAAAACATCACTCGCTTTTGATACCATATATGCCGAAGGACAACGAAGATATGTGGAATCAATATCCTCCTATGCAAGACAATTTCTCGGCATAATGAAAAAACCTGATGTTGAATCAATAACAGGACTTTCCCCTGCTATCTCAATAGACCAAAAAACAACTGGGACCAACCCACGCTCTACTGTAGGCACAATAACTGAAATATATAACTATTTAAGACTCCTCTATGGAAATGTTGGACAACCATACTGTCCGAAGTGTGGGACAAAGATAGAATCTCAGACGATACAAGAAATAACACAAAAAATACTCAATACAGTCCGTGGAACAAATCAGACAGTTCAGATTGTTTCACCCATCGTAAAAAATAGGAAAGGACAATTCAAATCGACCCTTTCCAAACTTCTCAATGAAGGTTTTTTAAGAATATATATTGATGGCAACCTATATTTTCTAGATGATATTGATGAATTAACAATAGATGAAAACAAAAAACATAGTCTAGATCTAGTAATTGATAGACTAAACCCCTCCTCTATGGAAGAGAGTGAATTTAAAAAAAGATTAACAGACGCTATAGAATTAGCTGTAAACCATTCAGATGGAGAAGTTAAGGTAATTACTGATAATCAAGAACTATTCTTCTCCGAAAATAACACATGCACAAATTGTGGTATATCATACCCTAAAATCACTCCTGCCTCATTTTCATTTAATGCTCCTGAGGGAGCATGTCCGAATTGTGCTGGACTAGGCTATTTGAATCAAATTGACATAACCTCTCTGTATAATCCAAAACTTACTATTAGAGAAGGCGGAATATTTCCTTGGAGCAACAAAATTACTAAAGATACTTGGACAACAAGAGTTCTTAATGAAGTAGCAAGAGTTCATGGGTTTAATCTAACAACACCAATTGGAGAATATCCAAAACATATCTTTGACTTAATATTCTACGGTACTGGAGCAGAGAACTACTATCAAATAGAATATACAAACAGATTCGGACAAACTAATATATACCACGCAAAATATGAGGGTGTTGTACCTGAATTAAACAGAAGATACAAGGAAACTACTTCCGAATATGCTAGATATGAAATAGAAAAATATATGGCAGAAACTATCTGTCCTGTATGCGATGGAAAAAGATTAAAACCATATTCTCTTGCTGTAAGAATAAATGGAAAAAACATAGAAGAGGTAACAAATATTCCCATACTAGATTTAGAAAAATATTTCTCAGATCTAAAATTTGATGGGAATAAAAATGATATAGCCAAACCAATTACTAAAGAAATACTCACAAGGTTAAGATTCCTAGTAAATCTTGGGCTTGGATACCTAACTCTGTCAAGAAAGGCAAGTACACTTTCGGGTGGAGAATCTCAGAGGATTAGGCTTGCCTCTCAAATAGGAACAGGACTTTCTGGAGTAATATATGTTCTTGATGAGCCATCAATTGGCTTGCATGCTAGAGATATTTCAAAGCTTACCAAATCTCTAAAGGAGCTTAGAGATACAGGGAACAGTATCATAGTCGTAGAGCATGATTTTGAAACTATGAGCCAATCTGATTGGATAATAGATATGGGACCTAAGGCAGGAAAACATGGTGGTGAAATAATAGCACAAGGCACATATGAAGATATTAAGCATTGTGACACCCTAACTGCTAAGTATCTAAATAATTCAATTGTCATAGGTTCTAATCTAAAACGAGACACAAAAATAGAAAATACAAAATCCATTAAACTTTACTCTGTTTCTACAAACAACCTAAAATCCATAGATGTAGAATTTCCTTTATCTAAGCTCATTTCTGTCACTGGAGTTTCTGGCAGTGGGAAGTCTTCTCTGATAGAAAACACACTTGTTCCTGTATTAACAAATAGAATTATGCATGGTAAGCAAGTCGAAGGTACATATAAAGATATTACAGGAGTAGAAAACATAGATAAAATAATTAGCATAGACCAATCCCCTATAGGCCATACCCCAAGGTCAAATCCAGCAACATACACAGGTCTATTCTCTCCAATTCGTGAAGTTTTTGCATCAACAAACGAAGCAAAGGCGAGAGGGTATAATTCTGGAAGGTTTAGTTTCAATGTAAAGGGTGGACGTTGTGAAAAATGCAAAGGTGATGGACAAATAAAGATAGAGATGCAGTTTCTCCCTGATATATACATAACATGTGATCAATGCAATGGATCTAGATACAATGATGAAGCGCTACAGGTTGATTACAAAGGAAAAAACATTGCCCAAGTACTCGATATGACAGTAGAAGAAGCACTTCAATTCTTTAAAAATATACCATCAATATCAAGAAAGCTTGATATTCTAAACAAAGTAGGACTAGGATATATTCAGCTTGGACAATCCTCCCTTACTCTTTCAGGTGGAGAATCCCAAAGGATAAAATTGGCAAAAGAGCTGTCAAAAATTTCAACAGGACACACACTGTATGTCTTAGATGAACCAACTACAGGTCTTCATTATTATGACGTCGATAACCTTCTAACAATTCTTAGAGAACTCGTCTCAAAAGGAAATACTGTCGTTGTCGTAGAACACCATCTTGACATAATTAAGAACTCTGACTGGATCATAGACCTAGGACCAGAAGGTGGAGACGCTGGAGGTGAAATAGTAGCTCAAGGCACTGTTGAAGATATCATAAAGAACAAAAACAGCTACACCGGAATATACCTCAAAAAATACTTGGAAAAATTAAGAGCGGTTTAGTGAAACAAACTAACCTATAGCATAAATCATGCTCTCTTGCTTCCGAAAGTTTTCCTAGTTCAAAATTTATGAGACAATTCAAAGCATTGAAATAACAATAACAATGATGAACTGATATTCTAAATGTTGGAAAATAATTTACACTGAGAATAACTAATGGGAACAATTTGAAAAAATTTTTCTGAAAGAAATTTCTACTGTTTCACTAATATGATTTTGCAAAGATCCACTCCTCATTACATGGTTTCCCACATATAATACATTTGCCTTCCTTTCCTATCCCACTTTGTGGCAAACATCTGCTTGTAGCCTTAGTATCATATTTAATTTTCTCTTCACACTCTTGACATCCACACCAATTTGCCAAAATAAATCCCCCTTCACCCTCCAAAATCTTTTTCATCTCCTCATATGATTCTACTCTATGGGATTTTGTTACGAGGTTAGTTTTTGACTTTTCATACAATTCCTCTTGTATATCTTTCAAAATATTTTTTAACTCTATCCCTAAAATCTCACTGTCAATAAAGAACTTCTCCCCATTGTCCCTCTTTACAACCTGACATACCGATTTTTCAACCTCTTTCTCCCCTATTTCTAACCTTACTGGAACACCCTTTTTCTCCCACTCATTAAACTTCTCACCAACTGTAACATAATCCCTGTCATCAAACAATACTTCTCCTGCATCAAACTTCAAGCATAACTGTCTATATATGTTTTCTGCATAAGTAGAAACCTTTTCCTTGTTATTACCTTTACAAATTGGGAGAATAACTGCCTTTATAGGCGCAATATTAGGAGGTAAAACCAATCCATTATCATCAGAATGAGTCATTATCAATGCTCCCATCATTCTTGTACTGGCTCCCCAGCTGGTCTGCCATGGATATTTTCTCTGACCATCTTTATCCACAAATTGAATATTAAAGACCTTTGCAAAATTTTGCCCTAAATCATGAGAAGTTCCTAACTGCAACGCTTTCCCATCCTGCATCATCGCTTCAGCACCATATGTGTTCAACGCTCCAGCGAATTTCTCAGATTGAGACTTTCTTCCACTGTACACCTCTATTGCCAAATACTCTTTAGCAAACGCAGTATACATATTCAATCTTTCTGCGACTTCTTTTTCAGATTCCTCATGAGTCACATGTACAGTATGACCTTCCTGCCACAAAAATTCTGAAGTTCTAAGAAAAAGCCTTGTTCTCTTTTCCCATCGCACAATATTGGCCCACTGATTTATTTTTAGTGGAAGATCCCTCCAAGAACTAATCCATCTAGAAAAAGTATCATACATTATCGTCTCAGATGTCGGCCTTATAACTAGCTCCTCTTCCAATTTTGCATTTTCATCAACCTCTATACCTTTTCCATCCTCACTTTCCTTTAATCTGTAATGAGTTACAACAGCACATTCTTTTGCAAAACCTTTTACATGACTAGCTTCTTTTGAAAAAAATGACTTTGGAATAAATATTGGGAAATAGGCATTCTTCGCACCTGATTCCTTTATCATCCTGTCTAAATTTTTCTGAATATTTTCCCAAATAGCATAGCCATATGGTTTAATTACCATGCAACCTCTCACAGATGAATTCTCTGCAAGATCTGCCCTTTCTATGACATCCAAATACCACTGTGAATAGTCTTCGGACCTTTTTGTTATTCTTTTGTTGTTCATTAGCTTTGCAGGTATTTTACAATACTTCTTAAAGAATATTAATACACTATTTTTGGAGCAAATCCCCAATATTCAGCAGCCTTTGCCAATGCACTATCTGGATGCTCTTTTATCCATTCATCCATGTTTCCCCTTCCCATTGCAATGTCACGAGCCTGCACTACAGCTTCTACACCTGCCTCAATTCCCCAAGGATGACCAAGCACACCCCCTCCACATTGTATCATTATATTTTCTCCAAGCCTGTTTATCACATCAGGAAGAACACCGGGGTGAAGTCCACCTGAAGCGACATGCCATACTGGTTTCATTCCATACCAATTCTGTCCTAATGTAATGCTTGTCTCTGGTGTGATATCTAGCTCTAAAACATCTCTTATGAGCTTAGCTTCTCCATAATCTTCCATCTTAGCCTTTGGCGCTCCACCGTGGAATGAATCTACACCCAATAACCTCATAATTTTAGCAACTGCAACCATAGACATTGAGAAATCGAATATTACACCTTTGTCATATACTCCAGGACCTGATTCTCTAGTCATTAGTGCATGCATCGCTCTATGAGCATGTATCGCAAGGCCAGGATTTTTAAGTCTCATTGTGTGAACAGCTGAAAATCCTGTTGCTACAACATCCATCATCATCCATCTTCCTCCATATGCTTTGATCATACCTGCTCTATCAAGCATTGTCTCCATATTTGAATGAGTAACGTTGCACAAATAGAACTTTTTCTTACCTGACTTCTCTTCAATTTCCTTCTGAACTTCTAGTACTGCCTTGCATCTGTCCTCAAACTTATTGAATGGAAGACTTGTTAAGTTTTCATCATCCTTAATTCCTTGGTATTCTCCATTTGCGGCAGTAAACAATATCCTAGCTAGATCAGCCTGCTCTTGGGCAGTTCTGCCAACTTTGGGCTTAGGAACTGTGAGAAGAAGAGGACCCCTTTCTATACCCATCTGTTCTCTTATGCCATCTATACCAAACTGTGGACCTGGGAACGCTTGTACCATCTTCCTCGGAAACCTTATATCCAAACATCTAAAGGCTTTTAACATTTTCATTCCTCCAATATTTCCAACTACTCCAGCTAACAATCCAGACATATTATCCAATTCAAAAAGATCAACCTTGTAAGCAATCTTAAATGTATTTGTCTCTGGCTCAAGATCAAATGCCACTGCCTTCATTTTGTCTGCCATTGGAACTCCAGAACCTTTGCCATCATAGACTTTTGTCCATGTACCTGTTGAGCTTTCAGCAGCACATGCTCCTGCAACATCAACAAACTTATCTTTTGCTTCATCTATCATCTCTATATCAATATAGGTGATAATATAGTCTTCATCTGGATTTTTTGGCTTCCAACCCTTTGGTGCAACATATGGATTTTCATTTTCACTCATGGCAGCATTTTTAATTAAGTTATCACTTCCATTAAACAACTAAGGGGCTGTATTTGCAACTATACATACAAAAGCACTAAGAAAGAAAAATAGCAATGTATTTAGCAGAAACTATTTAAGATTGATAGTATATAATATTATTCCTTTTACAAAAGAATAATCGGGGTGACACGACTTGAACGTGCGACCTCTACATCCCGAATGTAGCGTTCTAGCCAACTGAACTACACCCCGTAATTACATGACATCTACACACTCTATTCCTAAATGATTCAAGCCATTTTTCATTACTATCATTGTAGCTTTAACTTCCAGTAAAAGAGCTTCTCTATCATCTTCCGCTGAATCCAATATTCTAACATTTTGATACAGAGAATTGAATCTTTGTCCAAGTTCAAACAGATAGTAGCACAGTTCTGATGGATCAAATTTTCTTGCAGATGATAGCAGAGTAGAATTGTACATGCTAAGATATCTTGTTAATTCTTTTGTATAGGAATTCTTAAAAGATTTGTGGTAATCCATCTCCTTCGAGTTATTCCCATTGCTATTTTTTAGCAAGGAATTACATCTTGAATACACATACATCAAATATGGACCAGTATTCCCATCAAATGTTATCGATTTATCAAAATCAAAAAGAATATCTCCCCCTATACCTACCTTCAGAAATGCATATTTTATTGCTCCAATAGCAATTTTGCCACTTAATCTTTCAATATCTTCATCATTAAACTTTCCACTGTCCATCATAACCTTTGCAACCCTCTCAGTTGTCTTCTCAATAAGCCATTCTCCACCTACAAAACCTCCTTTTCTGCTTGACATCTTGTCTCCCTCTGATGTTTTAATCAAACCATGAGGTATATGAACCATGCCCTCAGCTATTTTAGGATCAATTTTTCTTAAAGCATCAATTACTACAGCAAAGTAGCCTTTTTGCTCCTTCCCAGTTATTACTATCGATTTGTCATACCTTGTCTCATAATACTTCTTGAATGCTAGACCCAATTCCTTAGCTTCATATGTTGGAAGTCCATATTTATTCACAAATACCCTAGTATGAAGATTCTTCTCTTTATCACCTTCATAAATAATTGCCCCATCATCCTTTTTGAAGACAGTTCCCAAATTATCAAAAACTATCTTCAATCCAGCTTCACCTACTTCACTTTCCAAATAGTAGTAATCAAATTTTGTTCCTAACTTCTTGTATATCTCTTCAAAATACTCCAAGCACCACTGTCTGCCCTCTACATACCATCTATCCATTCCTAACTTCTCAAATTTTGAAAAATCTTTTTTTGCAAGAGAAGGAATCGACAAAGAAAAGATGTAGTAATTGATATCCTCAATTTCACCCTTAGCCTCTTTGTCCTCCCCATTATCATATACATCACTTCCAAGCATATATGCTTCACCTAAAAATTTGACTTTTTCTCTAAGATCTAGTTTCTCTATGACATCAAATTTCATATTCTCATCATTGAATTTCTTTTTAAGCCCCCACATAGTCTTTGCAACATGCAATCCCACATCACCTTGATATGTAGCCCTCTTAACATCCGCCCCTAGAACACTCTGTAGTCTACAGAGAGATTCCCCAACTGTATTGGTGTACAAATGTCCTACATGTAAAACCTTAAATGGGTTTGCATCTGTATACTCTATCAAAACTCTTTCCCCATTCTTTTCATTTGATTGAAAAATTTCGTCTTTACCTTCAGCTGTGGCTTTTAGCTTTTCATAAAGGTATTTTTCTGAAACAAAAAAATTGATAAATCCCGGCTTTATCGCTTCAACCATATCGATATCTTCATCTTCCCTAATTCCTTCCACTATTTTCTCAGCTATTTCCATAGGATTTTTGCCAAGATGTTTAGCTGATTTCATTGCGATATTACTGTAGTAGTCACCTTTACTCAAATCAGATGTTCTTTCAACTGATATTTCTGATAGTGCAATGTCATAGCCAGCTTTTAATACTGAATCTTCTATGAGCTTTGATATTTTTTCTGTAATATCCATCATTATTTAGAGTATACATTACAAAATACGCATCCGGAAGGATTTGAACCCTCAACACTCGGTTCCGAAGACCGATGCTCTATCCAATTGAGCTACGGATGCACATGCTGATTATACATCAAAGTAAGGAAGGATATCGTACCCGGCCAGAATCGAACTGGCACTCTTTGGTTCCGCAAACCAATGCTTTATCCAATTAAGCTACGGGTACTTCACTATTTGTTAATTCTATCACAAAAATGATACTAGAAGACATATTTAATATCTCCACTTTCATATGTAACAAAATATTTAATACCATATTTTTCAAATTTCTCCAGAGTTTCTCTTGATGGATGTCCAAATTTATTATCTCTTCCACAACAACAAACAGCGATTTCAGGACTAATCTTTTTTACAAATTCATCGCTTGAAGAACTTTTTGAGCAATGATGACCTGCTTTGAGTATGAAGACATTATTAAGGAATGAAAGATCTATTATCTTTCCTTCTACCTCCTGTTCTGCATCCCCCATAAGCAGGATCTTTTTTTCGTTTATATATAACAGCATAACTATTGACTCATTATTGATGTTTTGACTTTGCTCTTGAAGTGTATCTTTTTTGAAAGGATATATTACTATACCAAATATATCATCTATTCGGACATTGTCTCCCGATGATACAGGAATTAGTATGTCCGAATAGTTTTGAAGAAGGAATCTGTACCCTGCATTATCATAATCCACTGGATTATAGTAGATTTTCTTGACATTGTATTTTTCCAAAACAGAATACATCCCCCCTATATGATCTTCATGGGGATGAGTCAGGACTAAGATATCAATATCCCTGTCATACCAAGGCATATATTTAGAAAGAGAAAATATGACAGAATCGTCTGGGCCTACATCTATCAGCATTTGATATCTTCCCTGTTGTACTAGTATTGAATCTCCTTGTCCTACATTGAGGAAAATAATTTCTGGATTGGATGCATATGTTTTTTCTTGCCAAAGTGGATATGCAAGAGTGCAAGATACAAAGATAATATCAAGTAGATATACAGACAGTATGTGTCTAATTTTCTTTAAGATAGTAGTTGTACTGTTCATTTTCTATCGGGTATAGATATATGACTGAGATAACTAATACAAAAACAAATACTAATACACAAGGAATTACTATATTGTCAGCAATTACAAAAGATCCTAATCCTGTTCCCTTTATGATTTTAATTACGAATTCAAAATATTTGAGCTGGAGATTGATAACTGTAAAGAAAAAATATGACAACTGTTGTGAAAGGATGCAACAGCTAAGTGCCAATACTCCAAAAAGCATAGTAGATTGAACAACAGGAAGTATCATCATATTGGCAGGAATAGACCACATAGAAAGTGTTTTGAATGTATATACAGATATCGGAATGGTTGATATAGTACAACTCATAGTTGATAACAAATTGTCTTTAACAAACTGCTTTTTAGGAAGGAGTTTTTCTAGTATTGGAGAAACATAGATTAGTCCTGCCATTGATGATATGGATAATTGAAAGCCTACATCAAAGATGACTAGAGGATTTATTACTAAAAATATAAATGCAGTTAGTGGCAAAGCAATATGAACCGTATTATTCCTTCCATATATTAAAGCAATGAGAGATATACTACTCATAATACAGGCTCTAATTATTGATGGAGACAATCCAGAAAATATTGCGAATAACCAAATCACAATTATGGTAACAACTATCTCCTTCTTCTTAGGTAGGAATGAAAATACTTTTGATACAGCTAAAGACATAATCGTTATGTTATACCCAGATGCTGAGATAATATGACTTACACCTGCACTTCGTATTCCCTCCTCAAAATCTTTGTCTAATAATCTATCAGATCCAAATAATATGCCACACAGCAAGGAACTCTGTGGTTCATTCAATATATTATCAATTCTATCTTCCATAATACTTCTAGCATCAGTTAAGTTGTTCACCAAAGGATTTCCAGCCCTAATCTTGTCAATATCTTCGCATTCAATATCAGGAAAATCCATTGTAAAGAAGATACCTTTATTTTTTAGGAAGTCCTTATAGTTAAAATCACTAAAATTTTCTGGTCTTACCATTCTTCCACTGACACTACATACCTGTCCTACTGATATATCACGAAATTTCTCGGTCTTAACAATTATCTTTATCTTGTCTTTTAGAATTTTTTGTTCATTTTGCACATTAGCCTGTAGTACTTGTACTTCTAACTGTTGATATACATATTTTTGGGTTGGTTTTTCCGTAACAAAACCCTTGATTTGTGTGAAACAGTCAGTGAAACATAACTCCTCTTTTTCGATTTTATTCTCTATAGTAATTATTGGTAAGCATCTAATAATCTGAAAAATGCTTGATATCAGGACATAATAACCAAGAACAAAAAGTTGAGCATATTTTTTTTGCAATAATTTCGCATCTTTTCTTTCAAATATTTTTTTACTTTTTTCTAAAACGACCCTATCCACAATGACGAATACCACTAGGATACAAAACAATACGATCAAAAGACCGATAGTTTGCATTCTAGAAATGTTTCTTAAAATACCTATTATTACAGGCTGTACAATTATATATGTCAAACAAAATCCAACTGCTTTATAGTCATGTAAATATAGTAATAACCCTCTGATTCTAATTATTAATCTACCCTTAAAATCTCCAAATATTTTCAACAATTTTAAACACATATCATGTCCTTAAACTTTGCAAAAGTTGCATCTCCTATTCCAGATACATTTAATAAATCCTCTATTTTTTGATATGGTCTTCCATCAATAATCTTTTGAGCTGTACTTGGACCTATACCAGTAAGAGCATCTAATTCCTCTAATGATGCACTATTTATATTTGTACACTCTGTGCTATCACTATTCTGAGAATTTCCTTCAGTTTCTACTTCTGTATCATTGGGAGTAGTTCCAATATCTCCAGTAGAATTGTTAACTATGATTTCTATTTCTTCAGCTTCAGGTAGGAAATTTATCAATTTACACTCCATTTCATTTTCGGAAGGGAAATATATTTTCTGATTATCAACAACCTTCTGAGCAAGGTTAATTTTTCTTGATACAAAATTGTATGCTATTTGATTTGAGAATCCTCCTGCTTTATTCACTACATCTATAATCAGTGCTCCTTTAGGCATACAGTACACTCCAGGCTCTTTAACTGCTCCTGAGACATCTACATATATACTGCATGGGATAGTTGAGTCTTTGATAATTTTTTTGTCCTCCATATT
>Ga0116191_1001416_pt1 | contig 19438 bp, 18 predicted proteins | sample AD_UKC111_MetaG_FD_89897 | JGI IMG/M metagenome (GOLD analysis project Ga0116191, IMG submission 89897) | Active sludge microbial communities of municipal wastewater-treating anaerobic digesters from Hong Kong - AD_UKC111_MetaG | ecosystem: Engineered > Bioreactor > Anaerobic > Digestate... | reverse complement strand
TTCTGGTTCGTAATCCATCAGAGAGGTGCCGTCATCGACCCTCCCGAGTCTGTTGTTCTCACCCGAAAGAAAAAGCATAGCCTCAACAACAGATGTCTTGCCTTCTCCTCCATGCGAAAATATGCCAACGTTTCTAATATTATCCGGCTCATACTTTTTCATGTGAACTCCTTCTGATAATTAAAAGATCGAAAAAAAATATTGTGAATTTTACATGGGTTTGTTACAAAAATCAAGAATTTAAAAGAACAGCCTTTTATGTTTAAATGAAAGGTTTCTGATAGCCCAAATGGTCTTTAAACCCTGCGGTTCTTATTGACACTTCCGTTCTTTTATGTTTAAGTAATACCTTTGAAATAAATATGAGGTGACACGATGAAAAGAACATATCAGCCTCACAATAAGAGCAGAAAAAGAACGCATGGCTTTCTTGTGAGAATGAGGACCGCATCCGGAAGGGATGTGATTAGGAGAAGAAGGGCAAAAGGAAGAAAACAACTGTCTGTTTAGTTCTAATTTTAGTGATCTCTATTTTTAAACAAGACAACCAAATACAAGTTAGATCATTAATCACTGGTCACTTATAGCTGTTAACAGACAGAAGAATGTCATGGAATTCACTTTCACTAAAAAAGAAAGATTGAATAAAAAGGATTTTCGGGGTATAAAATGGAAAAAATACAGAGAAACAGACCATTTTATCCTTCTTTTACATGACAACGATACAGGCATAAAAAGAGTAGGGATAAGCATAAGAAAGGCAGCAGGGGGTGCGGTCAGAAGAAATAGGATGAAACGTCTTGCAAAGGAATTTTTCAGGTTAAATAAATATCTGTTCAAGGACAGCAAAAACCATCTTATAAGAATAAAAACACTGCCGCAGAAGCTGACACATGAGGTCACATTTCGAGAACTTCAATGCCTGTTAAACGGGAATATCCAATAATGAAGAAGATTGTCATTTTATTGTTAGACATTTACATAACATACATATCTCCATTCGTCCCCACTGAGTGCAGATTTTATCCCACTTGTTCTTGTTATATGAAGGAATCAATTGAAAAAAAAGGTATTATCGTGGGTACACTGAATGGCCTTAAAAGGCTCTTGAAATGCAACCCCTTGCATCCGGGCGGATATGACCCGGTAACATAGCGGAGGATTCTGAATGGAAAAACGTACCATTATAGCACTTGTTTTGACGATCGTCATTTTATTTGTTTTTCAGATGTATTTTACACCTAAATCTCAGCAGCCTGATGTATCACAACAAAAAACAGAACAGGTTCAAACAAAAGACCAAGAGCAGAAAAAAACCCAAATTAATGTAAAGGAAGTGCAAAAAAGCACAACAGGCAAACCGCTAAAGGGTGAACCTGTCAAAACCTTAACAAAACCTGTAGCAGAGGCAAAAGAGATTTCTGCAGAGACACCGCTTCTGAAAATAACCTTTCTCGATGTGGGCGGTGGCATTAAAAGCGTAAAACTCAAAAATTATAAAGAAACAGTAAAAGACAAGTTAGAAAAAGAGATGGTCGAGGACATAAAACCATACGCCTTTACTCCAAAGGTTTTTAAAACAATCAACAATGAAATCACAGATGACAGCACCTTGTTTAAACCGGACAAAACATATATATCCGTAACCGAAAAAGAAGATACCCTCACCTTTACCGGAACATTGACAAACGGCGCCAAGGTGACCAAAAAATATAAATTCTATCCTGATTCATACACGATAGATTTGAATGTTGAGGTCGAATCGTCAGAGAACGACAAAACATCGATCGATTTTGTTATGATAACAGGCAAAAATGCATCGAGTTACACATTTAAAGGACCCTTTTATTTTAACGGGAAAAAATTCGAACAGATAGAAAAGTTAGAAAAACCGATCGAAATACAAAAAGACTTTAGGTATGCAGGTCTCGATGATGGTTTTTTTGCGTTTATCTATATTCCGCAGGAGTCATCATCATTTCCGCTCACCATTATGAAGCTCGATCCCAAATCAAACGAAAGCTTGCCGATACTTAGATTATCTATGGATAAGCCGGTTCTCTCGGCAAAACTGTATTTCGGTCCAAAAAAATCTGATATACTTGAAGGCTTAAACATAAAAGCCGATAAGATAGTTGACTTCGGATGGTTCGACATCATCGCAAAACCTCTTATAATGGGTCTTAATCTTTCAAACAAGGTCACTCGTAATTACGGTATAGATATCATCCTGCTTACCATACTGATCAAGATCATCTTCTATCCTCTTAGCGTCAAGAGCTACAAATCAATGAAAGAAATGCAAAAACTACAGCCTCAGATAGCAAAGCTCAAAGAAAAGTACAAGGATGATAAACAAAAGATGAACCAGGAAATGATGGAAATGTATAAAAGGAAAGGTGTCAACCCTATGGGTGGGTGCCTGCCGATGATCATTCAGATTCCTGTGTTTTTTGCGCTATACAAGGCACTTTCAGGCGCAATAGAGCTGAGACACGCACCGTTCATGCTCTGGATTAACGACCTTTCTGCGCCTGAAGATCTGTTTTCATTTACGGTAATGGGATTTACTATACCAATAAGGATACTACCGTTAATAATGGGTATTACCCAGATGATTCAACAGAAGATGACCCCTACGAGCGTCGATCCCATGCAGGAAAAGATGATGCTTTTTATGCCCATCTTGTTTACCTTCCTGTTCTGGGGTTTCCCGTCAGGTCTTGTTCTGTATTGGCTTGTAAACAATGTCATTTCTATTGGACAACAATACTATATTAATAAAAAAGTCTCTTAAGGGGGCACCATGGATTTTATTGAAGTAGAAGGCAAAACATATGAAGAGGCAATAAAAAAGGCGTCTCAGGAACTGAATGCAGAAGAAAAAGACCTCGATATAGATGTAAAGGAAGTTGACACAAAAGGCATTCTTGGTCTGCTTGGCAGTAAAAAGATAAGAATTACTGCACGCTTGAAAACAACCGCTACGCCAGAACCTCTCGAAACTCCGGAATATCCCGAAAATATCGAAGAGCCCGAAGAGTATGGCAAGAAATTTCTCGAAGAAGTTTCAAAATTTGTAGGTTTATCCTTTAGCGTAAGGGCAACAAAAACAAAAGACAGGCTTACATTTCTCGTTCAATCCGACCATGGCGACATTTTTATCGGGAAAGATGGGGATGTATTGGAGTCCTTGCAGTACATTCTTCGGCTTGCAATTGCAAAAAGATACAAACAGGGCTTAAAGTTGCTCATCGATATAAACGGCTACAGGGAAAAACGAAAAAAAAGCCTAACAGTCATGGCTAAAAGGCTCGCAGACAGGGTAAAGAGAACCGGAAGACCGTTGAAAACCGACCCCTTGAATCCTTATGAAAGAAGAGTTATCCACACCCTTTTCAAACACAACAAGAACATAAACACAAAGAGCGAAGGTGAAGGACATACAAAAAAGGTCGTTATTTCTCCAAACAGGGTTACGGACGGAAATCGCAGAACTGTGAATGGAAACCGTTGATACCATATGTGCCATTTCAACTCCCCCCGGCGAGGGGGGTATCGGCATAATAAGAATGAGCGGTCAAAACGCACATAAAATTCTAAAGGATATATTTGTACCCAAAAAAAGACAAAATAGATTTCTTTCCCGCAAACTTTATCTGGGCAATATAATAGATTCAAAAAACAATAAGGTTATCGACGAAGTCTTCGCTGTTTTTATGATGGCGCCACATACCTATACAAAAGAAGATGTAGTTGAAGTCTATGCCCATGGCGGATACGCGACACAAAAAAACATCCTCAAATTAATGATGGAACATGGCGCAAGGCTTGCCGAACCAGGTGAATTCACAAAAAGGGCTTTTTTAAACGGCAGGATAGACCTGATACAGGCTGAATCTGTTCTTGATGTCATCCAAAGCGAAACAGACGAAGAATTACAAAGCGCAATAGAGCATCTCAGCGGAAGCTTGTCTGAAAAACTACGTTTAATAAAACTAAACATTAAAAAGGCGGTTGTAGAGATTGAAGCCTTAATCGATTTTCCTGAAGAAGACATTGATGTAAATGAAAAACATATCATCTCTTTACTAAGACAAACCAAACATCATATAAAACAACTGATAGATTCATATTACGAAGGTAAAGCGGTCAAACAGGGTTTTGAGGTGCTGATCCTCGGCAAACCAAATGTCGGGAAATCAAGCCTCCTGAATGCGCTTATACTCAAAGAAAAGGCAATCGTTACCCCAATTCCCGGAACAACCAGAGACCTCGTTGAAGATACAATACACATCAAAGGCATAAAGGTAAAGGTCATCGATACTGCAGGACTAAGAAATCCGATCGACATTGTTGAAAGTGCAGGAATAGAAAAGGCAAGACAGAGAATTCCTAAGGCAGACCTTATCATCTGGCTTCTGGATAATTCAAGTGAATATAACAATGAAGACGAAGAAATCTATAATCGGATCGTTTCAAAACGGAAAATCATCGTGGTTAACAAAATAGATCTGCCCCGAAGGCTCGATACCAATGTGCTCGGGTCAAGGGGTCTGGATTGGAGCGAGATATCCATATCGAAAGACATTGGGCTCGAAGATTTAAAAAACAATATTTATAAGATATTGATGGAAAAGGGGATGAAAAGTCCCGGTGTTTTCATTACAAATGAACGGCATAGAAACGCACTTAAAAAGTCATTAGAAGAACTCGAGGAAGTTACCAGGTTGATAAAAATGAACATGCCGCTGGAAGTTATAGCGTTTGCCCTTAATAACGCCCTCTTTTACATCGGAGAAATCACGGGCGAAACCTGTCCAGATGATATTCTCGAAGAGATCTTCCAACGCTTCTGCATCGGGAAGTAACGAAATCTAGTCGCGGCCTGATTCTGTGTTCGATATCCTCATAGCACTTAAAAAAAGGGGGTGGAATAGAAAACTGTCGATGCCTCGAAATAACTCTATTTTTTATTCAATCTCCGTATATTTTTGTTCATCGTCTCCCTGCACATATCGGATTGGCAGGTGGTCAAAACCAGCTTATACAACCCTAAAGCATCAGCGTTCCTTCCAGATTTCTCGAGTGTTATACCTATCTCCTCCAGCACCAAATAGTTTAAACCCTGCGGTTCAACAATACACAGACCATCTTTAACCGTTTTGATATCTTCCCAGCCTGAGGCAAAATCACCCTTAATATAATAGATTTGGGCACGAGAAACATAGGAATCACAGGACGTTTTATCCATGTCAAGCGCCCAATTGACTAATCTGAGCGCCTCTTCGAAGTTGTTTTTCTTTGCCTCTATATAACCTGCAACCCTGTACTCCATAATAAGTTCCTTTCTGATGACTTTCAAATAATCCTTATCGCAGGTATCGCTGACAACCTTAGGCATATCGTTTTCCTTCACAAAAAACCTGTCCCCAGGCAATAAAGTGCCTTCAATAGATAAGGTTTTACCTTCGAACAAAGACAGATCAATGTTTTTTTCGATACGTATGAGATATGCCTTTGATGGTAAGTTGGTCTGAGGGTCTTTATAAACACTGAAAAATCTACCCCCTACCACACAACCGTCAAGCGTCTTTTCAACAGGCATAGACCCCATTAAGTTCAATGGTATAAAAAAAGCAAAGAAATAAACCAAAAAGCTAAACACCACGAAAACAACAAAATCTTTTTTTAGGTAAATATTCCACAACATGTTTTTACACCTTTTTTTATTTGATTAAATGCTCAAAACAACAAAAAACACAGAAACTTCTTGCAAATTAAAACTTTCAACAATAGTATTGATAAAAAACGATTAGATCAACATTTATCGTTAAAAAAACAGATTGCAACATTTTTCAAACACTCAACCAATGAATCAGCGCTTATTGATAATCATGCTCAGGTTGTTGCGGGCCAGCTCAAAACCAGGCTCTATCTGCAACGCCTTAATGTAAGCATCCTTTGCCTTATCGTGCTGTCCTGCAAGGTAATACGCATATCCAAGATTATTGAAAACCCTTGCCTTTCCTGGGGATTTACGGGCAGTGTCTTCCCAAAGCGCAATCTCACTTCGGTATGCCTGATTGCGTATAATGGTGAAATATCCAAGTGTAAATAATATGCATAAGCCACATATCAAAAATGCTCTTTTATATCTTTCACATATTTTAAAAAGAATACCTGCTACCGTCGCCATAAAGAAAAATATTCCGAATCCCCCTGTATAGAAATGCCTTTCGTTAATAATATCGTTTCTCGGCACAATGATATTCACGAACATAACTTGTAGGAAAAGCCATAGAACACAGAAGGATAACCAGGTTATTCTGCGTATTGTAACAATGCCGGTAAACATAAGTAATGCAAGGAAGGCGGCTTCGAGCACAACAGGTAAAGACCATGTTGGAATCACTGGCAAATCGGGGTCTATATTAAGTCCAGTAAGTGAAAAGAGCCGGGATAAAAGATACGTAACCCCATGAATCTGGCTTAGGAGATTGGCATAAAACCCCCGCATTTCAAAGCTGAAAACGAGCAGTTTTCCATAACGGAAGTGCGTAATAAAGAAAATCAGCATGGGAATCAAAAGCAGCCAATGCACAAATTGTCTCCTGACAATAGCTTTTAAAGACAAGGGCTGTCGTCTATCGGTCAGCTCCCAGAGGATAAGTGCAAAAGGCAATGAAATGGCTACTTCTTTTGTTGCGACGCTAAAGACAAAAAGGATGGGAGATAGAACATACAGAAAAATCCTGCGTTCTCCAATTCTCCCGTAGATATAAAAAATGATGCTCCCAAAATAGAATGCACTCATGAGAGAAACCGATCTGGCGCTGATATATGTTACAGCTTCGGTCTGGATTGGATGAAGACCGAAGATAAGTGCCGCTATAACGGCTATAAACCGCTTCACATCTGAAGTAAACCATTGTTGATTTTCAACGAAACTCCGAGCTAGGATATATACAAGCACAACGTTCACTAAATGAATAACGATATTGAATAGATGGAAACCGAAGAGCCCCATGCCCGAAGTCCAGTTTATCGTATAGGTAAGTTTTAGAAACGGCCTTATACCACGGCCTACATCTGCCCACCATGCAGACCATGAATGAACAACAGGGTTAAATACAATTACGTTATAGTCATCGAACTGAAAACTACCATTGAAGGCGTTAATATAGACAAGAATGGTAGGGAAAACAATAATAGCCACATCCGCTGCAAATTGAATGTTCGAAAAAGGATTTGATTTATCGTTATTGCGGGCTTCACACAAGGTCAAGCCCGCAATCTCATTTGTTTTCAATATAAATAACGTTGAAAATATTGGTTTTATTCTATTTTATAAAGACCTTATGTTTTTCCAAAATCGTTCTAAATTCTTTGTGTTTCCTTAAATTTTCAATATCAGGGTCTTTTCTCAGGGAATCATAGCTACTAAATCCCTTTGCCAGTGCTGCATCAAGTTCATCGAGACCGTAATCGACACTGCCCATAAGCGAATAGCAGGATGCAAGGTTATAACGTATGTTTGCACTGTCTGGTTTCAGCTCTTTTGCCTTCTTCAAATCATCGAGCGCCTTGTTATACTTCTTCTGCATCATATAAGCTACTCCCCTGTTTGAGTATGCCTCAGCATAGTTCGGGTCTTTTTTTATCGCATTGGAAAATTCATTTATGGCGTTTTCGATATTTTCATTAAATATAGCAGGTGTGTTTGCATTCTTTGCAACGCTCACGTAAGATAGGCCCTGTTTGATGTGAGATTTGACCTCGAGGCTCGGTTCACCGCCTGTAGCTGTCTGTTGCTGCTGTGCTGTTGGCGGAGGAGGCAAAGTCTGCTGGGTTCCCTGTGTTGGAGGTGGTGGAGGCGGCGGAGGTGATGCTTCCTGTTTCGAAACAGCAGGCGCCTCAGGTTTCTGCTGGCATCCCACAATACCTATTGAAAAAACACACAATATCATAAAAACAATCAAAAAGCTCTTCTTCATGCTGTAAACCTCCTTATGTTTATCAGACTACCTTTTTGTAAATTTCATGTTCCAATCTGTATTGGTTGCCATGGCCTGCGGGGTTTGCTCAATGTCCGCACCTTTTTCTTGTTTTACCTTCTGAGATACGAGTGGTTTTGCATAGGTAAATGCATCCCTGACAGACCCCTGATATCGCCCAAGTCCATCCACAAAATAATAGGTAAAAACACTCTGGCGTAATGTGTCGGATTCCCAGGATTTTTCACCTGCGCTGCTTGCACTTATCAGTACCTTTCCATATCCATCCTGTGAATCGACACTTTTAGCAGAGCTCGCCTTTGGTCGTGGCTCATCTTCAAAAACTATGTCTTTGGCGCCCAAAAGCCTCTTGCCATAAGTCTTTGAAACGCCATAGCCCTCGTCCTCTTCCTCTACACCTAAGGATTTACCGCCGGCAGGCAGAAATCCAGGCACCGCCTTATATGCACCGTTGCTATAGCATGTATCGAGTATCATGACAAGTCTCTTTGCCTGCAAATTCTCGACAAAATCCTTCAACATCGAGTCTGTTACAGCCGTATGCCAAACCCTTTCGCGCGGTTTTACTTCTGTGTCATAAGTCACAACATGAACACCACCAAACTTATCCGGTGGGGTGCCATGGCTGCTCATGTATATGACAACAAGATCATCAGGCCCTGCAGCCTTTTTTATACCATCGAGGTAGCGGGCTATGTTGTCTCTGGTCGCATTCTGATCTGTAAGAAAATAGACGTTATTTTTCGGGAAGGCCGCCCTTCTCGGATCAACAAGAAAATTGTAAAAACTTCCTGCATCCCTGACAGAATACTGCAAAGGCGTTATTCCGCTTTTAAACTTTCCCACCCCGACAACCAACCCATACCTGTTGCGAACTGGTCCTGGTGCGCCACTGGTAACCGGAGGCTTAAGCACTGCAGCCCTGCTAAAAAGCCCTCCAAGCCTTTTCTCCCATTCCTTAACCTTAATATTCTCAGGAGTTACAGGAGAAACCCATTTAATTCCAACAACCGTCTGTGCAAGGGAGAACGCCAAATCCACTTCCTTTTCGTCGGCATATTCACCCTTTAACATCACCCTTTTATATTGGTCAAATTCAACAAAGCCATTCACAATGTTATTGCTTTTGAATAGTTTGTTGATCCCGTCAAGATGAGATTCGCTAACAGGTGAATCTGTTGTCTGCGCCAAACACACCACATTGACGAAGATACACACAACACATATCACAAAAAGATTACACAAAAATCGTTTCATGAAACTACCTCATCACCACAAGGTTGTAGTCAAGGCTACCAATTCTAAACTTTTGATTTCATTTGAAGCCTTTGCCTTCTGGACAAACATCTCTTTTTCAACGGTATCTTCTTTGCCCTCAGCTGACACCTTAAACGCTATTTTATAGCGGCCTTCCGGGACATCCTTCGGTATGTCAAATTTGCCATCAGCTTTTCTTGAGCCTGGTGCCGCAGTGATCTCCTGGTCGACGCTGCCGAGGTCAACGAATTGGTTCTTACTCGGATCAAAATATTTGACCGTTCTCGTTTCAGTCACCTTAAGCTCCTTTGTTCCTTGAGGCACCATCACATAATATGAACAACTCAAACCGGCTGAACCGCCCTGGAGAACGTTGGTTGGATTTATATTGAAATCTTGAACTTTAACAACGTTGCCCTGGGATGCATTGTAATTGGTTTGCTTGGCGGTTTCTGCATATCCTGCAACAGGCCGGCTTTTAAGCGTAGAATACAGCGACAGACACTTTCCCCAGGCATATGCAAAACCAACTGCACCGCCAGCCGCCGCTCCTATACCGGCACCTTTCCAGTCACCGCTTATCAGTCCACCGATTAACGCACCACCTAAAGCACCTCCCACTGTGTACATGGCAAAGCACTTATTCCTTGCCGCAATCAATTCCTCTTCTGAAGTAATCTCATCAGGATTAGGAAGCATAGATGCGCAAGACGAAAGCAAAAATACAAAGACTGATAGAACAGCAAATAATTTCATATGTCTCATCTTCATCGTTGTCTCCTATTTGTGCCTCAAATTGATTTCAAGGGTAAGTATCTTTCCCTCATCTATATACGATGCGGGGATTACGCCATAGTTTTCACCGCCACTTGACTCAAGTACAATGTCCTTTTTGCCTTTAGGTTCGGGTTTCCATCCATTTTTGGGTGATATAACTGCATAGGTCGTCTTCTGGTTATCATCCAGGACAATGTCCTTTGAACCCTGAATGCCCGCCAACATCACAGGCGGAGGAGGAGGAAGATTGCTTGCATCTGCCATAGGTGCCGGTGGAGGAGGAGGTGGTGGCAATGAACTACCTGAACTTGGGGGAGGCGGTGGTGGCAATGCTCCCTGAGGCGCCTGCGCGACCGTTGTCGTTTGTGGAGAACCGAGCGGGTTTGGGCTTCCGGAAAGCATGATCAGCAGTTTTTCCGTCCCGGGTTCGCCTGTAAACCTAAAATTACCTGTCTTTGGTATTTCGAGCATGCTCATTGCCTCCACATAATCGTTGTGCAAAACGTTCGTATTGCCCGATGTTCCAATATTCAAAATTGTCAGATAACCAGGTTTGTTTGTTCTTACAAGAAGTTTGAGTCGTTCGCCGGACCTAAAAACACGAGATTTTGGCACAATATCAAATCTTCCGTCGGGACGGAGAAGTACGAGCTTATAAGAAATTCCCACATATTTTGCCGGGGCTGCTGCCTGAGTTGATGCAGAGGCACGTGGACCCGAGGACATCTTAACGGTAGTGCCTTCCCCGCTGTCAAAAAGAGCCTTCGCCCCTTTCGGCGCCTGTTGGGCAGATACATTCACTCCCAACAAACATATCAAAAACATAACAATAACAAACACAAAATACCTTTTCATACTAACCTCCTTATCAGCTTTATTGCAATAAGCCAAATGCGTGTTTAACGTTTTCATATACTATATTGATGTCAATTGTGTTGAAAGTCAAATGAATTTTCAATAGACACCGTCCACCGCTAAAATGTTTTTGAATCTCGCTGTTCTTCAAAAACACTCCTTATTTACCGAAGAATTCCCCAGCCTTTTTAAATACATCAAACGTATCTTTTACTTTATTGACAGGTTGCTGAGGAACGGGGGCAGGCACATTTGGATATTGTGCATGCGGAACAGTGTATTTTCTTCCTGTATAAGAGCGCCCCGTGTCGCAGTTGCTTCTGGGAGGGTAAGTCTGTTGCACTTTCATTGTCCCGACAGCCTCGTAAAAAACCACTTCTTCTCCTGTAACATCCTGATAAACAATCGCTTTAAGACTGTAGGTGTATGGGTAGTCAACGCGGAATCTTAAAGTATCTCCTGTTCCTAATATCTTTGTTCCTCCGACGTACATCCATTTATATTTCAAGTTTTTCTTTACCCAAGGCGCCGCATCGGCGTAAACCCTGAATTCAACCATATCGCACACCGTTGCGTTCTGCCGATTGCTTACCTGCACAGATTTTATAATCGGAGGAATATCTTCTATTAATTCTGTATTATCTGCATTCCAGTTAATGGATCTTTTTTCGTGTACTGAGAAAAAAATAGGCTTTAGATAGTTATCAATCTCAACTGTATAATATGTGTTCCCGTTTGCATCGTACAATTCAACCACATTGTATGTATGCATACTTCCCGCACCTAACGTGCCGATATATTGCTTTCTCATTTCCTCCGGAACAATTGAAAGCGGGTTATAGCCCATCATTAGACCAACCCGTGCACCCAATAAACCAAACCTGCCATAATACTGCATGCTTTTTATAGCAGTGGCGATGTCTTTGCCTCTATCTCGAGAGGCTTCAAAACAGTTACTGCCTTTGGGTACCCGATAATGCCATGTATCCCTGCCTTCTGCGGAATTTATCCTTGCCCTTACGACAGATTTAAAATCTTCCATAGAAAAACCAAGGCTATAGGCATATCCAGTTTCAAAAAACAAAACCAAACATATTATAATTAAACATATACCTGTGGCTCTTTTAATCATTGATATCACAATCATCTTGTCAACAACTTTAATGTTAAATAATCTTATGATGCATAAGGCGTGATAATGAACATTCCATAGAGATTAGAGCTTGGGTTCAATATCTGACAAATAGATAACATTAAATACTTATAACACAATTCATAATATAGTCAAGCACAATACAATCATATCTGTGCCATACACCCAAATGAAAACATAACAAATAAAATACAGGTGGTTATGAATTTAGATAAGTTTTTAGTTTATCTCATCTGTGTTCTCTCGTAGAATAGCAAATAACGGACAGCGAATAGCGAATACAACAATAGTAATCATAAAAAAACCGAAGAGATAAACACATCTTTGCTGTTCGAAGTCCAACGCTCGACGTGCGCTATTTATATTCCGCTAACAACATTTCATATAAATACCTCTCAATAAAAGCTTGTTTTGAATTTTAAAATGGTTTTATATTAGGAGTTCAGAGGTCTATACAGTGGATATCAAACAAAAAGCCTCTTTATTTGCCATTACATCCGCCTCAATCCTTGCTTTCAGTAAGTTCGGTGTGGGGTTGGTTTCAGGCTCAATGGCGGTTGCAACATCCGGTCTCGACAGTCTCCTTGATGTCTTCATGTCCGGCATGAATTACTATGCTATAAAAAAGTCCGCAAAACCGGCAGATGTCGACCACCAATACGGTCACGGAAAGGCCGTTGATATTGCCGCGGTTATTCAGTCACTCGTCATAATATTTTCTGGCATTGCAATTTTCCACAGTGTGGCAGAGAAACTTCTCCGCAAAGAGATAATCTCTTATTCGTTTTTGGATATCGGTGTAATGGCCCTTTCACTTTTATTCAGTGCGGTCATTTCAACAGTATTGAAAAGGATTGGTAATAAAACAGATTCAAACCCTTTGAAGGCAGACGCGCTGCACTATTCAAGCGACCTTTATTCAAACTCGGCTGCAATTTCAGCTATTGTCATTACCCATTATACAGGCTTGGCATACTTTGATTATCTTTTTGCCGTTATAACCGGTTTCATCATTATCTTTTCTGCAATAACAATACTTAAGTCGGGCTATCTCGGATTGATGGACACAAGGATTCCGATCACCATCGAAAACAAGATTGAAGATATCATCGAAAAGATGCCATATCCGTATGCAGGATATCACAAGTTAAGAAGCAGGTTTTCAGGCAACAAAAAATATGTTGATTTTCACTTGCTCATATGCAGAAAGGCAAACATCGATGAATCACATCAACTGGCGAGCGAAATTGAACATAAAATTGAAAATAACATCGATACTATCGACGTTGTTATCCACATTGAACCATGTTCATATGAATGTGAACTGACAGACACGACATGTAAAGTTATGAGGAATCCCGGAGATTCTGCGGCCGTTGGAAACAACAAAATTTCTTCTTGACCCTGTAATGTCTATACTGTAATGCGAAAATTTGTCATGGGAGTTTACTTTTAAGAATATTTTACCTTGCATATAAACACCACAAATTGATATTATCTTTCTCCGACTATGGAAATAAGAGAAAATGACCTCATAAAACGAATTAAAAGGTTCGAGCAAAAAAGTGGACAAGTGATAAGGGGCATAGGGGATGACGGCGCTGTCGTCGAGATGTCAGGTGGTCGCTATGTCTTTGTTCAGGACGCACTTGTCGAACATATCCATTTCGAATTTTCATTTATGGATGCAATCTCGGTTGGCAAAAAATCGATATATGTAAATGTATCAGATATACTTTCTATGGGTGCTGAACCACTGTATTTCCTTGTTACTATTGGTGTTCCTAAAGACCTATCATTCAAAACGATACTGGATTTGTATAAAGGCATGCATCGTGCTGCACGTGAGTTCGATGTGATACTTCTTGGCGGAGATACGGTTGAAACAAAAGGCGATTTTTTTATCGATGTCTCCATGACCGGCATCCTGAAGAATGATACATATCTTGGGAGAAATACAGCCAAAACGAATGACTTCATAGGGGTTACAGGATGGCTCGGAGAGAGTGCAGAGGGGTTGTACAAACTACAGAATCACATAACAACGAAGCATCCCTGCAGGTATATCAAAAGATACAGAGAGCCCAAGCCACCTTATAACATATGGAAAGAATTAATGAAACGTGGTATAACAAACGCAATGATGGACATCAGCGATGGACTGATTATAGACCTCGAACGCATGATGTTTGAAAGCAAAAAGGGTGCTGTGATATATCTGGAAGACCTGCCTGTACCAGAGAGACTGAAAAAGGAGGGAAGAGAACATCTTGCCTTCTCGGGTGGTGAAGATTACCAGCTACTTTTTACATTCGGCAAAGATAAACTCAAGGATTTCAATGAGATGAAAAAAGATGGATTCCATGTTTCTCTGATTGGAAAGGTGGTCAGAGGGAAAGGTGTAAAAATTTTGAAAAACGGAAAAGAGATGACGATAAGCTCAAAAGGTTATGAGCATTTTGGAGATAACACGTGAAAAAGGATATGTTCGTTGAAGATATTACAAGAGAAAACATGGAAGTCAACAGTAGCTTCATGGTAATCAAAAAAGGTGTTTTTACGAGCAAAAACAATACAAAATACATGAGTGTGGAGCTAAAAGACAGGACAGGCAAGATAGAGGGCAAGATATGGGATAACGTTGATACATTCGATAACGTTTTCGATAAGAACGATATTGTCTCGATAAAAGCAAAATCAAGGTTCTATCAAGGCAAACCGCAGCTTCACATAAACAATATCATAAAGGCCGAATACACCTCTGACATCGATGGTATGCGGGATTTTCTTCCTGAAAGCGAGGCAGGGATTGAATTTCTTAAAGAGCAGTATTTCAGGATTGTAGAACAGATAAAAAATCCTTACATTTCAAGGCTTTTTTCGGTATTTAACGAACGAAATGACCTAAAGGAAAAATTTTTTCTCTTTCCGGCTTCAACAGGGGTTCACCATGTTTACATGGGGGGGCTGCTTGAACATTCCATTTCGTTAGCAAAAATGGGGATGTATGCTTCGAAGATCATCGGGGGCGACGTGGATATTATTATTGCAGGGTCGTTGCTGCATGATATTGGGAAGGTTGAAGAGCTTGAAATAAAAAATGGTTTTAATTATACGGATAGGGGCAGACTAATGGGGCACATAGCGCTCGGTGTTATCATACTCGAAGAACTCATAAGGGATGTTGCAGGGTTCCCGGTTCACGTTTCGGATGTGCTCGCCAACATTATTATCAGTCATCATGGTGTTGAAGAGTGGGGTTCGCCAAAAAAGCCTATGTCATTAGAAGCACTTATGGTACACTATCTGGACAATCTCGACGCAAAGGTAATGGGTGTAAAAGAACATATGAAAGAGAACATGGAAAACGAGAAATGGACAACATACCACAGACTCTACGAGTCTCGTTTTTACAAGCTTCCCGAAGGTTAATATATGGAGATAAGAAGGGTATTCGTCGATAAACTTAGAATCAAAAACGGTATGGCATTGCTTACAGGACCTATGCACAAATATATCACTACAGTGCTTCGAAAAGCCACCGGTGACAGGATTGACCTCATCGACGGGAAGGGCTATCTTTACAGATGCACAATAAACAGCATTAAGAGTAAAGATATCTTTTTACAGGTACTCGACGTGGTACACCGCCCTGAAGAAAAAAGGCCAAAAGTAACACTATGTATAAGTCCCATAAAGGGCCCGCGCATGGATTGGCTCATAGAAAAATCGACCGAGTTGTGCATTGAACGGATACTACCAACGATCTTCAAGAGAACCATCATCAAATTCAGCGACAGAGAAAAAGGGAAAAACGAAAGATGGAAACGTATTGCCATCGAGGCATCAAGACAATCAGGAAGATTTTCTATACCCGAGATCATCGAACCAACTCCATTAAGGGGAATACTGCCATTTATCGAAAACATTTCAAACCGTTGGGCATTCTATGAAAGAGAAAAAGATAACACCCTAAGAGACGTTATAACAAGACAGCAGGAGGGTGGAATATGCATAGTTATCGGCCCTGAAGGCGGTATAGAGGAGCTTGAGATCGATTGGCTCAAGGAAAACGGTTTTACACCATGTACTTTGGGCGAAAATATTTTCAGATCAGAAACAGCACCTCTTGTCGTTTTATCAATCATTCTATATGAATATAGTAAGAAATGAAGGGTGTCCCTGAGAAAAACACACTCAATAATGACCTCGCTTTTATATGGATAGCCAAGGAGGGTGTATGAACAATAAAGGAAAACTCGGTTGCGGGTGCCTTATCTTTATCCTTGTTGTTTGCATGGTTGTGGCGGGTATTTCTATGCATCCCATTTCACTTAAATTCATCGGAAGTCAATTCAGGTACGAAGACAAGATTTTTCGTTCTGATGTGATATTAGTCCCAAGGTTTCCAGAAGACAAGAATGGTGAGTTATACATTGAGGCGTTCAGGGAATTCTGGGCAGGCAACGGCAAAGAAATATGGCTTGAGGATGATAAGATTCTCGGTATGAGCGTCTATGAAATCGTATTGAAGCTGGCTAAAGAGAGAGGCATCAAAGACGGTGTATTAAAGAAGATCGGGCAAAACACCGAGGAAAAAAATAAATCTGAAACACTTAAAAGATACATCGAAAAAACAGGTGCACTAAAGGTCATCATAATTGTTCCGGAATATGCCTCCAGGCGTTTTCACCTACTCTACAGCTCGAATAAGGATAGCGAAAAATCACTCTTTCTTATAAAGCCAGTTGCCATCGCTTCTTTCAAAAAAGATAAATGGTGGAAAGACACATCGTCGAGGGAGTTGCTGATGAATGAATTTTTTTTAATATGTTCTTACTATTTCAATAAATTTAAATATGGCGCAAAGGAAAAAATAAATTAAACATTTGGAATTTTCAACATGAATTTCTATAATTACATATAATGGATGAACGAATTGCTTTAATAGCCCTATCAAGATTACAAGGCATCAATACCTTTAAAAAGAAAGAGATAGCGGATAAATACGACAGCATAACCAATCTGTTTAATAGAAAAACAAGATTTATAGACCCCGATATACATAATAAAATCTTGTCTTTTAAAAATTGGAGTGCAATCGAGAAAGAGATCGAGATATTAGAAAAAATGAGGGTCGACATCGTCACAATAAGGGACGATGCATATCCTTATCTACTCAAACATATCCCCGACCCTCCTTTAGTGTTATACAAAAAAGGTCCGCTAAAATTCAATGAAAACACAATTGCAATAGTGGGCTCGAGAAAGGCAACATTCACAGGCATTAATATAGCCGAAAAGGTTTCGGGCACATTATCCGCCTATGGAATAACCGTTGTAAGCGGCTTCGCCATGGGGATAGACGCATCCGCCCATAGAGGTGCTTTGCAGGGCAAAGGCAAAACCATAGCTGTCTTTGGATGCGGCATAGATATATGCTATCCTGCTGAAAACAGACAACTTTACGAAAGAATAGGTGAGGAAGGGGCTTTGCTGACAGAATACGGCATAGGCGAAAAACCTCTAAGATACCATTTTCCCGAAAGGAACAGGATCATAGCAGGACTCTCAAGGGGTATACTTGTTATTGAGGCAACCCAAAAAAGCGGTTCACTGATTACCGCAAGATGCGGCATTGAATACGGGAGAGACGTGATGGCAGTACCTGGAAACATCTTCAATGAAGAATACAAGGGCGCAAACGCCCTTATCAAGCAGGGTGCAAAGCTAATTGATAACACCGAAGATATAATAACGACCTGTTTTCCAAACCTAAAAATAAAAAATGACAGGACAGATGCTAAAAAACATGTTGTAGATTTAAGCGAAGCCGAAAATCATGTTTTTTCATTAATAGGATTTGACAAGATTCATGTAGATGAAGTAATAGAAAAAAGCAAATTGCAAACGAAAGATGTTATGGTAATACTGACCGGATTGGAAATGAAGGACCTTATACGTCAATTTCCAGGAGGTTTTTATATAAGAAAATAATTAAAATGCGTTTCTCTTGTTTTGTAAGAGAAACTTTTTCAGGAGCTTGTAATGTCTAAATCGTTGTTGATAGTCGAATCACCTACAAAAATGAAAACGCTTTCAAAATTCCTCGGAAAGGATTTTACTATAAAAGCAACTTACGGCCACATTAAAGATTTGCCTAAAAGCAAGATAGGCGTTGACGTGCAGAAAGACTTCACGCCGCAGTTTCAGGTAATAAAAGGCAAGTCTAAGGTCATTGACGAACTGAAGAAGGCAGGAAAAGCTGCTGATAAGATATACATAGGGTCTGACCCGGACAGGGAAGGCGAAGCTATTGCATTCCATGTAGCCGAGGAAATAGGTAAGAAAAAGAGCGTCGAAAGGGTGTTGTTCCACGAGATTACAAAAAAGGGCGTCACAGACGCCATGAAATCCCCAACAACGCTTGATGAATTCAAATACAACGCACAAAAGGCGAGAAGGATACTTGATAGACTCGTCGGTTACAAGATAAGCCCGGTGCTGTGGGAAAAGGTCAGTTACGGCTTGTCGGCAGGGCGTGTCCAATCCGTTGCATTAAGGCTTGTATGCGACAGAGAAGAAGAGATCAATGCATTTGTAAAAGAAGAATACTGGATTATAGAAGGACAATTCAAACTCCCGTCGGGAAAAAAATTTAAAGCCACGCTTGAAAGAAAAGGCAATGAAAAAGTCAGGATTACCTCAAAGGAACAGGCTGAGACAATAGAACTCGAAATCAAAAAAAATAATGCATTTATATCCGATATAGAGATCAAAGACAAAAACATATCTCCTCAACCGGCTTTTATAACAAGCAGACTCCAGCAGGAGGCCTCCCGCAGGTACAAATTTTCACCAAAGAAGACCATGCTTCTGGCACAGAAACTCTATGAGGGAATCGATATCGGAGAAGAAGGGATCTCGGGCCTTATAACATATATGAGAACCGATTCGGTGAGGGTTTCACAGGAAGCAGTCAGAGATGCACGCAATTATATTACAGAAACATACGGCAAATCTTATCTTCCAAAAACACCTAATGTGTATAAAAATAAAAAATCCGCCCAGGATGCACATGAGGCAATAAGACCTACATTTGTATCGTTAACACCTGAAAAGATAAAGGCATTCCTCGACAAAGACCTTTTTTTGCTTTACGAACTCATATGGAAACGATTCGTGGCATCCCAGATGGCTCAGGAAAAGGTCAAGACAAAAACAGTCGAAATCTCCTCGGGTGGTTATATACTTATTGCAAGAGGCGCTGAGGTAACCTTTGATGGCTTTACGAGGATTTATGAGGAAAAGGAAGAAGAAACCGAGTCCTCGACCCCTCTTCCTCCTATGGAAAAGGGTCAAAATCTAAAATTGGTTG
>Ga0116191_1001412_pt1 | contig 19464 bp, 17 predicted proteins | sample AD_UKC111_MetaG_FD_89897 | JGI IMG/M metagenome (GOLD analysis project Ga0116191, IMG submission 89897) | Active sludge microbial communities of municipal wastewater-treating anaerobic digesters from Hong Kong - AD_UKC111_MetaG | ecosystem: Engineered > Bioreactor > Anaerobic > Digestate... | reverse complement strand
GAGTGCGGCCTGCATGTTCACAAAACCTCCAGTGATAAGATGAGGGCAACAAGGGAGGCGTTGCCACATCCCTGATTTTACTGAATTTGTTGTCCTGGTCAACTGCATTGACTACGCTACAATAGGCGCATGGCTCTGGAATCCCTGCTCTCCGTACTGCGTGAGGACCCGCGCTTCATCCGCAATGTGACAGCATGGCGCACGCTACCGGCGCAGGCGGCGCAGACCGTCGCCTGGCCCGCCGAGCTGGATCCGCGGCTCAGCGCCGCCGGGCGTGCGCTGGGCATTCCCGCGCTCTACACCCATCAGGCCCGCGCCGTGGAAGCGGCCCTGCGCGGGGAAAATGTGGTGCTCGCCACGGGGACGGCTTCCGGCAAGACGTTGGGCTACACGCTGCCGCTGCTCCACACGCTGCTGCGCGATCCCACCGCCACGGCGCTGCTGCTCTTTCCTACCAAGGCGCTGGCCCACGATCAGATCGCGGCGCTGGAAGCCTGGATCGGCCAGCTACAGGCACCGCTCGCCCTGCGCCCCTACGACGGCGACACCCCTCAAAGCCGCCGGGCCGCCATCCGCAAGGAGGCGCGCATTCTCGTCTCCAACCCCGACATGCTGCACCTGGGCATTCTGCCGCACCACACCCAATGGCTGCGGTTCCTGAGCGGCTTGCGCTACGTGGTGCTCGATGAACTGCATACCTACCGGGGCGTCTTTGGCAGCCACATCGCCAACGTGTTGCGCCGCCTGCGCCGTGTGGCGGCCTTCTACGGCGCGGCGCCGCGCTTCATCGGCGCCTCCGCGACGATCGCCAATCCGCAGCAGCTGGCCGAATCCCTGTGGGAGGCGCCGGTCACCCTGGTGGAGGCCGATGGGGCGCCCTACGGCGGACGGCATGTGCTGTGCTACAATCCACCGCTGCTCGACGCGGAGCTGGGGTTGCGCGCCAGCGCCAGCGCCGAGGCCGTGTTCCTCACCCTGCGGCTGTTGCAGGCCGGCGTACAGACTATCGTCTTCGCGCGGTCGCGACTGACGGTGGAACTCCTGTTGCGCGAGCTGCGGGAACGGGCCGTGCGCGCCGGCTTCCCCGCCGGGGTGATCCAGGGCTATCGCGGCGGCTATCTGCCGCACGAGCGCCGCGCCATCGAGAGAGATTTGCGCGAGGGCCGCATCCGGGTGGTGGTCGCCACCAATGCCCTGGAGCTCGGCATTGACATTGGCGCGCTGGATGCGTCGGTGCTGGTGGGCTATCCCGGCACCATCGCGGCGACGCGGCAGCAGATGGGCCGCGCCGGACGCCGGGCCGGCGTCTCGCTGTCGGTGTTGATCGCTACGCCGGCGCCGCTGGATCAATACCTGGTGACGCACCCGGAGTATTTCTTCGTGCGTTCGCCGGAGGAGGCCCGTCTGAACGCCGACGCGCTGGCGGTGCTCGGCTCGCATCTGGCCTGCGCTGCCTTCGAGCTGCCCTTCGAGCGCAATGAACCCTTCGGCTCGCTGCCGGATGTGGCGCCGTTGCTCGAAGCGCTCAGCGCGGAGGGCGTGCTTCATCGCAGTGCGGAGCGCTTCACCTGGGTGGGGGAGACTTATCCCGCGCAGGGCGTCTCGTTGCGCACGACGACCGCCGACAACGTGATCATCCAGACGACGGCGGGGGAAACGCTGGGCCTGATGGATCGTCCAAGCGCCGCGGCCCTGGTGCATGAGGGGGCGGTCTACTTCCATGGCGGGACGCCCTATCTCATCACGGCGCTGGATTGGGAGCGCGGGCTGGCGCAGGCGCAGCCCGGCGACTATGATTACTACACCCTCGCGGCGGCGGCGATCTCTGTGGAACGGCTGGCGCTGCGGGAGACGCTGCCGCGCGGCGCGCTCACGCTCACCGATGAGGAGGTGTTGGTCCACAGCAAGCCCACCTCGTATCGGCGGGTGAGCCTGGCCCATCACGAGACCCTCGGCTGGGGGGACATTGATTTGCCGGAGCAGCTGCTCGAGACGGAGGCCTGTCGGGTGACGCTGGCGGAGATGCTGGTGGAGCTGCTGGCGCAGGAGGGGGTACATGTCGCGCCGCTGGATTATGGCCCGGAGTGGCCCAAAATCCGCGAGACGATTTTATCCCGCGACGCCCACACCTGTCGCCTGTGCGGGGCGCCTTCCCGCCCCGAAGCGCTGCTGGAGGTGCATCACCTCACGCCGCTGCGGACGTTTCTCGCGCAGTATCCGCCCTCGGTGGCGCTGCGACTGGCGCACGCCCCTGAAAACCTGCTGACGTTGTGTGCGCTTTGTCACGCCAAAGTGGAGCGGGCGCGCGGCGCGCGGACGGCGCTGAGCGGCCTGTCCTATCTGCTGCGAAATCTCGCGCCCGTGTTCCTCATGTGCGATCCCGGCGACCTGGGGGCCTCGGTGCAGGCGCGGGACGCGGAATCGGGGCAGCCCTCCATTATCCTCTACGACACGGCGCCGGGCGGCGTGGGCCTGAGTCCCCGCCTGTTGGGGTTGTGGGAACAAGTCGCTGCGGCGGCGCTAGAGCGCGTGCAGACCTGTCCCTGCACCGAGGGCTGTCCCTCGTGCGTGGGGCCGGTGGGGGAAAGCGAGCCGGGCGCCAAAAGCGCGACGACGAAGCTGCTAAAGGAGATCTACGTGGAGTATTGAACGTTGTCCCACGAGGGTTGGGAGTTTGGGTAGATCAAGGGCGCAATTGAAATTTGAGCTGTAGTCTGGCATTCAACATCTTCACAAAAGCGTCTTTATGCGGAAGCCCCGGATTATGTCGCATGGCCTGATACACTTCTTCCACGCTTGTAGAAATGTAGCGAGTTGGAGTCAGGTGCAATTGCCCTTCTTGGGGGTTTAACTCATAAAGGGCGAAGCGCGAAGCTTCATCAGCACAGTAGCCCTCTGTTTTGAATCCATAACGCTGTACCAGATTGGCGTAGATGTACTCCTGAATAACCCAGTAGCAATGCGTGCCCCATGCTTCGTAAACGATCCCTTTGTTGAACAATTGCGTCATGGAGCGTTTGATGGTGTCGTAGGTGTTCATGCCAAAGCTGTAATCCTGGGTATTGCTATACTGACCGTCCATGAAGTCACGCAGTGCTTGCACAACGGCCCCTGTTTGCGTAGTAGAATCGGACTGAATTTCTACTGCCACAAATGCTTCTACCTCTGGCAATAGTGGTTTATGCCGCACGAGGACATAATCAATGCTGCCGACGTTGGGTAACCTGACTTCGGGGAAAGCAATGATGTTTTCCAATCCGCCGAAATAGTGGCGGGCAATGTCTTCTAACACGCGTGCGCTGCCTGAAGTGCCGCGTTCCTCAAAACGATGGGGGCATGTAGCGCAAATTGTATGGCGATATATCACAGAGCAAACGCCAAAGCGATAGGACAACAGTCGGCTGGATTTGGCACAAGTGCGCCCAATAAATGGGCATTGTTGACCAGCGCGGGCATCCTGGGCCTCGGCGTCATCTGTAGCAGGTGGATAACCGAAAACTTCAGCCAGCTGATTCATGAATGGTATTGTCCTTCTTCTGTATCAATATTTGCCAGATCTGACGAATTTCCTCTGGGGCAAACTGGCTGTCTAGTAACCAACCGAGCGCCGCGCCGCAATCGCGGCAGAAACGCTCGCTGTCGGTGGTAGGGATGTGCGGCACCGGCTGCCAGGGGGTAACCGGTGTTGTCCCTTGCAAGGCCAGGACCAGAATTGTGTCGTGCTTGATTGCGTTGAGGTTATTGATATGAACAGAAATGGGATTTTCTGAAAACACGACATAGCGATTGACTAATCGAAACCCCGCGGTCTGCAAGGCTAATGTGAGCTCGGCCCAGGCATGGGGATCCCAGTGATGGAAGGTAAATACCAGGCGCCCGGTTTCTGGTTTGAGAACGCGTGCGCACTCACGGAAAATCCCGCCAAGCACATGCATAAAATCGGTATCATCGCTGGCCGATTGTGTCGCCACGGCGCTCTGTCCAATGTCGTAATTCCATTCCAGAACGCCCGGCAACAGCCGCGCCAGCCAAACGCGGAAAAATGCTGCCAGATCGCTGTATTGAACGCTATCATAATAAGGCGGATCGGTTACGATGAAATCTACGGACTGCGCCGCCAGCGGCAAATCACGCGCGTCGCGGTGCAGAAGCCAAAATGCCTGGCGTTGCGTGCTCAAATCCGCTTGATTGTAGACCGCGATGCCGCCATCCCATTCACCATGCACTGTTACCAGCTGCGTTTTGCCATCGGGTTTCACACGGCGCTCGACCGGCGCGCTTGCCCATACCCGACCTCGCTCCAAGCGGTCGTGGAAAAGGCGCTGGAGGTTGCCTGAAGAAGGTTGACGGTTGAGGGGGTTGTTCTCCAGTGCTGTATAAGGCAGTGCATAAGCATGAAGGGTGAAGACGTGCCGGATTGCACCAGGACGTCGTGCAAACCAGCCTTTGTAACCACAAAGCATGGCGTTGAATTCCAGTGAAGTCGAAACCAGCAGGGCCAGATTCAGGCGAATAGTATCCGACAGCTCCGTGGATGGGGTATTGAGGTAACGAATTGCTGCATCGAGATAAAGCAGTTGCCGCGTAGAAAACACATCCAGGTATGAATGGATCCCGTGTCGTATCAGATCACGGGATTTGGGGCCATTTGCAATCGCAAATGCTTCCGGCGGACCGAAATCCAATGTTGCCCGTCGTTGCTCTGCCTGCATGATGCGCTCAAGGTCGGTCACGCTGGGGGAGCGGAAAAATAGCCCATGCTGTTCACAGTAGCCGACCACCGCGAACGGCACATAGCGTGCATAGAAGCGTGTATTTGATAGCTCCTGGTATCTTTCCCCACAGGTAGGACAGATTTTTACCGCCTTGGGGATCAGAGGGGGGTGTGCAGTCACCGAAGCCATGCCTGCCACGTCATCTGTGATCTGCCATGTTTCTGGGTGGATGCGCACTACGTGGTGGGGTTCATGGCGTAAATCGTATTGATCAATCTGTACTATCTCGCCGCAAGCGCAGTGTTTTCGTAAGCCATACAGCGTGTAATTCGCGTCCACCGTCGCGGCGCAGATAGGGCATTCCGTCTGGAAAAGCGCCCCGAGCTCCGCGTATAGAGAATCAAAGAAGTGGTCGAATGCACGCCGCAGCGCTGATAAGTTTAGGGGACTAAGCGCCGCGCGTACTTGCGCGACGGGCACAGGGTCAACATCCACCCCTATCACACTTGCTCCCAGACGTAATGCTTCGTGCAGCGTTGTCCCGCCGCCCATCATTGGATCGAGTACGATTTTGCCTTCCAGTCCCCCTGGCGCGTAATAGTCTCGATAGGCTGGATCGGCTACAAATTGCTTGAGGATGAGCCGAAATGTCGAGCCGCAGCGTCGCGCCCACCACTTGTGCAGATAGGTGTTGGGGCGAAAGAGATGTTTGTTGTAGGCTTCTTGTTGCGCCAGCGCATTTGCCAAAGATTCAGGGAATGCTGTATCTATGCCCAGATGTACGTCAGCCGTGATGGGGCGCAGGTAGGGATCAAATGTGAGCTGGCGCGCTTCATGCAGCTGCGAGGGTGGTGGGGTATGGGTATCCTTATACGTTTTCATGCGATTATTGTACCGCAAAGGCGTCGTCGAGCAAAACTTATGCGGGCGCGTTTCGTCGGACACGACTTTTGTCGTAGTTTTGAATCTGCTTTCCTGCTATCCTGAAGGCAGAATTCAGGGAAGGAGGCCATGATGACCCAACCCCAGGTACAATCATTGGAGGCTTTGATCGCGGTGCAGCCCGGCGCGGTGGTGAGCCGTGAGATTGTGAGCCGCAGCGCCGGCACGGTGACGCTGTTCGCCTTTGACGCGGATCAAGGCCTCAGCGAGCACACCGCGCCCTATGATGCGCTGGTCTATGCGCTCGAGGGCGCGGTCGAGATCACCGTGTCCGGCAAGCCTTTCACGGTCAACGCCGGCGAGATGCTGATCATGCCCGCGCACGAACCACATGGGCTGAAAGCGCTCTCGCCGTTCAAGATGCTGCTGGTGATGATCCGCGCGTGAGGCGAGGTCTCGGGGAAAGGGCCGGCGCGGCGGGTGCCTATTTCCAGCGCGTCAGGATCGTTTCCCGCTGAAACAGGCGGATTGCCAGCCAGAGCACGCCGACCGTCACTACCACAATCAGCAGGGTCGCCCAGCTCATCAGCCGCAAGTTGAGGTAGACTTTTCCCATCAGCACGATTAAGCTCAGGGCGATGAGCGGCACGATGAACAGCCCGGTCACCTGCTGTGCGGCGCGCGGATCGTTGAGCCGCGACGAGGCGATGACGCCAGAAGCGGTGGAGAGCACTGCCAGGAAGGGCGTCTGCAACGCCATGCTCAATGACCAGACGGGGCGCACCCAATAAGCGAGCACCGTGGGGCTGGCGATGAAGTTCAGCCCCACGGCGGTCAACACGAAGCTGAGCCAGGTCAAGACGATCGCCGGCACCGCTGCCGAGATGGTTTTCCCCACCAGCAGCTCGGCCGTGCTCACCGGCGTCGCCAGCAGCGGCTCCAGACTGCGAGTCTCCTTCTCGCCGATGATGCTGTACGCGGCGACGTAAACCGGCAAGGCGAGGGGAATGAGTAGCAGATAGAACATGTACTGATCGTTCAACAGGATGATGGTCCCCTCTTTGTAACCCAGCGCCTCCAATTCGGGCGGCAAGGCCATGCCGCTGTCCCCGGTCGCCGGATCGTATTCGGAGTCGGGGGCGCGCTCCATGAAGTAGACCGTCCCCAAAATCATGCCGACCAGCAGCAAGGGTAGCACGGCCATCATGCCGAGCACCATTTTGTTCTTGCGCATATCGAGCCATTCTTTTTCGATCACGGCTTGCAAGCGTTTGCGATTCATGCTGTTGCCTCCGACTCGTGCAGCAGATCGAGGTAGACCTGCTCCAGAGAATGCGATTCCCGTTCCACGAACTGAATGGCCGCGCCGGCTGTCATCAGCGCCTGGATGAGCACGGGATTGTGCGTTTCAGGCTCATCCAGCGCCACCCGTAACCCTTGGGGCGCCTCTGTGACGGCGGTGACGAAGGGGAGCGCGCGCACGGCGGCGAGGATCTCCGGTGTGACTTCCCGCAGCTGCACCCGCACCGAGCGCCCATACAGGTCTTGCCGCAGCGCGTCCGGCGCGTCCACGCGAATGAGCCGCTGTTTGATCACCGCGATCCGATCGCAGAGGTGATCGGCCTCCTCCAGGTTGTGTGTGCACAGGAAAATGGTGCGCCCTTCCCCTTTGAGGGTCTCGATAAAGTCGCGGACGAGGCGCGCGGCTTCGGGGTCCAGCGCCGAGGTCGGCTCGTCGAGGAAGAGGACCGGCGGCTCGTGCAGCAGGGCTCGGGCAATCGCCAGCTTCTGCTGCATCCCTTTGGAGAAACCGCCTACCGGCTCGGAGCGCCGTTCCCAGAGCTCGAGCAGCGTGAGGTATTTCCGCACCTGGCCGGGGATGTCTTCCACGCCGTGCAGTTTGGCAAAGAAGCTCAGATTCTCTTCAGCGCTCAGGCGGGGATAGAGCCCCGGCGTCTCGGTGAGCAGGCCGATGCTGGCATGGATGGCTTCGTCATCCTGCCCCACGCGCCGGTCGTTGATCCATGCCGCGCCGGAAGTCGGCGCGATGAGGGCGGCGAGCATCCGCAGCGTCGTCGTCTTGCCCGCGCCGTTCGGCCCCAGAAAGCCGAAAACCTCGCCCCGCTCGACGTGCAGATTCAGGTCCTCTACCGCCAACAAGGGGCCGAAACGTTTGGTCAAATGTTCAGTACGAATCATGTTCACACCGCCGTCATGGGATCGAAGAGTTTGGCATATTCTTGTAGCGCGTAGCGATCGGTCATGCCGGCAATGTAGTCACAGACTACCCGCTCCAGAGGACGTTCTCGCAGTTGGGCCTGCACGTCGTAGGGCAGTTGCGCCGGCTCGCTGAGGTAGGCTTCGAAGAGCGCCGTGATCACCCGTTCCGCTTTGAGCTGCATCCGCATGACGTGCGGATGGCGATAGAGGTTTTCGTAGAGGAAGTGTTTGAGCTCGCGGGTCATGGCGGCAACGCCGGGCGAAAGTCCTGCAATTTTCTGGGGGCGTTGACGCACGTCTGCGACGCTGGCGCACCCCTCGGCCTCCAGCCGGGCTGAAGTCGCCTCGAGCATGTCGGTGACCAGCAGTCCCAGCAGGCGGCGCGTCAGCCGATAGCGCACCATGTCATTGAAATGCTGGCCGTCCCATCCCAGGCTGACCTTGAGGTGTTCCCACCAGGCCAGGCCGTTGAGTTGCTCCGGACGCAGCAGGCCGGAGCGCAGGCCGTCGTCCAGGTCATGAGCGGTGTAGGCGATCTCGTCGGCAGGATTGGCCAGCTGTCCTTCGAGGGTGCACTGCTTTTCCGGCTCGAAAGTGGAAGCGTCGGCGACGTCGTACTCGGTCTCGTGTTTCACCATGCCTTCGCGGACTTCCCAGGTGAGGTTGAGGCCGTGGAATTCCGGGTAATGCGCGGCGAGTTGTTCCACGATGCGCAGCGATTGCCGGTTGTGATCGAAGCCGCCATGTCCCTGCATCAGGCGGTTCAACGTCATCTCGCCGGCATGGCCGAAGGCGGGATGTCCGAGGTCATGTGCCAGGCACACGGCTTCCACCAAATCCTCGTTGGCGCCGAGCGCGCGGGCCATCGTCCGCCCGATTTGGGTGACTTCCAGGGTGTGGGTCAGGCGGGTGCGGTAGTGATCCCCCTCGTGGATGACGAAGACCTGCGTCTTGTATTCCAGCCGACGAAAAGCCGTGTTGTGGAGGATGCGGTCCCGATCGCGCTGAAAGGCCGTGCGGTAGGGCGCTTCCCCTTCGGGGAAGGCGCGCCCGCGCGAGTGCCCGCTGCGCATCGCATAGGGCGCGAGGGTGAGATCCTCGAGCCGTTCTAATTCCTCGCGTGTACGCACCATGCAGAGCCTCCTCTGAAAATAGAGATCAGCGAGTCAGCGAATCAGCGAAAAAGCGAATCAGCGAAAAGGCGAATCTGTGAACCTCAGCCGCCCCGGAATGAATGCCGGGGCTGACAAGTCAAGTTCGCTGAAGCGCGCAGTTACGACTCACGCCTCACATGGTAACTGTTCAGCCACTGACTAAAAGGTGAGCCGTCGCGGCCTCGGCTCGCTGCTCACAACTCACATTTTCGCGCTTGCGATGACGGCGGCCCTGCTCACCTGCTGACGGCAATCGCCATCAGGCTGATGAGCAGGCCGATGAGCAGGGTGACGCCGACGAACAGCGCCAGGTAACGTTCCAGCTGCGTAGGACGGACGATGCGCCCCGAGATCCATAGGAACAAGCCACCTGCCAGCGCCAGGCCGATGAGCACGCCGCTGGTGTAGACGAGGGCCGTCGCCATTAAACGGGGAAGATCCACCAGGATGATCAACCGTCCCAGCAGGGCGATGGAGAAGCGGCTGCCCAGAAAGGCATACCCGCCGGCAACGAGGAGCGCGCTGAGCATCATCACCACGCCCAGCGTGCGCCGCCGCGCCTTCTCGATCCACAAGGTGAAGCCGCCCAGCAAAAACAGCGCCAGGGCGAAGGTGAAGATGATAATCGAAAGCAGCTCGATCAGCATGGAATCCTCCTTTTGCGGCGTGTGCTGGCTATGGATTGCTCCATGATAACCGGAGACCTGCTTTCAGGCAAGTCAGCCAGACGAGCCTGGCGCTATGGCGCACGGCGCGACTTCCTTCCCCGAAGTATAAATATAACCGTTTGAGAGTCAAGTTTTTGCCCCCAAACCGCCGGCAGCAATGAGCTCCCCCCTCACGCGCCTCGTTTGGAAGCCGGCTTCAGCGGGCTTGACGTATCAGGCCCGGAATTCATGCCGGGGCCTGGTCATGAGCTGCGTTTTCGCCGTTCTACTGCGCGCCCCAAAGTAAAAACGCCGTCTACGCGGTCCCCAAATCCGGGAATCGCGTAGACGGCGCTGACGTGTGACCAATGGGGAATCGGCTAGGCGTGGCCCCATCCCGCCGGGCGGAACTTGTAGCCGTAGATGATCGTGCCTTCGTCGCCCTGCGCGCGCAACTTGCGGGTGACCATCTCCACCGGCATCCCGATACGCACATCCTCCGGTGCCACATCGGTGAGCTGGGCCGTGACCATCGGGCCTTCCTCCAGCTTGATCAGCGCCACGGTGTAGGGAACAAACCCCTCGAAGCCCTCAGGCGCGCTGTTGAGCGTGCTGAAAGTGTAAACCTCGCCGCGCCCGCTCAGGCGATAGGGTTCCTTTGCCGGCTGCTTGCATTCCGGGCAGATGTCCCGCGGCGGGAAAATCTTGGCCTTGCAATGCGGGCATTCTTCTCCCTCCAGACGATACCGCTGACCCTTCAACCGCCAATCGTGAGCAACTTTTCCTTCCATGAGAGATCTCCTTTCTGAGAATCAAGCATTGTCAAACATAATGCGCGCTGTGGAGGGCTGTTCTCTTTAACGCATCACTCGTTACGCATTACTGCTCACCCCATCGCTTCCAAAATCGTCGTGATGATGGTGGCGCCGCTGCCGCCGATGTTCTGGGTCATGCCCAGGCGCGGATGGTGCAGCTGATTTTTCCCCGCCAGCCCCCGCAATTGCAGGACGGCCTCCACGATCTGATACATGCCCGTCGCACCGACAGGATGCCCCCGCGACTTCAGCCCGCCCATGGTGGCGATGGGAATTCGCCCCTCCAGCGTGATCTCCCCATCGAGCGCCAACCGCACGCCCTGCCCCCGCTCGGCGAAGCCGGCCGCCTCCAGGCTCAGCGCCGACATGATGGTAAAGGCGTCGTGCAGCTCGAAGAAGCTGATGTCCTGCGGCTTCACCTTCGCCATCTCATAAGCGCGCTTGACCGACAGGCGCGCCGCTTCCAGTGCCAGCGGATCCTTGCGATCGTGGACGGCGATCGGCGCCGTGGCGATGCCTGACCCGCGAATGCGGATCGGCGCCGGGCTGAGGGTGCGCGCATACTCCGCGGGCGCCAGGACCACCGCCGCAGCTCCATCGCAGACCGGCGAGGCGTCGAGCAGGCCCACCGGATCGGCGATGGTGGCGCAATGTGCGTATTGTTCCGGCGTCACCTTCATGTGAAACATCGCGTTGGGATTTTTCATCCCGTTGGCGTGCGCCGTCACCACGAAATTGGCGAAATCCTTGCGTTCCCAGCCGTATTCGTACATGTAGCGGCGCATCAACAGCGCGTTGAGGCTCACGAACGACACGCCCTGCGCGACCTCGAATTCCGCGTCCGCCGCCATGGCCAGCGCCGCCGTCGTCTCGCGCCCCGACGTGTCCGTCATCTTCTCCACGCCGGTCACCAACACGAGATCGTTCATCCCGCTGGCGACCGCCATCATCCCCACGCGCAGCGCCGCCGCGCCCGAAGCGCACGCCGCTTCTACCTTCAAAGCCTCGGCGCCCGATTGTCCCAGCTCATCGGCGAGCAACGCGCCGAGGTGTTCTTGACCGGTGATTTCACCCGAAAGCATATTGCCGACATAGATGGCGTCCACTTTCTCGATGCGGGCATCCTGGAGCGCGTTCAGCGCCGCTTCCAGCGCCAGATGCCGCAGGCTGATGGGCCAATGTTCTTGAACCGGCGTTTGGCCGATGCCGATAATGGCTACGTCGCGCATCCGTGCCTCCTACTTCACCAGCAGTTTGCCGCGATAGCGGACATACAGACCGTAGTCAATTTCCACGCGGCGGGCGATATAGTCTTGCACCAGCGGCGCGTGATGTCGCCGCTCCTCCAGCGCCTCGGTGATGTCCCACACGAAAGCGTCGGAGCCGGCGCCGGAGCCAAAGCTGACCATGAGAATGCGATCCCCCGCTTTGGCGACGTCCAGCGTCGCCGAAAAGCCCGTCACCGCCGCGCCGGCGTAGGTATTCCCGATGCGGTTGCTGATCAGACCCGGCTCCAGCTGCTCTTTGGTGAAGCCCAGCCGCTTGCCCACCCGCTCCGGGAATTTGACGTTGGGCTGATGGAAGATGGCGTAGGTGAAGTCCTGGGGCCCCAAGCCCAGCTCCTCCAGCAGCGCCTCGGCCGCGGATTGAATGTGGTGGAAGTAAGCCGGTTCGCCGGTAAAGCGTCCGCCGTGGCTGGGATAATGTTGATAGGCGCGCCGCCAGAAGTCGGGCGTGTCGCTGACGAAGGAGAGCGACCCGCGCAGCACCGCGAGCGCCTCTTCCGCCGGCCCCACGATGAAGGCGGTTCCGCCGGAGGCGGCGGTGTATTCCAGCGCATCGCCGGGCCGCCCTTGCGCCGTGTCCGCGCCGATGGCCAGGGCGTAGCGCGCCATGCCGGAGCCGACCAGGCCGATGGCCGCCTGCAGCGCCTCGGTGCCGGCCTTGCAGGCGAATTCCAGGTCCGCCGCCAGGTGATAGGGAGACGTGCCGAGCGCTTCAGCCACCACCGTCGAACTCGGCTTGACGGCGTAGGGATGCGATTCGCTGCCTATCCACACCGCGCGGATGTCTTCGGGATCAATACCGGCGCGACTCAGAGCGTTGCGCGCGGCCTCGATCGCAATGGTGATCGTGTCCTCATCCAATCCGGCGACGGCTTTTTCCTTGATGGGCCCCCCCTCATCGCCGCTGCCCCAGATGCGGCTGATTTCCGCATTGGGCAGGCGGTACATGGGCACGTACGAGCCATAACCGACAATTCCCACCGGGCGTTGTGGATGCATGGTCCAACGTTCTGCCACAATGACCTCCTGATTCCAGTTTCGGCGCGACGGCCACGGAGCGACGCCTCACGCGGCGCCGTGATCCTCGCGGTAAAAATGCTCTAACCAGGCCGTGGCGCGATCCACGCGGATGACGCCCTCGGCGATCATGGCCTCGGCGACGCGCTCGATGGCTTCTCCCGTAGCGCCGGCTGCCATGGCGACCTGCCGGGCGTGCAGGCCCATGTGTCCCTTCTGGATGCCCTCCGTCGCCAGGGCGCGGAGCGCGGCGAGATTCTGCGCCAGTCCCACGCTGGCGACGATCTCCGCCAGCTCGCGGGCAGTCTGCACCCCCAGGATTTTGAGCGCGACCCGCGCCGTCGGATGCACGCGCGTCGCCCCGCCGACGATGCCCAACGCCAGGGGCAGCTCCAGGCTGCCGACGAGGTTGCCCTTCCCATCGCGCTGCCACGTGCTGAGGCTCGTGTAGCGCCCCTCGCGGGCGGCGTAGGCATGGGCTCCCGCTTCGACGGCGCGCCAGTCGTTCCCCGTAGCGAGCACGACCGCATCTATGCCGTTCATGATACCCTTGTTGTGCGTCGCGGCGCGGTAGGGATCGGCGGCAGCGAAGGCCCAGGCCTGTTCGATGCCGAGGGCGACCGCTTCGCCGCTGAAGCTACCAAACGCCAGCGCGCTTTCGGGGATGACGACCCCGGCGCGCGCCAGGCGACGATCCGCCAGGTTGCTCAGAATGCGCAGGAAGACTTTGCCGCCGGTGAGCCGTGCGATTTCCGGCGCGAGGCGCTCACAGGCGGTGTTGATGGCGTTGGCGCCCATCGCGTCGCGCACGTCGTAGAGCAGGTGCACGATGAGCATGGGACCGGCGGGCGTCTCCGGCAGGAGGCGGACTTCCAGGTCTCGCGCGCCGCCGCCCAGCTGCGCAAGGACGGGGTCCACGGTGTGAGCCAGGGCCAGCAGCGCCGCTTTCTCCGCCAGAAGGCGCGTTTGCGCGGTCTCGAGATCTTCGAGGCCCATGACCTGCAGCTGTCCGATCATTATCGGCTCGTCGGCGCTCGCGCTGAAGCCGCCGCCGACGCGCGCCAGCCGGGCCGCCAGCGAGGCCCCCGCGACGACCGACGGTTCCTCGATCACCATGGGCACCAGCACGTCGCGGCCGTTCACCGTGAAATTGGCGGCGATGCCGAGTGGCAGGCCGTAGATCCCGATGACGTTCTCGATCATGGCCGCGCCGTGTTCCACATCCAGGCCCAAAATGCCGGAGAGCACGGCTTGCTCTTCGGCATTCAGCGCGGCCCAGTCGGCGACCAGCCGCAGACGTTCAGCGCCGCTCAGATTATAAAATCCCGCAATACGGGAACTGTGTTCCACAGGCAGACTACTCCCCATATCCTGGCTATCTTTTAACGCTCACATCTTAGCATAAAGCAGCTCTCAAAAGCTCTCAGACCTGTTTCAAAGCCTTCCAAACATCGGCGAACTTGCTTTCTCGGCTAATCAGGTATATGCTTTTCCTCGGAAAATAGAGAGCAGTGAGCCGTGAGTAGAGAGCTGTTGTAGCTTTCGATTACGACTCGCAGCTCACAATTCACATTTTTGTCATCGGCGGTGTGCCGCAGGCTCGTGACAACTCTTCATTAAAACGGCATCCGAAATGAGATGTCCCCAGGCGGTGCAAAGAATTTTCACCATGAAGGCGTAGAGGACACGGATTTTCTCGCTGCCCTTGGCGTCTCTGGTAAATTTCCAATGAGGGTGACTGAAGCGTGAATCCAGTTGCCGGGTGAGGGGCGCGTGTGTTAAAAGAACTGCATATCCGGGATTTTGCCATCATTGACGAATTGCATTTGAACCTGGAGCCGGGTTTTAACATTCTCACGGGGGAGACCGGCGCCGGTAAATCCATCGTGATTGATGCGGTGATGCTGTTGCTGGGCGGGCGCGCCGATGCGACGGCGATCCGCGAGGGCGCCACGCGCGCCTCGGTCGAAGGGATGTTTCAGCTCGACGCCGGGCAGCAGGCGCGGCTCGCGCCGCTCCTCGAACAGGAGGGGCTGGATAGCGAGGCCGCCGATGTGCTGTGGCTGAGCCGCGAACTCCGCGACAATGGCCGTTCGGTCGCGCGCGTCAACGGCTCGGTGGTCGCGGCGGCGTTGTTGCGCCAGCTTGGCGAGCAGTTGGTGGACATTCACGGGCAGAGCGAGCATCTGAGTCTCCTGCGGGTCGCGGAGCATGTGCAGCTGCTGGATCGCTTTGCCGATCTTGGAGAATTGCGGGAGCGCGTCGCGGAGGCCATCCGGCGCTTGCAGGCCGTGCGGCGGGAGTTGCAGGCGCTGCGCCAGGACGAAAGCAGCCGGATGCAGCGGCAGGACTTGTTGCGCTTCCAGCTGCAGGAGCTCACGGCCGCGGCGTTACAGATCGGCGAGGAGGACGAGCTTGAGGCGGAGCGCGTCCGCCTGGCGAATGCGGAACAGCTGGCGTCGCTGACGGCGACGTTGTTGACGCTGCTCGAGGAGGGCGCGGAAGAGTCGCCGGCGGTGCTCGATCTGTTGGGCCAGGGGCAACGGGAGATGGCCGCGCTGGTGCGGGTGGATCCCTCGCTGAGCTCTCAGGAGAGCGCCTGGCTGGAAGCGGTGTATCAGCTCGAGGATCTGGCGCGCTCCCTGCGGGAGTACCTGGGCCGCATTGAGTTCAACCCGCGCCGTCTGCAGCAGGTCGAGGAGCGCCTGGCGCTGATTCACGGCCTGCGGCGCAAATACGGCGGCGACATCCCTGAGATTCTGGCCTATGCGACCAGGATCGCGGCGGAGCTGGAAGCTCTGGAGCACAGCGACGAGCGCATCGCCGGGTTGGAAGAGGCGGCGGCGGCGTGCAGTGCGGCGGCGGCGGAACTGTGTGGGACGCTGTCGGCGGCGCGACGAGATGCCGCGCGACGGCTGGCTGCCGGCGTTGAAGAGGAACTGGCCGATTTGCGCATGGGGGGGACGCGGTTTGGCGTCGCGTTTCGCTGTGAGACGGACCCGGCTGGTCTGCCGCTGGAAACGGCGCTGCCGGCGGAGGTGTGGGTCACGGCAGACGCCGTCGAGGTCCAGGACGACACTCCCGTGTCGTCCGCCGCTTTCGATCTCACGGGGGTGGAGCAGGTGGAATTCCTGATCGCGCCGAATGTAGGCGAGGGACTCAAGCCGTTGGCGCGCATCGCTTCGGGAGGGGAGACGGCGCGGCTCATGCTGGCGCTCAAGACGGTGCTTTCGCGCGCCGATCGCACGCCGACGTTGATTTTCGACGAGATTGATCAGGGCATCGGCGGGCGCGTTGGGGCCATTGTCGGCGCCAAGCTCTGGCGATTGACCCGGCCAACGGGAGCGGCCGCGGGGGACGGACAGCCGGCGCATCAGGTATTGTGCATCACCCATCTGCCGCAGCTGGCCGCGTTTGGCGATGCCCATTACGGCGTGCAAAAGGCCGTGGTGGAAGGGCGCACGGTGACCACAGTGCGGCGTTTGGAAGCGGCGGCGCGGTTGGAGGAGCTGGCGCAGATGTTGGGGACGCAGGGCGCGGCCTCGCGGCAGGGCGCGGAAGAACTCCTGGCGCAGGCGGCCGCGCATAAAAGCGGGTTTGCTGACTCTTAGAAGCAAGTTATAATGGAGTTATGTAAGATTTTCACGACACACTTTTGGTTTTCCTGAGATCGGAGTAAGGACGGCAGAAATGGCGCTAAAAGGCAATTTGAAGGACTTCGGCATCACACAACTGCTGAACCTGATCAACCTGGCCCGTAAAACGGGGACGCTCTACCTGGAGGGTCCGCAAAGCAAGGCCTACCTGTGTTTCCGCGAGGGCGCGTTGGTGTACGCGGCGACGGATGGACAGGAACTCGCGTTGTTGCCTTTGCTACAAAAAGCGGGTAAGTTGACGGCGGAGCAGGCGCGCGTCATTGCGACCAACATGGGCAGCAAGCCCGACCGGGATGTGGCGCTGATGCTTATCCAGTCGGGACATGTCCAGCAGCAGGAACTGGTGCAGCTCGTGCGCCAACACATCACGGACACGGCTTACAGCGTGTTTTCCTGGAATGCGGGGACGTTCCGCTTCGAGCCGAACGAGTTGCCCATTCAGGGTAAGCTGGTGAGCTCGATTGCCCTGGAAAACGTCATCATGGAGGGGAGCCGGCGGCTCAAGGAGTGGGAACGGCTGCAGGAAGAGATCCCTTCCCTGGACGTGGCGCTGAAATTTGCCGAGAAGCCTAACACCCCGTTGCGGGATGTGAATCTGACCGTAGAAGAGTGGCGGGTGATTTCCTTCGTCAATCCGCGCAACACCATCCGGCAGATCGCGCAGTACAACAACATGAGCGAATTTCAGATTCGCAAGATCGTCTACGGCCTGCTGCAAGCGGGGTTGGTCGAAATCATTCGTCCGCCGCGGCAGATGGCTGAGGCTGCGGTCGGGGAGACGCGGGGCGTGCGGTCGGAGGAGAAGGAACGTCCTGAGGCCGTGATGGGGGCACGCCGCCCTGATGTCAAGCGCGGTTTGATTCACAAGCTCATTGATCGCATTCGGGAGCTCTAGTCCATGCAAACACTGAAGATCGTCGTGACGGGGCCCTTTGCTTCTGGGAAAACCGAATTCATCCAGAGTGTGAGTGAAATTGATGTCGTTTCGACTGAAAGGAAGATCTCCAGCCGGGCCGAGCGCATTAAGGACGCGACGACGGTGGCGATGGATTTCGGTCGCATTACCATTGATGAGGAATTGATCCTCTATCTGTTTGGCACGCCGGGACAGCGCCGTTTCGATTTCATGTGGGAAATCCTCTCTGAGGGGATGTTGGGCTTTGTGGTGATGGTGGACAGCACCCGGCCGGAGACCTTCCGCGAGGCGCAGCGCATTTTAGACACTTTCCGCGCTTATTCGCCTGTGCCGTACATCGTCGCCGCCAATAAGCAGGACATACCGGATGCCTGGCCGGCCGAGGACTTGCGCATCGTGCTCAAGATTGAGCCGGGCGTCAAGGTCGTCCCGTGCGTGGCGCGTAACCGTGAGAGCGTCAAGCAAGTGCTGTTGGAACTCCTGTATTCGATCCTCGAGGTCATGGATCAGACCGAAGAGTAACCGTTTTTTAACCGAACCGCAACGGCCCCTTTTGCTTCAGCTGCAAGAGGTGTGTTATCATAGAAGCACTGGGGAGAGGCCGGGATTGATGTCATGGTAGCCATTGTCACCGATCGTGGAATTGTCCACTACGAAGCCATCGGACGCGGCAAGCCGGTGATCTTGCTGCATTGCTGGTTGGGTTCGTGGAGCTATTGGCTTCCCACGATGCAGCTGTTGGCTTCCAGGTACAAGACCTACGCGCTGGATTTTTGGGGTTTTGGCGAATCGGCCAAACATGGGGCGTTCACCGTCGCCGAATACGTGGAGATGGTGAATCAGTTCATGGAGCGCCTGGGCGTGGAACGCGCGCCGGTGATGGGGCACTCGATGGGGGGGACCGTCTCGCTGAGCCTGGCGTTGATGTATCCGCAGCGGGTCTCGCGCGTGGCGGTGGCAGGCTCTCCCGTGGTCGGTTCGGGGCTGGCGGTGCCGCTCAAACTGGCCGGTAACCGGCGCATCGCCGGATTGCTATATCGGTTTCCGCGCGCTTTCGCTTTTGGGATGCGGATCGCCTCGCGGTTTTACGCCCGTGACTGGCGCACCTGGTACGAGATGTTTCAAAAGGACTTATCCAGCACCACGATGAACTCTTTTTCGGATAGCATCCGCGATTTGCGCTTTACCGATTTGCGCCCTCGTTTGCAAGAGCTGCGCATCCCGGTCATGGGCGTTTATGGGGTCAAGGACAACATCGTGGATCCCCGTCAGGGCGACGTGTTGCAGACCGGAGTCAAACATGCGCTGATCCATTACTTTGAAGGCTCCGGGCATTTTCCCATGCTGGATGAAAAAGACCATTTTAACCAGGTTGTGCAGAATTTTCTGGATCTGCAGTAACGATGGCGCAGCGGTTTGAGGCGGGGCTCGCGGGAGACGCCGCGCACGCGGAGGGGTACTTTCCCAACAAATTCGCGCGCATTTTGCTCCTGTCGCTGGAGGAAGTGCTCGGAGCCAACAGCCTGAAAGCCGTGTTGACGGCGGCCCGTCTTCCGGAGCTGGGCGAGCAGCCCTTGCCGACCAACTTCGAGCCGGCCTTGCCGTTTACGGCGGTGGCGCAGCTGCTCACGGCAATAGATGAATTGCACGGGGCGCACAGCGGGCAACAGCTCTGCCTGCGCGCGGGGCGTGCCGCATTTCGGTATGGCGTCCAGGATTTTGGCGGCCTGCTGAGCGTCGCCGACGTGATGTTCCGCATTCTGCCGCTCACTTTTCGGGTGCGCTTGAGCCTGGAGGTCCTGGCGGAGATCCTCAACCGCTATGCGGCGCAGCAAGTGCAATTATCGGAGACGGCGGAGAGCTACTTCTGGATCATGAAGCAGTGCGGCTTTTGTTGGGGTTGGCGGGCGAGCTATCCGGTCTGCTCTCTGATGACGGGATTGCTGGCGGAGACGCTATATTGGGCAAGCGGGGGCAAGCCCTTCGAGGTTGCAGAAGTGACGTGCATCGCCTTAGGGGATCCCGCCTGCATGTTCCAGATTGGGCGGACGCCTGGGGTGTAACCATCCGTGATGCTGGGTGGGTTCCGTGATGCTGGGTGGGTTCCGTGATGCTGGGTGGGTTCCGTGATGCTGGGTGGGTTCCGTGATGCTGGG
>Ga0116191_1001411_pt1 | contig 19476 bp, 29 predicted proteins | sample AD_UKC111_MetaG_FD_89897 | JGI IMG/M metagenome (GOLD analysis project Ga0116191, IMG submission 89897) | Active sludge microbial communities of municipal wastewater-treating anaerobic digesters from Hong Kong - AD_UKC111_MetaG | ecosystem: Engineered > Bioreactor > Anaerobic > Digestate... | reverse complement strand
TATCTTTGTTCCATCTGATAACACTAAAAAATCCTTTAATCCTAAATCTATTCCTACTTTTTTGTCTGTTTTAGGTAATTTTTCTATTTCAGTTTCTACAAGTATTGAAGCATAGTATTTACCCGTAGGTGTCTTTGATATTGTTACTGATTTGATTTTGCCTTCAAATAGTCTATGTTGTTTTACTTTTATCTTTGTTTTTAACTTCGGAACTTTTAAGTGTCCATTTTCTATATTTACTGTCCCGTTTTGGTTGTTTGTTGTATAGGATTGACAACCTTTCTTTTTCTTGAATTTTGGAAAGCCTATCTTTTTATCTCTAAAAAAGTTTTTATATGCTTTTTCTAAATTCAGTTGTGCATTAGCAAGTGCAAGACTATCTACTTCCTTTAGAAAAGGATACTCTTTCTTATACTTTGCAGGTGTATTGTTTAGCATTTCTCCTGTTTTTTTATAGTATTCTATTTTATCAGCAAGCATTTTGTTGTATATAAATCTTACACAACCAAATACCTTAGCAAAATATTCTTCTTGTTCTTTTGTTGGATATATCCTGTATTTATAGGCCTTTAACAACAATATCACCTCCTTATTTGTATTATAACATAAAGTGATACTACTTGCAATCACTTTTTTATTATAATATAATATTATTAGGAGGTGTTATTGTGTCGCTAAAAAATAGAGTTCGCATAGGTTCGGCAATAGATAAAAAACTTTATGAAGAAATAAAAATGGTATCAGAAAAAACAAGAATACCAATATCTAAACTTCTTGATGAAGCTATAGAGGATTTGGTAAAAAAATATAAAAACTTTAGCAATTCATCCCCCACTTAAGAAGTGGGGGACTTCTTGTTACTTAATGTTAAAACATTCCACAACTACCACCCTCCATATATCCCCCCACGATTCTGCATATTCTGATAAACCTTCTCAAACTCCATATTGCCCCGAATACGCTCCGCTTCAGCTACCGATGTTCCAGGAGGAAACAACATCCTCTCTTGCCTAGAGATTTCAGGATGCCTGGACATTGCACCATAGCGAAGTGCTTCAGGCCCATGCGTTACATTGTGGGGATTCTTAGCCGCATCCTCTGAATTGTGCGGGTCAAATTGCAACAAAGGCATGCATCTTATAAGATTCTTGCAGGTATTAAAAACCAATAATTTAGCAGTTTTCTTAGGTGCTCCATGCTCATCTAAAACAGGTTGTCCACTATTATCTAATAAGGGATAAGGGTGAATATGTTCTCTTACCTGCCTCCAACCAGGTATGCGGTTGTTGTTGGCCTTAACCAAACCCTTTAATCCCGCTTTACTCATCAATTCCATCCCCGATGCCCCAGTTTCCTGTCTCCTTGACCATAAATCAGGTGACGCAACCGTATAGCTTATATGTTCATCCGGGGGAGTCATTTCCACTATCTTTTTAGCAGCTTGGGACAAAATTAAATCGGGCTCATGTAATTCCCGATAAATAAAACATTGTCCACTATCCGAAACTGCCCACCACAAACAAGCTGTCATATCTTGCCCATAATCCAATGATCTAAACTTTTTCCACCATATAGGTATTTCAAAAGGTTCTATTACATGAATAGCAGGATTCCATTCAGTGAAAAACATTCCCTGGAACACTGTCCAATCACCATCTAAATAAGCCCTTCTTAATTCTTCAGGTAAACTTTTAAGCTCGTTTAAATATTCGGGATTACGCTCCATAACGATTTTATTGTCATATATCCTGGCCGGTATAAAAACATAATCACCAGGGTTTTCACCCTCACGAAAATCTCTATCTATAAATATTCGCTTAAACCAAGCATGACCGACACCCCCCGGATTGCTCGTATAGTAGCGGCGCGGCCTAAATGGAACCTGAATAGTTTCAGATGTACGACAACACAATTTTATTTGATTCCATTGAAATTCCGTAAAATTCGTGGCTTCTTCAAAACACACAACATCATAGCTTTGCCCTTGATATTGAATAACATCGGCATCATTATCACAATAACCAAGTTTTAACCTGGCCTTATTAGGAAAAATAAAAGCGTTTTCATCCCGGCTATATTTAGCGAATCCATCTAATTCCGATAGCAACGGAATTAAATGGTTTTCTCTGAGCTCGGGTAAGGTTCTCCGAAGCAAAAGAATCTGAATACCAGGATGCAATAAAGCTAATAATACGCACTTGCGCCTCATGGCCCATGACTTGCCACCATAACGAGCACCACCGAATGCTATGTGAGCCTCAGTCGCAAGAAAAAACTTCTCCTGTGCCGGATTAGGCTTTCCTTTTAAAACCAATTTCTTGGCCGCTTGCTTCTTCCTGCTTGCGGTTGCCACTATCTAACCACCCCCTTTTCGCTTTTACAGAACCGCCACCCACCCCTCGGCTAAATGTCCTGTACTTACCCGTTAAACCTAATTATTAAAACGGGCCGAGATACAGGGAAGGAGGAGAAAACCTGTACTCGTTGGCTCTTAACCACCCGTTTTTTCTCGCTTATTGCATCTCCACTAAAAGAAGCCACCTCACACCAAACGGACAAGGCGTGTTCATCCCCGGACACCCATCACTCGCAGGGCAGTTTAAACATTGACTCATATAATTACCTCCTTGTCACTTGGTTTCCCAACCACCAAAGCATAGCAAGCACCATGCCATCAAAGGTAAGAATACCAAGGATGCCAAGAATTGTTTCTTTCGTCGTCCCGGCATGAGCCCACCTCCTATTAAAAAATCCGGTGACTTACTTTAATAAGCACCGGATACTTTCATCATTGTTAAAATAGATTTTAAAATGGCAGGTCCACAAACCACCATCTTTTATAGAACCATTCGTCTTTGTATTCAGGCAATTCCCTGATTTTAAATAAGGGCGTTATCATCAGTCTTAGTTTGCCGATTCTTAGCCGGTAAAGGGTTATTCCCAACCGCCTGCCCGGAAAGTAGGGTATCTCCACATAATCACCCCTTTTGCCAACTGTACTTTGCATTTTTGTCGGGAATAATGCTAGACGTGAAGAGCATTATTCCCGAGCTTCAACCAATATGCACCGTGAATCAGGTGCCTTCCCGGATTGCGTCCAACCATCGCCAGCATCAACCGTCTTTTTGCTGCCGCAATCGGGCATCTCTATTTTGACTGAACTGCCGCGCAACGGACACAGAAGGCACCATAGCGGCTTCTTGTCGACAAACAGCCTGTAAACCTTCATACCAAGGCCTCCTTAGCCATGAATTTCCTCAATACTGAGACAAAGGTCGCCTTCCTGGTTCCGTTCCCAATCGTTTTCTCGCATAATTATCCCTCCTTACGCCAGAACGGGCAGTTTATTAATCTGCTCCATAATGCCGGTTATGTTGTAATCAAGAAGATGGGCACCTTCCTTGGTTAAAACATTCCATCCGCCACTAGGACCACACATTTCATCGTTTTGACCTATAGGCTGCCAATATAACCATTCAATTGAATATCCTTTGGCTATTAACGCCTTTGAGATTTTATCAGTATTTCTACTCATGGGAATGCTCCTTTTTTCCACCGAATGAAATAACGAAATCCTTGTTTCAAAAAGCGGGGGGTTTTGAAAATATAAGCCCTGCCCCTCCTGCTAAATGACAAAGGGACAGGGCCGATTACCGCGCGGGGCCTGCGAAAGCAAGCCCACATCCCCGTAATTTCGCCGACACCCTGATAGTGGGGCGGTTACTCTGTGCGAGGAGATTAAACGTGCAACCTCAAGGCAGATACTTTCCTCCCAGGTGTCTCTTGCCTGCTTCTGCTTAACAAGCTTTTCACCCTGCCACTATACAGTGACCATCTGTGCGCATCCTCTATTGGTTGCAAAATTTTCGAGTGGGCAGGGATTTGCACCCTACATGTCCTAACTGTATCGGACTCCGCCATGTTATGGGGAGAAGGCTCACCCATGCGCGTTCGGCACATCGAAACAGTAATTTGTAAGCGTCTACCTATTCCGCCACCACTCGATGGCAACGCTTTCACGCCGCCGTTACTCCTTCTGCGCTTGGCAGATGAGCTATGAGTCAACGCCCGGTGAGGGGCGCGGCTAACCATGCTTTAAGTAAAATATCCACCATAAGCCTTTTTGTGATGAAGCCTGAACCCCAAAAAACATAGCGTAAATCCAAACAATTCTTTTCTAAACCCAACCAATACAGGCATAAGGGCTAATGACACTTTTGCTGAATACCCCTTACCGTCCCCGACATTGCCTTTGTTGTAAACAACCCTAAAAATCCTGAAAAGTTTATCTCTCTTTGAAAATCGCAATACTGGTTTAACTATTAATTTTTTCATTTTGTTTCCTCCTTAAACTAAAAAACCAATCAGCAAGGGCAGTCGCCAATTAGACCAATCTTTCTATGGTTTGGCCCTTGTCGTTCATCAGGAAACACTTTTGATTAGTCACCAAAATCAAGGTATCGTACTCCTTGTGATCGTTGAGGTACAACACAATCCCCGCAGCGGGGTAATTTTCTAACGCCCGCGCCCCATCAATCAAGTTTACAGAATGACAATTCCCAAAACTCGAATCATCAAAGAGGGAATCTAAGTCATTTGTCGTCATCGTGAAAACCTTATTTGAGGCCGCAATATCATCGGCAAGCTTTTCACCATTCAAATAACTAGCAATGTCCTTCTCGCCGTTTCCTGGGGTACATTCATCCTGATATTCAGGACTATTATTGTATTTAATAATAAGGTCGAGGCAATCAATACCTCGACTCGCCGCCTGTCTCACATTGTCAATGTAGCCCCATACATCACCATCTAAATACTTAACTATCATTCCTATCATCCTTTCTTTCTCGCTAACTGCCCTTGCTAACTAAAAAACCGGGAGAACCCCGGCTAATTATCAACTTTTACTCCTGCTGGATACCTCCATTTATGGTGATAATCCAACTTGCTTTCATTTAACGCTTTATGTTTTTCTCTTATTTCTTCAATTTGCTTTAATATAAATTCTGATGGCTTAAACCATTCCCCGCGAAGCCGAAAAGCATCGAACTTTTCATGTAATTTACGCTCATCCTTCGTGTTGCCAGGGAAACACGCCAGCAGCACAAGTATATCTGGGTGTCCCGTTTGTATAGAACTTAGCCGGGCTTTAATATCTTGCGTGTACCCGATTTTTATCGGCCCGCCACTTTCACCTTGTATAGAATAAACAAAGCCCGGATAACGATTCCTGTACGCTATAATCCGGGCTTCCTCTTTTTTCATTTCCGCTGCTCGCTTCTTTTGTTCTTCCCGAGCCTTTTCTTCTTCTCGCTTTCGTTTCCAATAATCATCCCAACGGGGATCTCCCTTCGGCCAAGACCATTGCCGAACGCAATTTATAAATGCGCCCCAAAATCGCTCATCACCTTTTAATCGTAGTAATTTATCTTGCGATTTCCAAACTGAAAAACAAATACTTTTCTCGCTATGCCCCTGCTTCTCAAGCATACGAACAATAGATTGAGCCTTTTGCCCATATGATATGTTAAGCAGTTCAAAAGCCTGAACATACCTAGTAATTCTAACCGGCATCTAAAGCCAGCCACTTTCTTATTTACTTATTTATCCGACTTAGCAAACGCTTCCTTGATGTAATCTGGAACATATTTCTCCATTTCCTCATGGAACAACGCATATAAGTTACCAGATAACCGCGGCCCCACAAAATAAAACAATGGATTAACGTAATGTTGTATTTCAATCGTGTCTCCAAACCTAACGGGTATTGCCTTTATAACCGTATATTTAATCATGCGCTTCACAAACAGCTCGGCTTGTCCAGGAGTTAAGTCGATTAACTTCCCGATTCCCTCTACACTATACGGCTTGATTCTTCCAAACCCGCGGTATCCTAACATGTTAGTGTCACCCCAGATATACCTTGACAACGTAGCAATGCGCCCGCGGTCTATCATTGACATGCCATCAGGGAACGGAACATCAAAAAACGATTTAACACCTCCCCCGCGGTTTCTCCATAAATATCCCTTGCCAGGGTCAAACTTCTTCGCTATGAGGCGTTGCTTTTTTACCTCGCGCAAAAGTTCCCCCGTGTCCAAGTCAATTTCTCTTGTCAAGACTTCTTGACATACCTTATTTTTATTGACTCCTTTGCCTATTCTCTACACCCCCCTCCTGTTCGGCGTTTCAACCCGTTTTGTTAATTACTTCCATCAATCCATACTTTTTGCCAGCAAACCACCAATATTAAGGTATTTCTCTCAAAAAACATGTAATTCTGCATTAAGAATACTATGTAGGTTTACATGACATGCTTTATAAAATCTCCCTACCTCCTCCGGGACTCCAACCCACCCAAGGTAACATACCGGGGGGGGGCTAATATAAAACCACACCCCACCACTAGGTACTGGAATTTCGGGAAACACCTATAGGGGGGGTAAACAACCACCCCCACCACCCTCATTTGCAAACGCAACAACATACCCGAAGTACCGCCACCAGATGAAGTGTTACTGCATGATGAAGTGCTACTGCTTGTGTTTGGGAGAAAAATTGTCCATGAAGGGATATAATGCCTATATGCACGCATACAGCCGGGGCCGGGGTGCATACCGGGGGGCCTGGTACTGGCCTAATCCTGGCCGAAACCGGCCCTGATGCCCTGTTCCTGGTTCCAGCCGCCCTACCCACTACCTGATGCCCTGGTCCTGGCTCCGGCTCCGGCTCACCACCATATCATATAGCAGCAGGCAGACAAGACAAGGCACAACCAGACCTGGCACCAGCACCAGCCGGCACTGACCGGCACCCGGCACCCAGCCACCATCCGATAATACATAAAAGCGGATAAAAATATGAAGCAAAATGCCCTGAAGCCGGAGGAAAAGCAAAGAATCTGAATATATACAAAAGAAATGAATAAAAATACAGCTATTTTCCATATCGCTCCATATCCGGATCGGAGAAATGTACCTCTATGGAGCCAGAGATAGTAGAATCAATCTCCTGCCGGTCGCGCCAGCCAAACTTGTTTTTGAGATAAAATATAAGAAAAGCCGGATTTTTAGCCTGCATAGCCTCCTGAACCGTCTTATCTAAAAGCATGGCATCAATTATTTTTTTAGCGTCGGAGTATTCTTCTTGTGATAGATAATTATAAAAAGTATCATGATTAATATTATTGGCTATAATAAATCCCTCTTGTGTTGGGAATTTTCCAGTTTGCGAGCACTCCAGCATATACTTTTGCCAAGCATCAAGTAGTGATTCTGGAGTAAACTTGCGTGGCCGTCCCGCCATCGCGCTCACCTCCCACAAAAAAACCGGCCTGCCGCCGGAATCCCTCATATATATCAGCCCGGCTGCCTATCGCCACGCTTGCTTACTATCATCATATCATCATATATATATATCTGTTGCCGTTTTTTAGCCATTTTGCCGCTGTTTTTGCCTGGTTGTCCCTCCCATCGGCCTAGTAGTGCTATCTATATATAGCTGCCGGTGGTGCGCCGATAAAAATTTTTATCTTTTTTGCGGGGGAAAATTTTATTTTTTATTTTGCATGTAGCCGCAAAGCCCGATTTTATCGGCATTGCAGGTGTTTAAAAAAATTATCCGAAAAACCTTGACATAGCACAAAAGGGATAATATCATATAATCAAGCAAGGGGCGCGACGCCCCACAACCCCGTAAGACCGCACTTCGGGCGGCGGGGGAAAGGAGGAAAATAATATGAAAAAAATGGTGGAAAACATAGTTTTAAATACCCGTGAAAGCGGGTACAAAATTGAAACTATCCAGACTGAGCAGAATGGCTCAGTCATCGGCGGCTACGTCGCTATAGATGGCGTGCCACAGTATGATATTGAGATTGACTTGGAGACGGGCCAATCTCGCACCTGCGGGTATGGTCCAGGCTGTTTTTGGACCGACTGGCAGTAGCCGCCAGGCCCGCGCCTTAGCAGGCGTGACCAGCGCAAGTCCGATGCCCTTCGGGGCGGCGCTCATCAGCCCGGCAGTCCACGGAGGGGGACGGGGCGACGAAAGGAAGGAAGAAAAATGTACAAACTTGGCGAAACATTTTTAGATTTTTGTTTAACAACCGATCATCCGGCATCCAAGTATGGTATCCCTGTGGTGGTAGACAAAAACGGCGTAGCCTACGGACCAGCGGACAATATACCACCAAACCCTAATGCCGAGGATGTTTTTAGTGCGTTTTTTAAGGAGCCACTTAAATTTGATTGGTTGGTGTTTAATTGGGCCAACAAAGTGGACGTCAACGAAAACGGCGAAGTAACGGGGATGCCGAGAACAGCGGAAGAAGTAATCGCCGCATCGCGATTCTTGGCCCAGTGGCCAGAAGGACAACAGATTGACCCCGAATACATTTTTTCAAAATGGCAATGGCGGAAAAACCATGATGATTAGCTTGCCCATCCCGCCCGGCTCTTGTCTCAGGGGCCGGGCGGGCAAGAAAAAGACCCACCACACAAAAAGGAGGAAAAACAAGATGAACGAATACTGGTATAATCTAGCAGCCCAAATCATCACCGGCCAGCAGGAGGAATTAAAAGAGGTAATGCTTGACCAAATGAGCGAATGGACCGGCAAGAAAATTATCAGCATCGACGATCTGACGATAGGCGAAATTATCGCCTGGTTGATTGACTGTCAGGAGGAAATTAACAGCGCAGGACTGATTAAGTAAGTCAAACCGGAGAAGGGAGGAAAAGAAAATGTTTTTGGGGATCGGAACAATTAAAAACAGCGCAGGGGAAATAATAGCAAGGGCATGCGCTACAGGTTATGACAGACATGACGCACATTATAAAGCCCTTGTTATGGTGGAGAAAGCAGGGAAATGTTTACGGAGCGAAAATGATATTGTTACGATTATTACGACGGAAAAGGCCCCGGCTGCAACCAGGGCCTAATCCAAGAAACCAAAAACCGGGGTTAATGGCTCCCACACAAGACCATTTTAACCCCGGACCTAACCAAAAGTAAAGGAAAGGGGTTTTTATAATGAAATGGTTTAATTGTCAGACAATCGAAGAATTAAAAAAACAATACCGAGAACTAATCAAAAAGAACCATCCAGACTTAGGCGGCAACGGCGAAAACATGAAGCAAATTAACCTGGAATATGAAACCGAATTTAGCCGAATTAAAGCCGGAATGGACCAAAAGAAAGCCAGTATTTACGATGTGAACGATGGATACCGGGAAGTGATTTTAAAGCTCCTGCATATTGACGGAATTAATATTGAACTTTGTGGCTCCTGGTTATGGATCAGCGGCGATACCAAACGAAACAAAGAAGAACTAAAAAAAGCCGGTTGTTTTTGGGCAAGAAAGAAGCTCGAATGGTACTGGCGACCTGCTGAATATAAGAGTTCCAACCGTAAAAGCAGAAGCATGGACTGGATTAGAAATCAATACGGATCAGTGATGATCGAGGGTGAAAAAGAAAAAAGGCAGCAGCAGGAAAGTATCCCTGCTTAATTAAACGACAAGCCGGGGAGAAATCCCCGGCGACATGATAAAAGGAGGAATAAAACCATGTCAGCATTTATTATGGATTCGAAAACCACGGCCATGTTAGCCGAGCAAATAATAAATCTTATTGAATGGGACTTTGTTACACCGAGACTGCCTGAAAAAACTTATATTAGTGCCTATGACAAAGACGTTATAAGAAAAGCCTGCCGGAAACAGAACAACCAAAAGGAAGTGCCGAGAATTAACCCTATATGCAGCGAAATCTTATTTGAAGCCATGGAGCTAATGAACGCCCAGGCATTAAGCGAAAAATACGAGGGAAGGCATGATGGAGAGTTAAGAACCTACCCTAGTACCGTAAGAGAACCGGCGAACATGCCCGCCCTTTATAAATCCTTAAAATGCTATTTATACCAATGCTGTGAAGGCAAAGTACCAGAAACCGATTTATATAAAACATTGAGAAACATTGAAACAATTTGGGCCGATTACATTGTTAGTGACCTGCCGGAATTTCAATCGGCAATATGGGGATAAGGAGGTATTTGCGATGACTATATCAACGGCAAAACCGTATATTTTTAACCGGGAAACATTGAAAATCGAATTACATTTTGATAAAGCCGAATATCAAGCATTAACTGACAATGAAAAACGGGAATTAAAAGCCAATTTCCTTTGGAGCCGAACCGCTCAAGCTTGGGTAAGTCGGGCAAAAGAAGGCAATTTATATCATGCGCGCCGGATAGCTGAAAAGCTAGGTTTTACCAGCGAAGAAAAGCAGGGGGAAAGATTATCTTATGCTGAACAAGTAGAACGCCAAGCAGAACGGGCAGAACGTCGGGCAGAACGCTTTGAAAGCTATGCTACTAACGCCGAGCTACGGGCTGTAAATCTACAAGAAGATATAAATTCCCGTCATGGTGATATATCTTTTTTTACTCAGCCTAACATAAATTCTTCTGCTGGCCGCGCTTTTACACGACAGCGCGAAAGAATGTTTGAGCGATACCAAAAAGGCTTTGAGGAATACAAGAAATCTAAATACTTTATGAGCCGGGCGGCAATTGCCCAGAATACCGCTGATATGCGGAAATTTAAAGACCCGATATATTTAAACAACCGAATCAAAGAATGCAAGAAAAACATTAAGGCGATGGAAAAAAACTTGATAAGGTATGAGGAAATCTTGCATGCGCTGGAAACCGGAACAGATGATAAATATATTAGCCGGGAAAAATTATCAAATTACACTATCAGAGAAGTAACAGAATGGATAGAGGAAACCCTTGAGCGCATCGAGGCTGAAATAGATAAACAAGGCTATATGGAGAATTGCCTGGACGAAATAGGCGGTAATAGATTTAGCAAGGACAATATTAAACCCGGTTATATTGTTAAATTAGCTCGTTGGGGCAACGTGGAAGTGACGGGAACCGGCCCGGTAAACTTTACCTATAAGCACGATTTAGGGCCTAATCATAAAGATTGGCCGGGACAAGAAGCATATGCGGCAATACTTGAAATTGTCGAAGCTAAAGAAATCAAAGAGGCATTAGAAAACCCTTTTAAAGAAGGTGACATACTATGCAAGCATAGACCTGCCGACGATAGTATTTATAAAGCCTATCAAGTAATCAAAGTAACAGCGACAGGAGTAAAAATTCAACAGATAGCCATTGAGAGCGGAAAGCCTCTGCCCGGACAATTTACCGGTGAAAAGGCCAAACAAAAGAAAATAGTTAAAAGCAAGTGGAGCGACTGGGTGGGAATATATGACGATAATTGGCAACTACACAAATATAACGCGAACTAACAATAAACAAAACAGGGAGCCGGCGCACCGGTTCCCTTAAAATGGAGAGAAAGAAGGGAACAGCCATGCTTAAACTTAAGCCCGACCAGGCTCGGGACCTGATGCTGGAAATAATCAATGACCCTGTATTCATAGACCACCAGAAGCCCATATGTAGCGATATTTTGCGGGAGAAATACGGATTAACAGAACGACAACAGGCTTATGTGGAGGTAAGACTTGAGAGAATTCTAGAATATTTGACTCATTAAGGAGGCAGAACCCGTTAGTAACCATCCCGAATTACTAAATAGTTGAGATCAACAAAAAAACGCTTACAAGTTAAGGAGGGACCCCCATGCAAATAGACCTAAATAAGCTCAAAAAGAAAGACCCGGAGAAGGCACAACAGATAGCCGATCTGTTAGGCGTGGACCTGGACGCAATTAAAACCAAGAAACGCCAAGTAAAAAAACTGCCCAAGTCACTTAGGCAGGAACAAGTAGAGGCTTTATTAAGCGCAATAAACCTGGATACCTATAACGGCGTGAGACAACGTGCCATCATTGGCTCAATGCTAAAAGCCGGGCTCCGCGTGTCTGAAGTAGAAAATATGACAACGCCGGACGTTGACCTAATTAAAAAGCAGTTTTTTATTCAGCTTGGGAAGGGCGGGAAGGATAGAGTAGTGCCTTTTGGTGATGAACTCGCCTTTTGGTTGTCTGAATGGGATGCTGTTAGACCTGACTCTGAGTGGTTTTTCTGCACCAACCAGGGGACGCAACCGCAACAGCGAAATGTACGGGATATGCTAACCCGTATCGCAAAAAAAGCAAAGGTATATATACAAGATGGGAGAAGAAAAAAGTTGCCTAGTCCGCATACGTTGCGGCATACCTACGCCACAACCTGTCTTGACGCAGGATTAAGCATTAGGGACGTACAGGAATTGCTAGGACATACCTCTATAGGTACAACCGAAAAATATTTGCATATAAACCAGGCTGAACTGGATGCCAAAGTAAAGGCGATGGATAAGAAGAAACCACCAACACCAGAAGATTAGAGCCCGGCCACCCCGCGATAATGGTAAAAACAAAAGGATAGGTTTTTGGCCTATCCTTGATTTTCTTGTAACCATTTTTCTAAAGCTATCTTTACTGCTTCTTGAAAAGTTATTCCCTTGTCTATGCATTTCTTCTTGATTTCCTTTAAAAAATCCTCATCTAATCGGACGTTAATCTGCTTCAAAGCCCCACCCCCTTTCCATGTATTTTTATAGCATTATAGCTTGATATACATTATGTATTTTGCTATAATTATAGCAAGTTATGTTATTTATTACAATGCAGCCGAAAAGGAAGGATACTATTGCTTAAGACAACTGAAATTGATGGAGTGCTTTTTCGACAATGTGTCAAATGCGGGAAATTGTTGCCAGCAACAAAAGAGTTCTTTGAACCTAGCAAAACGTGTAAATTAGGAATTAGAGGGCGATGCATAGAATGCGGGAAAGAATATCGAAAATCATTTTACAAGGAATATTACTTAACTCATAAAGAAGAAATGGACAAGAGAAGTAAAAAATACCAACAAGAAAATAAGGACAAAATATCCAGCCAAAAAAAACAAAAAGAAATAGAACTAAAAAAAAGTAACCCCAATTTATACGACGAAATAAAAGCTCAAAAAGCCGAATATTACAAAAATTATATGAAAAATAATCCTGAGCAAGTAAACAAAAGAAAAGAACGCGATAAAAAACGATGGGAAAACAATAAAGACAAAATACGAGAAGACAAACGAAAAGTAAGGCGCGCCAACAGAGAAAGATACAATCAATACTTTCAAAAAGCTGCTCATAAAAGACGCGCTCAGGAAAAAGGATTAGAAGCTAGTTTTACTCGCCTTGATTGGGAGAGAGCCTTGAAACATTTTAATAATTCATGCGCTTACTGCGGAGCAAAAGGCAATCTAACAAAGGAACATTTTATTCCAGTTAGTAATGGAGGAGAATACAGCGTTAACAACATTATTCCAGTTTGTCGAAGTTGCAATTGCAGTAAAAGAGATAGTAATTTTTTTGATTGGTATTCTAAGCAACCATTTTACAATCGCACGAGAGAATTAAAATTATTAAAGTATTTAAAATATAGTATCAACGGGAAGGTGCAGCAAAAAGTATTATCATTTTAATGATTAATAACCGCCCGCCCCGGCTCACCCCGGGGCTTTTAAAAGCAACAAAACCGGGCATTATCACCCGGTTTTTGTATTTTAACTTTTACTTGGCTTTTTTAACCTTATGGACTTCAGAAGGCGCTAGAACCATATTAGAAATAATGCTTATCTGTTTGTCTATTCGATTAACTGCTGGGACGACCTTTGCGTTGACCGTCTTTTTAAGCTCCTGTACTTCTTTTAATAACAAGTCCAATTTTTCAGAATCAGTCACTTTTGCAACCCTCCTTCCAATTGGCCTTATATTATTTTACTAACAATTTATGGCTATTGCAATGGTTATTCTGCTCTATAGATGGCTTTTCTATCTCCCCTTCCCTCTCTATTCCCTAGGAAATTAAACCTCTAGTTCGGCAATTTGTGGAGTGGTCATATAGCGAAACTTTTCCAATCCATCCAGCACCTTCTTGTCGCGTGATGCTCCTACTGTTCGCATGAAAAAGCTCCCCTCCGTTTCACTCCGGTCCGCCTTTTCTTTTGTGATTTTACTTTACCTATTATGAGCAACATTGTTTTTTATGGTAGTGAAATATTTATGAAATTTTATTGTTTTTGATGTAGACAAATATGACAACTTGCCATAAAATATAACCACAGCACAAACAGGGGTCAAACAATATGACAACGAACGGAGTGAAATTACATGAAGGTCGATTTTAAGAAGCTCAGGGCAATTCGTGAGCTTAGAAAATATAGCCAAGAAGAATTAGCCCGAAAGACTGGACTATCTGCCGAAACGATCCGCAGGGTTGAAAACGGCAAGACCCAAGACCCTGGAATAATTACTCTTTCCTTAATTACAAAAGCCCTTCTCATTGACCTGAAAGAAATCCTGATCGAAGAAGAGTAAAAATTTTACCCTTTTTTATTGGTAAATAAGACCAACAGAGGAAAGGAGGGACAAGCGTGAAGCAGATAATACCGTTTCAGTATGACGGAAGCAAGGTCCGTACCATAATCGTTGATGGTGAGCCGTGGTTTGTTGCCAGAGATGTTTGCGACATTTTGGAATTAGGCGATACCGGCAGAGCGGTTTCCCGGCTAGAGGATGATGAATGTACCCGAATTGAAATCGACCACCCACAAAACCCCGAGAAAGCCTTGGAAGTATACGCAGTTAATGAACCCGGTTTGTATTCATTGATTCTTGGTTCTCGTAAGCCGGAGGCTAAATCATTTAAGCGTTGGATTACGCATGAAGTTATCCCGCAAATCCGTAAAACCGGTTCTTATTCATTACCAGTCAGCCAAGCCGAATTATCGCTTCAAATAGCGCAATGCCTAGTAAGTCAAGAGCGCCAAATCAAGGCCCTGGAAGCCGGACAGGAGCGCCAAAACCAAACAATCCAAAACATTAAAGACACCCTGGCCCCTACCGACAAGGCTTGGCGCAAATGGGTAATGGACGAGCTTAACAAAACAGCCTATGCCCGTGGTGGCGAATACCGGGAAGTCAGGGAGGAGTCCTGCAAACTCCTTGAGGAGCGTGGGCGCTGCAAGCTATCTATCAGGGTGAAGAACCTCCAGGACAGGCTCAGAGAGCAAGGAGCGACCAAAACCGCCGTCAACAAGATCAACCGCATTGATGTTATAGAGGCTGATCCAAGGCTTAAAGAAATCTACTCAGGAATCATCAGGGAATTATCCATCAAGCATTTAGCGTAATCACAGCCTGCAAGATTTTTAAGGAGCGTGATATCTGTCACAACTCCATAGACTTCTCTATCCCATTGGGCGGCAGATACCTGGAGTCTTTGAACCGGGGCGAGCAGGTGGGGGTAGCCTGGAACTAGAAGGCCATTGAGGGGTTGAGTAACTACCGGACGCGGTAGCGAAGAATGAGAACACTGCAATACATATAGATACGAAAACGCCCCCGGACGCGGTGAGGCCCAAGAAACTTACAAGGAGGGACAGGCTTATGATAACCTGTTTCACCTGCAAACTTATCGAGAAATACAAAATTGCCATGGTGCGCAAGTGCAAAACCTACCGAGGGGTCCCGGCGCATAGGGTTAATGGAGGAAAATTATTAAAGGAGAGAACATTATGAGCATACAATCACAGGTAGTTATGGTAACACCGCAAATGGCGCAAAAATGGCTAAAAGCAAGAGGAAAGAACAGAACAATATCACTTTCCAAGGTAAAAGAATATGCCGAAGCAATGAAAGCCGGGAAATGGGTACTCAATGGCGTAGGCATTTTGTTTGACTCAAACAACAAACTTATTGACGGGCAACATCGACTGTCAGCAATAATTCAATCAGAACTAACAATTCCATTATTGTTGATTCGTGGAATAGATGATCCAAGAGCTTTTGGAACAATTGACAGGGGCAAAAAACGTACTATCGGTGATATTGTCAGTATGGAAGGAATCAAGCACTCATCTTTAACAGCCGCTATTGCTAAACGTCTTGTTGCATGGGATAAATGCTCTGATAAGGCATCGTTTGCGCTTGGCAATGAATCTTATAAAAAAATAGCTGATTATGAAATTCTTGATTATATCAAAATCAATAATCACAATATTCAGCCATTCATTACTGAAATGGGTGGAACTTTGCCTTTTAAACGATGCGGCGCAGGTTCAGCGTTAATCGCAGCACTTATTATTTGCAGTGAAGTAGATGATGTAGTAACCATGCTTTTTATGGAAGGATTAAAGACTGGCGCAAATTTACCCGTAAATTCCCCAATAAGCCTTCTTAGGGACCGTCTCATTAATCCTCCCGAAAGACGAGGTATTTCCTGGGAAACAGAAGTTATGGCTTTAACCATTAAATCCTGGAACAAGTATTTACATGGCAAATCGGTGAAAAGTTTAAGGTGGAGTACAGGTAGAGCCGATAAAGAAAAATTTCCAATACCAGGTGATCGTAAATGGCAGAGATAAATGTTAATGAAATCATCGTTAAAGACCGCATCCGACAAAACAATGGTTGGCTTGATTCCCTTGAAAGAAGCATTGAACAGGTAGGCGTGTTACAACCTATAGGGATTACACCGGACAAACAATTAATATTTGGTGGACGCAGGCTACAGGCTTGTAAAAACTTAGGGCTAAAGACTATTCCGGTGAGAATCTTTGATATTGCCGCCGACGACCCAATAACCGCCCTTCGCATGGAGCGAGAAGAAAACGAACATAGGATGGACTTAACTGTATCGGAGAAAGTGGAAATCGCAAAAAGAATTGAAGAAGCGATGGATGGGCGACGAGGCGGAGATAGAGGAAACCAATACACTGGTGGCAAAGTACAAAATTTTGCCTCTTGCCAACCACAAGGAAAATCCTCTGAGATTGCCGCCAAAGCTGTTGATATGAACCGAGAAACCTACCGTCAAGCCAAAACTGTTGTAGAAAGCGGTCAGCAGGATCTAATCCAGCAGATGGACAGCGGCGAGAAGTCAATTTATGCGGCATATCGCGAAGCGAAAAAACCCCCACATCAACCAACAACCATTCCTAAACCACCCGAAAAGTTAAAAGAAAAACCGCAACCATTGACCTTCACCGTTACCTTTAATTGGAACCCAAAGGAAGATGCAGATATGTTGATGTCAAAAGGTGGAGCCGACTATTGCACCAAACTGGCAATGGCACTGCTTAAAGCCGCAGGACACAATATTGAGATTACACAATAAAAAAAGCCCCATTATAGGGGCCGAAACAGAACATTTATAGTTTACCATACTTCACTCCCCTTGGAGGCCCGAAAGGGCCTCCCTTCTATTAAAGATGAATGCAGAGCGGACACAACAATTTAATCATCAAGACCACTCTGCTACAACAAAAGAGGAAACACTATTGAGAATAATCATTGAGAATAATGGAACTACTAATATTCTTGATAATATCAAGCAATTTGTTTTGGTTGCTGATGATGGCGAAAGGAACGTGATCAACATCAATTGCGACGAAATATTTCTTGGTTTTGTGACAGCAAGAATACAACACGTTTTCTTTAAAAACATAACAGAAATTGAGGGACCGATTCTTAATAAAGGGGCAATATCCTAATGGCATATCCAGATTATATTAAAACCAAAGTTGGCCCTAACTTATGGCGTGTAGACGACTGCGGCTATGTCTATTACCAAGACCGCCAGGGCCACATATACAATCCCTGCTATAACTGCGGAGAGCTTACGCCCGAGAGACAACTGGACGACTACGAAAACAATTGCCCTAAGTGCTGGAGGGAAGCACATTCCTGCTATCAATGCGGGGAGTATTGCGAGAAATTACATGAAGGGCAGGACGGGCATTCGTATTGCGACCCTTGTTTTATCGAGTACCTTTTAGAACAACATCAAAGGAGGAACAATATGGACTTAAATCAATTTGTTAAATGGCAACAGGAAAAACCTAAAACCCGCCATGTAAATATTGAAATCACATACGATGAAACCAAGATATGGGTGTACGATTTTGCCTTGATGGTGGGCCAGCATGTTAAATCCGTTGAAGAAATACACCTTGAGGGGGTAAGGGAAGCCAGGGAAAAGGTCGAGTATGAGCGTCTTAAAGCTAAGTTTGAGGGGGGAACAAATTGCCAGCAACAAAATTCCGATGCCCTGACGGAATAGAAATACCCTTCGCAGATTGTCTTGTGCAATGCCGTATGTCTACTCGTTGTCTTTCAAAACGCACCTTGCGAATGGTTGCTAAACAAAGAGAATGGAAAGGTGCGGAATCTATAACCACTACTATGCTTGTAAAAGGCACCCGTGAGGCTTATCTTGAAATAACTCAAACCGATTATAGCTTAGACCCCATGAATGAACTTTTCCGGGTATTAGGCAGTAAAGCACACGCCTTTCTTGAAGAATTTACAGACAATGAATTATCAGAAGAACGACTATGCGATGGTATCGCTTCAGGGCAATTTGACTTCTATGTTCCCGAAGAACAGGCTTTATATGATAGCAAAACATGGGGAAGTTACAAGGTAGCCAGCGCATTAGGTATTAAAATTGAGTCAATCGATATTCCAACAGGTGAAGTTTATAAAACTGGACCACGAAAAGGTGAACCCAAAACCAAAAAAGAATACCGCCGCATCCAATGCGAGCCAGACATGCCTGAAACGGAAATACAACTCAATCATTATCGGATGCTTCTCGAAGAAGCAGGTTTCCCCGTTAAAAAAATGTTTGTTGAGGCCATTGTAAGGGATGGAGGAACTTTCACCGCCAAGAATCGAGGTATTGAGCAAAATGGCTATTTAATCCCTGTTAAGCACATTCCCAACGAAGAAGTAAAAATGTATCTTTCTATGAAGCGGGATGAACTATTGTGGGCGATTGAAACCCAAACAATGCCTCCACCATGTACCAATGACGAATGTTGGGGGGGTAGGAAATGCAAAGATTATTGCCGAGTGGCAAAATTCTGCGATGTTACGAACCAAAAGGAGGAAGAAATAAATGGCGATACAGGCCAAGAAAGCGGTTAGGCGAAAACTACATATCAAAATGGCTTTAATTGGGCCAAGCGGAAGTGGTAAAACATATTCTGCCTTGCGCCTTGCAACCGGCATAGGAGGTAAAATTCTTTTAATTAACACCGAGGCAGATCGTGGATATATTTACGCCAATGAATTTGATTATGACATAATCGATATTGACGCACCTTTTACCCCGGAAAAGTATATCGAGTCCATAGAATATGGTGAAAAAGAAGGGTACGACGTTATTATACTCGATTCTGCTTCACATGAATGGAGCGGGAAAGGAGGCATTCTCGAAATACATTCTTCTATGCCGGGGAACTCATATACTAATTGGGCCAAACTAACCCCTAGACATAACAAGTTAATTGACACACAGCTTTATTGCAAAGCACACATTATATCTTGTTTGCGAGGTAAAGATCAATATGTGCTTCAAGAACAGAACGGCAAACAAGTTCCGCAAAAGGTG
>Ga0116191_1001409_pt1 | contig 19506 bp, 14 predicted proteins | sample AD_UKC111_MetaG_FD_89897 | JGI IMG/M metagenome (GOLD analysis project Ga0116191, IMG submission 89897) | Active sludge microbial communities of municipal wastewater-treating anaerobic digesters from Hong Kong - AD_UKC111_MetaG | ecosystem: Engineered > Bioreactor > Anaerobic > Digestate... | reverse complement strand
TTTAAATATTAAAAGTGTTGCAAAATTAGTAATTCATTTGATGTTTGAAAAAAATATTTATTAATAAATTGCAATTTTATCTTGTTTGTCAGATAAATTTTTGAAATGACCATTATCAATTTTTAATAAATCGCTGATAGCACCTTCTTCAACAATTTCTCCATGATCCATTACATATATTTTGTTAGCATGTTGAATAGTACTTAGTCGGTGAGCAATTATAATAGATGTTCGTTTTTCTATTAGCTTTTCAATTGCATATTGTATAATTAGCTCAGATTCAGGATCAATAGAGGAAGTTGCTTCATCCATGATTATGATTTTTGGATTATATATAAGTGTTCTAAGCATAGAAATCAGTTGTTTTTGTCCAACTGATAGTGCAACACCTCGCTCCATTACGTTATAATTAAACCCATTTGGTAATTTCATTATCATATCATAACAACCAATTTTTCTAGCAAAATCAAAAACCATTTCTGGACTAATTTCGCTGTTTTTAAGTGTTATATTTTCTAAAATAGTACCATTAAACAGAAAAACATCTTGAAGTATAACACCGACAATTGTCCTTAAATAATTTAGGTCTAAATCATTTATATTAGTATCATCAATAGAAATTTTCCCAGATTCAATAGGGTAAAACCTTGACAATAAATTGATTATGGTAGTTTTTCCAGATCCCGTGCTACCTACAATAGCTATTGTTTCATCAGCTTGGATATGAATATTTATATTTTTAAGAACTTGTTGATTATTGATATAGCAAAAGTTAACCTGTTCAAAATCAATTTTCCCTCTCACATGATCCAATTTTATTTTTCCACTTGAAACATTAACAAGGTCTGTGTCTTGTAATGCAAAAACTCTTTCTGCAGCAATCATTCCCATTTGCAAAGTATTAAACTTATCAGCCAACATCCTAATTGGACGAAATAACATATTGATATACAGTGGAAAACTAATTAATAAACCAATTGAAACTTCATTTCTAATTATTCCAAAAGACCCATACCAAACTAATAAACCTATTGATATAGCAGAAATAATCTCTACTGCTGGAAAAAAAACAGAGTATGCAAATATTGATCGAATATTGGCTTCAGTATAATCCAGATTTATTTTTTTCAATTTTTTAATTTCAAATTCTTGTAAATTAAAGATTTGTAAAATTTTCATCCCTGCGATTCGCTCTTGAAGAAAGGAATTCATTATTGCTATTTGACTTCTAACTTCAGTAAAAGATTTTTTAACAGCTTCTTTGAAATAATAACTTACAATGATGAGCAATGGTAGTACACTTAAGCAAATCAAAGTCAGCTTCCAATTGGTATAAATCATCATTCCAAATACAACAAAAAGTGTAATGATATCTATAAATATAGTAATAATTCCCTCTGAAAATACAGAATTTATCGTTTCAATATCACTTATTGTTCGAGTAGTAAGATTTCCAATGGGTGTTTTATCAAAATAATTTAATTCTAATCGGATAATGTGATTAAATAAATTATTTCGCAAATCTCTTATTATTGATTGCCCTAGCCAAAATGTTAAATATCCAAAAGCAAAAGCTAATAATGTTTCTAGTATTAATATTAAAATATATATCATAGAATTATTTGAAATTCCTTGAATATCAGATATTTTAATATCGTCATCAATTATTGTTTTGATGATATATGGTCGATACGCCGACAATGGAGCAATTAACAACCCAATAAATATGGATAGATAAAAATATAATTTATATGGTTTTGCAAGTTTTAATATCCTTGATAGTAAACCAAAATTAAAATTCTTAATTTTATTTATAAATGTTGACAAAAATTATTTTTTTTTACAAATGTAGCAATTAAGCATACCAAATTAAAATCCAATTGTTAACCTAGTCAGAATATTGATTCCAGACTGTGGATATAAGCCAGTTTGATTGTAAATATTTTTTCCTTCTACTCGAAGATACGGATCTGTATTTGGGTCAATTACAGCTCCTTCAGATTGAAATCGATATATCCAACCATTGCTAGAATACAAATAATTGGTAAGATTGTTTACGAGTAAGGATATTTTGAGTGATTTAAAAAAAGTATTTTTGATTGTATAATTTGCTTGAGCATTCAAATAATAGTAGGATGGCAGTTTTGAAAATTCATTAGATGTGTTGTCTAAATACTGTTTTCCTACAAATTTTCCAATTAATGAAAAATTCAATTCATTTTTTTTGTTGTTTAAAGCACTGTAAATCAATTCTATATTACCAACATAATTTGGAGAATATGCAATATTGGTATTTTTTAAATTATTAGTAATAATTGAAAAAGTGGACCAATCATAAATTGTGGAAACATAATCTTTTATCTTATTTTCGCTAACATTAAAATTTCCATTTAAAGTTAAGTATTTATTCATTTTGTATTGAGCTGAAATTTCAAGTCCAAGTCTATAACTTATTGGAACATTTTCACGAATTGCTGCACCAACGTCATTTAATTTACCTGTATTAATCAACTGGTTTTTGTAATACATGAAATAAGAATTTAAAGAGTAATTGAATCTAGTACTTGTTTTTTCAATACCAATTTCAAGATCATATAAAGATTCTGCTTTTGGAGGATTTATTCCTGTATTTTGAATAAAATCATCTCTATTAGGCTCTTTTTGTAGCGCTCCTATTAGCAAATATTGTTTTAAACTATTATTAATATTCCAAGTATATCCAATTTTGGGATTGAAAAAGTGATAATTTTGGAAAAGTATATTTGAATTTGGTGCATTCAAATACCCATTATAGCCATATTGAATAATCCTATATTGAAGGTCAGTAAAAATATTAAAATGATTTATATTAATATTTGTTTTCAAGTATAAATTTGCATCATCTTTCTTTCCTCGCCAATTGTAATAATTATCAATATTATTGCTATTACTGGCAAATTTTGCCCAAACTACTTTGCCAAAATGTTTTCCATAATATTCATTGAAAGCAGCACCAATAGTGGTTTCAGTATTTTTTTTTTGATAATGAATATCATAAACTATTCCATAATAGTCATTATCCAGCCATTTGTCTCTCACCAAATCTGTATCTATTATTGTATCTTTTTCTATAATTAAAGGTTGGATTCCATAATCTGAAAAACTCTGATTACTTTTATATTGTTCGAAATAACCACCTCCTTTGGTATAATGCAATGTAATGTTTTGATAGCAATCTTTTGTAAATTCTTGTTTATAAACTAATTGCAAATGAGTTTGCCTATAATTATCTATTTCATTCGAATATGGTGTTCCATCTTTTTCTGTACCTGAGCTATTATATTTTCTCAATAATCTATCCAATCTGTAACTATATGGAACACCATTCCATGCCTGATGTGTAATTTCTTTCCCATCAAATAGATTAATTCTGAAATTAGATTTCTTCCATAGATAATACATTGATAAATAATAACTTGTTAAGTAAGCATTTGAGCGGTCAATATAGCCATCACTTGTTATTTTTGAAACTCTACCATCAACACCTAATTTATTGTTTATCAAGCCAGTGCCAAACGAAACGTTCATAAATTTGGTATAAAAACTTCCAATTCCTAAATTAATTGTAGAGTATGGATTTGAATTAATTTTTAAAGTATTCAAATTTATTGAAGCGCCAAAAGCACCTGTGCCATTTGTTGATGTCCCAACTCCTCTTTGTATTTGGATTAACTCAGTACTAGAGCTTAAGTCAGGCATATTCACCCAAAATACTTGATGCGACTCAGGGTCATTTAATGTTACTCCATTCAAGGTGACATTAATACGGGTTTGGTCTATTCCTCTAATTTTGAAATTTGTATATCCAATACCTGTTCCTGCATCTGATGATTCAACAAGACTTGGTGTATTAGATAATAAATATGGAATATCTTGACCAAAATTAAATCGATCAAGTTCAGCTTTTTTAATATTCAAAAAAGAAATAGGCATTTTTTTCTCTGCCCAATTTCCCATAATTACAATTTCTTGTAATGGAACTATTGAATCTTGAGCTTTTAAAATGAAATTAAAAATAAAAAAAACAAATAAAAAATAAATACTTTTCATATATTAATAATATATAAAAGCAAGAATGTCAGAAATCTCTGTTGAAGCATACTCCCTTCTCAGCATTACCTGAGCAGGTTCGATGGGTATGATCTCAGCCATTTTGGCACCCCAGCAAATAAAATAATTTCAAAGTTAATACTATATTTACTTTAAAATCTAATAATTTGATGAAAAAAGAAAGCCTAAGTATAAAACATTGGTCAGAAGATGACAAACCTCGTGAAAAGTTGCTTAATCAAGGGAAACAATTAATGACTGATTCTGAGCTACTTGCCATATTAATAGGGTCGGGTAGTATAGGAGAATCTGCAATAGCACTTTGTCAGAAGATATTAAAAAAATATGATAATAATCTTTCTAAATTGGCAAGAGCTTCAGTTAAAGAACTGATAAACTTCAAAGGAATTGGAGAAGCAAAAGCAATAACTATTGTTGCAGCATTAGAGCTTAGTAACCGTAGAAAATATGACAATGCAGAAATAGAATTTATTAAAACTAGCGAAGATGCTCACAAAATATTGGCTCCATTGATGGAAGATTTGCTTTATGAAGAGTTTTGGGTTGTATTTTTGAACAATGCTAATAAAATTATTTCTAAAAGGAAAATGAGTGTGGGTGGTGTAAATGCTACAATTGTTGATGTAAGAATTATATTCAAAGAAGCATTAGAGGCTCAAGCATCAAAAATTGTTTTAGCACATAATCATCCATCAGGCAGAAACCAACCAAGTTTGGATGATTTGAATCTGACAAAAAAGCTCATTGAAGCTGGTAAAATATTGGATATTAGCATATTAGATCATATTATAATAAGTGAGAACAAATATTATAGCTTTTCAGATAATGGAAAATTGGTTTAAAAAATATTTTACATTAGTTTTTTCAATTCTTTTAAGTTGTAATGAAAATTCAAAAATTAAGAATAATTTAGATGACAAGACAAATGAGGCAAAAATTCTACTATTTGGAAAGACGAGGATAATATCAGAAAAAATTTCAACGGATGATTCTGAAAATTTGAAGCTTACAATAATAAATCCCAATAGTTACAAATATTATTTAACAATTAATTCAGATACTTTTTATATATTTGATTTAAATAAAAATTATAAGCCAGAAATCATTTATATCCCAAAATTTGATAAGCCAATACAGATTATTGAATTATCAACTAATAAAAATGAAGAAATAGAATATATAGATTTGCCAGATGAAGATTTGGAAAATTATTATGGACAAGATGAATTCCAACTTACTGATAGTGTGATTATTAGAAAGTATCCAATATCGAAAAATAGTCAGGACAGCAATAATCTTGGATTCAAAACAATTATTTATAAATTATCCAAAACCAATGAATTATATCAAAAAAAATCAATATGAAAACAATGAAAATCTGGTTATGTATTTACATAACAATTAATTTTTGCTTAAAATCAATTAATGCACAAATTTTTGACCCTGAAAAAACAGCAAAAAGGACAGAAACTAAAGTAAAAAATCGAGTCAATCGAAAAGTAGATAATACTATAAATGATGGACTTGATGAAGTATTCAATTCGAAAAAATCAAAAACTAAACAAACAAATAAAAATACTACATCAAAAATTGAGAATTCAAATGTAATTGATGTTGAAACTATTGCGAAGAATGATTTTATTGGTCAATTTAGATTAGAAATTGAAACATCAGAAAACGGAAAAGTTAACGATGAACATTCTGGAAATGCTCAATATTATTTTTTTGAAACTAAATCAATATGTATACCTAAAAAGGAAAATATAAAAGATGTTTCAACATATATTTTTGATCTTATTCAAAAATCTGTAACTATTATTAAGGATAAGGATAAAAAAAAGGTAGCCGTTATTCAGTATAGACCATTGATTAAAGTGGTAAGAGATGAATCTTCTGTGAAAAAACCAAAAATGGAGGTTACAAAATTATCAACAACAAGTTTTATTGAAGGTAAGAAATGTAATAAATACATAATAGATGAAGAAAATTGTGTTTCTACTATATGGGTATGCAGCGAATTACCCTTTAATTTTAGGAACCTGATGATATCATCCACATTAGAAAATGATGACAATGGATTGTTAAGCGAAATATATAATAAAATTGATGGATTACCACTAAGAATTATTAGAGAATATAAAACTCTAGATAAAACTGTAAATATTTATATAAGAAATATTATAATTGGAAAACCAGATAGCGATTTAGCTTCTTTAAAAGATTGTGAAATTATAGATATTAGAAATTAACAGATGAATAAAATAGTATTAGCTACATCAAATAAAAATAAGGTTATTGAAATTAATCAAATCGTAAAGGGTAAGATTGAATTTATTAGCTTGGATTCACTTGGTTTTGAAGGTGAAATTCCTGAAGATCAAGACACAATTGAAGGAAATGCATTTCAAAAATCAAATTATATTTTTCAATTATATGGAATTCAAACATTATCAGAAGATACAGGATTATTTGTAAATAGTTTAAATGGCGAACCTGGTGTTTATACAGCTAGGTATGCAAAAAGAAGTCAATCAGAATTATCAAATACAGATTTTTTATTAAATAGAATGAAAGGTATAAAGGATAGATCTGCATATTTTGAAACAGTATTTTGTTTGATTTCAATTAAAGAGACGCTTTATTTTGAAAGTAAATGTTATGGTGAAATTTCATTAAATCCAAAAGGTTCTGAAGGATTTGGCTATGATCCTATATTTATACCAAATGGATATGTTCAAACTTTTGCCGAATTAGATTATAAGATAAAAAATAAAATAGGGCATAGAGGTTTAGCATTAAAACAGCTTATGGATTATTTGGGATCAACTATCTAGCCAAATATACTTCGCCCTTTTTTGCGAATGTTTTATTATTACATTGATAATCAATTATATAAGTATAAATATCAGGCATGGCATTCTCACCATTAACTTTGCCATTCCATTTTGGCAACTTGGAAGTTTCACTAAAAACTAATTTTCCCCATCTATCATATATTGATAACTTAATATTATTCTGCAAATTTGTGATTGGTTCAAATATGTCGTTTGTTGAATCATCATTTGGTGTAAAAATATTAGGCATTTGGATATTACAAATACTTGAATCACATGTTTTTACTTCAATATAATTTATTAATATTTCATATTTACAATTTATAGTAGCTTTAATTGTATCATAATAAATACCATTTTTAGAATAGACCTTATTATTTAATATAATTGAGTCACCTTCACATAAATTATAATATAGTACAGACTTTTTTATACTATCAACACTAAATTCAAATGATTTAAAAATATTACTACAATAAATATTTTTATAATCTATTTTATGTGTTCCTGTGCTTAAATTTTTAAAATACCCAATATTATTGTTTTGAATATTATCTAAAATAAAAGTATACATTGGACAATTATTTTCAGTTGAGATAGAAATATATGACGTAGAATCTATACAATTATTAAATAAATATGAATTATCTATTTGAAAATTAATATTTGGCAATGACATTTCATTACAATCAATAAAGTTTTCTTCATAAATTGTCACATTTTTCAAATTTGATAATTTAATATATTCAAATTGAGTTAATCCTTTTGAGGCATAATTTAAACCCCAAACTTCACCTAATTTAACATCAGTGAAGAAACTAGCTAACTCATCGTTATTATAATATGAAGTAAATTTTCTTCCCTCTTTTTTCAATTTTAGAATTGCCCAATTGTCTGTTAAAGGCTTATTCATTTTTAAAATATTATTTGTGTTTTTTTCATTATCAGATCCTGCTCCAAACGAATAAAATTGTGCGCAACTAGCATTATCGAAGAAATGAACAATGCCAAAATCATTAGAACCAAATATTTTTAACCATGCATCCAAGCATATATATGATCCAGGCAATCTAGTTAATTTTAATTTCATTTCCATAATAAAGCTATCAGCACTTAATGGAAAACATTGTATAAATAATTGATTGGGCCAATATTCGTTAACATTATTTGATATTGATGGTGTAATACATTCTCCACCTTTAATCAAATCACAATAATTTAATTTGAAATTTCCACTTCCACCAGAATCATACAATTCTAGCTGACAATTATAAACTTGAATTGCTTTTGAAAATAATAATGAATTATCAAATAAAATTTTAATATAATAAACATTTGTAAAATTGAAAATATGTGAAATACTTCCTGAGCTTGAATTAATCGAAAATTTAGGTGAACCATCATCAAAATCTAAAATACTACCAATAGGTATATTTTCCCAACTTATATTGACATCTTCAAATGGAGTTATATGTTCTTTGTCTAATATAATCTTTTGTGAAAAACAGATGTGAACTGAAAATAATAAGATAAAAAAGAGTGTTTTTTTCATTTTAATATTAAATTATTTATTAAAACCTATCATTACATTTTTTCGAAACAAATATACATATTTTCCTTTACATCTTTCTCCTTTGATATAATATAAAATATACAATAAAATACTTGCTAAATATTTAAAATACATTTCAATTGCTTTTTTAAAGTAATCAATATTAGAGATTTGCATAGTTCTATATTTCTCACTTTTACCAATACCAAGACTTAATTTTATTAAATAATTATCTTCTAATCTGTTTTTTTCAATAACATGATGAACAACAGAAGTTGGTAAATAAATAACTATTAAGTTTGTCTTTAATGATTCATGAAATATATGTTTTTCTTCTCCAGCCAATCCTAAATCCCCCTTTCTACCTAGTTCTGGATCGAAGCCACCAATTTCAACTAGAAATTTTTTTAAATATGTCATATTACAACCAATGGGGAAACCACTTATATCTTGACCAAAAATACCAAATTTATTACCCTTATCCAATTTACTTGCAAATGCACTTTCTAAATATTTAGACATCCAAATTGGTTCTCCATCAACAAAATTTGGTATAATCTTACCTCCAAATCCAACAGCATTATCATATTTAAGTATTGCTTTTTCTATTTCTTCTAAAAAGTTTGGTTCTGCTTCTGCATCATCGTCAATATAGGTTATCCATGTGCCTTTTGATTCTTTTATACCCCTATTTCTTGCAAAAGAAAGCCCTTGATTTTGCTCAAAATAATAGTAAAATGGCAATTCTGGATTGTTAATAATAAATTCATTTATAATAGTCCCAGAATTATCTTTACTATTATTATCAATGATTAATACTTCAAATTTTGAATAATTAATCGACTGTTTATTAAGGCATTCTAAACAATTACCAATAAATTTTTCTCTATTATATGTACATACAACAACTGAAATCAGTGGATTTAACATATATTTGAATAACTTTTATTTATTATGACAAAATACTCATTGTACGTTATCCTCTCATTATTGTTTATTAGCTGTAATGCTATCCAAAATGTTGACTTAATAGTTTTTAATGGAAAAATATATACAATTGATGATCAATTTTCAGTAGTTGAATCAATGGCTATCAAAAATGGAAAAATTGTAGCATTAGGTAAATATGAAGATATTTCTAAAATGTATTATCCTACCCAAAAATATGATGCAAAAGGAAATGCAATATTCCCTGGATTTATTGATGCCCATTGTCATTTTACTGGTTATGGTCTAGATTTGTATAAACTGAATTTAATTGGCACACAGTCATGGCAAGAAATTTTAGATTTAACAAACCAATATGCTATTAAAAATACAGAAGGATGGATATATGGTAGAGGATGGGATCAAAATGATTGGGAAAATAAAAATTTTCCAGACAATTCAATGTTAGATAGCTTATTTCCCAATCGCCCAGTATTTATAAAACGAATTGATGGTCATGCAGTTATTGCAAATTCAAAAGCTCTATCTTTAGCAAATATAAATTTGAATTCTAAAGTGGATGGTGGAGAAATTGAAATTAAAAATGGAAAATTAACTGGAGTTCTTATCGATAATGCATTTAAACTAATAGAAAACATAATTCCTAAACTAAGTAAAGAGTTATCAATAAAATACCTAGCTCAAGCAGCGGATAGTTGCTTTAAATATGGTTTGACAACAGTTGTAGATTGTGGGGTAGAAGATCAAATTATTCAATATTTAGATGATGCTCAAAAAAATAACTTGGTAAAAATGAGAGTAGTTGCATTATTAAGCGACACATCAATAAATTATCAAAAATATTTAAAATCTGGTCCTTTCAAAAATAATTTTCTTAATATAAATGGCTTTAAATTCTATAGTGATGGAGCTTTAGGATCAAGAGGTGCTTGCTTGTCTGATGATTATTCGGACATGGAACATCACAAAGGATTTATGCTTCGTTCAAAATATTATTTTGATTCAATAATTAATATTTTACGAAATAGCAAATTTCAAGTTTGTACTCATGCCATTGGTGATTCCGCAAATCGTGTCATATTAAATACTTACTCTAAATATTTAGGGAAAAATAATGATAGAAGGTGGCGAATAGAACATGCTCAAGTGGTTCATCCAGAAGATGTTAGCATGTTTGGAGCATTTCATATTATTCCTTCTGTACAACCTACTCATGCTACTTCTGATATGTACTGGGCAAGTGATCGTCTTGGTACGAAAAGATTAAAATCAGCATACATTTACAAAGAATTACTTAACCAGAATGGTTGGATGCCTCTTGGAACTGATTTTCCTGTTGAATATATTAATCCATTATTTACATTTTATTCTGCAGTTGCTAGAAAAGATGGAAATAATTTTCCTGAAAATGGCTTTCAAATTGAAAATGCTTTAACTAGAATTGAAGCAATTAAAGGAATGACTATTTGGGCTGCAAAGGGTTCTTTTGAAGAACATGAAAAAGGTAGTCTTGAAATTGGGAAATATGCAGATTTTGTAATATTAAATGCTGATATTATGACAATACCAATAAATGAAACAAGAAATGCAAAAGTTCTAAGCACATGGGTCGATGGGAAACCAGTATTTCAAATTAAAAACTAGGGCAACCCATTTTGTTTTTATATCTATTTTTTATAGTGAAATTATTACTTTTTCCAGTAAAATTATATGAAAATTGGGCACCAAATATTACATACCAATCTTTTAATCTTGGATTGCCACGTTGAGCTCCTGTAGGTAATTGTTCTGGTTTTGTTCCTAATAATTCTCCTGTTCTATTTCCAAGAGCAGCTGCAATCATACCATTTCCATTTAAAAGTTCATAATAGTTCACATAATTGCCACTCACATCATCTAAATAGTCTGTGAAAGTCTTTCTTAAATTCAATTCTATTCCTACATTAATTCTATCGGACAATGCATATTTTAAGCCTCCACCAAATGGGATTGAGATTTGATTTAGGCTATATTTTTTATTAAAACCTGACATTCCTTGTCCTTCTGTACCAACTGGTTGTAAATGAATAGTTTTACCTTGATAAATAGTTGTAGGATCAAAATGATAACCTGCAATACCTAAATGTAGATATGGTGATAATGGTTTTGTTAAATTCTGAGGAATATAACCTAATAAATTATAGTCAAATCCAATAGAAATTTCGAAAATGCTTGTAGAAAAACTCAAATTTCTTTTTCTTTGGTTTAATTCACTTACTAATGCATCATCCCCAGAGATTTTACAATATGTAATAGAACTTCTAATATCAAAATAAGAATTTAATTTGTATTTTAGGAATGGAGATATTGAGAAGTGAGAATGTCTTAGTGCTTCAGCACTTTTTTTAGGAATTAAGTCACCATTATAATTAGAAATACCTGCTAAAACTCCAATTTCATAGTTTTGTGCATTTGATAATTGAATAAAAGAAAATATTGTAAAGATTAAACTAAGACACTTCATCATAATTAAATTTATTCCACAATCCACCATTTGGCAATACTTCAATTTTTAATAAATCTTTCTTAACAGGATGGATAAATTCCATTTTCAAACAATGTAAATAAATATTTCCATCATGTCCTTTCAATTTTGAGCCATATCTAATATCACCGACTATTGGGCATCCAATATGTGACAATTGTACTCTAATTTGATGAGGTCTTCCAGTTTTGGGTTTCACTAAAAGTAAATAATGACTATCTAAATAGGATACTAAATCGTAACTTAATTCACATTTTTTAGCATCAGGATGCCTTCTACTAACGCCTTCTAAAACTTTTGAAGTATTTTTATCTTTATCTTTTACGAGATAATTTATCAATATATTACTAAGAGGTTCAGGTCGTTCTTTCACTATGGCTAAATATTGCTTATCCATTTCTTGGGTCTGAAACATTTCATTAAGTCGTGTTAATGCCTTACTTGTTCTTGCAAATATCAAAACTCCACTCACTGGACGATCCAATCGATGAGGAATTCCAAGCCAAGCTTCTCCTGGTTTGTTATACTTTTCTTTAATATACTCTTTTACATAATCAAAAAGTGGTTTATCACCAGTTTCATCACCTTGAACAAGCATACCAGCAGGTTTGTTTACTGCAATGATATGATTATCTTCATAGATTATTTGTAAATTTGTATAATTGAATTTCATAATATTAAAAATTTTTGCAAAAATATGAAACTTAGTTTAGGTTTTTCTACATGTCCGAATGATACTTTTATTTTTGATGCTATGGTCAATGGCAAAGTTGACACTTATGGTATTGAATTCGAATTAATTATGACAGATGTAGAAGAGCTTAACCATTTAGTAATAAATCAAATGATTGATATTAGTAAAGTTAGTTTCAATACATTTGGATACGTATTAGATAAGTATAAGTTGCTCAATTCTGGTAGTGCACTCGGTTTTGGATGCGGTCCATTATTAATTTCAAAAAATATCCTTTCTGATTTCGATACTAATTATCATTATTCCATAGGAATTCCTGGAAAATATACAACTGCAAATTTTTTGTTTAGTTTATTTTATCCTAAGCATCAAAAGAAAACTAGCATGATATTTCATGAGATTGAATCACAACTAATTAATAATGAATTAGATGCAGGAGTTATTATTCATGAAAATAGATTTACTTATGCTCAAAAAGGACTTAATAAAATAGTTGATTTAGGCGAACTATGGGAGCGAAACACAAACTTTCCTATTCCTTTAGGTGGAATTGCTATTAAAAATAATGTTGAACCAAATTTACAACAATTAATTGATAAAATACTTAGAAATAGTGTCGAATTTGCATTTAAGAATTCTCAAGACACTTTGTCATTTGTTTCAAAATTTGCTCAAGAAATGGACCCAAATGTAATGAAAAAACATATAGATTTATATGTCAATAATTTTTCTATAGATTTAGGAGATGCAGGGAAATCGGCAATTAGATATTTTTTAGAAAAAGGAATTGAATTAGGACTTTACCAAAATAATTTAGATGATATATTTGTATAAACTATTGGTCACCTTCATCTGACTCATCAATTTTACTTTTTTGTTTCTGTATTTTTAATTTTCCACCTTTAAGTGCTTTAATGAAATCATTCCAAGCAGCAGGACTTAAAATATTCATTGGTTGAAATTGTCCTTGATAATATTGCTTTTGTGATAAATCATTAAAATACAATCTACTATTTTCCTTCCCGTCATAAGTTGTTCCTCGTTCTGCTCTTACTAATGCTTCTTTAGCTAAGTTTCGTTGAGCTATTTCTTGTAGTTTTGGATTCACATTCATTGCCAAAAACTCAATATTGAAATGTTCTCTACTTGGCCATGGATAGATAAATACTTCTGGAAGCCTAAGTGTATCTCTATAAAGCAATTGAATAAAAGTATATTTATTTTCTTTAAGAGAATCTGGTATGACAAACTCTCTTTTTTTAAAACCAACAGCCGAAAAAATTACTTTATCCCCTTTTTCAGCAACAAAACTATAATATCCTTTTAAGTCAGAATAAGTTCCTCTTCTTTTACCCTTTACATAAATATCAGCATAAGGTATTGGAACAGGGTTTCCATTGCTTTCAGTCAAAACCAATCCAGAAAATTGTACAACCTGATTTGTTGAATCAATCGGATTATATATTTGACCAAAAACTGGCTGTAATGATAAAATAAAAGTTAATATTAAAATTGGACGCAACATTACTTATTTTTTGTATAGAACGTATAAAAGTACAAAATGTAAGGGTTAATTACAAAAAAAAGCCTCATTTAGAGGCTTTTTTTTTATCTTAATAATGTAACATCACCCCTATAAACCAATTTAACATTATCTATAAATAGAACTTCAACAACGTAAACATAAACTCCAGGATTCATTTTTCGACCATTACAAGTCCCATCCCATTCAGGTTTATTGCTTTTGTCAGAATATACTAAATCACCCCACCTATCATAAATTCTTGTATAATTGATTTTTTCTACTCCAGGACCAATAAATACTCTAAAGGATCTGTTCAAATCACCTTCATTTGCATGGAATACATTTGGAATATATACATTTCTATTCCTATCAATATTTATTTTAATTTCATCTTCACCAGGACAATTATTACTATCATAAACTAATAGTTTATAAGTAGTTGTTTCTGATGGGCGTACATAAGGTGCTAATAATCCATCTCTATCACTAGGATTCAGATTTGTTAATGGTGACCATATTAATGTATCAATTGGCAATATGCTAATTATCTGAGGTGTTAATAATAAACTATCTCCCAGATTAATAACTGTATCATTTCCTAAATATACAATAACTTTTGGAGGGTCTAAAATAGTAATCGTATCAGTTTTATAACAATCATTGTTATCAAATATTTTAACAATATGTTTTCCTGCATAAACATCATATAATTCTGTAACAGGACGTTTAGGACCATCATCAACTGAAAATTTAAACGGTCCACCACTACCTCCATAAGCTGTATCTAGTTGGATAACCGTTTGATAGCCATAGCATAATGGAGGTTCAGGAAATGGTATGGAAGAAACAATAGGAGCAGGATTCGTTAAGACTATTCTTGCTGTATCTGAACAATTTTTTGAGTCAGTAACAGTAATTACATACAAACCTGGAGCTAAATTAGATGCACTATTTTCAGTAGTAGCTGCAGCATTATTTGGCCAAATATAAGTTGCAGTACCTTGGCAATTGCTACAAACTACTGTTATTACTCCGTTATTATCACCAAAGCATTTTACTGAAGAAGTATTTGAAGGGTCAATACTAGCAACTAACTTTGATGGTTCAGTAATTGTAATATTTTGAGTTGTCTTACATCCATTTGCATCTGTAATAATCACACCATAAGTACCAGCTAGTAATTTATCAATAGTATTTCCTTGCAAATTTCCAAAAAATGGCCATGAAAAAGAATAAGGTTGAACTCCTCCTTTGGCTACAGCTGTAATTTTTCCATCTTTAGAACCAAAACAAGAAACATCATTTTTCACTACACTAGCAGTATCTAATGTCAATACTTCAGGTGCTTTGATGAAAACTGAATCAATAATATTACAAAAACCATCAGTAACCGTAACAGATTGCCAACCTTGACAAAGTTTGATAGCTTTTGATTCTGGTGTATTATTATTTGTTTCACCACTTGACCATACATATTTATACAATGAATTATTTCCACCAATAGGTGTTACAACTGCTTGACCATCACATGGTGTACCATTATTACATTTTACAGAGATTGTGTTTGATGGTGGGAATGTAATATTGAAATCTGGTGCTTTTGGCAATTGCATATTAGTTTGATTGATTCTACATCCATTAGCATCTTGAATCGTAACACTGTAAAATGCGGGTGATAAACCAACTTGCAAAGGGAAATTTGTAGTATCGGCGAAAAACAATGAGCTAGACCAATAATAAGTATAACTTCCTGTTCCACCAGTAACATACACTTGTAAAGTTCCTTTATTTAAGGGTGCAGTCTTACATTTAGGAATTTCAACAGTAAAACTATCAATTGAAATCACAGGTGGTTCATTTACAATTTTTTGTGCAGTTGAAGTACAACCATCTAATCCCGTAACGGTAACAGTGTATGTTCCAGCTATTAAACTCGTAATAGAATTTAAAGTAGCTCCACTTTGGCTATTTGACCAATTATAGTTAGCAATTGGCGATCCTCCAGCTTTAGCATACACAGTAACTGAACCAGTATTGCCAGAGTAACATTTTGCATCTACTGATACAATGGAGTCAATCTTTGGTTTATTAGGCGGTAATATTGTTGTTGAAATCGTATCAGTACATTTATTAGCATCAGTAACAGTTACTTTTATAAAACCAGAGGATAATCCAGATGCAGTTGCATTAGTTTGATTATCACTCCATTTATAAGTATAGTTAGGAGTACCACCAGAAACAGATACACCAGCTTGTCCTGTATTGGTTATACACGATATATCTTGTTTATTTATTTTTAATGATAATGGTAAAGGTTCAGTAATAGTTCCTGAAGCTTTTGCAGTGTCAGTACATCCATTAATTTTTCTAAATACAAATACTTCTATAAATCCAGCTTTCAATCCACTTACTGTATCATTTGTGGAGCCATTCGACCATGCAAAAGTGTATAGAGGAGGAGTTGGATTATTGACTACAGAATTATTTAAAAGTACTTCAACATACACTTGTCCATCATTCTTTCCTGCACAAGATGGTTTTTTTATAAACATTAAATTTGCACCTATTGTTGCTGTTGGTTGAATTTCAACCGTTTGAATCTCTGGAATTCCCGTTGCATCTGTAACTGTAACTGAATAAGTACCAGCTGCCAAACCACTAATTGGAGACATTCCTCCATTTGTAGTAATATCACTTGCAGAAAATACTGTTCCTAAGGGAACTAGCTGCCATTTAACTTTATAAGGTACTATACCACCAGTAGCTGTTACTTTTATTGCACCATCATTAGAATTCTTACAGGAAGTATTTGTTGCAGTTAAATCAACAGTAAATAATGGACCAGTGGTTATTGTTATTTTACCGTCAGTATTTTGAAAAGTAATATTACCATCTTTATTTTCAAAAGCAATATTTGTTTTTGAGCCATCAAATTTAATAGGAGAGCTTTGTCCTGTTGTAGCATAATTATTAATGACAAAGCAAATTTTAGCAAAAATTGAGCCATCAGCTGCGGTGATACCGTTTGGTAAACTTGCAGATGGTGCATCATAAGCAACAGTAACTTTTCCCATATTTACTAAATTGGATGTTGTACCGAATGTACTTTGAGATACTCCAGGAATATTACCAGCTTGAATGGAAGAGAATTTCATGACACTTGTATCAAATGACATTGTAAATTGACCACTTGTAATATTAATAAAATCTTTTACAGTAATATCTACACATATAGTTTGTCCTGGTTTTGCACTAACAGTTGGTGCAAAAAACTGAACTGGTGGAGCAGCAAAGGTTTGAGTAAATGTAGTTCCACAACTTTTTCCATCCTCTACAGTTATTCTATATGTACCAGATTCAGGAACAGTATATTTTACAACTGATCCATGACCAACAGCTCCAGTAGTAATTATTCCTTTCTTTGTAGCATCTGTTGTTTTTTCTATTGTTATTGTATAATTTGTAGCTTTATTATCAAATTCACTTAATCCACCTGAAATTGTAAAAGTACCTGGAACAGTTGCAGCACTTTGTTTTATTTCATTCAAATAAACTACTCTGAATGCACTAGTTGTATTCAAATCGACACAACTTCCAATTGGGTTTCCTTCCCACATTGGATTTACTACATTTAATCTATCATCTATCGTAACTGGAGCAAAGTAAAATGACACAGGATTTCCATTATTCCATGCACTTTGCGGAAAACCATCATTATAAGTTTTAGCATCAATTCTAGTTGGGCTATTATCGTCGCCTAAAATCCACATCCCGTTGGATGGAGGAATAGGATTTCCATTAACTTTTATTGTACTTTTATCAATACATGGGTCTAGCTTAATGTCATTAACAGTTGGTCCATTTACAGTTGGCGGACAATTATAATATATATATACAATTCCAGGTAAAGTTAAAGGATTAGGGTCTCCAACTGATAAAACGGTATCACGATTATGGATAATATTTAAGGTATCGCCATAACAAAGATAGACCTTATCATTGGATTGGGCAGAAGGAACAAGATTAGGTACAACAGTTCCTGCATTATAATTACAAGATAATCTATTAACATTATTAGTTGTTCTGTTAAAACCAATATTTTTGGGCATCTGGGCATTTGCCAAAGGCAAAATTAATGTGATAAATAATAGTACTAATAAATTTTTTGTCATTGTATCGATACGATTAAAATAGATAAAATTTTGGATATATCCACAATTAGCAACAAAAATAATGAAACTTTGGATTTAGTTATACTTTTTTAACGAAATTACACCTAATCCTATTGTGAAAATTTTCCTTACATCATAAACAATTGTTTTTAAATGGTTTGCCGTTTATCCAAACTTCATCAATTATATTCATTCCGAAGGAATACGGAATATAATCAAGATTTGGACAATCTTTGAGTACAATAAAATTTGCTCTTTTACCTATGGTTATACTTCCAACTTCATTTTCCAAATTCATAGCATAAGCTCCGTTAATTGTGGTAGCATTAATTGCTTCGTTAGGTGTTATTTTATATTGGACACAAGCAATACTTGTCATAAGATGCATATTCCCACTAGGACTACTGCCTGGATTATAATCTGAAGCAATAGAAATTCCCAATCCATTATCAATCATTTTTCGGACTGGAGGATGTGGAAGATTTAAGAAAAAAGCAGCACCAGGCAATATATTTGCAATAGTTTTTGATGAATAAAGATTTTGAATATCCACATTGTTTGCAAATTCAACATGATCCACACTAATTGCTTCAACTTTTATTCCAGCTTCTATGCCTCTACTATGCGATAATTGTTCTGCATGTACTTTAGGAATTAAACCATATTTTTTGGCTTCGGACATCAATAATATTACATCATCATAATCAAAATAGCCATTTTCACAAAAAATATCACAGAAGTCAGCTAAATTATTTCTCGCAATTTGAGGCAGTAATTCATTAATTATCAATTGAATATATCCACTTTTGTCATTTGCAAAAGATCTTGGTATTGCATGAGCACCCAAAAATGTAGCCTTTATTGGTATGGGTGAAACCGATTTTAATTTTTGAATAACTTTTAAAAGTTTTAGTTCGGATTCAACATCAAGTCCATAACCACTTTTTATTTCAATTGCTCCAGTTCCTAAAGTTATTAATTCATAAAGTCGATTTAATGAATTAGAAAATAATTCATCAAAAGACATATTTCGAGTATGTTCAACTGAATTTAAAATACCACCTCCTCGACTTGCAATATCTTGATAACTTAATCCGTGTATTCTATCAACAAATTCTTTTTCTCTACTTTTTGCATATACTAGATG
>Ga0116191_1001402_pt1 | contig 19566 bp, 23 predicted proteins | sample AD_UKC111_MetaG_FD_89897 | JGI IMG/M metagenome (GOLD analysis project Ga0116191, IMG submission 89897) | Active sludge microbial communities of municipal wastewater-treating anaerobic digesters from Hong Kong - AD_UKC111_MetaG | ecosystem: Engineered > Bioreactor > Anaerobic > Digestate... | reverse complement strand
CAACCTTGCCATCCGGGAATTGCTCCAGTACTGCCTGCGCCATGATATGGGCAGTGGAATGCCGAATCCGGTAGAGTTCTGATTCTTCGTAAACTTCTTTTTTGTCTGACATTTTTGCCTCCTGTTCGAAAGTGCCCAATAAAAAAACTCCCAACCCACTTGGGGCGAGAGTTTTCATCACGCGGTTCCACCCAACTTGATCCAGTTGCCCGGATCATCTCATTTTGCCGATAACGGGGCTGCCGTTCACCATACTGGGGATTGCTCCTGTTCCGGATACCGCTCGCAGGTGGTTTTCATTGTGGGTTTTCTGAAGGAACTTTCAGCCGGTGATTCCTTCTCTCTGAAGGGGACTTCCACAATTACTCGTCCTGGTCAATGCGTTGTATGAATTTTGAGTATTATACATCAAAAAATGGGATTAAGCTACTGGCTTAATTGCTTTTTTGAATATTTCCAAACCTGATCAAATCATCATAATCATCATGGACTATGTGATGAACAAGATCGAACATTATAAGAAGAGCAGTAAAAAGTGTCATCGCGATAAGGAATGCAAAGCAGTTGATTGCTGGCAACCAGTTCTTCCACGATCTGCCATTCTGCCCCTGCCTGCGTAACCATCTCTTTAAGGGGGTTCTCCCGTATGGGATGTACGGATGTGATGCTTAGGATGTCTTCCACCAAGTTTCCAGTGGACACAAATTGGTCTGTTTCTGCATCAAATAACAGGTCGGTCATTGGTACGTTTCTGGAGAAATGGAGCATGATTTGTTGTAGAACCTCCTGGGATGGTGGCATTACCCAGGATTCTGCAGGTGGGCGGATGGGGATCGAGAGGTATACCTTAAAAGGTGCCACTTCATTAAGAAAATCTCCCAGTCGGTTTATGGAATCAACCTGATCATTAATCCCGTTGATGAACATGCTTTCGGTGACCAATTCGCCAGCGTATTCCCGTGCAAATGCAAGGATCCCCGTAAGAATTTCGCGAAGGGACAAAAGTTTGTGTGGACGGTTAATGATTCTCCACTGCTCCTCAACCACTGTATCCACTTTAACCGATACCCAGTCTGCTTTCCTTAATGCTTTTCGAATGGTTGGATGCGAGAGAAGTGCACTGTTGGTAATGACAGCAATTGGATACCCAAATGGCAGCAGGGCATCGATTTCTTTTTCCAGGTTTTCATCAAGAGTTGGCTCCCCATCCGGTACAAAGGTGAGAAAGTCAATTTTCTGGTTTTGTTGAGAAGCCAGCTCAATTTTTTGTTCGACCGCCCGAATAACTTCATCCACCGCAAAAAAAGTTTGTGGTGTCACTCCCAGGTGATCAGTGCGTCCAACCTGGCAATACACACAGGAATATGGGCAGTGTTTTGGGGGAATGTGATTTATCCCCAGGCTGGATCCCAACCTTCTGGATGGGACAGGACCAAAAGCAATCATAATGGTTTTTAGTTATATGCTTTTCGAGTGGCTTCATCTGCCATGGTGGCGGATAGCCAATCCTTCCAGTGTGGCTCGTCCCAGGTGTGCAGTTTGGTGTGCATATCCAGGTACTTTTGGGGAATTGGGTGGGTTCCCAAAACAACCTGGATGCCGTATCGATGTTCCAAAAAGGTTTTAAATGTAGCAATATAAGGGCAAGGGGGATACCCTACCAACAATCCAGTTGCCAGATGAATGACCTGTGCTCCGTTGCGGACCATCTCATCACCTGCATACTCAATGTTTCCCCCGGGGCAGCCGTTGCAGGTGGTATATCCCACCAGTTCCACTGCCTGACCAGCATAAATACTGAAAGCTCCCTCCCGGTTGCGCAAGGAGCGCAAGCATTTACCACCTGCACAGGTGCGATATCGATCGCAGATGATGATACCTATCTTTGTGATTTGTTCCACGACTCCTCCTGTTTATTAACTGCTGGTTGAATAGACCATCCGGGATCTTATTCCTCCAGGATGGATTTCAAAATTTCATTTAGTTGGTCCGCCTGGATATAATCCAGGACAGTAACGCTTTGACTGCTGACACCAGGCACCTCTTCCACAGCCTGGATGATCATCAACGCAAGGGGAACTGCAATGGGGCATAGGGGGGAAGACGGACGAAATGTGTAGGTAACCTTCCCGTTTTCGTCAATGGATAGATCTTGAACCAGCCGCATGCGGATGACATCGGTTCCGGTTTCCGGATCTATGACTTTCATTAATTTTTCCACCACGGTTTTTCGTAACTGGATGGTATCCATTTCAACTTTCCCTGTTTTCCAGTAACATACTTGCCAGTTTTATCCAAATATTCCGAATGGCGATGGCAGATGGGGAGGAAGGGAATATTTCTGTGATTGGTTTTGCTTGGAGCATTGATTGTAGAATGCGATGATCATAAGGAATTTCACCTACAACATTAATCCCGACGGATTCCGCATACTCTTTGATCAAGCTTGCACCTTCCGGATAGATATCCGCTTTATTGATGCAGACAGCGGCAGGGATGTGAAAGTGCTGCAACATTCCAATCGCGCGCTTGAGGTCATGAATGCCTGAAAGACTGGGCTCTGTCACGACAAGCCCGTAATCCGATCCGGCGCAAGCAGATATGACTGGGCAGCCAATGCCGGGCGGACCGTCCAGAATGACCAGGGGAATATTCCCATCATCCGCCATCAAGCGGGCGTGTTGTTTTACAAGGGTCACCAGTTTGCCGGAATTTTCTCTGCCTGCAAAGAGTTCTGCGTGGAACAGTGTTCCATAAGGCGTTTGAGACTGAAACCATATCCCTTCCTGTTGTGGAACCATACGGATGGCACCCTCCGGGCAGGCATAAATACAGGCTGCACATCCATCACAGGCAACAGGATCAATTTGTTTTTTCTGTGGATCAATCGAGTCTGGTAATATGGCATCGTACCGGCATACCTGAATACAAGCGCCGCAGCCGGTACAGGATTCCCTGTCAATTTCCGCCAGGGATCCTCCCCAAAAGTCGTGTGGTTCGGATTGATTTGGTTGCATGATCAGGGAGAGATTGGCTGCATCTACATCAGCATCTACCAGAATGGCGACAGGGGCTTGGGGATTGCAATTTACAAGGTGGGCAAATGCTGCACTGATGCTGGTTTTTCCAGTTCCACCTTTTCCGCTTAAAATGACCAGTTGCTTCATGGCTTTGGTCCTTTGGTTTCAGTGTGCTTCCTTGAGCGCATTATGATCGATTCCACCCTTTCCATCATTTTCCGAAATTCTTCCTGGTAGAGGGGATCAATATCAATCAAGGTTTGCCCCCTGGCAACCCCTTCTGCAATTCGGCGATCATATGGGATCTGCATCAGGATTGGCAGATTGTGTTCCAGACAAAAAACTTCCAGTGGTGGATAGGGAGCCTGATCGCGGTTAATAATCAATCCGGCGGGAATTTTCATTTCCTCAATGATGCCGACCATTTGTTTCAAGTCATGGAATCCAAAGGGTGTTGGTTCGGTAACCAGTATGGCAAAATCACATTTGCGGAGTGTTTCCACAACCGAACAGGATGCACCTGGCGGGGCATCCAGAATAATTGTGTCTCCTTTTGAAGGGGATTCCCATCGTTTTAGCTGCCGGATGATTGGCGTGGACATGGGTTCACTGATGGTGAGGATACCCTGGGAAAACGGAAATCCTGCAATGGATAGACCTGATTCCAGCATGCCGATGGGGTTTGGAATTTCTTCAATGGCGCCTTCAGGGCAGTTCCAGGTGCAGCTTCCACAACCGTGACAGAGCTGTGGAAATACAAGGATTGTTTTTCCCACTTTTGCCAGGGCGTGAAACTGGCATACTTCCACACATTTTCCACATAAACTACAACGATCCGGATCAATTTTGGGGATTCGGATAACAGCTGGTTCCTGTTTATTAATTTCGGGATTCAAAAATATATGTCCGTTGGGGGCTTCCACATCACAATCCAGAAATTGAATTGGATGCGAATCAGCCAGGCTGAGCGCAAGGCTGGTGGCTACAGTTGTCTTGCCTGTTCCGCCCTTTCCACTGGCAACGGCTATCTGCATGGGAACTCCATATTTTCTTGGTTTCGATTATGAAAAGGCAGCTAATTTTCCCTGTTGATGGCTGGAAATTGCTTGTTCAATCGTGGTGATTTCACTCCCATAAAGGTGCATCTTTATTCCAGCAGCCTGGAACGCACCGGCTGCATGAGGACCAAAATCCCCGCTGATTACAACATTGGCTTTGTGGTTAACCACAAATTGGGCAGCAGCAACACCAGCGCCTCCGGATTGTTTGGCACCAGGATTTTCAAACGCCTCCCATTGTTGGGTGTCCGTATCGTATTGGATCAGCCACATGCAGCGACCAAATCGCTGGTCCACCAGGCTGTCCAGTCTTGGTTGTTGGGCAGAAAGAAAGAGGATCATTTTTCTCCTTTGATTTTTTACTAGTGGAGTAATTCGGTATGGTCAATCAGCTTGCCATCCAGGAAAGCCTGGGTTGCTGCTTCAATATCCTGCAGATCGGTTACAACAGGTTGAATATTCAGACGGCGCATACTTTCATATGCCCCCATTCCCATACCGCCGCAAATTAGTGCCGTACAATCGGAAATCACCTCTGCCATGCTGATATGCTTATTGTGTGAGGCTGCATCCATTCCATGTCCGGAGCCGGATGCGGTTTCTGTATGGTGGGTGCTGAACTGACCGTGACCGATTTTGTCGCGCATTTCGCGCCCAACAACTTCCCCGTTCTCAATTGTGAGCACCAGGTAATATGGTGCCCGTCCAAAATGCTGGCTGATGCTTTTTCCGTCCTCTGTAATGAAGGCAATTTTCATGTTGATCTCCTTTTTTGTGTAAGCAAGAGAAAAGTGCCGCCCGCCAGGTTCATCCCGGTCATCGGACGGATAGAAAACGAGCAGGATTTCTGCAACCTGCTCACCGGTATTTTCCCAGCAGTGCGGCAGATGGGCTTCAAAAACCAGGCTATCACCGGAGGTGAGAATAAATGATTCCTCCTCTATTTGATAATGAATGCTTCCAGATAGGCAATAAACAAATTCATAACCGGTATGGATGACTGTTCGATCTCCGCTGCCCATACCTGGTTGAAGTGTGACAAAAAAAGGCTGCACAGCGTTCCTGGTCAAATCTTGACCCAGGTTTTGCATCTGTGTGCTGCCCACCCTCGCCTGCGGGCGTTGATCCGCTGGGGTGAAGACAATTTGTCGGGCTATCGGTTTGGTTTCAAAAAAGGTTGAGATGGGGACACTCAACGCCAGAGCCAATTGCTGCAGAGTACTGACAGATGGAGATGATTTACCATTCTCCACCAGGCTCAGCGTGTTTACATTCAACCCACTCCGCTCCGCCAGCGCCCGCAGGGAAAGCCCCTGCCTGGTCCGCAGTTCGCGTAACCTTCGACCTACCAAAACCTCGGCAGGAGATGGTTCGCTAGAGATTAAGGGATCCTTGGGATTTGGGCTCATCCGTGGGTACCACCACAAATTCAATGGGGGTAAGGTTGTGAATGTTGTCGGATATCGGGCAACGCTCATCAATTTCCTGCAGGAATTTTTGCTTTTCTTCCAGGCTCATATCAGCATCGATTTCAACAATCGCACGGATGCCAGTGAAGCCAGCTCTTACATCGGAGCGCTTACCCAGAAGGACATCTGTATCCAGGTCTCCTTCAACCTTCACGGATATCTTTCGAACCGGAAGGCGACGTTGCCTGGCAACCATATGACCAATTGTTACAATACATCCAGCCAGGGAGATAAAGAGATATTCCAGGGGCGTGGGTCCTGCATCGGTTCCACCGCCATTTTCAGGTTGATCAACCAGGGCAATATGTTTTCGGGACCGGGTTTCAATTTTGAAACCGTCCAGTTGTACTGCTTCAATGTTTACGGTTTTGATGGGCATTAATAACCTCTCCTTGTTATGATATACCAATATTATAGTACAAAAATGGAATAATACCAGAAAATAAACTAAAATAATGATATTTTACTTATGTAAATATGACAATTTTCTAATTTAGAATAATCTCTAATAATCTATTGACAAATAGAGAATAGCGTGCTATATTCATAATGAATTAACGAAAAGGAGGTGTGTATGCCGAGACGAAGAAGGGGTTGGGCAGTACCTGCGGGAGGAGAAGAGGCTTTACGGCGCCATTCGCCCCTGACGGTATCCCTTTTGGAACCTGCTTTGTTGATCTTACTTAGAGAGCAATCAAGACATGGGTACACATTGCTGGGAGATCTGGAGAACATGGGGATGGGGACCATTCATCCCAGCGTGGTATATCGTTCGCTGCGTGAGATGGAGAATCTTGGCTGGATTGAATCGGATTGGGATTTGGATCAAACCCAGGGACCTCCCAGGCGGATCTATCGAGTAACTCCGCAGGGCGAGGATGCTTTGAGTCACTGGAAAGTCGAATTGCAACAAACACAGGAGCTCATTCACCGGCTTCAAAACCGGATCAACCCATAGAAAGGAGGAAGATATGCCTGGTGGAGACAAGACTGGTCCCCGCGGCCAAGGTTCGCGCACGGGGCGAGGGTTAGGGAATTGTCCGCCTTCGTCGGCAACCACTGGCGTGCCATCAACTACAGCAAGCGGCAGACCACTTGGTTTGGGCGGTCAATTGTGGAATGCCACTTTTGGGCGACTTTTCCGCAGGCGGCGTTCGCGCCGTTCCAATTGGAACCAATAATTCATGCCTATTTGATAAAGGAGGTTATTGATCATGCCTGGAATGGATGGAACTGGACCATATGGTACTGGACCCTTTGGCAGGGGTTTGGGTCCCTGCGGGGGAGGGTTGGCAGGTAGGGGGCGCGGACGGGGCTTTGGACGCGGTTGGGGATTTTCTCCAACTCCTGCAGGTACCCCTCTGGATGAAAAGACAATATTGGAACAAGAGAAAAACTGGCTGGAAGCCCGCTTAAAGGCAATTCTGCAGCGTTTGCAAGGGTTGGAATAGGGAACCGGCAAAAAAACATACAATGGAATGCGGCTGGTCGTCTGACTGGTCGCATTTCGTTTAATTCAAGTAGGTGCTGTATTTTTAGTCGTTAATTAAGAAGGGGAATAGTGGTATACAAATTCGTAGATAAAAATAACCTTTGGGGAAAATCACCTGGAAGGGTTAAAAAATACGTAGATGTACGTAGTGGAATTGCAGATTTGTTATTTGAAAATGCCGGTATAGACAGGTATAATGTATCAGGAAATTATTCTGAATTATTACTATTCAACATAGAAATAGTTTCTGTGGTTTAAGTGCGGGATGAAAAGGGATCGATTGAGTCAAATTTATGTCCAGAAAATTATCTGTAGGGCAATCACTCGTTGAATTTGCACTGATTATTCCCATCCTTCTTTTACTGGTTATGGGGGCTTTGGAATTGGGGCGCCTGTTTTACATCAAAGTTACCCTGCATAACGCTGCCCGGGAGGGGGCTTATTATTTATCCTACAATCCAGCCGATGCCGATGATGATTATGCTGGCACGAAAACTGCAGTCCAGAATGAAGCAATTGGAGCAGGCATTAATCTGGTGCCGGATCGGGATGTTGTGGTCAATAATTGTTGTACCCGTGGAACTTATGTGGAGGTGGAAGTAAAACAGGATGATATTCCACTGCTTGTATTTGGCTTTCTTACCGGCAATGTGGATTTGAGCAGCCGGGTCAGGATGATGGTGCAATGAAAACCCGCAAGAGGGGCTTGGGTCAGGCGCTTGTGGAATTTGCGCTGCTGATTCCTCTATTTATATTGATTGTGATCCTGTTCATTGACCTCGGCAGGGCAACCTCTGTTTATATTCAATTATCCAATGCAGTTCGTGAAGGCACCCGGTATGCCATTGTCCACCAATTCGATGAAGAGAACATCACGGATGTGGTTCACCAATATTCGCAAAGCCTGGATCACAACCAGATGACGGTTGCACCCAGCCGGGATACAACGACAGTGACAATTGTGGTGACGTATCTTTACAGCCCAATTACCCCCGGTCTGCCGTGGTTGTTGGGCGGGGCAGGGGTGATTCCCCTCAATGTCCAATCCACTGCGACAATTTCCCCTTTGTATCAATAAATGTGTGATGGGAGGAACACCATGAACACAAAATTGTTTTCCAAAACCAAGGGACAGATTATTGTCCTATTTGCTCTGGGCTTGCTGGCATTAATTGCCCTGGCAGCCCTGGTGCTGGATGGCGGCATGCTCTTTCTTAACCGTCGGACCGCCCAGGCGGCAGCGGATGCTGGTGCGCTGGCAGGTGCAAGAGCCTTATGCTACGAAGGATCTGAAGAAACAGCCATCAATACAGCCATTCAATTTGCCACAACGGAAAATGGCGGATCAACCGCCACGGCATCCATTGATGCTGATTCAGGTGACATCGTTGTAGATGTTACCATGAACCAGTCGTCCTTTTTTGCCCGGGTCTTTAACATTGATACCCTGAATGTACCCGCTACTGCCTCTGCCAACTGCTTTCCCCCCGGATCGGCGCGGAATGTCATCCCCGTTGCCTGGGCTTGCCGCGCTCCCGTTGGAGGATTGGGTGATAGTGATGACTGTACAATTTTAACATTGGATTGGGAAACCGAAATGCAGCCGTTAATTCGCTCCCACTTTATGGGGGAAACAGGTCCGGTGTTGATCCATGGTGAATGGGTGGATCGGGATCCGTTTGTTTTTACCGGGAGGAACGGCGACATTACCGATCAAATTTACGTTATCATGGATTCAGAGAAGCTGGCAGGTGATATGTATGAAAATTGCATGCCAAACGGACCCATCAATTGCGACTTTGATGGAGATGGAATTCCGAATATCTCTGCCGGTGGGGATAGAAGCTGGCTGGCTCTGGAAGAAGGAAAAGGGGCTGCTTTTCTGGAGGAATGGCTGCAAAACGGACTTGCCACTCCCTTAAATGTTCACACATGGCTGGCTGGTGTATCGGGTGACAAAAATAAGGTCTTTAAAGCCGTTCAGAGGTATGTCATGGCGACCTCAACCAATCCTTATAAGTTTGCCGTCATCCCGGTATTTGATGATTATTGTATCGAAGATCCGATGGATGAAACATCCGTATGTTATGAACGCGTACATCCTGAAGACACCCGTGTATTCAATGGGAGCAATGAAAACTACTTTCACGTGATTGCTTTTGCTGCATTTTATGTGACCTGCGTTGATGATGGTGGACAGGTGGAATGCCCTGGAGCAAGAGCAGCAAACCTGCCTGGCAGCGCAAAGTCAGTGGAAGGTTATTTTGTCAGCGGGGCACCGGTGACATTTGGACCGGGTGGTACCGGTGATTATGATATCGGTGTGTATGTGGTTTCACTCACCCGGTAATTACAGATGCAATTTCAATTCTGAGGAGGATGTACATTGAACAATCGTCTTCGCGGTATCCTGTTGTTGATCATTGGTTTTGTTTTGATTGCTGCCGGGATTGTGGCAGTTTATTTCCTGACACGTCAATCCGGGCTGTTGGGTTCGGTTGTGCCGCAGCCCACACCGGGAGCCCAGCTTGTTGTGGACAAGGCTGTAATTGTGACCCATGATATGCGGCTGGGGGATGTGATCAAGGAAGAAGATGTCACTACCTCGGACATTCCCACCGAGTTCCTGCCCCGGGATTTTGTATCCGACCCGGCAGATGTGATTGGGAAGTATCTCAAGGCAGACCTGATCCAGGGGGAAATGGTTTTGCAGCATAATGTGGCAGACCCAACCAACCGGAATGGCGACCTTGCCTTTATTCTGAGCGATGACCATATCCTTATGGCGATCTCTATGGATGATGTGATGACCCGGGAGAGTATCATCAGCCGGGGGGACATCGTGGATGTTTACGTTACCATGACAGAAACTGTGAATGTGGAAAGTATTCCAGGGGTGGGTGGGGAGACCTCTCCCATTCCTGATGATACTGGTGAAACCACGGAACAGAATGTGCCCCGCTCGTTTACATTTGATGCGTTTCAGAACCTGGGCATCACTGCACTGGTGGCGGATGTCATTACGCAAACCAATCAGGGTACGGCTGTCCAGCGGATTGAAGGAGCTGTGGACCCATCGTTCGCCGCCGAGGATTTAATAGTTCGTGCGTACCTGCTTGCTCTCAACCCACAGGACGCGCTTGTTCTCAAACACCTTAAGGATAATGGTGCTGTGTTTGATCTTATGCTGCGGTCTCCGACATCCACCAGGACTTTTGACTTGATACCGGTTACCCAGGAATATATCGTGGAACTTTACGGGTTGGAAATTTTGAAGTAATGATTCCCCGGGAAGAAATGATCAAGGATGTCTGATGGGAAAACCATGGAATTAACCTCAATTTTTCTTATTACCAATAACCCCAAATTGACACGGGAAGTTCAACAGGCGTTGGATAGGGAATCCGATTTTCTCATGGTGACAAGCCTGAGCCAACCGGAAAAATTGGCAGGTTTTATCCAGGTTGCCCAACCAGGCATCATCCTGCTGGATTATGAATGGGGCGAGGAAAATTCCACGCTTGCCCTGATTGATGAGCTGGCTTCCCGTTATCTTAACGTTGCAATTGTAGCCATCATCCCTGATAAGGAAATTCAGCGTTCCGATAGGGTGATCCTTGCTGGTGCAAGGGCTATTCTGCACTATCCATTCGATAAAGAAACCCTGATGACCACGCTGCGACGGGTGCGGGAGCTATTATTCCGCAACCTGGGGCTATCCCAGACCGTTCCACTTGTGCAAGCTCCAGCCAAACCGGACCGATGCTTTGTGGTCTACAGCCCCAAGGGTGGAGTTGGCTGCACGACAGTGGCAATTAACCTGGCAATTGCACTTCACCAGCAGTTAAAGCAAAAGGTCCTGTTAATTGACGGGCGGCATATCCTGGGGCATGTTGCCCTGATGTTGAATCTTCGTACCGGGAACTCCATCACCGATTTACTGAGCCATGTTGAAAAACTGGATGAAGCATTAATCAGCCAGGTGGTTGTTGAACATGTTTCAGGGATTGCCGTATTGACCAGCCCGATGAGCTTTGAAAGGGGCAAGGATATTCGCCCGGAAGATTTATACAAGGTTGTTCAGGCACTGAAAGCCATCTACCCTATCATTGTTGTAGATGGCGGCTCTTTCCTTGATGATAACCTGGTGACCTATATGGATATGGCAGATGCCATCCTGATGGTGATTAATCCAAACCTGGCATCCCTGCGGGACGCGCGCCAGTTCCTGAATTTCAGCCGGACCCTGTCTTACCCGCAGGAAAAAATCCTGCTGGTTCTTAACCAGGCGGGGCATAAAGCCGATGTTAAAATGGGGGATATTGAAAAGGTCTTGCATACCAGGGTTCTTGGCACCATCCCGGTTGATGAAGACCTGATGCTGAGTTGCCTGAATGAAGGCGTTCCGGTAATTGTGAAAAAGCCGGGGCATGCCATCAGTAAAGCTTATAAAACCCTGGCTGCTTCGGTGATCCATGCTCTGGCTGCTGTATCACCCATTGCTGGAAAACAAGATCTGTCTTCTGAAGCACTGCGCAAATCCTCCTACTTGGGGTAATTAAATCTTGAGAGGTATCCTTGATTGAAAATCTTCTGAATTCCCCCCTTCTCATCATAGCCATTGCCAGTGGATTGGGCATTATCCTTGTGGGAATTGGTTTCTTTCTGATTCCAACCGATACCAGCCGACGGCTGGATCAATATGTGGATATGGTACCGGGAGAAGAGGTAATACCACGGGCTGATTCAAGAAAAGAGCTTGCCCGAGGACTTCGGACGCGTTTTAATAATGCCCTGGCTTTTCTTTCCTCGCCCCAATTACGGGTGAGGTTGGCAAGTGCACACTGGCAGATTTCAGATCGTGAGTACCTGTTTCTCAGGGCTCTGGGCACAGTTCTGGGCTTTTTACTGGGCTGGTGGATTTCCAAATCACTCATTGGGGGAGGCGGAGTGGCTTTGCTCGCGTATATTTTGCCGGGAATTATCCTGTCCCGCAGTGTGGATGTACGGCAGCAAAAATTCCAGAATCAGTTGCTGGATGCACTTGTCTTGATCCGCGGCGCCATCCAATCCGGGTATAGCCTGCTCCAGTCACTGGACCTTGTCCAGCGGGAATTGGCTGCACCTGCTTCGGAAGAATTTGGCCGCGTTGTGCGGGAAGTCCAGTTGGGGTTGCCCCTCAACCAGGCATTGTTGAACTTATCCGCCAGGATGGAAAATGATGACCTATACATGGTGGTAACCTCGATCATAATTAACCTCCAGGTTGGTGGGAATTTAACGACGATGCTCTCGGCTGTAACCGATACCATTCGGGCAAGAATTTACCTGTTTGGTGAAATCCGGGCATTGACGTCCTATGCCCGCTATGCCGGATTATTATTGACCCTTCTCCCCTTTATTACAGGCTTGATTATATTTTTACTTAATCCCACGTATTTTGACAAAGTTCCCGATTCACTGTTGGCGCAAATTATCCTGGTTGCTGCCGGTATTTTTTTGATCATTGGCAATATCTGGATGCGGCGGATTATCAAGATCAAGGTGTAAGGCATTTCCTGGAGCACTGGAAGATTATGAATCTTTTTATTGTAGGTGTCATCATTGCAGCGATCATTATCATTTTTGGCATCATTATTGCGATTGTGAGCTTTCGGATTTTTCGCAATGATATTGTCAACACGAGGATCCAGGAGTATGTTGTCTCGCCCAGTTCCACAGGGTGGGTTTATGCGGAAACTCCAACGGATGTGGAACAACTACAGGGGTCCTTGTTCAGCAGGACAGTCATTCCTTTCCTGCGAAAAATTGCGGGTTTCCTGGGGCAATTTCTTTCCCTGGCTTCTGCAGAGCAGCTAAACTGGAAACTATCCATCATTCGCAATCCATTGAAACTAAGAGCTTTTGAATTCAATGGCATACGCCTGCTCGTTTTACTTGGTGGAATTGCACTGGCAGTTCTTCTGAATGTGAGAAGCGGTTTTCAAAACCGGCTTGACATGGTCGCCGGTGTTGGCTTGCTTGTGGTTGCCCTTCTGGTTCCCGAAGTCTGGCTGAATGCCCAGGTTCGCAGGGCGCAAAATGAAGCCCGGGCGGGATTGCCGGATGCATTGGATATGCTTTCTGTATGTGCTTATGCCGGTCTGGGTTTTGACCAATCCCTTCAACGAGTGAGTGAGTACTGGCATACCACGTTGGGTAATGAGTTCAAGCGGGTGGTGAATGAAATTGAACTGGGTGTGTCCCGGGCGGATGCCTTGCGCAATATGAGCAACCGGCTTCGCATCCCGGAATTATCGACGTTTGTAGCTGTCATCATCCAGGCGGATTCGTTAGGCATGCCAACTGCGGATGTACTGCATGGGCAGGCAGAGCAAATGCGCGTTCTCAGGCAGTTCCGGGCAAAAGAAGTTGCCAACCGTCTTCCAGCTAAAATGATCATGCCGCTCGCTTTTATGATCCTGCCTGCCTTATTGGCAGTGCTGTTTGCTCCAATGGTCCCATCACTTGTCGGTTTATTCGCAGGTTTCTAAGCACATTCCATCCAACAAACATTACTGATAGAGAGACTTCTTCATGACTGATAAGAGCACAGCAGACGAAAATCCGATCAAACCACAGGTAAATATCAATCCTGGTATTCCCCGGCAACGGGCACAGGAAGATTTGGAATTAATGGCGGATCCAGCTTATCAGGAATTGCTGGTTCGTTACCAGAACGCAGAATGGGACCAGTGCGGCAGGTTGATTGATAATTTGTTAATCCGCTACCCCGGCAAGCAGATCCTGGTTGAATTCAGAGCAGATATTGATATGCAATTAATGCTCAATAAAATGAGTGTGGAAAAAGCCAGGAATCGCAAGGTCAAGTCACTTTATTCAGTCCTTGCTGTTTTGGGGTTGCTGGCAGTGATTGTTTTGGTGATCACCTATTTTGTTAATCGCTCGCTGAAATCCTATCAACAGCAACTGACAACCTACCAGGTGCAGTTGGAACAGGCGCAGGCGGAAAATATCTCCTTGCTGGAAAATCAAGCCCGGTCTTCGCTCCAATCCGGCAAACCGGATGTTGCACTTGATATTCTGACGCAAATGGAAGAACTGGATCCGGATTACCCGGCACTGGAAAGTTTACGAAGTGAGGCAATTGCCCAGCAGGAGTTGGTAAACTCCTATGAAGAGGCAATGGGGAAAATGGCACTGGAACAATATGACGATGCCCTGGTTATTTTCCACCAGATTCGCACGGTGGACCCTTTGTTTCGCGATGTTGGGTATCAAATTATCTGGATTGAGAATCACAAAAAAGTACTGGATTTAATTTCTGCTGGTCAGGCTGCTTACATGGAAAAGAGCTGGCAGGATGCAATTGGTGCATATGAAGAAGCGCTGGCATTGGATTCCACTGTGAACACGCCGGAAATCAAGGACCAGATGCTTTATAGCTATCTGAACAGTATTGTTGAAACGCTCAGCAAGGACGATCATACCATTGATGAGCTGGAGAGATCCGGTGTGTACTATCGAAAAGCGATTGCCTTGATTCCCCAGGACCGGAATTATATAGCCGAGCGCGAACGATTGCAAAGCCTGAGCCTGGAATTGCTTGTGAGCAAGAATTACCAGATGGCGAAAAACCTGCTATCTGATCCAAACCATACCCGGCTTTCTGTTACCAAGGCGATTAACTTTCTGAAATATGCCAGCGAGTTGAAACCCGATGAACAGGTTTATAAAACTGAATTGAGCAAGGCTGAGTTGTATTTTTCAGCCCTGCAATACTTTGACCAGGGAAAAATGCTCCAAGCAGTAAATGTATTGGAAGACCTTGCAAAATTTGACCGAACATATCCCAATGGTATGGGTCCTACATTATTGTACGAGGCATACGTAAGTCGGGGACTGCAATTGCACAAGGATGGATTTTACCTGGATGCGCGAGCCAGTTTTGAGGATGCGGAACTGATTGCGTGGGAACAAAGGGATAATAAAATCCAGCTGTTCCTGGTGCAAATAAATCTAGGAAACACCATTGGCAAATTGGAAAATTACCAGGATGCGGTTTCCTATTTTGAATATGCATTGAAAGCCATTGAAGATGTGGTTAATGCTGTGGATGACCCGGACTTCACGAGGGCATTATCTGCCGGAAGGGAATATGCCCAGACCGGGCAATATTATGAAGCATATTTTGCTTACCTGGAAGCTCTTGAAAAAATGAACCTGTTGTTTACATACGAAGATATTAACGTGTACAGCGGTGATACATTAATTTACCTTGCCAGGCAGCATCACTCCACCATACAGGCAATTCAGATGTACAATGCAGTGGAATTCCCACTGATCACGCGCAACCAGGTATTACGAATCCCTTATCTTCCATAGAAGGGGATAGTCTTTCATCCAATGCATCTGGGGAGAAACCCATGTTTACCAACCGACCTGCTATTAAGAAAGAAAATCAAAACCAAGCCAGTAACGGTACCACCAGCAATGAGGGTGGTGCCGGTCCGGTGTCCAATGAGAATGAAGCAATCCTGCGGGACCTTGTTCAGAAACGACTACTGGCGGATACCAATGGCGAGGTGCCCATTGATGATCCCGTCAAGCTGAAGCAACTGATCGAGAAAATTTTTAACGAGATTCTTGTTGAAAAGAATCTCTTGTTAAACCGCGAAGAGCGGGTTCGTTTGCTGGAAAGTATCATTTCTGAAATCACCGGTTATGGTCCATTGGAACCGCTGCTCAACGATCCGGAAATTACGGAAATTATGGTCAACGGCGCCAATGATGTTTATATTGAACGGTTTGGTTTGATTGAATCCACACTGGTCAAGTTTGAGGATGAGGCACATTTACGGCGGATCATTGATCGAATTGTTGCTCCCATTGGACGGCGTGTGGATGAAGCCTCTCCCATGGTGGATGCCCGCCTTCCCAACGGCTTTCGGGTGAACGCCACCATTCCACCCTTATCTCTGAATGGTGCGGTATTAACGATCCGTAAATTTGCGGTCAAAGCATTTACTGCGGAAGATCTGGTGAATAACCAATCCATGCCGCCTGCTCTGGCAACCTTCCTCAAGGCGTGCGTGGAAGCCCGGATTAATACCGTCATATCCGGAGGAACGGGTACCGGCAAGACCACCCTGCTCAACGTAATGTCAGCGTTTATCCCTTCCAATGAGCGCATCATATCAATTGAAGACACAGCCGAACTACAGATTAACCAGAAACATGTTATCCGGTTGGAGAAACGTCCGCCAAATATTGAGGGCAGGGGCGAAATTACCATTCGACAGTTGGTCATCAACGCATTGCGCATGCGACCGGACCGAATTATTGTTGGCGAGTGCCGTGGTGGAGAAGCCCTGGACATGCTGCAAGCCATGAACACCGGGCACGATGGCAGTATGACCACAGTTCACTCCAACAGCCCAAGGGATGCTCTGCGCAGGATTGAAGTTATGGTCCTGATGGCTGGCATGGATTTGCCCCTGAAAGCTGTTCGAGAACAAATCGCGTCTTCCATTGATTTGATCATCCACCTGGAAAGAATGAAGGATGGCAGCCGAAAAGTGGTCCAGGTGACGGAAGTGCAGGGCTTGGAAGGCGATACCATTGTCTTGCAAGACATCTTTATCTACTCGTATACAGCCCTGCGCGATGGCAGGGTGATTGGAAGCCTGAAAGCAACCGGGCTGCGACCAAAGTTCATTTCCAAGCTTAAGGCTTATGGAATTGATCTACCGGATAGTGTATTTGCAAAATCCTGATCATTGTATTACGAAAGTTTTAAGGATATATTTATGATGTTTATTTGGGATTGGATTACAATAATTCACATATTCCAAATATTTATCAATTAATGCTTTTGTTTTGAGGACATTCGCTGTGAAAAAGATACTGGTTCTGTTGTTTTTGATGGTCCTCATATTCAGTCCCTTGAGTGCACGGCAGGTAAAGGGGGAACATCAGCTTTCTGCTTCCAGCCAGGCAGATCTGCAGGAAGTCATTTCCATCTGCAAAAACCGGGTGAATATCCCGGATAGCGAAATGCACTGGCTATATGTACCTCAATTTCCCTCAGAATTGCGTACGGACTTGCAGCTTGCTTTTCTTGCCGGACAGTTGATTTCCAATGGTGCCGTGGATGCTTCCTCTTGCCCGGCGGGTGGTTTGCGGTTGGATGGGTATGCAAATGCCTGTGGTCTTGCTGCAGCCAACCCCCTAACGGTGGAATTGCAGAATGCCTTTGATGAAGCCATTCTCCAGGCGTGGAAGGATTCCGGCGTTCCGCCAGTACTTTTAAAGCAAATGATCCGTTACGAAAGCCAGTTCTGGCCGGGCAGGTGGGGTGAATATCATTTTGGATTGGGGCACCTGACATATTTTGGCGCTCATACAACTCTGTACTGGCGCCCCACTCTTTACAAGGAAATTTGCAGTGTTGCCGGGCAATGCGGTGACGAGATTGGATCCCAGGAAATCAATTATTATCTTAACTTGATGGATGCTTACTGTCCAACTTGCGAGAACAAAATTGACCTGCCCAAAGCGCAAAGGAGTATTACCTATCTTGCTGAAGCGTTGTATGCACATTGTGAACAAACTGCCAGGATTGTTTACAATGCTTCCAAGATGACGCCGGGTGCTGTGGTGGACTATGCCACCATTTGGAAATTAACGCTCATGGATTACAATGTGGGTCCCACCTGTGTTTTTGATTCTGTCAGTGCAGCATATAAATTCACGAAGAGTGGGGTAACCTGGTGGGATGTTAGCTACTTCACTGGTGACAGCCAGTGCCAACGCGGCATTTACTATGCCAATCAGATCACGGAAAAGTTTTATGATTTTCCACCCAAATAGTGCTGATTATTAAGTAAACAGTCGATCAGAGAAAAAAAACGGTGAATTGGTTTTCACCGGTTTTTGATTTAATCACCAATTGCCATCCTGATTTTTTTGATCTCATCAAATTGGCGTTTAAAAGCCTGCACAAGGGATGGGTCAAACAGGATATTACTGGATTCAATAATCAACTGAAGAGCCTCCTCAGTGGCGATGGTCGGTTTGTAAGCGCGGCGCGTGGTAAGCGCGTCAAACACATCTGCAATGGCGCAAATTCTACCAACCAGTGGGATTTCATCACCCTTGAGGTGGTTGGGGTATCCCGAACCGTCCCAACGTTCCTGGTGCGTTAGGGCAATGCTGGCGGCAACTTGAAGAAGAGGGGCGGGGGAACCCTCAAGAATTTTTGCTCCGTCAATGGTGTGACGTTCAATCAATTCCCGTTCATGATTGTCATATTTCCCATCTTTGTGCAGGAGATCCTCGGGAATCATGATTTTTCCAATATCATGAAGTTGGCAGGCGATGGCAATCATTTCGTTGTGCTGTTCTTCAATTCCAATTTCGCTGCCAATCAGGTGGCAATATCTTCGGATGCGTTCAATGTGCGGACGGCAGTCCCATTCCTTGATCTCTGCCATATAGGCAAGCCGCACAATTAAATCCAATTGTTCTTTTGTTCGGTTTTTGGGGTAATAATCCAACATGACGCAACCCTCACCTTGGGATGAACCCAAGTCAGCCGATGTACTCGGTATGGAAATGGATTCCTTGATAATGAAGGTTAGCAAATTGGAGGTGTTTTGTCAAGGAAAAAACATGACGGCAAATTGGGTGATCCGGATATCGAATTCTTATCCTGTTCCAGAATAGTCGCTGTACAATTACCCCAAGGAGATTTGTATCATGGGCCTCTATACCCCCAAACCCAAACATAAGTTTCCCTTTGGACTCTGGACTGTTGGCTCCAGGGACAGCGACCCTTTTGGAAGTTCTGTGCGGCAGGTGGAACCCCCGCCAGAACTGGTGTATCTGCTGGCTGCTGTTGGTTCTGGGGAATATCGGGATGTGCAGGCTGCTTGTGATGCCGTCATCCGGTTGACCGGAAGCACTCTGCCTAATGATGAGAATGCCCGCGCCTATGCCGGGTTATATCACATTTTCAAGGAACTTTACCCGGCGCTACGCTCCAGCTTTCACCAACTGGGTGGGTTGTAGGAAACCCGCGAAACTGGATTTGAATATCCTGCCCGATGGAACGAAACAGAATGGAAAAACCAGGAGGAAATATCATGATGAAACGAATCCTTGGGAAAAGCGGGCTGGAGGTCAGCGCGCTTGGGATGGGTTGTTGGGCGATTGGAGGGGTCTTCTGGCGTGATGGAAAACCCATTGGCTGGGGAGAAGTGGATGATGCGGAATCCATCCGCGCCATCCGCAGGGCGCTGGAACTGGGGGTGACATTTTTTGACACAGCAGACATTTACGGCACCGGGCACAGTGAAATCCTGCTGGGCAGGGCACTGGCTGGTGAGCGCAAACAGGTTGTCATTGCCACCAAGTTTGGTAATGTATTTGAAGAAGGAAAACGCCAGGCATATGGGCATGATGTTTCACCACAATATATCCGGGCTGCCTGTGATGCCAGCCTGCGGCGGTTGGGCACGGATTAT